>JGI25328J35697_1001111_pt1 | contig 19765 bp, 17 predicted proteins | sample HigsolmetaAR203D_FD_35697 | JGI IMG/M metagenome (IMG submission 35697)
CGCCGCCTATTTTGCCGCCGGCCCGGCCGGCATCCCGCTCTCGGCGGCGGCGGGCGCGGCCGCCCTGCTGTTCCTTGCCGCAGCCCGCGGCAGCGAAGCCGTCCGCGNGCGCAAAGTGGTCAAGGATGCGCCGTGGTCGGTGATCGTGTTCTCCATCGGCATGTATGTCGTCGTATACGGCCTGCGCAATGCGGGATTGACGGATGTGTTGGCCGGCGTGATTCAGGCGGCGGCGGACCGCGGGCTGTTCTGGGGAACGATGGGCATGGGGATGATGGCGGCGTTTTTGTCGTCGGTCATGAACAATTTGCCGACGGTCATGATCGACGCGATCGCCATCGGTAGCACCGCCACGGAAGGCGTGATCCGCGAAGGGTTGATTTACGCCAATGTGATCGGGGCCGATCTCGGCCCCAAAATGACGCCGATCGGATCGCTGGCTACGCTGCTGTGGCTCCAGGTGCTGGCGAGAAAAGGCGTGAAGATCACTTGGGGATATTATATCAAAACCGGTGTTGTGCTCACGATCCCGACACTGCTGCTCACTTTGGCGGGGTTGTATGTTTGGCTGATCATTTTGGATTGATCGCGATCGCGGCCGTCCCGGCGGGTCCGTTCATGAACCCGGGGGACGGCCGTATCTTTGTTCGCCGATGATCGCGGCCGCGCGGGAAGGATGTCCGCTTGATGACGTCGACGCAGCCGATGCGTCAGTTTCCATCGTGACGCCGGCCGTTTTCGGCGGCGGTTTCCTCCGTGCGGAATACCGCCGAGACGGTCATCCCTTTCAGTCCGCCGACGTGCACGGTCAGCCGTATGGTCGGTTGGAGCCGGCGAATTTCGATGCGCGGGTCGATCGCCACAATGTCTTTGGCGCTGCGGTTCAGCTCCAGATGGATGGCATCCGCGTTTTCCTGCGTCGGATCGGCGACGGATACGGCGATTTCCCCCGCGGATTCGCGGGCCATGACGGACGCCTTCCTGTCGCAGGAAACCCATTCGACGGTTTTGCGTTCGTCTTTCCAGAAGTTGACGCCGATGACGTTCAGCTTGTTTTCCCTGACCGCATGCGCTTCGCCGGAGTTTTCCAGCACGGTGATGTCCGGCTGTCGGGCGTACGCGGCCACCTGCTCGCGCGATCGGTTGGGCAGAAGGACATAGGCGTAGGCGCCGTCCTGCGGATCCGTGCCGTGGTCGATCCACAACGTCATGTAGCTTGCGGTCAAAACCTGCTCATTCTCCGGCGGAGTGCTGCCGTGCAAATCGCTCCAACGTCCCGTCCGCCGTTCCCGCAGTGCGTTCACCTGTGTCGGTTCCGGGAAAAAGTAACCGATATCCGCGCCTTTCACATTTCCCGCCAAATGCATCCACCGTACGCCGTCCATGGTTTCGCCCCAGCCGGCCGCCGAAGGTTTCGTTTCCCCGTTTACCGTCAAAGGCGTATCCTCGCCTGGCTTCAATTTGCGGTTTTCCACGATTGTCTCCACGGACTTGCCTTCTGCGCTCGAGATGTCGCTGCCCAACGCGACGATTTCGTCATCGAAGAGAAACCACGACTTTTTCGCTTGAAGGGTTTGGCCGTGCGGCATCAATTCCATGCCGACCGCGCCGTAGGCGTGATCGAGATGGACTCCGCCCGCCCATGAACTGCCGTTGAATTTCGCCGGGGGAATCCGCGACTCCCGCACCGCCGTAGTGCCCGGAAGCCGGTAAGCATCCACCGTCGGCCAGAAATCGTTGCTGAATTGCGACAAATCCGCGTTATGCAGGTAGGTCATGCCGTCGGCGGTATGCCACGCTTTTACGTTTTCATGGTTGATCGATTCATAATTGGCGATTCTGCCGGAATGCATGCTGATGCCGAACGCGTAACCCGGGCGGTGGATGACCGCTCTGTCCATCGCCGCAAACATGCGGAATCCGTACGTTTCCGGCGCGGGGGCTACCGACGGATCTTCCATGAGCTTTTTGATGCGGGAGATGAACCAGACGCTGTTATTGTTGTTGATCGTGTCCAAGCCTTCGTAAATGCTCCGGCTCGTGTCCTGCGACACCCAGTATTTGACCAGCGACTGCAGCTCTTTGGCCGTGTCGGGCGGGGAAAGCTGCGACAGCAGGAAAATCGCCCGGATGACGTAGTGGCCGGTCAGGTGGTCGCCTTCGTTTTTCCGCGCGATCGTCCGCCCTCTGACCATATCCATCATGGCGCCTTTATACATGACGGGGACAAAAGATTCGCGAATCCACTTGGCTGCCAGACGCAGGTTGTTTTCGCTGACGGCAAAAGGCGTTCCGTCGATGATATAGGCCATTTTCGCCAACGTTTCGAGCAGCGAAGCGCCGTAACTGCCGGCGTAAGGGTAATGGTAGTGCATCACGTACGATCCGTCCGGGTGGAAACCTTCCCTGTCCGCGGAATACCCGAACCAGTCGTTTTCCACGAGCCGCATGATTTGCGCGACCGCATCGCGGTTTTTGGCGAACGTTTCCGTCAGCAGACGCAGGAACAAAATCCAGATCTCGTTGGCGTCGCCGGAGCCGACGGCGGTTTTGACGGGCAGCTGGCTTTTCAGCGCGGCGGTATAGCGATCGACCAGATGCCGCGGCAATTCGTCGTACATCAACGTGAGGCATTTCGTCAGTTCGATCGGCGTGCCGATTTGCCAATCCCACCAGTTTCCCCACGTTTTGACGCCTTCATGGTAAACATGGCTGTTCAGCCAGTCCAGGGCGTCCAGGATATCGTCGCGCATCGAAGGGCTGCCGTACCATTCCGATCCTTTGGTACGGTACACCGCGGACATGACGGCCAGCCGCTGAAAGGTGAGCGTCATGTCGTGGGTGCTCCGGCCGATCGGCAGATCGTTCCAGATCGCGGTGCGGTCTTCCGAATTGACCATGACTTCACGGTGCGAGCGGGCGACGGCGTCCATCTCCCGGATTTTCGCGCGGACATCGGGATCGGTTGCGTCCAGCTGTTCCCCTCCGGTCAAAAACTCGAAAAATCGCAGACGAATGACATCAAGCATCCGGTCGTCTCCCATCGTTCTGTTTGACCCGGACGAATCGCCTTTGTCGGTCGACGCTTTGGCGACAACAGGTGGGAATGCGCCGAACAGCATGTTCAGCGCCGGTATCAAACGAAACGACGGCCGCAGCGGTGAATTCACGAAAGATCATGCCTCCCGGGTTTTCGTTAATGTTTTCACTCCCCTTACATTGCCCCTGTTAGATGCGGTATGATGTGCTCGGAGGGGGAGCTTGCATGAACATCGACAAATTGAGCGTCAAAGGCAGCAGCGCCTGGAACGAGGATGCGCTCGTGGCTTTGGAAGACCAAGGCGTTTTTGCGGTGATCGACGGCGCCACTTCCCTGACGCCGTATGCCGGCCCGGCTGGGGAAACCGGCGGCTACCTGGCTTCGCGTATCGTGGCGGACGTCTTGACGCGCAAGCTGTCCGGTCCGGACGCGTCTTCCGTTTCGCTGACCGACTGCCTTCTGGAAGCAAACCGCGCGCTCCGGCATGAAATGCGCCGGGCGGGCATCGATACGAGCCGCAAGGAACAGCTTTGGTGCGCCGGCGCAGTCGTCGTGCGCATCCGGGACACCCGTGTCGAATACGCCCAGGCCGGCGACTGCATGTTGGTTGCGATGTATCGGGACGGCACGTTCCGGGTCGTCACGCGCGATCAGCTGGCTCCCATTGATCTGGAAACGCAGACGCTGTGGGCGAAAGCGGCGGCGGAACTCGGCTCCCGGGATGCGATTTGGGAGCGGGTGAAGCCGCAAATTGTGCGCGGCCGCCGGACGGCCAACACGCCATCCGGTTACGCGGTGCTGAACGGCGAGGAAATCTTCGCCGATTATGTGGAATACGGCGCGATCAACCGGCTGCAGCTGGACGCGCTGCTCTTGATGACCGACGGATTGTATGTGCCGAAACCGCCCGGCGAACGTCCGTTTGACGCGGAGGAAACCGCAAAGCGCGTCGCTTCCGTGGGATTGGAATCGTATGTGCGCTGGCTTATCCGGCGTGAACAATCCGATCCGCAGTGCTTGCGCTATCCGCGGGTGAAAATGTCCGACGACAAGACCGCCGTTTGGATCCGGTTCTGAACGGCGTCCCCGTTACGTCTGCCGCAAACCATATCATCGAGGGTACGCTAATAATCGCGTATAAGGTGCGCGCCGGCCGTTCCGGGATCTTCGGGAGTGCCAAACAGCATGCGGAGGCTTGGCCTGCGGCCGCCGGATCGGCGAGCCGCCCTTCAGGCCTCGTAACTGCGCCTTACGTTGCGATACAGCCGGTTAAGATCGGCCATGATCGCGGCGGCGTCCACTGTCTGTCCCCGGAACTTGCGAAGCAGCGCTTCGTGCAGCCGGTCTCCCAACTGTTCCTGAAACGCGGGAAAGCACGGGATGCGCGGACGCATGAAGCTGAGCTCCAGCGTGGGCAGCGTGTCCCGGAAAAAACCGCCGGACTCCCGGTTGACCCTCTCGTCCCGCCAGGCCGACAGATGCCCGGGCTGGCCGCCGGCGTCGAAATAGACGGTGCGCTGCGTGTCGCCGCCGGCGGCCAGCATGGCGAAATCAACCGCCAGCGGCACATGTTTGGAGCGGGCGGAGACGGCCAGCCCGACGCCGCCGAGCAAACTTCCCTCCGGTATTCCGGACACGGAAGGAATGTTCCCGAAGCGGAGTCTGGCGCGGGCGAATCCTTCCCTCGCGTAGTTGGAGTATCCGAACGCCAGCGGCACATAGGCGATCTCGTCGCTTTGGGCCATCATGTCGTACATCCGGATCGGGTTGGACTCGAGGGACGCCGGATGCAGCACCGGTACAAACGAAAACATGAGCTCCAGCGCGGATTGGCCGACGTCCGGCGCGATGCCGTGCGTTTCGTCAAACCAATTTTTCGTTCCGCCGCCTGCGCACAAGGTCAGGAAACTGCACATCGCATCGGTCGGACAAAGCGGCCACCCCACTTTGCGTCCGGCGGGCAGCGAGCGGGACAGTTCCATCACCTCATTCCAGGTGCGGGGCCACGGATGCGGCGCCATCAGTTCGGGGCGGCAGGAAGCGACTTGGGCGGCGGCGTCCACCGCCAGCGCCCATTGGCGGCCGTTCCAGCAGTAACTTTCATGGCTCGGCCCGACGGAATGTTTCCGCTGTTCGCGCAGCCATGTTTCCGGGATCCAGTCGTCCAGCGGGACGAGCGCCTGGCGGTCCGCGCACAGGCCAACGTGCGGATGGTCGATCAGCAGAAGGTCGTATCGCTCGGCCAGCTGCGGCACGGGAACATCGCCGAAATCTTTCAGCGAGCGTTTGTCCCAGACAATGCTCACCCGGGGATGCGTCTTGTGAAATTGCTCCGACAGCGCCAGCATCGGACCGTATCCGCGCACGTGGTTCCAGGCCATTCCGCGCAATACGACGGTATTCGCATCAGATAACGCCATGGCTTCTCAAACCTTCTATGAATTCGTCGGTATATCCGAGTTCCCGCAAAATTTCCTCGTTGTGTTCGCCGACGCGCGGCGGATGGCGGCGGATGTCTCCCGGCGTTTCGCTGAATTTGACGGGAATGTTCACCGTCCGCACTTCGCCCGCCGTCGGGTGCTTGTAGGATGTAATGGCCTGCAGATGCCGCACCTGCGGATCGTTTTCGACTTCCAGATGGTTTTTCACTTCCGACACCCACATATCGCGTTCGAGCATTTTTTCCACCCAATAAGCGGTAGGGCGGCGAATCACGCTGGCCTGGATGCGTTCAAACACCTCGTCGCGCCGGTCGTACAAAATGACCGGATCGTCGTATTCTTTCAACCCTTCGTCCTCGAGCACTTCCGCCAGCACCGATATCGGGTTGACCGAGATGCACATGTAGCCGTCCGCGGTTTGGTAAATGCCGAACGGCGCGGATTGGCCCGGATGCGCGATGCCGGACAGCGGTCGTTCAAACAGGCGCCCGGAGTTCAGGGTGACGGTAAACTCCTGCAGTTGGTGCGCCATCAGACATTGCAGCAAGTTCACCTCGATTTTTTGCCCCTTGCCCGTTTTTTCTCGATAGTAAAGCGCCGCAAGGACGCCGTAAACGATGTTGAGCGCGCCGAGCTGATCGGCGATACCGGTGCCGAGCGGCGTCGGAGGTGCGTCCCCGCGCCCGGTCAGCGTGGTAAGCCCGCTCAGCGCCTGGATCATCAGATCCTGTCCGGGACGCGACGCATATGGGCCGTCCTGGCCGTAACCGGTGCTCGAACAGTAAATGATGCGCGGATTGATCTTTCGCAAATCCTCATAGCCGAAGCCGAGTTTATCCATGACGCCGGGGCGGAAGTTTTCCACCACGATGTCGCATTGCTCGGCCAGCTTCCGGATGATTTGTTTCGCTTCGTCCGTTTTCAGATCCAGCGCAAGCGAGCGTTTGTTCCGGTTAAAGGCGAGGTAGCAGGGCGATTCCGTGCCGCCGACCCGATAGTGGAAAAACGTCCACTGTCGATAGCTGTCGCCGGTGCCCTTGCGTTCGATCTTGATGACATCGGCGCCGAGATCGCCGAGCATTTGCGTGGCAAAGGGGCCCTGCAGCAAATGGGTAAAATCCAGCACTTTGATGCCTGCCAGCGCTTTTTCCATGAAATGATCCTCCCGTCTGCATGAGTCATTTTGTCGTGTGCTCGTTTGCGACGGGTTTTCCCGTCATGAGGGCTTTTTGCGAATATTCCGCAATTTTCGATTTCGTTGTTGCCGCCTTGCGGTGCCAAGCCTTGCACTGCCAACCCTTGAGATGCGAAGCCGTGGCCGATCCTTGCGGTTCCGGCTGCCTTGTGATGCCAGGCCGAGCGGTATCCGGTCACATGCCGCGAAATACCGGCTGCCGCTTTTCCACGAATGCGGCGATCCCTTCCCGGGCGTCCTCGCTGTGGAACAAGTGGGCGAGAAAAACGCGGTCGTACGCCTGTGCGGTTTCCAAACTGGCGTCGCGTCCTTCGTTGACGAGTTTTTTCAGCGCCAGAACCGCAAGCGGCGCCTTGCGCGCCAATTGATCGGCCAAGGCGAGCGCCGTGTCCAGCAGATCGTCCGGCGCGGCGATTTGATGCACGAGCCCCCACTCCTTGCATTCCGCCGCAGTCATGAAGCGGCCGGTCATCATCCACTCTTTGGCCCGGTAGGGACCGACGAGGCGCAGCACTTTCTGCACGCCGCCGCCGCCGGGAACGAGGCCGAGGTTCACCTCGGGCAGGCCGAACTTCGCCTTCTCCGACGCGATGATGATGTCGCAGGCGAGCGCCAGTTCAAGGCCGCCGCCCAGCGCGTATCCGTTTACCGCCGCCACGACGGGTTTGGCGCACTGCTCGATGGCGCGGTACAGTTCTCTGCCCCGATCCTGGAAGGAGAAAAACGCCCCCATGTCCAGCCCGTGATATTCCTCGATATCCGCGCCGGCCATAAAGGCTTTCCCTGTGCCGGTGAGCACGACGGCGCGCACGTGCGGCAGTTCATGCAGCCGCCGAAAGCAGTCGGTCAACTCGGCCATCATGCCGGAATTCATCGCGTTCAGCTTTTCCTCCCGGCGGATCGTGACCAGCATGACCAGATCTCGCGGTTCCCAGTGGACATAACGGTAATCGGGCAGTGTCATACGGTTGTCTCCTTTCACTGCAAGTGTAGATGCCCCGCGCGCCGCATCATCGGCTTTTCTCCATCATCATTCGCCGCGCACCATCTGGCCGCCGTCGATGACAAAGGTTTGGCCGGTGATAAATGAAGCGTTGTCGCTGCACAGGAAAAGCACCGCGTCCGCCACCTCTTCCGGCTGCCCGAACCGGCCCACCGGATGCGCGCGGTTCCACCGTTCCATCAGTTCTTGCGGATCTTCGGCTTCCGCAAAAATTTTCTCGTTCATCGGCGTCATGATCGTGCCGGGCGCGACCGCGTTGCAGCGGATGCCGCGGGACGCATATTGGATGGCGATTTGTCGCGTCAGGGCGAGAATGCCGCCTTTGGACGCCGCGTAGCCCGCCCATCCCATAAATCCTTTGAAAGCCTGGGTCGATCCGCAATTGACAATTGCTCCGCGACCTTGTTGCAGCATGTATGGGAGGGCGTGCTTGCAGCCGCGGAACACGCCGCCCAAATTGATGTTGATCACTTTCCGCCAGCNTTCTTCCGACATGTGCGCCGCTTCGCCTTCGATCGCCACTCCCGCGTTGTTATACACGATGTCCAGACGCCCTCGCAGGGCGTAAGCGGTGTCCATCAGCCGTTTCACCATGGCGTCGTCGCCCACGTCGGTGAACACGAAATGCGCGTCCGCCCCCTGATCGCGAAGCTGGCGCACGAACGCTTCGCCCGCCTCCCGATTGACGTCGCCGATGACGACCGTCGCGCCCGCTTCCGCGAATTTGCGCGCCGTCGCGCCGCCGATGCCGGCCGCTCCCCCGGTAACGACGGCGGTTTGGCCTGAAAAGTCGTATCGAATGCTGCCCACTGTTTCTCGCTCCTTTCTTTCATGACATGAAAAACCGAATCGTATGCACCGTGCCGGGATGAACCGGACGCGAGCCGGAATTGGACCTTAACACCGGGACGTACCGTACCGAATATGCACCGGGCAACGGCGGATCGCGCCGAAATGAACGGGACGCCGTCACGGGGCGGGAATGATCCGTCTCCGACCCGAACCGTCAAGATCATGACCCGGCGCCGGCTGTGACATTTCGCTGCGGGCCGCGGTCAAGAGCCGCAGCGGTCCGGCTCCGTTCGGTACGGGTCGCCCGNGTTTTCCCGATCGGCGTCGTTCCNGCTTTCGCCGAGATGCGCCGCGCCGACCGCGTTCCAGTAGCGGTCCAGTTCATCCACATTGGCCGCGTCGACGAAAGAGTAGGGAATGGTGAGAGCCAGCACCTCCTTGCCGGGATAGTCGTGAACGATGTTTTTGCGAACCATGCCTCGGGGATGGGGCCGGCCGTGCGCCAGCGCAGCCGCCGCCCCGAGAACCGACCGGGCGGCTTCCACCGGGTGCTGGAACACGGTCGCATGCTGCTCTCTTTTCCGGATGAGCCGTACGGCGGATCGGTCCCCGTCTCCGCCGACGACAAACACTTTGCCGCTGCGTTTGTACCGGCGCAGCGCCTCGATGACGCCTTCCGCCATGCGGTCGGTGCCGGCGACGACGGCGTCGATCCGCTCGCCCCGTTCGAGCAGGTCGGCGATGGTTTGTCCGGCCTCATCGCGTCCCCAGTTGGGAATCGGCACCGATTCGAGCAGATGCAATCCGGGATGCCGCTTCAGCACATGATGATAACCGATGACCATATTTCGGGCGTTTTCGTTGTACGGGTCGCCTTCCAGGATGACCACGTTGCCGCGGCCTTTCAGCCGTCTGGCGACGTATTCCATTTGCATGACGCCTTGTTCGTAGGCGTCTCCTCCCACGTAATAGTCGACATAACGGCTGCGGGAAGGGCGCTGGAAGCAGATCGCGGGAACGCGCTGCCCGGCGCACAGCCGGAACACTTCATCGGAATGGACGGCGCTGACCGGGTTGATGACGGCGCAGTCCGGACGGAACGTGTCCAACACCCATTCCAGCAAAATTTGCTGCTTGCGCACGTCGTCCTGGCAGTCGGAAAACAGCCATTGCACCCCTTCGCGGCCCGCCTCCGCATCCAGCACGTCCAAATATACGAGCGCTTTCTGGGAATCGAGGTTCGGCAGGCTGACGTAGATCATTTTGTCCCGGCCGCCTTCACCGCTGGCGGGCAGCGATCGCGGCAGGCCGTTCAGTTCCGCCGCCAGCTCGAATACGCGATGCAGCAGCTGTTTAAGGCGCGAGTCCGACGTGCCGGCTTTATCCGCGTATACGGCGACCGCCGCCTCGACGGCGCCGCCGCTGCCGACGACGGGAACGGCGATGCAGTAAAAACCGGGCAGTTCCTTGGCGTCGAAAGCCAGTCCCAGCGCCGCCGCCTCATCCAGTTTGCGGTTGAACATCGCCCACCGCTCGTGCCGGGCGCCGGCGTTTTGCCGCCGGCGATGCCAGAAGTGTTTGCGCTCTTCCTCGGTGGAAAAGCAGAGCAGCGCGTGGCCGAGGGCGGATTCGTCGGCGGGTACGCCGAGGCCGTCGGCGGATACGGCCCGTTCAACGGAAGCGGGAAATCCGTGTTCCCGCACAACCAGCGCCCGGTCTTCCGACAGGACGGCGATGCGAACCGGCATGTGAAATTCCCGCATCAGCAAGTCGGCCAACTGCCGCGCGCGGGCGAAATCCGGAGCATCCTGCAAATAGCGGGCGGCAAGCGACAACACGCGCGATCCCAGCCGGTATGTTTTGGTGGCGGTATCCGCTTTCACATATTTGCTCAGCGTCATGGTGGTGACGAGTTCGTATGCGGTGCTGTTGGCGAGCCCCATTTTCCGCGCAATTTCCGAAAGCGTCAGTCCATCGGGGTATGCGGCCAGCAGTTCCAGCAGTTCGATCGAACGCTGCGCAGATTTGACGATTTTCATCGTGATGCGTCTCCTCAGTTTTGGTGCGTCTGCTCGATTTTGGTGCGTTCCACAGTTTCGGACGTCATTTCGCGATAGCGAAACGTTGATGATGTAAGTTCATTGTATGACAAGGATGAGGGAGATAAAATGAGGGGATACAATTTCTTTTTTCGCATATGCGAAAATTAGGAGAGTATTTTTCATAGGTTTGGGACACGCCGCGGACATCGGTGTTCAGAGCGCTCAATTACGGTCGTAGGATTGCGGTGATAGGCAACGAGCAACGGACAGCAACGGACATCCATGTCCATTAGAGCGAGTTTTTGCCATTTTGTTTCGTGTAACGGACATCCATGTCCACAAAAGACCCAAAAACCCGGAAAACATCCTTCAAGGGGGCGCTAATGGACACCGGTGACCGTTACAATGAAAAAACGGCGAAAAACAGCTTCTAACGGTCACGCATGACCGTTAGATTTTTTGGGGAGTCGGGTCAGGGGCTCTTGTTTTTGAGGAGTCCGGTTCATGGCACTTGTTTTTGGTGAGTCAGGTTCTGGATACTCGATCTTGAGAGTCGCGTTCGGATACTTGCGACAGGGGATCGTCCCCATGCTTGTGTGCTCGGATCGGTTTCCGCAGGCTACAGGAACATGAAGGAGATACGGCGGCCCGCCGATCACATCGCCAAGAGCAAACAACAAACCCTCAACATCTCCCGTCGGGAAATGTGAGGGCGTTCTCGCTGGCGTTATCAAAAAGCAGAGCTTTGTTATAGGCCATCATAAACAACCGACTTTGAACAGGCACGGCTGCCAGGATCTTTGCCGCTTCACGAACGGGACTGGGCACGGCCCCGCCTTTGGGCCAACGGCAGCTCTCGGTTTCGCTGCAACCACCATTTGGATACGTCAAAGTACCCGATGAATTTGGAAATGATCCAACTCAAGATGCAGGTAGCGACAAAAATCCATGTCAAATAAAGAAACGACAATGCTTGATTGTCCAAAATCCAATTCCAGTGCCATTTTCGCATAAACCATTGATTCATGAAAATGATGATATATGGGTGTAAAAGATAAATATAGTAGGTGAAACCTTTTGAGAACGGGAGACTAAAGCGTTTCACGACGGACAAAAACAGCAGGACCAAGGTGACGGTCAAAATGGCCGTAAACAGTACGAAACGGAGATGGTTGGCGGTATACAGCTTGGTTGAAAGGGCAAAAAACGTGGTGCCGGCAACGGAGATCAGCAACAATCCGTACCGCAACGGCCGATGTTTCTGCAGGAAAGCAACGACGGAATGCCTGTAAAAATAAAACAAATGCCCGAGGTAAATGGTAAAAATCCACGTTGGCAGGAAATATCGCACGCCGAATCCGCGCCAGTAAAAATTGTAATCGATAAAAGCGTACTGAATCCCGATAAACGCAATCAAAAACCACCAAATATTTCTTCTCGTAATCCAATGTCGGAAAAGCAAAGCAAATATGTAGTATTGCATGATCATAAAAATAAAGTATAAATGCCCGCCGGTGCGCCCGACGGCAATATTGATCCAATCGTTTAAGGTTGCAGGAAATGAAGTTGTCGTCAATACGGAATGATAGAGCAGCCCCGCCGCGAGAAAAGGCAAATAGATGTAAAAAAACTTCCCAACAAGATAGGACGCAGCCGTTGTATTTTTCCCGATGAAACTGTGTGCCGTAAAAAAACCGGTCAACATCGCCAGAATCACCGTGCCAAACCGGCTTAAATGGTTCAAGGCGGTATCCCAGGCGGTGACGGTAGTATAACTTCCCAGTCCGGCGGTGTAGTGACCGGCGGTGACCAAAAAAGCGGCGACAACTTGAATCATATATAACGCTTTGAACAGCTGTTTATCGTCAGTCAATCGTTTACACCTCAACCACCCATAATGCATCAATGCATTTCAATTCAATTTTTTGGCCCTCTTCGCAAAAATGGAAATATTCCGAAAATATTTACGAAAATCATATATCATGGCCTAAAAAAGTTCAACAGCGGGAATCCGCATATCCGGATCGGCCTGCGGCCCTGTTCCAGCCGCNATCTCNAAACCTTCCGGCGTCCGGATATGCGTGCGCCCGGCTTAAGCCCGGTTTTCCGACAAGAATGCNTTGACCGCTTCCGCAAACCGTGACAGCCCTTCTTCCAGCAGCGAACGCGGGCAGGCGACGTTGATGCGCAAAAACCCTTCTCCTTCCTTGCCGAACATCGAGCCTTCGTTAAAGACGACGCCGGCGCGTTCGAACATCAGTTTCTTCAAGACCGCCGCATCGGCGGAAATCGCGCGGCAGTCCACCCAAACCAAATAAGTGCCTTCCGGCTTCATGACACCGCACTGCGGCAGATGCGCCGCAAAGAAATCGACCAGATAGTCGATGTTTCCCTGCACGTAGTCGAGCAGCGCGTCCAGCCACGGCCCCCCGTGACGGTAGGCCGCGTCGGCGGCGACGCCCGCGAAGCAGTTTTCCATGGTGAGCGAAAGCGCGCGCATCCGTTGTCTGAACCTCTGTCGGAGCGCCGCGTCCGGTATGACGGTGTACGAAGTTTGCAGACCGGGCACGTTGAACGTTTTGCTTGGCGCCAGGCAGGTGGCGGTGATCATCGCGACGTCTTCGGACAGCGAAGCGAGGGGAATGTGCCGGTTCGGCCGGAACACGAGATCGCAATGAATTTCGTCGGAAATGACGGGAACGCGATATTTCAGGGCGAGCCGTCCGACCGCCTCCAATTCCTCGCGTTTCCATACTCGTCCCCCGGGATTGTGGGGGCTGCACAACAGCATTACCTTCGCGCCCGCGGCCATATGCCGCTCCAAATCTTCCAGGTCCATGCGGTAAGTATTCTCTTCGTAGCGGAGCGCATTGTTGACCACTTTGCGGCCGTTCAGGCGGATTACGTCATAAAACGGATGGTACACCGGCGCCTGCAGGATCACGCCGTCTCCCGGCTCCGACAGCAGTTCCACCAGTACGCTGAGCGAGGTGACGACGCCCGGGGACGTGGTGATCCAATCGGGAAGAACGTCCCATTCATGTCTTTGTTTCAACCAGGCGCAAAGCGCTTCATCCGACTCCTGCGGACGGGCCGTGTATCCGTAAATGCCATGCGCGGCGCGTTCCTCCAAGGCTTGGACGACTTCCGGAGGCGACGGAAAGTCCATATCGGCGACCCACATCGGAAGCAGTCCCGGGTAGCCGAACAGCTTTTCCGTCTGATCCCATTTGAAGGACCGCGTCCCGCGGCGTTCCCGTACCCGGTCAAAACCGTATTTGTCCACATTTTGCCTGTCCATGGCATTCCACTCCTTCGCCGTTTCGCATGAAACCACCGATTTCGATCAAGGCTTTCGGCATCGTGCATGCCGTATTCGCGACAATTTCATTATATCGGTCCCGGATGCCGGGGGGCAAGAAACGGCCCGGCGCGCCTGAAGTCCCGGAACCGGGCGTAAAAAAGCGACGATGTTTGTCAATATGCATAACATATGCGCGCCGTGTTTCAGCCCGCGTGTTTCATGAACGGCGAGCGACGATTTCCGCGGGGCGATTTTCCCGGCAAATCCGCCATTTTTACATGACGAAGGGCGTCGTGATATGATATGATTCGGAGTGGATTTTTGTTGATTTTCACAAAATGAATGACAACACCGCACAAATAATGGGAGTGAAACCATGGTTTTCCGGAAAAAGGATCCGATTTTGGAAACACTATACCAAATTTCCGTCAACGTGTATGAAGCGGCGAAATATTTCCGCTCTTTCGATTTTCAGTCGGCGCCGGAAGTGGACAAGTTTTCGGTACGGATGAAGGAGTTCGAAAGCAAAGGCGACACTTTCATTCACGAGATCATCACGACGTTGAACAAAGTGTTCATTACCGCGCTCGAACGCGAGGACATCCTCAACCTCGCGGTCAGACTGGACGATGTGCTGGACGGAATGGAAGCCTGCGCGGCGCGGTTTTACATGTATGATATTCACCGGGTCGACGAGGTCATGCTCCAGCTGGCCGCCAATATCGAGGAAAGCGTCAGCCAAATTCTCAAGTCGATGGAGCTTCTGCGGGAGCGCAAATTGATGCCGATGCGCGAATTTACGGTGAAAATCAACACGCTGGAGTCGGAAGCGGACGAGATTTTGCGCAACGGCGTGCGCACGCTCATGCAAACGTCGAACGACGCCATTCACATTATGAAATACAAGGAAATTTACGAGGTGCTGGAAGGCGTTTCCGACAGCTGCGAAGACGTGGCGGACATGCTGGAAACGATCATCATGAGAAACTCTTGATGCGGGGAGCGCAATTTGATGGACGCTACGATGTGGTTGATTGTCACGGTCGTCTTGCTCGCTTTGTCGTTTGACTTTATCAACGGTTTCCACGATACCGCCAACGCCATCGCCACCTCGGTGTCGACCCGGGCGCTGCCTCCGAAATTGGCGGTCATGCTGGCCGCGATGTTGAACTTCATCGGGGCGATTACATTTACGGGCGTCGCCAAGACGATCGGCGGCAAAATCGCCGATCCGGCCGGGATGGAGCACGGCATGGTCGTCGTCGTGGCCGCGTTGATCGCAGCCATCGCTTGGAATTTGATCACTTGGTGGTACGGCATTCCGAGCAGTTCGTCGCATGCGCTGATCGGATCGCTGGTCGGCGCCGTGCTGGCGGCGGCCGGCATGCAGGCGGTCAACTGGAACGGTTTTGTCGATATTCTCGCCGCGCTGATTTTTTCCCCGCTCATCGCGTTCACGGTCGGGTTCATCGTCATGAGCCTGCTGCGCACGGTGCTGAAGATGTTCCCCGCATCCCCGCAAAAGGTGAACAACAAGTTCCGCGGGTTTCAGGTCGTTACCGCCATGATGCAGGCGTTCAGCCACGGAACGAACGACGCGCAGAAGGCGATGGGTATCATCATGTTCGCACTGGTGGCGGGCGGTTTCCATGCCGGCACCGACGAGGTGCCGATGTGGGTGCGGCTTTCCGCATCGCTGGCGATGGGGCTGGGAACCGCGGTCGGAGGATGGAAGATCATCAAGACCGTGGGCGGCAAAATCATGAAAATCGAACCGGTGAACGGGGCGGCCGCAGATTTGTCCTCGGCGATGATTATTTTTACCTTTACCAAATTGGGGCTGCCGGTCAGCACCACGCACGTCATTTCTTCGGCGATCATGGGGGTGGGGTCGGCCAAACGGTTCAAGGGCGTAAAATGGGGGGTTGCCTTCCGCATTGTTTTGACGTGGGTGATCACCCTGCCGGTCTGCGCGCTGCTCGCGGCGTTGTCGTACGCGGTGGCGCATCAGTTTCTGTGATTCCGCGGCGCTGTCAGGCCGTACCCATGGACCATGTCGGCAGTTGCTCGGCTTCCATACGGCTTCCCTCATAAATCGTTTTCAATTTTTACCGGAATAGCTATAATTGAGGTTAGTACACAGTGGGAGTAGGTGCAATGTTGAACTTTGTGCTGGTCTCCTTTGTGGAGAACTGTAGTGTCATGATGGCGATGCTCTCATTGTTCCGCTTTCATGTGAGAAATCATCTGCTGGCCGTGCTGGGGCTGTCGATTGTCCTGGCGTTTGTGTCCCATGCCCTTTTTGTCCAGTACGACGTGTCCATGGCTCCGCTGATTCAGCTTGTGCTGTTCATTTTGGCGCTGCGCTATCTGTTTTATATTCACTTTTTTTACTCCATCATCATGGCTGTGTTTTATACGATTTTCTATGTCAGCCTGCAGGCGCTGGTCATTGCGGGCAGCGTGCAATTCGGCATTTATTCGCAGGAATCGCTGCAAAATCCGACCAGCCCGCAAATGTATTCGATTCAAATCCTCACCTCGCTGATCAATTTCGCCATTGCGTTCTATTGCGCGAAGAAAAATTTGGGGTTTACCTTCGTCCCGACTTCCGATTCGGTCCCGGTGTCCTGGACCGGGTCGAACCACTGGCTGGCGTGGAGTTCCGCCGCCGGGCTGGTCATTTCGCTGCTGGCCTACATGATTTTCAAGGATCAGGTTTCATCGGTGTTTTGGCTGATCTGCCTGATCGGCATCATCATCGTCGTCTTGATTCTCCGTCTCATTATCCGAAAGGAAATGTCCGATGATTGACCGGGCGGCGGACTGGTTTGCGGGCAGACTGCTGGTTTGGAGCGGGCAGCGGGATGCGGACGAAGGAAGGCTGGCGTATCAGCTCGCGCTCTGGCTCAATACGCTGGCGATCGTGGCGGGAACCTGCCTTGTCAGCGTATTCACCGGAACGTTTCTCGAAAGCATGGCGGTGTTGATCGCGATCGCCGTCATGCGGAGCGTGTGGGGCGGCGTCCATCTGCCGAATCTGGATATTTGCGCCGTATTTACGATCGGATTGGCCGCAACCATCCCCCTCATCGCCGAGTTTGTATCCCAAAGCGCCAACATCTTTATTTCCTTGCTGTCATTAGGTATAATTATCTGGAAAATATTCCAAAATCGCTCAATGCAGAAATGGCTGTTGCTGTTCGTATCCATTCTCGCATCGGTGGCCTGGGATGGCGGGGTTCTGGCCTTATGTCTGTTGGTGCAGGCCCTGTCTTTACTTCCATCAGCATCGCATGAAAGGAGGGATCAGGATGAAAAAGGTGATTTCCAAATGGTTGGTGAGCAAACTGGGATCTTTGAAGCCGAGCGCCAGGACTACCGTTCATAAGTGGTGGTTTGGGTTGCCCAGACAGCGCAAAGGATGAGACAGACGACCATGCAGATTCCCGTATTGAAACGTGTGGACGGTAATACTTTTCGGCGTCATTTTCTCTCCATCGACGAGCTGCTGATTGTGAAGTGCTTCAAAAAACTCGTACTTTTCGTCTCTGCCACCGGAGAGGAGTACCAGTTGACCTCGGTGCTGGAAGAATGGAAGCTGCTTCTCGAGGGGTTCCATTTTCTCGAAGTGGACCGCGGGATTCTGGCCAACATGGAGAAGGCCGTTCTGCTGGACAGCGACTTACGGATACTGCATTTTCGGGACGGTCTGATCTGCACCGTGTCCGTTCGCGGAGCCAAATTGATCAAACAACAGTATCCGCATATTTTAATACGGGGACAATCGGTTGCCGCTTATTAGCGGTATTTTTTTTTGCGAATATGGCGCCATTTTGCGCCTTTACGGCGCGCCGGTGAGGACGCGGCCCGTCCGACCGCGGGTAACGCGTTGCCCAATCGGAAAGATGCGGAGCATCTTTCGCGCCATGCCGCGCATGGGCATGGGCGCCGTTTCAGGTTTTTGCGGATCATGCCGGCCGTCTCGTCGTTGCTTGCCGTGACTGTTGAAGTTTGCGGGCATCCCCGCGCATTTCCCCTAAAGTTGGCCTCACCCATCGCTTCTCATGGATTGCGGCTATTCCCGTTCATCGGCCGGGCTCCGGCGCTTCTTTGCGACGTCTGCGTCGCAGCCACGGAAATTCGAAGCCGAATTGTTTGCACTCCGGTTTGACGCGTTTTTCTTTCATGAACTGCAGCGTGGCGTTGAGTTCCCCGCCCAACAGGATGACCACGCAGCTGATGTAAATCCAGATCAGCAGCACCATGATGCCGCCGATGCTGCCGTAGGTGCGCGTAAAGTTGCCAAAATTGTTGACATAAAAAGAAAACAGGAGCGACGCGCCGATCCATCCGGAGGTGGCGAATACGGCGCCGGGCCAGGCGTTTCGCGGCCGCACGGGGTAGTTGGGCGCCTGTACGTACAACAGCATGAACACGACGATCATCATGCTGACGGGGATCGTCCATTTGGCGAAGGACCACACCGCTTCAAAATTGTGGGGGAAATGCAGCAGGGTGAACATATATTTTCCGGCGTGTTCTCCGAATACGAGAAGAACAAAGGTGAACAGCAGCAGAACGGCGAACACGAGCGTATATATAATGGACAGGCTGCGAACTTTCCAAAACGGGCGCTTTTCCTCGGTGTCATAGGCTTTGTTGATGCCTTTGACGATCGCCATCATGCCCGAAGAGGACGTCCAAATCGTGGCGAGCATACCGAGCGAAAGCAGCGTCCGGTTGCTCGCGGCCACCGTTTCCCGAATGATGTCCACCACGACGCGGTAGGAAGTTTCCGGCAGGACGATCAGCAGCTGTTCCAACACTGATTCGCTGGCCAGCGGCGTGTAGCTCATCAGCGTAATAAGAAAGATCAGAAACGGGAACAACGACAAAATCAGATAGTAGGCCATCTGCGCCGCCAGAGCCGTTACGTCGTTGTCCTGATACCGGCAGTACATCTGGGACACGATGTAAACGAAACGTTTCCGCATCCTGAATCCCCCATGTTCACCCATGTTCCTTGCTTGCGGTCCGTCATAGTGTGCCCCATCGCCGAGGGAGGATGCGCACTTGAGAAGATGATGAACACAAAAAAATCGCGGATGCCATCATCCACGATCGGTTGTTGATATGGATGGTCGAGACGACAGGATTTGAACCTGCGACCTCTTGGTCCCGAACCAAGCGCTCTACCAAGCTGAGCCACGTCTCGACACTTCGCTGCCGCAGCCATCCGTCAGGTCAGCAGCAATAGATATAATAACAGAAATTCGAGCGGTGCGCAAGCTTTTGGCATTATTTTTTTTGCTGGGAAAAGTTGGTGGCCTTGAACGCCCCGTGCCATCCTGTTGCTTGCCACTCCTGTTCCATGCTGAGTTTGTCGCTCTTACCGAGCGGTGAGGCGGCGATCATCGGATTGGATTCCGGTTTTCATATGGACAGAAACGATTGGAAGCGGCTACAATGGGAGCAAGCCATGGCTGGCTGTGCATGCGGAAATGGCGCCGCACACGTTGACATCGTGGTTGAGGATTTCCCCGACATGTGACGATTCGGCATTGGCCGGAGGCTGTCAAGTATTCAGCGAAAGGAAGCGGCTATGGAATACCGCGAAAAAGCACGGAACCGGAAGTTCGTCATGCAAGCACATCTTTCCGCGGAGGCGAGCAAGGATCCGCGCGTCTATGCGTTTCTCGTGAATCCGAGGGCGGGCAACGGGAAAGCGCTGCGCGTATGGCGGCGCATCGAACCTATGTTGAAAGCGCAACAGGTCCATTATCTAGTGGAGTTTTCGGAAAGTGCCGCGCATGCGTCGGCATGGGCGCGGGAAATCGTCGAACTGCGGCGGGATACGCCGACGGTGCTGGCCGTCGTGGGAGGGGACGGCACGCTGCAGAGCGTGGCCGGCGTCCTCGCCGGGCAGCACCGCGTCGCATTGGGCG
>JGI25328J35697_1001127_pt1 | contig 19571 bp, 20 predicted proteins | sample HigsolmetaAR203D_FD_35697 | JGI IMG/M metagenome (IMG submission 35697)
CGGAAGGTGGTGTGCACCGGTCCTCGCGTTCGGAGGCGATCCGGGCTAGACAGGCGGCGGGCCGTTCCCGCATGCGGGCGGGGATGGCGCCGGCCGTGTTATGAAAAGTGCCTGCCGGCCGCCACAGGGTGGCACGCCTGACGACACGGAAAATAGGACAACGCTGGACGCTGAAGAAGGTGAAGGAACTGATCTCCCACAGCTTTTCCGTCGCGCCCATGATGGACTGGACGGACCGGGACTGCCGCGTGTTCCACCGGCTGATGACGCGCCATGCGCTGCTCTACACGGAGATGGTGACAACAGGCGCTGTCATCCATGGGGATCGGGAGCGTCTGCTCGGCTTCGACGCGGTGGAGCAGCCGCTCGCCGTGCAGCTCGGCGGCAGCGAGCCAGCCGAGCTGGCGGAGGCGGCGCGCATCTGCGCCGCCTTCGGCTACCGCGAGATCAACCTCAACGTCGGCTGCCCGTCGGACAGGGTGCAGAACGGGCGCTTCGGTGCCTGCCTCATGCGCGAGCCGGAGTTGGTGGGGGCCTGCGTCGCGGCGATGAAGGACGCGGTCGATGTTCCCGTCACCGTCAAGTGCCGCATCGGTGTTGACGATCAGGATCCGGAGGAGGCGCTCGACAGGCTGGCTGACGCCGTCGTCGCGGCCGGGGCGGATAGGCTCGTCGTCCATGCGCGCAAGGCCTGGCTGCAGGGCCTCTCTCCCAAGGACAATAGGGAGATCCCGCCGCTCGACTACGACCGCGTCCACCGCCTCAAGGCACGCCTGCCGCATGTGCCGATTGTCCTCAACGGCGGTCTCGCGACGCTGGAGGCGGCCCAGGCCGCGATGTATCCGGCGGAAGGGCCGGCGCTCGACGGCGTCATGCTCGGCCGCGCGGCCTACCAGAACCCGGAGATCCTGCTCGGCGTCGATCCGCTGTTCTTCGGCACGCCGGCACCGCTTGGGGACGCCTTTGCGGTCGTCGAGGCCTATCTGCCCTATGTGGAGCGCAGACTTTCGGAGGGCGTGCGCCTCAACCAGCTCACGCGGCACATCCTTGGCCTCTTTCCGGGCCGGCCCGGCGCGCGCCTGTTCCGCCGCCACCTTGCGACGGAAGCCTGCAAGCCCGGCGCGGGGCCGGAGGTCATCGTCGATGCGGTTGCCCACGTGCGGCGGGAGATGGCGCGGCGCGAGGCGGAAGCCGCCTGAAGCGCGTGCGCAACAGCCAAGGGCGCTTTGCAGGCCTTTGGCTTGCGGCCTTCCTTGCCTGGTCCCGACAATGAGAGGGGAAGGAACGGGGCATGCACCAGCCGCAGGATCCGGATTTCGAGGCGCGCGTGCGCCGCAGCTTCGCCAGGCAGAGCGTGATGGAGACCATCGGCGCGCGCCTCACCCGCGTGGCGCCGGGCAAGACCACGGTCGAGCTCGCGGTCGCGCCGCACATCAGCCAGCAGCACGGTTTCGTCCATGCCGGCGTCATCTCGACGATTGCTGATTCGGCCTGCGGCTATGCCGCCCTGTCGCTGATGCCGCCGGGCGCAGGCGTCCTCACCGCCGAGTTCAAGATCAATCTCCTCGCGCCCGCGGCCGGCCAGCGGCTCGAGGCGCACGGGCGCGTCGTGCGCGCGGGGCGCCTGCTGACCGTGGCCCAGGCCGACGTGGAGGCTGTCGATGGCGAGCGACGCAAGACCGTCGCGGTGATGACGGCCACGCTGGTGACGCTTGAGGGACGCGAGGGCATAACAGACTGAGCCAGGCGCCGGCCGGCCATGCGGCAGCGGCGCTTGCCTTCGCCGCTCTTATCGCGCACGAGTGGGCTCCTGCCGCGGGGGCCCTCATGTTCGCTGCCATTCCAACATCCGATCTGGTCATGCTCGCCGGTGCGCTGCTGGCGGCCGGCGCGCTCACGGGTATCCTGGCCGGTGTCTTCGGCGTCGGCGGCGGTGCCGTGGTGGTGCCGGTGCTCTACGAGCTCTTCCGTGTGGTGGGCGTGCCGGAGGAGGTGCGCATGCCGCTGGCCGTCGGCACCTCGCTCGCCGTGATCATCCCGACCTCGATCCGCTCTTTCAACGCCCATCGCGCACGGGGGAAGGTCGACATGTCCATCGTGCGCATCTGGGCCGTGCCGGTCGTCGTCGGCGTGGCGCTCGGCAGCCTCATCGCCCGCTACGCGCCGGCAGACCTGTTCAAGGCCGTCTTCGTCCTCGTCGCCGGCATCTCGGCCGTGCGGCTCCTCTTCGGCAAGGACAGCTGGCGCCTCGGCACGGAGGTGCCCGGCAAGCTGGTCATGCGCATCTACGGCATCCTCATCGGCGTGCTGTCGTCCCTGATGGGCATCGGCGGCGGNCAGCTGTCGAGCCTGTTCATGACCTTCTACGGCAGGCCGATCCACCAGGCGGTGGCGACGTCCTCGGGCCTCGGCGTCCTCATCTCCATTCCCGGCGCCATCGGCTATGTCTACGCCGGCTGGCCGCGCGCCGCCGAATATCCGGATGTCGCGGCCCTGCAATTTCCCATGGCGCTCGGCTACGTCTCCCTCATCGGCTTTGCGCTCTTCGTGCCGACGAGCATCTACACGGCGCCCATTGGTGCCCGTCTTGCCCACTCGCTGTCGAAGCGGCGGCTGGAAGTGGCCTTCGGCCTCTTCCTCCTCGCCGTCTGTGCGCGCTTCGCCTGGAGCCTCCTGACCTGAGCCTCACCCGCCGCGCCCGCGCAGGATCAGCCTGTCGCCGCGCACCTCGAAGGAGGCGAGCCGGTCGAGAAAGGTCATGCCGAGCAGGCTCTGCGACAGGCTGCCCTCGCGGGCGACGAGGGCGGGCACGCTCCGCTCGGTGATGCTGCCCACGGTGAGCTCGCGTATGGTGGTGGCCGCCGCCATCGTGCGGCCGTTCGCCGTCGACACCGGCTGCGTGTAGAAAAGTGTCGCGGGATCGATGCCGGCGCGCGCCGCATCTTCGCTCGTCAGCACCACTGCCGAGGCGCCGGTGTCGAGGACGAAGCGCGTCGGCACGCCGTTGACGGCCCCGTCGATGATGAAGCTGCCGCCCGCCTGGCGCGTGACCTGCACCTCTCCGCCGGCGAGCGTCACGGTATAGCCCGGCGCCACCTCGCCGAGCAGGCGGTTGGCAAGGCCCTGCAGCTCGAAGCGGTAGCTATAGACCCCCACCAGCATGACGATCATCGCCAGCCAGAAGGCCATGGCCTCCAGGGCGCGCGTCCACTGCCCGCGGAAGTGCTGCGCCACCCAGCCGAGGGCGATGATGCCGACGGCCCCGAGCCCCGCGAGCGAGGCGATGAGGTCCGGCCGCAGCCCGAGAATGGTCTCGTTACCGCCGAAGAGGACGAGCACCGCGATGGCGGCGATGATGATGGCGAGGGCGACGAAACCGCGCATGGGCTGCCTCACGGGGCGGCGAGCGCCGCTTGCGACAGCGGCGTGAGGGTGGTGAGGCCGGCGAGGAAGGCGATTTCGCCCACCTGCTGGGCCGCCCCGGCGATATCGCCCGTATGCCCTCCGATCTTGGCGCGCGCGATGCGCGAGACGCCCGCGCCGCCGCCGGCGGCGAGGAGGAGGGCGAGCACGATGGCGAGAAGGCCGAAGCCGGCGGGCAGCAGCAGGAGGAACGAAATGAGAGCCGAGCCAGCGGCCGTTGTGGCGAAGGCGGCCGCCGTCGGCCGGCCGGCCGCGTGCGAGGCGCCGTCGCTGCGGGCGGGCGTGAGCAGCAGGAAGGGCATCAACCCCACCGTGCGCGAGACGGCCCCGGCCGCGACGATGGCCAGAGCCGTGGCGAGGGCGGACATGCGCCCGGCAAGCGCGGCGATGAGGCCGACACGAATCATGAGGTCAAGCGTGAGCGCCGCCGCGCCGTAGGAGCCGATGCGGCTGTCGCGCATGATCTCGAGGCGCCGCTCCGGCGTCGAGCCGCCCCACAGCCCGTCGGCCGTGTCGGCGAGGCCGTCCTCGTGGAAGACACCTGTCGTGGCGAGAATGGCCGCGAGGGCGGCGCAGGCCGCAAGATAGGGCCCGAAGCCGAGGCCCGACGCGACCAGGAAGGCGAGGGCACCGACGAGGCCGATGGCGGCCCCTGCGAGCGGCAGGGCCCGGACGACGCGGGAAAAGTCCGGCATGGCATGCGGCGCCGCCTCGAAAGGCAGGACAGGCACGGGCAGGCGGGAGTAGAATCGCAGGCACGCTGCCGCATCGGCAAGGAAGGCGAGCGCCGGGCCCGCTTCCGATCGCGCCTGCGCCGGTGGCTTCTCGTTTTCCTGCATCATCTTCACCTTGGCGCGCGGCGTGCTATTAGCACCGGGCCCTCACAGCCGCGACCCTTGGCCGGCCATAACGACATAGTGGAGAATTGTGATGGATGCGACGGCAACCGGCCTACCGTTTGATGACGTGAGGCGGCTTTTTTCGATGTTGCCCGACGCCGATGAGGCGGCCATCGATGCCGTGCGCCGCCGGAATGCGGAGCTGACGAAGCCGCCGGGCTCGCTCGGCCGGCTGGAGGAGATCGCCGCCTGGGTGGCCGGCTGGCAGGGCAAGGCTCGCCCGAGCGTGATGCGCCCGCTCGTGTGCGTCTTCGCCGGAAACCACGGCGTTGTGCGACACGGCGTCTCGCCCTATCCGCAGAGCGTCACCCGCCAGATGCTGGAGAACTTCGCTGCGGGCGGGGCTGCCATCAACCAGATCTGCGCCACCTACGAGCTCGGCTTCAAGGTTTTCGACCTGGCGCTCGACCTGCCGACCGGGGACATCGCCACCGAAGCCGCCTTCGACGAGAAGGCCTGCGTCGCCACCATGGCCTTCGGCATGGAGGCCATCGCCGGCGGTACCGATCTTCTGTGCCTCGGCGAGATGGGCATCGGCAACACCACCATCGCGGCCGCCATCTATGCAGCGCTCTACGGCGGGCCGGCGACGCACTGGGTGGGCGCGGCACCGGGCTCGACGATGCCGGCCTCGCCCGCAAGGCGGCTGTGGTGGAACAGGCCCTCGCCACCCATGCCGGCCATCTCAGGGATCCGCTCGAGGTCCTGCGCCGGCTGGGTGGCCGCGAGGTCGCGGCCATTGCCGGTGCCATCCTGGCGGCGCGGCTCGAGCGCATCCCCGTCATTCTCGACGGTTACGTGGTGACGGCGGCGGCTGCCATCCTGCACGCCATCGACCCGCGATCCATCGCCCATTGCCTCGCCGGCCACCGCTCCGCGGAGGGGGCTCACGGCGAGGTGCTCGAAAGGCTCGGCCTGACGCCCGTGCTCGACCTCGGCATGCGCCTGGGCGAGGCGACTGGCGCCGCGCTGGCTGCCGGCATCGTCAAGGCGGCGGTGGCCTGCCACAACGACATGGCGACCTTCGCCCAGGCAAAGGTCGACACGGCGGAGACGGGGGAGCGGCCCGAGCGCCTGCAGTGACACGGACACGGCAGCCTCAGGCGACATCGCGCTGCTGAGACTCCGTCTGCCAGCGGTCCCACGCCGGCTCACCGGCGAAGTGGCTGACCAGCCGGTCGATGAAGAGCCGCACCTTCAGCGGCAGGTAGCGCGCCTGCGGGTAGACGGCGTAGATGCCGGCATCCGTCGGGGTGTAGTCGGGCATCAGCGGCACGAGTGTGCCGTTCGCGATCTCAGGCCCGACGACAAATGTCGGCGACAGGATGATGCCGAGGCCGCGCAGCGCCGCTTCCCGCAGCATCAGGCTGTTGTTGACGATGAGGCGCGGCTGCACGCGCACGCTCTCCTCACCCTCCGGCCCCTGGAAGGTCCAGTTCGACTGGCTCTGCCGGTAGGCGTAGTCGAGGCAGGAGTGCTGGGCGAGGTCGGCGGGCCGCAGGGGCTCTCCATGCTCGGCGAGATAGGCCGGGGCGGCGCACAGGGCAAAGCGGCAGGGCGCGAGCCGGCGCGCGATGAACGATGAGTCCTTCAGCCGTCCGATGCGGACGGCGAGATCGACGCCCTCCTCGATGATGTCGACAATCATCTCGTTGAGGGTGAGGTCCACCTGCACTTCCGGGTGCTCCCTCAGGAAGCCGTCGATGACGGGCATCAGATAGGTCACGCCAAAGGTCATCGGCGCGTTGATGCGCAAGGTGCCCTTCACCTGCTCCTGGATGGAGCTGACGCCGTGGCGCAGGTCGTTGACCTCCTCGAGTATCGGCACGCAGCGGGCGTAGAACTCCGCGCCGGCCTCCGTCAGGTTGACGCGCCGCGTCGTACGGTTGAGCAGCCGCGCACCCAGCCACTCCTCCAGCATCTGCACGTGCTTGGTCGCAGCCGCCGGAGAAATGCGAAAATGCCGTGCAGCTTCTGCAAAGCTGCCATTAGCCGCGACGCGGGCAAATACTGCCATCATCATCAGCTTGTCCATGAAATCCTCGCTTTATGAAATACGCTATAATAAAAGGTATTCTTATCATTCATATTCATGAAGCATCCATTATCTCTTTCGCAATTCATTATAAAATCACAATTTAATAAAATCCTACACATTCATTTATTATTTCTAGCGTATAAATTATTTGTGTATCGAGAAAACTATTTTCGCGGTTTGCAGTTTTGTTGGTCGTTGGACGGTCTGCGGGGCCGGAATCCTTGCCGGGGTGGCGCGCATATCTGTGTTGCAGGTGTTGCCAATCGTGCGGCAGGCTCTGCGGCCGTGCGGCATGGTTGCCGGCCCGTTGCCGCTGGTGGCCTTTCCGGCGGCCATGGCCGTCGCCGTTAAGGTCCTCCTCAGGGAACTCGGCTAGAAGGCGCCCATGCGACGGGGCAGAGTTTCTGCGGTGCGGGGCAGGCAGCGCCATGTGGAATGGCGGCTGCGCGATCTGCTGCGGGCCGTCGCGGTGCTCACGGTGCTCCTGATCGTGCTTGCGGTTCTGCTGTGGCGGGAGGAGACGCACATCGCCGGGCCCGTCGACGTGATCGACGGCGACACGTTGCGCCTGGCTTACGGACGGCCGCTGCGGCTCGAGGGGCTCGATGCGCCCGAGATCGACCAGTTCTGCGAGCGGCCGTCCGGCACCTATGCCTGCGGCCGGGCGGCCCGCCGCGCGCTCTTCCGTCTGGTTGCGGGCGCCAACGTCACCTGCGTCGCCCACGGCCGCGATCGCTACGACCGTCTGCTCGGGCGGTGCAGGGCGGGTGAGGAGGACATTGGCGCCAGTCTGGTCGCCGCGGGCTGGGCCGTGGCGAACGGGCGTTATCGGGTCGAGGAAGCCGCGGCGCGCACGGCCGGCCGCGGGCTGTGGCAGGGCAGCTTCGAGCGGCCGGCGGACTGGCGGGCGCGGCATTGAGGCCGCGTTAACGCCGTTTCACTAACCCTTTGCCCATGTGTTCTGGCGCACATCGGGAACAAAGGCCGGGGCCTACAGTTATCGACATCAAGGACCTCCCTCCCTGACCCCTCCTCGGGCGCGGCTCAACACCGCGCCCTTCTTTTTTGTGAACCCGGGCGTCCGCCCTGTCGGGGCGATTGACGGGTGCAGACGGCGGTGGTCGACTTGCCCAAAGGGGCGATTGCCAGCCGTCGCAGGAGGAATCGACGATGCGCGCAAGCGTTGAGCAGGAACCGGTGCGTCAGCAGGCGCCGGCGCAGGAGGGCTGAGCGATGCGCCTGACGTTTATCGGCAGCGGTGATGCCTTTGGCTCGGGCGGGCGCTTCAATACCTGCCTCCTGGTGGAGGCGGGCCGCACCACGATGGCAGTCGATTTCGGCGCCACCTCCCTGGTGGCGCTGAAGCAGCGCGGCATTTCGCCCAACGTGATCGACACCGTGGTGCTCACGCACCTGCACGGCGACCATTTCGGCGGCCTGCCGTTCTTCCTTCTCGATGCCCAGTTCGCCTCGAGTCGCAAGGCGCCGCTCACCATTGCTGGACCGCCGGGCACGCGCGCGCGGCTGGAGGCGGCACTCGAGGTCTTCTATCCGGGCGCCGTCGGCAACGACTGGCGCTTCCCGCTCAAGGTCATCGACCTGCCGCTGCGCACGCCGTGGACCTTCGGCGAGGCGAAGGTGGAGTCCTACGAGGTCGACCATGCCTCCGGCGCGCCGTCGACCGGCGTGCGCGTGACGGCCGGCGGGCGCGTGCTAGCCTATTCTGGCGACACGACCTGGACCGACGCACTCGTCGACATCGCCCGCGATGCCGACCTGTTCGTCGTCGAGTGCTACCGCCCGTCCGGTCGCACCGCGAACCATCTCGACCTCGAGACGCTCATCGCGAATCGCGACCGGCTCACGGCGCGCGCCATCATGCTGACCCACATGAACGAGGCCATGCTGGCCGTCCGGCACAAGGCCACGGAGGCGGGCTTCCTGCTTGCCGAGGACGGGCTGACGCGCGAGGTCTGACGCTCCGCGCCGCCGCGGAGGAGGGCTGCGGGCGGCTGCGGCCCGCAGGCCGTTTCAGCGCTCCAGCAGGGCGATAAGGGACGAGGTGTCCCACCGGTTGCCGCCCATGCGCTGCACTTCGGAATAGAACTGGTCGACGAGGGCGGTGACGGGCAGATGGGCGCCGTTGCGCCGCGCCTCGGCCAGGCAGATGGCGAGATCCTTGCGCATCCAGTCGACGGCGAAGCCGAAGTCGAACTTGTTTTCGTTCATCGTCTGCCAACGGTTCTCCATCTGCCACGACTGGGCGGCCCCCTTGGAGATGACGGAGATCACGGCCTCCACGTCGAGCCCCGCCTTCTTGGCGAAATGGATGCCCTCCGAGAGCGCCTGGACCAGGCCGGCGATGCAGATCTGGTTGACCATCTTGGTGAGCTGGCCGGCGCCAGACGGGCCGAGCAGCCGGCAGGCGCGGGCATAGCTGGCGATGACCGGCTCCACCCTGGCGTAGTCGGCCTCGTCACCGCCGCACATCACCGTCAGCACGCCGTTCTCGGCACCAGCCTGGCCGCCGGAGACCGGCGCATCGACGAAGCCGAGGCCCATCTCCCGGGCCTTCGCATAGAGTTCGCGCGCCACCTCGGCCGAGGCGGTGGTGTGGTCGACGAAGATGGCGCCCTTCTTCATGCCGGCGAAGGCGCCGTCGGGGCCGATGGTGACGGAGCGCAGGTCGTCGTCGTTGCCGACACAGGCGAAGACGATGTCCTGCCCCTCGGCCGCGGCCTTCGGCGTNGCTGCCGCGCGGCCGCCGTTCTCGGCCACCCATTTCTCGGCCTTGGCAGCCGTGCGGTTGTAGACGGTGACCTCGTGGCCCTTGTCCTTGAGGTGCCGTGCCATGGGATAGCCCATGACGCCGAGCCCGAGAAAGGCAACCTTCATGTGTTCCGCTCCCGATGAANTGAGGGGCGATGACGCCCATCGCACCCGTGCCGGCTGATCAGACCGGCTTCAGATGCCGTGTCAGCCGCCGCTCGGCGGCCGCCCACAGACGACGTACCGCCTCGACGAGGATGAGGTAAAGGGCTGCTGCCCACAAATAGACCTGGAAATCGAAACTGCGCGAGAAGGCGAGCCGCGTCACGCCCATGACGTCGTAGATGGTGATGAGCGAGACGATGGCGCTCGCCTTGATCATCAGGATCAGCTCGTTGCCGAGCGGGCGCAGGGCGGTGACGAGCGCCTGCGGGAACACCACCTTCACATAGGCCACCCAGCGCGGCAGGCCGAGCGCGAAGGCCGCCTCGCTNTGGCCCCTTGGCACAGCCTGTATGCCGCCGCGAAAGATCTCCGCCTGATAGGCCGCCGTGTTCAGCGTGAAGGTCAGCAGCGCGCAGAACCAGGCGTCGCGGAAGAAGGTCCACAGCCCGACGGCCTCGAAGGCACCGCGCAGCTGCCCCGCACCGTAATAGACGAGGAAGACCTGGGCGAGCAGCGGCGTGCCGCGGAAGAAATAGACATAGCCATAGGCGAGGGCGCGCAGCACGCCGCTTTTCGAGAGGCGCGCGAGCGCCACCGGCACGGCCAGCAGCCCCCCGAGGAGGAAGGAGATCGCCACGAGCTGCAGCGTGACGACGACACCGTCCAGGAAGCGCGGACCGTAGCGCGCCATGAGGTCGAGATTGATGACGCTGCCGATGATTTCGGTCATGCCGCCCCCCGCGTCTGGCCGCGCCCAAGGCGCTCCTCCAGCCGTCCCAGCAATCCGCCGGACAGCATGGAGAAGAACAGGTAGACGAGGCAGGCGACGAAATAGAAGAAGAGCGGCTCCTTCGTCGCCCCGACGGCGAGGTTCGTCTGGCGCATCAGATCCGCGAGCGCGATGGTCGAGACGAGCGACGTGTCCTTCAGCAGCACNAGCCAGTTGTTGCCGAGGCCGGGCAGGGCGATGCGGATGAGCTGCGGCAGCACGACGAGGCGGAACGAGAGCCCGGCGGACAGGCCCAACGCCCTCGCCGCCTCGCGCTGCCCGTCGGGAATGGCGTTGAAGGCGCCCACCCANACCTCGCTTGAGAAGGCGGCGAGCACGAGCCCCAGCGCGAAGAAGCCAGCGAGGAAGGAGTTGATCTGGATCTGCGCGCCNTAGCCGAACAGGCCGGCCACCTTCTGCAGCAGGATCTGGCCGCCATAGTAGACGATNAAGAGCGTCAAAAGCTCCGGCAGGCCGCGAAACACGGTGGTGAAGGCGATGGCCGCCTTGTGCGCCAGGCGGTTGCCTGACCGCTGGCCCAGCGCGACGACGAGGCCGAGGATGAGCCCGAAGGGCAGCGTGACGAGCGCGAGCGAGATGGTGACGAGCGCTCCGCGCGCCAGCTCGTCTCCCCAGCCGCCGGGGCCGAACGAGAGAAGTTCGAGATAGTGGTTCATCCAGTCACCGCGAGTGCCGCAGCAAGGGCGGGAGAGCCCCCTCCGCGGGCGGCTTCATGCGGGCCTCGCCCGAAGGGGCGGCAGGCGGCCGCCCCTGCCGGCAGGCAGGAGCGACGCGGGCCCGGGGCAGATCAGTAAATGTCGAAGTCGAAGTATTTCTCGCGGATCTTCTGATAGGTGCCGTCGGCCAGCACCTCGGCGATCGCCTTGTTGAACATTTCCTTGAGGTCCGTGTCTTCCTTGCGCACGGCAGCGCCGACACCGTTGCCGAAGAAGCGGACGTTGGCCTCGCGGTCGACGTCGCCGGCGAGCTTGCAGCAAGCGCCGTTGTCGGTCTTGAGCCACTCGGACAGCACGGTCTTGTCGGCGATGATNGCGTCGAGCCGGCCGCTGGCCAGGTCGGCGTTCGCCTCGTCCTGGGTGGGATAGAGCTTCACCGAAGCGCCGGCGTCGGCGAAGACCTCCTCGGCGTAGTTGGCGTGGATGGTCGAGGACTGGGCGCCGATCGTCTTGCCCTTGAAGGTGGCGGGATCGACGTTGTCGATCGGGCTGTCCTTCGGCACGGCCACNGACGGCGGCGTCTGGTAGTACTTGTCGGAGAAGTCGACCTTCTGCTTGCGCTCCTCCGTGATCGACATCGACGCCATGATGGCGTCGTACTTGCCCGCGAGCAGGGCGGGAATCATGCCGTCCCAGTCCTGGGCGACGATCGTGCACTTCGCCTTCATCTTCTCGCAGAGCGCCTTGGCGAGATCGACCTCGAAGCCCTGCAGGGTGTTGTTCGAATCGAAGAAGTTGAAGGGCGGGTAGGCCCCTTCGGTCGCGATGCGGATTTCCTTCCACTCCTTGGCGGAAGCGGCCCCTGTCAGGGCAAGGAAAACGGCGGCGACAGCGATCGGCAGACGCATTTCGGACCTCTGGAATCTTGTTTGGTGGCGCGGCCGCTGCATGCGGCTGGCTCTGTCGTGATGTTTCCACGATCGCGGCAATTCCGGCAAGGCGTGTGGATGTCGCGCTGCCGAACCGGGCCCGACCCGGGCAGGCGGGGCAGGCCCGCTGTTGACCGGGTGGGCCACCGGTCGCAATGTGCGCCCGTTTCAGGGAGACGCATGATGGTGACGCGGGAGACGATTCTGGAGCATCTGGCGAAGGTGGCGGGACCGGACGGCAAGACGCCCCTGCCGCAATCGGGGGCTCTGTCGGAAATCGTCGTACAGGACGGCAAGGTCTATTTCTCCATTGCCATCGACCCGGCGCGCTCCATGGAGCTCGAGCCCATGCGCCGGGCGGCGGAGGCGGCGGCGGCCTCGGTGCCCGGCGTCAGCCAGGCCATCGTCACCCTGACGTCGGACAGGCCGGCGGGCTCGGGGCCCGCGGCCCAGCCCCCGCGCCAGCCGGGGCCGCGCGCGGCTGCGGCGCAGGCGAAGGTGGCCGTGCCAGGCGTCAGGCACATCATTGCCGTGGCGAGTGGCAAGGGCGGCGTGGGCAAGTCGACCACCGCCTGCAACCTCGCGCTGGCGCTCGCCCGCACCGGCCTTTCCGTCGGCGTGCTCGATGCCGACATCTACGGCCCGTCGATGCCGCGTCTCTTCGCCCTCAAGGGCCGCCCGCAGGTCATGTCCGGCCGCACGCTCAAGCCGCTCGAGGGCTACGGCCTCAAGGTCATGTCCATCGGCTTCCTCGTGGACGAGGAGGCGGCCATGATCTGGCGCGGGCCGATGGTGATGTCCGCCATCCAGCAGATGCTGCGCGAGGTGGCCTGGGGCGAGCTCGACGTGCTTGTCGTCGACATGCCGCCGGGCACCGGCGATGCCCAGCTCACCATGGCCCAGGCGGTGCCGCTCGCCGGTGCCGTCATCGTCTCGACGCCGCAGGATCTCGCACTCATTGATGCGCGGCGCGGCATCGCGATGTTCCGTCGGGTCGACGTGCCCATCCTCGGCATCGTCGAGAACATGAGCACCTTCATCTGCCCCCATTGCGGCAATGCCTCCGAGATCTTTGGCCACGGCGGCGCGCGGCACGAGGCCGAGCGGCTTGGCGTGCCCTTCCTCGGCGAGGTGCCGCTGCACATGACGATCCGCGAGAAGTCCGACGCGGGCTTGCCTGTCGTGGTCAGCGAGCCCGACGGTCCGCACGCGCAGGCCTATCTCGACATCGCCCGCAAGATCGCGGCCGCTCTCACCGGCGGCACCACAGGCCGCGCTGCGCCGCGCATCGTGATCGAGTGACGCGCGACAACCTGGCGTGCCGTGCGAAAAATCCAGTGGCCCAAGACGAATTTCCGTCTTGAAACGGCGCGCGGACTGGCTTCTTGTGGCACGCCATACAGAGGAGAGCGGCAACAGAACCGCCAGGGCCAAACAGGAAAGCTCAGAGGAGAAGAACGGATATGAAGCGTCGCCAGTTTTTGACTGCGGCAGGCACGGGGCTTGCCGCCGGTGCGGTTGCCATGCCCGCCATCGCCCAGTCCATGCCGGAGGTGAAGTGGCGGATGACGTCGAGCTTCCCCAAGTCGCTCGACACCATCTTTGGTGCTGCGGAAGTGTTCGCTAAGGCCGTCTCGGAGGCGACGGACGGCAAGTTCCAGATCCAGGTGTTTGCGGCCGGCGAACTGGTGCCGGGCCTGCAGGCGCTCGACGCGGTGCAGAACGGCACCGTCGAGATGTGCCATTCCGCGTCCTACTACTATGTCGGCAAGGATCCGACCTACGCGCTCGGCACCGCCGTGCCCTTCGGCCTCAACGCCCGCATGATCAATGCGTGGTTCTACCACGGCGGCGGCCTCGAGGTGCTCAACGAGTTCTACAAGAAGTCGGGCATCTACATGCTGCCGGGCGGCAACACCGGCACGCAGATGGGCGGCTGGTTCCGCAAGGAGATCAAGACGGTCGACGACATCAAGGGCCTCAAGATGCGCATCGCCGGCATCGCCGGCCAGGTGCTGGCCAAGCTCGGCGCCGTGCCGCAGCAGATCGCCGGTGGTGACATCTACCCGGCGCTTGAGAAGGGCACGATCGACGCGGCCGAGTGGGTCGGCCCCTACGACGACGAGAAGCTCGGTTTCCAGAAGGTCGCGCGCTACTACTACTACCCGGGCTTCTGGGAAGGCTGCGCTGCGCTCAACTTCTTCTTCAACGACGCGAAGTGGAACGAGCTGCCGCCGATCTACCGTTCCGTGCTGACGTCGGCCGCCGCGCGCGCCAACGTCGACATGCAGGCGAGCTACGATGCCAAGAACCCGGGCGCGGTGAAGCGGCTCGTGGCGAGCGGCGCCCAGCTGCGGCCCTTCCCGCAGGAGGTCATGGAGGCCTGCTACAAGGCGGCCAACGAGATCTACGAGGAGATCTCGGCCACCAACGCCGACTTCAAGAAGATCTACGACCACATGCGCGCGTTCCGCAACGACGAGTACCTGTGGTTCCAGGTGGCCGAGTACACCTACGACAATTTCATGATCCGCGCCCGCGCGCGCGGCTGATTGCCTGCCGCAAGCCGGCACTGAAGGCCCCGCCCTGGCGGGGCCTTTTGCTTTGCGCGCCGGGGGGCGCGGGCCTTTGCCCTTTTTCGGCCGGAGGGGAGCGATACCCACGGACGGGAACAGACTGCAGCGCATCCGTCACGACGAGCACGTCCTGAAGGAGGTCGAACGATGAAGCGTCGTCAGTTTCTGCAGACGGCCGGCGCCGGCCTCGTCGCCGGCACGGTGGCATCGCCGGCCATCGCGCAATCGGCGCCCGAAATCCGGTGGCGCCTGACCTCGAGCTACCCCAAGTCCCTCGACACGATCTACGGCGGTGCGGAGGTGCTGGCACGGGCCGTCTCGGAGGCGACGGACGGCAGGTTCCAGATCCAGGTCTTTGCGGCGGGCGAGATCGTGCCCAGCCTGCAGGCGCTAGACGCGGTACAGAACGGCACGGTCGAGATGTGTCACTCGGCGCCCTATTTCTACGTCGGCAAGGACCCCACCTTCGCCTTCGGCACAGCCGTGCCCTTTGGCCTCAACACGCGCCAGCAGAATGCCTGGTTCAACCATGCCGATGGCATGACTCTGCTCAACGAGCTCTACGGCCGGTTCGGTGCCTACGGCCTGCCGGGCGGCAACACCACGGCCCAGATGGGGGGCTGGTTCCGCAAGGAGATCAAGACGGTCGACGACCTCAAGGGGCTCAAGATGCGCATCGGTGGCCTTGGTGGCCAGGTGCTTGCCAGGCTCGGCGTCGTGCCGCAGCAGATCGCCGGCGGCGACATCTATCCGGCGCTCGAGAAGGGTTCCCTCGACGCGGCCGAATGGGCCGGCCCCTANGACGACGAGAAGCTCGGCTTCCAGAAGGTCGCGCCCTATTACTACTATCCCGGCTTCTGGGAGGGGGGCGCCTCCATCCACTTCTTCATCAACAAGGCGAAGTGGGAGGAGCTGCCGAAGAACTACCAGGCCATCGTGCGGCAGGCAGCGGCATTCGCCAACGCCGACATGATGGAGAAGTACGACGCCAGGAATCCGGCTGCGCTCAAGAGCCTGGTGGCAGGCGGGGCGCAGCTTCGCCCCTTCTCGCAGGACATCCTGGAGGCNGCATTCAAGGCGACCAGCGAGATCTTTGACGAGATCGCCGCCCGCAACGACCTGTTCAAGCGCACCTACGAGTCGATGAAGCGCTTCCGCAACGACGAGTACCTGTGGTGGCAGGTGTGTGAATACACGTATGACAACTTCATGATCCGCAACCGCACCCGCGGATGACGGAAGCCCTCTGTACGGCTCTGCCCCGGCCGACCGCTGCGGTGAAGGAAAGGCCCCGGGATCCGGGGCCTTTTCGTTCGCGTCACTCGATCTTCGGCGGGCCGAGGTCCAGCGGCGGCGCAAGGTCGTCGAACCCCGGCGCGAGATTCTCGAGCTGCTGCTCGAGCTGCTGCTCGTCGAGCTGCACACCCGCCGACCGGTAGTGCATGACCATCTGCGGGAACAGGATGACGAGCGCGACCATGATGATCTGGATGACGACGAAGGGCACCGCGCCCCAGTAGATCTGGCCCGTCGTCACGGGCTCCATGCGCTTGCCCGTCACCTTGTCGATGTAGCTCGTCTTCGGCGCGACTGAGCGCAGGAAGAAGAGCGCGAAGCCGAAGGGCGGGTGCATGAAGCTCGTCTGCATGTTCACGCCCAGCATAACGCCGAACCAGATGAGATCGATGCCGAGGCGCTCCGCCGCCGGCCCGATGAGCGGGATGGCGATGAAGGCCAGCTCGAAGAAGTCGAGGAAGAAGGCGAGAACGAAGACGAGGATGTTGACGACGATGAGGAAGCCGGTCTCGCCGCCGGGCAGCGCCAGCAGCAGCTCCTCCACCCACTTGTGCCCGTCGACGCCGTAGAAGGTGAGCGAGAAGACGCGTGCGCCGAGCAGGATGAAAAGCACGAAGGCGGAGAGCTTGGCCGTGGAATAGGTGGCCTGGCTCACGAGGTCCAGCTTGAGACGCCCCTTGAACAGGGCGAGCAGCAGGGCACCCGTGGCACCCATGGCGCCGCCTTCCGTCGGCGTGGCAACGCCGATGAAGATCGTGCCGAGGACGAGGAAGATGAGGCCAAGCGGCGGCACCATGACGAAGGTGACCTGCCGGGCGATGTTCGAGATCAGCCGGATGCCGGCGAAACGGGCGAGAAGGCCCGCGACGAGGGCATAGACCGTGCCGGCGATCAGGGCTTCCGTCGCCAGGGCTGCCGTCAGCCAGCCACCCTGACGCAGGACGACGTAGATGCCGACGAGGACGGCGGCCGCCACGGACGTCAGCACCACCCGCTGCGCGCCCAGGTAGTGGTCGAACAGCGCCGAGAGGAAGGCGACGACGACCGCGACCGACATAGAGAGCACGACGAAGTCGGCGCCGCCGCGCACCTCCGTCTGCGTCATCACGTAGTAGCCGACCAGGGCGGAGAAGATGACCAGCACCACGAGCTGCCAGATGCCGCGGGCTCCGTTCGGCTCCCGGTAGCCGATCGCCTCCGGCGGCAGGCCCGGCGCCATCTTCGGATTGATCATGCTTGAGAGGAAGATGTAGCCCGCGTAGAGCCCCGTCAGCACCAGGCCGGGGATGAAGGCGCCCTGATACATGTCGCCCACCGAGCGGCCGAGCTGGTCGGCCATGACGATGAGCACGAGCGAAGGCGGAATGATCTGCGCGAGCGTGCCCGAGGCTGCAATGATGCCGGTGGCCAGCCGCCGGTCATAGCCGTAGCGCAGCATGATCGGCAGCGAGATAAGGCCCATGGAGATCACTGAGGCCGCCACCACGCCCGTCGTCGCGGCCAGCAGCGCGCCGACAAAGACGACGGCATAGGCGAGGCCGCCGCGCACCGTGCCGAAGAGCTGGCCGATGGTGTCGAGCAAGTCCTCCGCCATGCCCGACCGCTCGAGGATCAGCCCCATGAAGGTGAAGAAGGGGATGGCCAGCAGCACGTCGTTGTTCATCGTGCCGTAGACGCGCTCGGGCAGGGCCTGCAGGAAGTCCGGCGCGAAGAGGCCCAGCTCGATGCCGATGAGGCCGAAGATGAGGCCGTTGGCCGCCAGCGCGAAGGCCACCGGGTAGCCGAGCAGAAGGAAGACGACGAGCGCCGCGAACATGATCGGCGCCATGTTGTGGATGAAGAACTCCACCATGGAGAGGCTCCTGAAGCGTTCGCGGATTGTCAGGATCGGCCGGAGCCGGGATCGGCCCTGAGCTCCTGAATGAGCTGCTCCGCTTCCGCCAACTCGGGCGGAACGTCGGCGTCGGCATGGGGATCGTCGATGTCGCCGCGCAGCACCGCGATGCGCTTGATGAGTTCAGAGATCGCCTGCGCCAGCAGCAGGGCAAAGCCCAGCGGCACCAGCATCTTGGCCGGCCATTGCGGCAGGCCGCCCGCATTGAGCGACTGCTCATTGATGGCGTAGGAGCGCTCGGCGAACGGGATCGACGTGAGCAGCATCACGATGCACAGCGGCAGGAGGAAGAAGATTGTGCCAAAGAGCTCGATCCACTGTCGCACGCGGGCCGAAAGGCGGGCATGCACCACGTCGATGCGGATGTGCTCGTTGACGATCAGCGTCCACGGCGAGCACAGCAGGAACACGGCGCCGAACAGAACCCACTGAAGTTCGAGCCAGGCATTCGACGACATGTCGAACGCCTTGCGGATGACGGCATTAACAGCAGAGATGGCGATCGCGACCACGATCAGCCAGGCAAGCCAGCGGCCAATGCGCGTGTTGACCGCGTCAATGGCCCGCGAAATCGCAAGTAGAATCGACACGTGACATCCCTTCTCGGACCGTTTCCTACCTCTTGCCCGAGGTTTTCCTCTGGAAATGGCGGCCATTCAACGGGTCTGGCGCCCGCCGCCCGCAGGGGGTGGTAGCGCATCCCCCGGTTACGTACAAGATATGCGCCGGCCCTGTCCTGCACCGATGGCAGGCATATTAGACTATCGTCTAAAGCCTATCGGCTGCGCCCGGCGCGGCCGAAGCGGTGGCCGGCGAAGCTCGCGACGATGCAGATGGCCATGACGGCGATGAGCGCCGTCGGCGCCGCGACCACCACCGCACCGGTGATGAAGGAGACGAGCGCGCCGAGCCCGAGCTGCAGCGCGCCAGCGACGCCAGAGGCGGTGCCCGCCGCTTCCGGCCTTGCCGACAGGGCCCCGGCGGTCGCGCCGGGCATGGTGAGGCCATTGCCCACGGCATTGACCACGAGTGGCAGGAACAGCGTTGTCGGCGTCCAGGGCATCGCCGCAATGAGGGCGATCTCGGCGAGGATGGCGGCGAGCGAGAGCACGGTGCCGATCGTCACCATGAGGTCCGTGCCCATGCGCAGCGCATAGCGGCCGGAGATGAAGTTGCCGACCATGTAGCCGAGGGCTGTCAGCGCAAAGAAGGCGCCATAGACATCGGCCGAGTGGCCCATGCTTTCCACCACCACGAAAGGCGCACCGGCGATGAAGGCGAAGAAGGACGCACTCGTGAAGGACAGGGAAAGCGTGTAGCCGAGGAAGCCGCGGTCGCCGAGCAGGAGAGGGAAGGCGCGCAGCATGTCGCCAACACTGGTCAGATGCGTCTTCGGCGCCGTCTCGCCGAGCACGGCGAGCGCATAGACGAGCACGGCGAGGCCGAACACCGCCTTCGCGCCGAAGATGGCGCGCCAGCCGAGCTGCGCGTCGATCACCCCGCCGACGAAGGGCGCCACCATCGGCGCCACCACCATCACCATGGTGAGATAGCCGATGCGGCTCGCCGCCTCGTCCCTGCCGGAGGTGTCGCGCACGATGGCGCGCGCCAGGGCGAAGGCGGTGCCGCCACCGGCCGCCTGGACAACGCGGGCGGCGAGCAGGGTCACGGTGTCGATCGCGAAGGCGCCCGCAAGGGAGCCGATGGTGAAGAGGACGACACCGCCGATGACGCAGGGCCGGCGGCCGAAGCGGTCGGAGATGGGGCCGATCACCACCTGCGTGACGGCGACGGCGAGCAGATAGAGCCCGAGGGTGAGCTGGATNGTGGCGTAGTCGGTGGAGAACGTGCGCGCCAGTGCCGGCGTCGCCGGCGCGAGCACGTTGAGCGCGAAGGGTTGCAGCGCCGACACCGCCACCAGCACCGCGAGGCTTGGACGCGGCGGCGCCGAGACCTCTCCGGGCGGGAGGGGCCGGTTCACGGCTGCCCCGCCGGCACGGGNTCGGCCTGTCGCTGCGCGGCTTCCCTGGCGCGNGCCTCCCGCATGCGCACCCGCTCGCGGTGGATCGTGTAGACACCGGCGGCGACAACGAGGCCCATGCCGGCCATGGAAAGCACGTCGGGCAGTTCGCCCCA
>JGI25328J35697_1001143_pt1 | contig 19350 bp, 18 predicted proteins | sample HigsolmetaAR203D_FD_35697 | JGI IMG/M metagenome (IMG submission 35697)
GCATTGTACGCCAATCGAAGCGGGTTGCTGTCCTCATACAGCCGCGATGCCGCCACCCGAGCGATCGGCGCCGTCATATCCGGCCGCAACACGAGCGTATGNCCTTGCTGATCCAACAGCTTAAACAACCGATGATCAGCAATNGCCGACGCCGTCCCAACCGTTTCATAATATTCCAACGTCGGCGTCTCGATAAACTCATAGCCCCACCGTTCGATTTCCTCCGCCATCGTGCGACGCACTTGCTTTTTCATTTCATATAAAAACGGCAGCGTATCGCGCATGCCTAACGGTTTTTCAAACATGAACAGCCTTTTTGCCATGTCCCCACGCCCTTTATCTAAATACTTTAGTTTGCTAATATGGTAGAGAAGTGAAGTTATTAGTAGTTTACTCCTTGCTGTCTCCTACGTCAAGAGAAAACGCGCCATCGACAACAAAATGGACAAAGACTCTTCCAAACGAAGAAACGCCTGTCCATTTCGCTCCACCTTGTGCATGTGGCTACTTAACCAAATGATCCAAGGCGCGAAAGAACTTCGAATCATCGGATATGTAGGTGACGCTCAGCGAGACAAACGGTCACTTTCGTCGTAGAACCGACAAGCGCTCCTGCTTCAAGCAAGACGAAATGGAAGTAGTTCACCACTTTAAGCTACTTGTCGTTCGTTATCGCCATGACCGAATTACGAATGAACGTTCTTCTTTTCAAAACCTTTTTCGTCAATCTCCTCCAACACAATAAAAATAGTTTTTTCATTCATTTTACCATTTTTTCAGAATCTTTTCTTTATATAAATCAAAAACCGCCCCCGTTACTCGGAAGGCGGTTCATTCATCCGAACGATGCGCATCGGGCAGCCGGCAACCATCGCCCCGGGTGGGACGTCTTTATGGACGACAGTGCCCGCGGCGACGACGGCGCGGTCGCCGATGACGACACCAGGCAAAATGGTGGAGTTGGCGCCAATCATCACCTCATCGCCGATCACGACATCGCCAAGGCGGTATTCGTCCACCAAATATTCGTGGGCGAGAATCGTCGTGTTGTAGCCGATGACACAATTGCGGCCGATACGGATGTTTTCCGGAAACAAAATATCTGGCATAACCATAAAGGCAAGCGCCGTTTGTTCNCCNATCTTCATGCCAAGAAACGTGCGGTACAGCCAGTTTTTCAGCGGCAAAAACGGCGTGTAGCGNCCNATTTGGATAATGATGACGTTTTTCAGCACTTTCCAAAACGATACGGTGCGGTACAATTGCCAGAGTGAGTTCGCCCCTTGCACGGGGTATTTCGTCGTTCGTCTCACTGGGAGGATGGTTCCTCCTTTCATTCGTTCATGCCGACAATGGCCAACAAATCGCTCATTTTTTCCAGCATAAAGTCCGGTTCATATTGTTCCAAATACTCGCGCCCTTTAATCGACCACGCCACGCCGGCCGTTTTTACACCGGCGTTTTTGCCGGCTAAGATGTCGTGGTAGTTGTCGCCGACCATGAGCGCTTCGTTCGGTGTCGACCGAAGCACATCAAGCGCTTTATAAATTGGTTCCGGATCCGGTTTTGGACGACTAACGTCATCGAGACCGATGACGCACGAGAAAAACGGCTCTAAACGCGTTTTCCGCAAGCCCATGAGCGCTGTGTCATGAATTTTCGTCGTCACCACGCCAAGGCGGAAGCCATGGCGGTGAAGCGTTTCGATCGTCTCATACACCGTGTCAAACTCGCGAATCAACTCATCATGACGGGCATGGTTAAACGTGCGGTAAGTCTTGACCATTTCTTCCATCCGTTCTGGATCGAGTGATCCGAACGTCTCATACAACGACGGGCCGATGAACGGCAGGACGTCCTCACGGCCATAGCGGCCCGGATAGTACTTCTCGAGCGTATGCAAAAACGACTGGATGATCAGCTCATTTGTATCAATCAACGTTCCGTCAAGGTCAAATAAAATGGTACGAATCGTCATGAAGCGGCTTCCTTTCTTTTCGGTTGTTCCAGGCGGCGCCAAATGAACGCCACCGCCATCGTCAGCAATACGGCCGTCACTAGGCGGATCACAAGCAGCGGCCATACCGGAATGCCAAGCGGAACGAAAATGAGTGTGTCCTCCACAACCGCATGGCACGAGACGAGAAAAATGAACGCCAACGTTAAGTCACGCTTGGAGACGCCGTCTTCTTTCGCCGCTTGAATCATGACGCCGGCGCCATAAGCAAGGCCGAACACAAACCCGGCCGCCAGCGTCAGCGACGTGTTCGGGCTCATGCCGAGCGCCTTCGTCGCCGGTGACATCCATCGCGAAAATGTCTCAATCCAATGGCGTTCTTTCAACACTTGAATGACCGTCATCAGCGGAATGACGATCACGACCAACTGCACGATGCCAGTGGCCGCTTTCTTCAACGCCACCAAAGCGATCGCTCCCCAGCCGACAGGCGGCGCGTCTTCCTGCGGCATAAAGCCGTATTGGGCGATTTCCTGGCCTCCATCCCATAAATGGGCGATCAGCAATGCGGACACAATGGCGAGTCCGACGCGCACGATGACCATGAGCGTCACGCTCATTCCCGTACGCGAGGCAACCGATGATTCGACGATCAAGTTATGGCAAAAAGAAAGCATGATCGCCAAAATCAACACTTCCTTCACCGTAAACTCGATCGTCAACATCGCCCCGATCGCCGCGTATAGCCCAAGCAAATTGCCGAGCACAAGCGGCACGGCCGCATCGCCGGATAAACCGAGCCATTTCATGAACGGAGCAACAAAGTCAATGAGCCATGAAAAAAGCGGCGTCGGCTGCAATAATGCCAAAAGNAGCGTCACCGGAAAAATGATTTTCCCGAGCGCCCACGACGTCTTCAGCCCGGCGAGCACNCCNCGCTGCAACGTTCCGATCATGTTCTCCTCTCTCCTTTGCTTGTCTTCCATATGTAAGAGGCGACCTATGGCGCCACTAGTCCATATACCGTTCTCTTGCCCATCCTTTTGCCCGACGCACCATCCACAAGACGAGCGCAATAATAATAAGGGTAATCGACATCACTTGCGCCATGCGCAAATGTTCAGCGAGCATTAAGCTATCGGTGCGCATCCCTTCAATCCAAAAGCGCCCGAGCGAATACCAAATCACATACGACAAAAACAGCTCGCCGCGCCGCAAATTGACGCGCCGCAGCCAAAGAAGCAAGCAAAAGCCGACAAGATTCCAAAGCGATTCGTACAAAAAGGTCGGGTGCCAATATTGGCCATTAATATACATTTGGTTGATGATCCAATCCGGCAAATACAAATTTTCCAGAAATTCGCGTGACACCGGCCCGCCGTGCGCCTCTTGGTTCATAAAATTGCCCCAGCGTCCAATCGCCTGTCCTAAAATGATGCTTGGGGCAGCAATATCAGCCAACTTCCAAAACGGCAGCCCACGCACCCGGGCAAACACCGCTCCTGTCGCCACCGCGCCGATTAATCCCCCGTGAATCGCAAGGCCACCTTGCCAAATTTTCGGGATCTCGGCCAAATGCTTGGAATAATAGTCCCATTCAAACAGTACGTAGTACGCCCGGGCACAGACAATGGCAATCGGCACAGCAAACAGCACCAAATCGACAAATGTTTCTTTCGGCAAGCCGCGCCGCACCGATTCACGCGTCGCCAGCCATAAACCAATCAACACGCCCGTGCCGATAATGACGCCATACCAGTAAATTGTAATCGGACCGAGCTGCAAAAACACGCGGTCCAGCGGCTCGATTGCCGGTTCCATCATGAACACCTCCTTTGCGATGACAGATGGCCGCTCCCCCCTGTCCATTTGCTCATCATCGTCATATCTCCGTGGCCATCCTTATCCGAATTTCCTTGTTCATCCTAGAGAGGAATAAGGCATAAAGAAGCATAGTTTTCATTGAGAAACTTTGATTTTTTGAATTCTCAAAAATCACTGGTGACAGAAAGCAGTGATTTTCTCCAGCTTCCTAGATGATGATTTCATGCAGAATCCCCCTGCATGAACCCCCTATTTCTTTCTTCCCTAAAAACGAGCGATAGAAGAAACATCACTGTTTTTTACCGGTTTTCAGTCACGTTCCCCTTCTTCAATGGCATCGCTCAGTCGCGCCGAAAATTCCTCAGCCGCGTTAACGCCCATCCGCTTCAACCGGAAGTTCATCGCTGCCACTTCAACAATGACGGCCAAGTTGCGCCCTGGGCGTACCGGAATCGTTAATCTCGGCAATTCGATATCTAAAATTTTCATCTTTTCTTCTTCCAAACCAAGACGATCGTATTGCTTCTCCGGATCCCATAGCTCTAAATCGATGACTAAGGAAATGCGCTTATGCGGCAGCACCGCCCCAGCACCGAACAAGGTCATCATATTAATAATGCCAAGTCCGCGAATCTCGAGCAAATGCTCAATCAGCTCCGGTGCGCTGCCGATCAATGTATCTTCATCCTCCTGGCGGATTTCGACACAGTCATCGGCGACCAACCGATGGCCGCGCTTCACAAGCTCAAGCGCCGTTTCACTTTTACCGACCCCGCTTTTGCCTGTAATCAATACGCCAACGCCGTACACATCGACGAGTACGCCGTGCACCGCTGTTGTTGGGGCCAGCTTGCTTTCCAAATAGTTGGTCAATCGGCTAGANAGCCGGGTCGTTTTCATAGTCGAACGCATCACCGGCACCGACTGGCGCTCGGACGCTTCGATCAGCTCCGGCGGCACGTCTAAGCCACGCGAGACGATAATTCCGGGCGTAATATCGGTACAAAGCCGCTGCATCCGCGCCCGCTTTTCTTCCGGGGTCAACGTTTCGTAAAACGACAGCTCCGTTCGGCCAAGCAGCTGCAGACGCTCTGCCGGATAGTAGGCAAAATAACCCGCCATCTCGATCCCTGGCCGCGACAGGTCGCTTGTCGTAATCGGGCGGTAAATGCCTTCGGCGCCGCTGACAAGCTCAAGCTGGAACTGTTCAATGATGTCTTTTGTCCGCACTTTTGGCATAATCAGCCTTTCTCCCCTTTCTTCATCTTTTTCCATTGTAGCACGTTTTGTTTCGCCGTTGAATGGAAAACATCGGGGAAACAAAATGGAGACGGTTCATCCCGTCTCCGTTACGACCGTTTGCGAAGCGGCTCAACAATCGCTTTTTGCACAAGCAGATGGAAAAACGACAAGACGATCGAGGCGAGCAGCGCCGTGCCGAACCCTCCAATTTGAAACGCATCGCCCATCAGCGCTGCCGTCATCATCAGCGTGATAGCGTTGATGACAAACAAAAACAACCCGAGCGTCAACACCGTCACGGGCAGCGTCAATAAAATGAGCACCGGGCGGACAACGACATTTAACACCGCTAAAATCAAACTCGCCAAAAACGCGGCGCCAATGCCGCTGAAATGAATGTCGGCAAAATAGCCATCAATCGCCATGAGCAAAACGGTATTAATAAAAACTCCAATCAACCAATTCAGCATCACATCACCATCTTTGCTCTAAAATCGGTTGCCGAACGTTCTCCCTGCATGAGCAGATGCCTTTTTCTATTATAGTGCCATAAAACAAGGCAAACATTGCACATGCCGGCCGAAACAATGCACTCCGTCGACCCGCTTACGCAAAATGTAGGTCAGTTCTATCTCACTTTTATTTTAACACCTGAATCCCTTTAATGATATTCCAAATCAACACAACAAGGTTCAAAGCTCCAGCGACGAGGAAACCGAGCCAAATAAGGCCGCCGCCAAACAAGAACGCTTCCTCTCCCTGTTGACCGAACAAAAAAGGAACAAAGGCGAACGCAATAAACACAACAATGGTAATCGCCGGAATTAAGTGAGAAAAAAGCGACCGTTTCGCATGGTGTTTCACACCTGGATCTTCCACAACAAAATACACAACGATCGGCAAAATGAATGGCGCAAAAAAGATGCTGAAATAACAAAGGGAAGATANAACTTTATTGGTGGACAATTCGATAACTCCTTTCTCCATTTCTTCACCTTTTATATACGACGATCATCGTCAAAAGTTTCCCNCTGACCGTAAAAAGATAGCGCCCATCACTCTCCCCAAACGATAGAAAAAGCGGCAAAGCACTACGCCTTTGCCGCTTCATANCGCGCTTGCATGCGCGCCCGGTCACGTTCCAAAATGGGTTTTAAGTAGCGGCCAGTGTGCGATGCCTCGACCTCCGCCACTTGTTCCGGCGTGCCGGCGGCAACAATTTGCCCACCGCGGCTGCCGCCTTCTGGACCTAAGTCAATAATATAGTCAGCCGTTTTTATGACGTCTAAGTTATGCTCGATGACAAGCACCGTATCGCCGTTCTCCACCAACCGATGAAGTACATTCAACAATCGGGCGATGTCATCGACGTGCAGACCGGTCGTCGGCTCATCTAAAATGTAGAGCGCCCGGCCGTTCGAGCGACGATGCAACTCCGCAGCGAGCTTGACGCGCTGCGCCTCGCCGCCCGAAAGCGTTGTTGCCGGCTGGCCGAGCTTCATATACCCAAGGCCGACATCATATAGCGTCTCAAGCTTGCGTTTAATTTTCGGGATCGGAGCAAAAAAATCAAGCGCATCTTCGACTGTCATGTCAAGCACTTCTGCGATGTTTTTCCCTTTATACGTCACCTCAAGCGTCTCACGGCTGTACCGTTTACCGTGGCACACTTCACACGGGACATACACGTCCGGCAAAAAGTGCATTTCGATTTTAATGATCCCATCACCATGGCACGCCTCGCAGCGCCCGCCTTTGACGTTAAAGCTGAAACGTCCTTTTTTATAGCCGCGCACCTTCGCCTCGTTCGTCGAAGCAAACACCTCGCGAATGTCATCAAACACACCAGTGTATGTCGCCGGGTTGGATCGCGGCGTGCGGCCGATCGGCGACTGGTCGATGTCAATCACTTTATCGAGGTGCTCGAGCCCACGAATGTCGCGGTGTTCCCCCGGTTTTGCTTTCGCTCGGTGCAGTTTTTGCGCTAGCGCCTTATAGAGCACCTCGTTTACGAGCGTGCTTTTTCCTGAACCCGATACCCCGGTGACGGCAATAAACGTGCCGAGTGGGATTTTTACAGTGACGTTTTTCAAGTTATGCTCGCGTGCGCCGACCACCTCCAGCCAGCGGCCGTCCGGCTGGCGCCGCTGGGCTGGAATCGGGATGAATTTTTTCCCGGATAAATATTGGCCAGTGAGCGAGTTCGGATCGTTCATCACTTCCTCTGGCGTGCCGGCAGCGACGACTTCACCGCCATGAATGCCCGCTCCGGGGCCGATGTCAATCAAATAATCAGCCGCGAGCATCGTATCTTCATCATGTTCCACGACAATGAGGGTGTTGCCAAGATCGCGCATGCTTTTTAACGTCGCGATTAGCCGATCGTTGTCGCGTTGGTGAGCCCGATGGACGGCTCATCAAGCACATACAAAACGCCCGTCAACCGCGAGCCGATTTGTGTCGCCAATCGAATGCGCTGCGCTTCACCGCCCGAGAGCGTTCCGGCTGAGCGGCTGAGCGTTAAATAGTCGAGACCGACGTTTTTCAAGAAGCCGAGCCGTTCGCGAATTTCACGCAAAATGAGACGGGCGATTTGCGCTTCTTTTTCCGTCAGCTCAAGCCCTTCAAAAAAGGCAAGCGCCTCCGTCACCGACATGGCGGTCACTTCACCGATATGTTTACCACCGACCAGAACGGCCAAGCTCTCTTTTTTCAGCCGGTAGCCTTTACATGTCGGGCACGGCTGTTCGGTCATGTATTTTTCCATTTGTTCGCGAACATAATCGGAGCTCGTCTCCCGATAGCGACGTTCAATATTCGAAATGACGCCTTCAAACTGGATGTACTGTTCTCGCACCTTGCCAAAATCAGTTGTATAGCGGAAATAAATCGGCTCCTCGCCGCTGCCGTATAAAATTTTGTCAAGCTGCTCTTTCGGCAAATCTTTCACTGGCACATCCATCGGAATGCCGTAATGGCGGCACACCGCCTCGAGCAGCTGCGGGTAATATTGCGAGCTTTGCGGCTCCCATGGCGCAATAGCATGCTCTTTTAGCGTCAATTTGTCGTTCGGAATGACGAGATCGAGATCCACTTCGAGCTTTGCCCCGAGCCCGTCGCAGTCCGGACAAGCGCCGTACGGGCTGTTGAACGAAAAGAGGCGCGGCTCAAGCTCCCCAATGGAAAAGCCGCAATACGGGCAGGCGTGCTTTTCGCTAAACAACAGCTCCTCCTCGCCGATCACATCAACGACTACTTTGCCATCCGCCAGTTTTAATGCCGTCTCAAGCGAATCGGCGAGCCTTGCGGCAACACCGTCTTTGATCACGATCCGGTCGACGATGACATCAATCGAATGTTTTTTATTTTTTTCAAGCTCAATGTCTTCCGTCAACTCGCGCATCTCACCGTCAATGCGGACGCGTACATACCCTTGCTTGCGGATGTCATCAAGCACTTTCGCATGCGTCCCTTTTCTTCCCGAGACGATCGGGGCAAAAATTTGCATTTTCGTCCGTTCCGGGTAAGAGAGCAGGCGGTCGACCATTTGCTCGATCGTCTGTGAGGCAATTTCAATGCCGTGCGTCGGGCAGACCGGACGGCCGATGCGGGCAAACAGCAGCCGCAAATAATCGTAAATTTCCGTCACCGTACCGACCGTTGAGCGCGGGTTGCGGCTCGTCGTCTTTTGGTCGATCGAAATGGCCGGCGACAACCCTTCAATCGCATCGACATCCGGCTTGTCCATCTGCCCTAAAAATTGGCGGGCATACGCCGATAGCGACTCGACGTAGCGCCGCTGCCCTTCAGCATAAATCGTATCAAACGCCAACGACGACTTTCCCGACCCGGACAGCCCGGTCAACACAACAAGCTGTCCGCGCGGAATTTCAACGTCAATGTTTTTTAAATTATGGGCGCGAGCCCCTTTCACGATAATTTTATCGGTTCCGTTCACCGAGTCATCATCCTTCCGCTTTCAACTCGAAAATGACATCACGCAGCTGGGCGGCTCGCTCGAAGTCGAGCGCTTTTGCCGCTTCTTTCATCTCCGCTTCCAGCTGGCGGATGAGCTCTTCCCGTTCTTGTTTTGTCATGTTGGCAGCCGTCGGCTTGGCCTCGTACGTTTCCGTCTCCTCCGCCGCATAGGTCGCGCGGATGACGTCGCGAATATCCTTTTGGATCGTGCGCGGCACGATGCCGTGTTTCTTGTTGTATTCTTCCTGAATCGTCCGACGCCGCTTCGTCTCTTGAATGGCGATTTCCATTGATTTGGTGATCGTATCGGCGTACATGATCACGTGGCCGTTCGCGTTGCGCGCCGCCCGGCCGATCGTCTGAATGAGCGAGCGCTCCGAGCGCAAAAATCCTTCTTTGTCGGCGTCCAAAATGGCAACGAGCGACACTTCCGGAATATCGAGCCCTTCCCGAAGCAAGTTGATGCCGACTAGCACATCATATTTGCCAAGCCGCAAATCGCGAATAATTTCAATGCGCTCAAGCGTTTTAATTTCCGAATGCAAATAGGCGACTTTAAAGCCCGCTTCTTTCAAGTAATCCGTTAAATCTTCCGCCATTTTTTTCGTCAGCGTCGTCACCAATGTCCGTTCGTTCCGTTCNACGCGCTCGTGAATTTCGCTGATCAAATCATCAATTTGCCCGGCGATCGGGCGAACGTCAATCGTCGGATCAAGAAGACCCGTCGGGCGAATGATTTGTTCGACGACACCCGGGCTATGTTCGAGCTCATACGGTCCTGGCGTCGCCGAGACGTAAATAATTTGGTTAATTTTTTGTTCGAACTCGTCAAACGTGAGCGGACGGTTGTCTAGCGCCGACGGCAAGCGAAAGCCGTGATCAACCAGCACTTGCTTGCGCGCNCGGTCGCCGTTGTACATGCCGCGCAGCTGCGGCAACGTGACGTGCGACTCATCGATGATAATCAAAAAATCATCCGGAAAATAATCGAGCAGCGTGTACGGCGTTGAGCCCGGCGGCCGAAGCGCCAAATGGCGCGAGTAGTTTTCGATTCCAGAACAAAATCCCATTTCGCGCATCATCTCAAGGTCATAGCGCGTCCGCTGCTCCAGCCGCTGCGCTTCTAACAGCTTCCCTTGTTCGCGCAGCTCAGCAAGCCGCTCCTCGAGTTCTTTTTCAATGTTGGCAATCGCGAGCTTCATTTTCTCCTCACGCGTGACAAAGTGCGACGCCGGGAAAATAGCCACATGCTCGCGCTCACCGAGCACTTCGCCGGTCAAGGCGTCGACTTCACGAATGCGGTCGATTTCGTCGCCAAAAAACTCGACACGGATGCAATGTTCATCGCGCGATGCCGGGAAAATCTCAACGACATCCCCGCGGACGCGAAACGTGCCGCGCTGAAAGTCGATATCATTGCGGTCATACTGGATATCAACCAACCGCCGCAACAACGTGTTGCGTTCAATCTCCATGCCGACGCGCAGCGAAACCACAAGCTCGCGGTATTCTTCCGGCGACCCTAAGCCATAAATGCACGACACGCTGGCGACGATGATGACATCCCGCCGCTCAAACAAAGCCGATGTCGCCGAGTGCCGCAATTTATCGATTTCATCATTAATTTTCGCGTCTTTTTCAATATACGTATCCGTCTGCGGCACGTACGCTTCTGGTTGGTAATAGTCGTAATAGCTGACAAAATATTCGACAGCGTTGTTCGGGAAAAACTCTTTCAACTCGCTGTACAACTGCCCGGCGAGCGTTTTGTTATGGGCGATGACAAGCGTTGGCTTGTTCACTTTGGCAATGACGTTGGAAATCGTGAACGTTTTGCCTGTTCCCGTCGCCCCAAGCAGCGTTTGATGCTTCACTCCACGCTTTAAACCGTCAACCAACTTTTCAATCGCCTGCGGCTGATCGCCTTGTGGTTGATATGATGACACTAATTGAAAACGGTTGTCCACCGTTTCTCCTCCTTCTCCGATCCGTCTCTCCTCATTGTATCACATCCTCTTAAAGGATGCACAAAAAATGCGAACTGATATTCGTACCAAACGACGTAACGATTTCCATTGCCCGCTCCTCATTTGTCTGCTTATAGAATAGGAAAAAGCGGGCCTCTTTAAGGCCCGCCTGTCTGTCACTTTTTCAAATTGTTCAACATACGGCCGGCCAATAAGAAACCGGCGATCGTCGACGCAATATCGGCGACGATTTCATGCAGTTCATCCGTATACCCTTTGGCATACGAAGCGACAAGTAACGCGATCGTCAACAACACCGCGATGTATCGATTGTAAGTCACCCGTGTAAACAACAAGACAAGAAAGCACGGAATGATGAGTGCGGCGAGAAACCACATATGCTCAGTCTCCTTTACGAAACAGCTTCGGACGCCGACGCGCCCCGATTGTGGACAAATAACAAGCCAAGCTCATGATGTTCATCTTCATACAACGCTCCTTGGACAAAGCGGACTTCACCGTTATGCCCGATGACGTCAAGCTTACAAAACGCCCGATTGCGCTGCAGCTCTTCGTAAAACTCCGCCTCCGTCCGCACGTGGACACCGTTCGCTTTCATAATGATTTCCCCGATTTGTAGCCCCATTTTCTCCGCTTTCGAGCCAGGGAGCACGCCGACAATCACTACCCCTTGCGAATAACGGGCGAAGCGGGGCGGTCGGGCTCGGTCAGCGCGGTGCCCAGAAAAAGCGATCCACTCGCGGCCGATAATCGCCACAGCCCCCGCAACAAACGCCAACGGCAAGTACCATATACCAACAACGGCTAGCAGAGCGACAAGGAGCGCAAGCCGAAGCACACGCCGCCCTTCCTCATGAGCCGCTTCCGGCGGCATGACGTGTTGCCGGCGTTGCGAAAATCCAAGAAGAAACGGCACCAACCAAAACGAATAACCGTCCCCAGCCGGAAGAAGCGGCCACCATGAGACCGGTGACAACGCACCGCCAGATACCGGGAGCACGATCGGCACAAACCAAAAACGTTGCGTCCATTGCATGCCAATCGTCATCCCCCGCTTGCTTTTCACGAGCTGCGGCGACGCCGTCCCGTTTTGGGAACGGAGGATGAGCCACCCTTCAGCCGCCAACAACAACGTAAGAAACAAAGCCAAGGCCGCCCCTGCCGTTGGGCCATCAGGGAATAAGTCGCTCACCATCCCGCTTTGCCCGATCAAACCGAGCAGCACGATCGCACCGCCAACGGTGTACGCTGGCGATAAGAGGCGCGCTTCCATCGTGAAGCCAATGACAACGGTCAGCGCTGTCACCATCCACACCGCCTCGCGCGGCAACGCGACTCCAGCGCTGATCGCCACCACAGACAACACCGCACCGGCTGCCCATCCCCATGTCCAGAGCCCGCGCCATTCTTGCCATGGATGATGGACGCGCACATGAAAGTCACGGCGTTCCCGCTTTACCCGCCGCCAGCCGGCGACAATAGCTAAAAGGACGCCATAATAAAGGAGCGGCTGCCGCCATACGGCCGCGATCCCTTCAAGCAATTCCAGCCCCCATGTTGCCATCCGCTTCCCCCCTTGCTTCGTTCACCAGTCTTTATCTTCTATTCTACCAAATGGCCACGGCAAATCCCATGCCTGCGGCCATCTTTTTTGCCGCTCATGACGAATTTGTGCCGTTTTCCACTTTCTTTGCCGAATAGGCACTAGTTTTGTCGGCTAGGCAGGATTTTCAATGAAGATAGAAAAAGGATATAACAGAAGATGAAAAGGAGGAGTGGAACGATGGAGTTAAAAACGACCGATGTCGCCGCCCGTCTTGGCGTTTCGCCGAAAACCGTTCAACGTTGGGTACGGAAATATGACATTCCGCTGCGGAGAAACGAAGCCGGCCACTTCTTGTTTGACGAAAAAACAGTTGCCTTGCTCGAACGGGTCAAATTTGAACAAGGTGCGGCACTCGAAGCGCCTCCGGCTCCTGACCGTCCCTCGACACCGCCGCGGAACAGCTCCATTCATGCCTTATTCCAAGAGTATGTTGAACCGGAAATCGAACGCGTCACCTCACGCCTTAATCAACTCGAACAACAACTGGAGCAAAAAGCCGATGATGTTGTTTCGGTCCAACTGCTTCATCATCGAAAGGAAATGGAAGAAATCGCTGCCCGCCTCACTGCCCTCGAGCAGCTTGTCGCCCGTCTTGAACAGCAGCTGAACAATCGGCCGCCTTCCTCCCACGAAACACCGAAGGAACCAAAGCGGAAACGGCGCGGCCTCGGGCGGGTGATGGGATTGTTTGCTTAAGGCCCATGCGCTCTGTCCCATGCAGGGCGTTTTTTTTTGCACAAAAACGTTCATGAATGGATTTGACACTTCATCCCGAGACGAAACGCTCATGTTGATAGAAAAGAGCTCCCTTGCTCGGGAGCCCCATCGCTATTTATGGGAACAATACGTGTAACGCCGCTTTCAGCTGTACATCGTGCTTCGGATCGCGGATCGCTTCCATAATTTTTGTTTGCAGTACGTTAGCCGTCGTTTCATCGATACGACCGGTGGCNGGAAGCTTATTCGCTTTTTGGAATGCTTTCACCGCTGTTTCCGTTTCTTTGCTGAAATAGCCGTCCGTACGGCCCGGGTCAAAACCGAGTCCTTTTAACATTTTTTGTGCATTCGCAATTTGTTCATCATTCATATCATACGTGAACGGTTTTTCTACATGAAGCGGAGCGACGTGGAAAAACTCAGGCTGCTCAACGGCCACATCTGGCTTGATTCCTTTTCCATGGATCCAATGCCCATCCGGCGTCAGCCATTTGTAAAGCGTCAGCTTAATGTTGCTGCCATCGCCCATTGGAATCGCCTGCTGCACCGTTCCTTTACCGAACGTCGTCTCACCGACGAGCTTGTAACCGCCGGCTTCCTTCATCGCTCCCGCTAAAATTTCCGATGCCGACGCACTGCCTTTGTCAATGAGCACAACGATCGGGTATGGCTTTTTCTCTGTTATATCAGAATAAAATTTTTGCTTGTCGCCATTGCGCTCTTCAATTTGCACGTACGGTTTATGTTTCGGGACAAGGTCTTTTAAAATTTCCTCGATGCTTTGCAAATAGCCCCCCGGATTGCCGCGCACGTCGATAATGAGCCCGTCGATTTTCTCAGCCTCAAGCTTCGCTAGTTTCTTTTTAAAATCGGCGGCTGTATTTTCCGAAAACGATGTGATTTGCAAATAGCCGGCCTTTTTGCCATCATACGTTTTCACCGCCTCATACACCGTTTCGATCGGGATTTCGTCACGGACGACTTTGACTTTCATCGCATTTTTGGCGCCCGGGCGGAGAATCTCAAGCTCCACCGTCGTCCCTTTTTTGCCGCGGATTTTCAGCACTGCCTCATACAAATCGAGCCCCTCAAGGCTTTCCCCGTTGACGCGCAAAATTTGATCGTTCGGTTTCAGCCCCGCTTTTTCCGCCGGCGAGTTTTTAATCGGTGCAACGATCGTCACTTTCCCGTCAATCATGCTCACTTCAGCACCGATCCCCTCAAATGATGAATCAAGCGATTCGTTAAACTGTTCGGTCGTTTCCGCATCCATATAGACAGAATACGGATCGTCAAGCGTACCAATCATCCCTTGAATGGCGCCTTCCGCCAATTTTTCCTCATCTACTTTTTCCACGTACCGGCTTTTGATCAGCTCATATGCCTGGCGGATTTTTTTTATCTCTTCTTCGTCGTTTGCCCCCTTGGACGATTCATTCGGAATGACTGCTGACATCGGACTGTCCTCTGCTCCGCCGGCCAGCTGCAAGCCGACATACGTCCCACCGGCCCCGATGAGCATCGATAGGGCCATCAATACGGCCGTCGTTGTTTTTTTCACGTTGTTTCCTCCTCACCCTATACATAAAGGAAAAGCACCGCATCATGCCGTGCCATGCCCTTATCTCCATCATATGTCAGGCTTGTACTGAGTATGCTTCCCCATTGTCGCCATAGGGGAAGCGTCGTCTGCTATTAGTTTACACGCTCCCTTTTGATTTCTCAACTCATACGGGCTCAAAAAAAGAGACACCCCGCCTCATTGGCGAAAGATGTCTCTTCCTTTTGGTGTTAGTTTGGTAAGTCAATGAGCATGAACCGCGCCCCTTCGTTCGTCAACAGGCGAAGCGTCGGCGTCTCCGTTATGCGAGCCGCATCGCGCCGTTGCAAGTCCGCCTCACCGTTCAATGACAAGTCTCCCTCGATGACAAAGACAAAGATGTTTCGCTCCTCTGGCTGGGTAAATGTCAGTTCATGTCCGGCTTCCAAGTCAGAAAGGTAAATGGTCAAATCTTGATGAATGTGAGCAATTCCCGGAGAAGAAGGCTGTTTCGCCACGACAGGCAGCAGCGCGTTTCTCATCTTTTCGACTGGAAATTCAACCCGCTCGTACGAAGGCGTTAATCCATACTCTTCCGGCAAAAACCAAAGTTGCAGAAAGTTGACCTCTTCTGTCGCCGACGGATTTACTTCCGAATGAACGATGCCGGTACCCGCNGACATCCGCTGCACGCCGCCAAACGTCGTNACTGCCTTATGCCCGGTGCTGTCTTCATGTTGCAAATACCCTTTTAACACGATCGACACAATTTCCATCTCCCGGTGCGGGTGAGCACCAAAACCAGCCAGCGGTGCGATGACATCATCATTTAACACCCGCAGCGGCCCGAACTGAATGTTGTTCGGATCGTAATATTCACCAAACGAAAAACTATGGTACGTCTTCAACCAACCGTAATCAGCATGATAACGGGACGAAGCCCGGTCAATACGGATCATCCGTTTTCACTCCTTCATTCCTTTGAAGATGATACGAATCGTAAACTGTCAGCGATATTCACTAAACCTCATTAATTCATAAATCTCGAATTCGAGATTATTATATAAGAGCATACTTCTTTTGTCAACCTCCTGTTTGTGTCTGCTTCTCCTTGCTCCTATGCATTTTATTGCCTTTCTTCGAGCAACAAGTCAACCATTGGGCAGGTTAGAGGCGGTCTTCATGCGGGCAGCGGGCACGCCGGTCGTTTCCCGGTTGACGATGGCGTCCCCTCTCCAGAAGCGATGGCCATAAAAAAATACGCAACTCGCCTTCCTCAACGAGGCAGGCAAGTTGCGTATACGAGGTGGTGTAAGCGTTAGAACGCGATATAACTACGCGGGTCGACTGCATTCGTTTTCCCGGGATTCCAGCTGCCGCGATGCAATTCAAAGTGAAGGTGTGGGCCGGTTGAATGTCCAGTGTTGCCCATATAGCCGATGATTTGTCCTTTGCTGACGCGTTGTCCTTCTCCGACCAAGCGCGCCTCGAGATGGGCGTAAACGGTCGTATACACTTGACCGTTAATGACGTGGCTGACGAAAATGGCGTTGCCGTAGCTGCTAGAATAGTAGGAACGGAACACGACCCCATCAGCAGCCGCAACGACCGGAACGACCGGAGCGCGCTTGCCGATGTCAACCGCCGGGTGGAAATCGGAGCCGCCAAACCGGTAGCCAAAACCGGATGTGATCGGTCCGTTGGCCGGGCGAGTAAACGCTCCGCTTGATACAGGCGGTGTGCTGCCGCCGGATGGCGTTTCTCCGCCGCTTTTCGATGTTGACGATGAAGACGAAGATGTCGACGGCGAAGATTTCGGCGCTGTATATGTACGTGCACGCTGTTTCGCTGCCTCTTCCTCGACCCGTTTCTGCCGCTCAAGTTCGGCGAGCTGCTGCTTCACAGCGGCTTCTTGTTTCGCGATCAGTTCTTTTTCCTCTTCAAGTTCCATTTTATGATGATGCTCTTCTTCCTCTTTCTGCTTCAAATCCGACATTAAGCGGTTTTTCTGTTCAAGCTGGGCATCAAGTTTGGCTTGCAGCTGTTTCAGCTCCTGCAAGTCCGCTTGCAGTTTGTTCCGCTTTTGCGTCAGCTCAGTTTCTTTTTTCTCTTTGAGCGCTTTATCCGCTTCCTGCTCGCGGATGATTTGTTGGTCAGCTTCCATGATGGTTGTCACCGCGCTCATTCGGTCGATGAAGTCACTAAAGCTTTGAGCGCCAAGCAACACTTCCAAGTAGCTGATCGCTCCACCGCTTTCTTGGAGCGAACGGATGCGCACTTTTAAGATTTCATTCCGTTTTTCAATCCGCTCCTGAATCTCGGCAATTTCTTGTTTCAGCTTGTCAATCGCCCGTTCGGTTTCATCAATGTCCGTGCTGACTTTGCGAATTTTGCCGCTCGTTTCCTCAATGGCGCTATTGAGTTTTTCAATGTCATTAGCGACTTGTTTTTGCTGCGATTGCAGGGCTTTAATGTTTTTTTGCGACTCGCTAATTTTCTCTTCAACGCCCGACCGTTTCGAGCGCAGCGCATTGATTTCGCTTCGTTTTTGCTCGATATCGCGGTTGCTAACAGCGTTCGCCGCCGGCGGGAGAACGCCCAATCCGAGTGTTGCCACGACAGCGAGCACCATCATCTTTTTCTTTTTCATGGCTTTTCCCCTCTCCCTATCAAACTGATTTTTATACTTTCAAAAACTTACGCACTGACATGACGCTTCCCCAGACACCGATCAAAGCGCCAATGCCCAACAACAAGGCGCTCAGTTGCCAAATGAATGGAGAAAACGGCAAAAGCTCGAACAGCTGCAGGGAAAACTGCTGTTTGTATAGACGGTGCACATTGTAATAAACGAGCGCCAGTACGACGATCGGAACGATCGAACCGAGCATCCCAAGCCATAGCCCTTCAAGGAAAAACGGCCAGCGGATGAACCCATTCGTCGCCCCGACGAGCCGCATAATTTCAATCTCACGGCGACGGGCAAAAATCGTAATTTTAATGGTATTAGAAATTAAAAACATCGCTGTAAACAACAGACCAAAAATCAGCACCAATCCGACGTTGCGCATGACCTTAAGCGCATCAAATAGCTTTTCAACCGTCCCTTGTCCATAATTGACTTTATGAACGGACTGGAACGTTTCAATTTGCTTTGCAATTTTAACGGTATCTTGCGGATTAGCAGCTTTCACAACATACACATCGCTTAATGGGTTGTCTTGCTCAAACAGCTGGAACGATGAGCCTTCCTCACCCATGCTTTCAATCAACCGCTTCAGCTCTTCATCTTTTGATGAGTAGTGAACTTCTTTCACACTTGGAAGGGCTTCGATTCGCTGGCGCAGCACATCCTTCTCTTTATTGTCNGCGGCCAAATCGATATGGACGCGAATTTCGACTTCATTTTCCACTTTTTTCGCAAAATAGTTAATGTTGAACATGACGGCAAAAAAGACACCGACCAGCAGTAGCGTCACCGTGACGGCGCTCGCGGATGCAAACGTCATCCAACCGTTGCGGCCAAGACTTTTCACGCTCTCCCGAACGTGGCGTTTGAACGTGTTAAGCGTCATAGCCGTATTCCCCCTTCGCCTCGTCACGGACGATTGTCCCATTTTCGATCGCAATAACGCGTCGACGGGTAGCATTGACGATCTCTTTATTATGAGTCGCCATTACAATCGTCGTGCCCCGTTCATTAATTTTCTCAAACAGTTCCATAATGCCCCACGATGTTTCAGGATCCAAATTTCCTGTCGGTTCATCAGCAATCACGATTTTCGGGGAATTGACGATCGAGCGGGCGATCGAGACACGTTGCTGTTCGCCGCCAGACAGTTCGTTTGGGTAAGAGCGGATTTTATGTTTGAGGCCGACTAGNTCGAGTACTTCCATCACTTTTTTGCGAATCACTTTCGGCGATTCTTCAATCACTTCCAAAGCAAAGGCCACATTTTCATACACGGTGAGNNTCGGAAGCAGCTTAAAATCTTGGAACACAACACCGATGTTGCGGCGCAGCAACGGAACTTTACTGTCTTTGATGTTGGCAAGATTGACACCGTTGACCATAATGGTGCCGCTCGTCGGCTTTTCTTCACGGTACATCATTTTAATAAATGTCGATTTGCCTGCTCCGCTAGGCCCAACGACATAGACGAATTCTCCCTGCTTAATGCGAACGCTAACGCCGTTTAGCGCTACGACTCCGTTTGGGTATGTCTTATATACATCTTGCATTTCAATCATCATAATCACCTATTTTTCGACTCGCTTACTGTCATTTCTCGAGTTGTTTCGAACCAATTGTACAAAATTCCACAAGGCTTATTATAGCACGATTTCTTGCTGTCGAATTTTACATTTATATTTCAAATAGGAAACAATAGCAAAACTAGCATAAAAGACCTATATATGCAATATAAAGAGTGAATCTTCTCTTCACTCTGTACACTGTAAGTACTACCATCCTTCTCTCTAAGATCTTGTGAACGCC
>JGI25328J35697_1001172_pt1 | contig 19063 bp, 19 predicted proteins | sample HigsolmetaAR203D_FD_35697 | JGI IMG/M metagenome (IMG submission 35697)
CCGACTTGTGTCATGGGCGGCGCGGGTGGGGGCGGTGCTATCAAATTGGCTGCCGGGCCGCATGCCGCCATGGGGGTGGCCGTCCCGGGATGCCAGGAGGATGCCCACCCGCCGTGACCTGCTCAAGTTCGGTGCCCTTGCCGCCGCGGCCGCGGCGCTGCCCACCGGGGCGCTGGCCGCCGCCGGTGCCCTGCCGGTGCCGCGCGCTTCCCGCCCGCTGCGCATCCTGATCCTGGGCGGCANCGGTTTCACCGGACCGTTCCAGGTGCAATATGCGCTCGCGCGCGGGCACAAGGTGACCCTGTTCAACCGCGGCAAGCGGCCCTCGCCGGAATGGCCGGGCGAGGTCGAGCAGCTGTTCGGCGACCGCAACACCGGCGACCTGTCCGCACTGGAAGGCCGCACCTGGGACGTGTGCATCGACAACCCGACCAGCCTGCCGTTCTGGGTGCGCGATGCCGGCAAGGTGCTCAAGGGCAGGGTGGGGCACTACATCTTCATCTCGACCATCTCGGTGTACGCCGACGGCAGCAGGGCGGGCATCACCGAGGACGCGCCGCTGGCCCCGTACAAGGGCCGCGACGCGATGGCCGAGACGCTGGAGACGCTGCGTGCGGACATGGAGAACCTGTACGGCCCGCTGAAGGCCCTGAGCGAGGCCGAGGCCCACAGGCANTTCGGCCAGCGGGTGACCATCGTGCGCCCGGGCTACATCGTCGGCCCGCGCGACGAGACCGACCGCTTCACCTACTGGCCGCTGCGCGTGGCCGACGGCGGCGAGATCCTGGTGCCGGGCGACGGCCAGGATCCGATCCAGGTGATCGATGCCCGCGATCTGGCCGAGTGGGTGGTGCGGCTGGCCGAATCCGGCACCTGCGGCACCTTCAACGCGGTCGGCCCGAACTATCCGCTGACCATGGACGCGGCGCTGCACGGCTGCCAGGCGGTGACCGGCAGCGCGATGACGCTGACCCACGTCAGCCCGGAGTTCCTCGATGAACACCAGGTGCAGCTGCCGATCTGGGTCTGGCGCAAGTCCGGCCCGTATGCCGGCTACGGCCAGGTCAGCAACGCGCGCGCCGTGGCCGCCGGCCTGACCTATCGCCCGTTCGCGACCACCGTCGCCGACCTTCTGGCCTGGTACCGGTCGCTGCCGGCCGAGCGCCAGGCCGGCCCGCGCGCCGGCATCAGCCGCGGGCGCGAGGCCGAGCTGCTGCGCCTGTGGCACGCCCGCCACGGCTGAGTTCCCGCCTCTGGGGACAGAGGAGGCCGCCACGGCCGGGCGCCGTGGCGGCCTTTTCCTTCCGGTCCGGTGCCGTCCGACCCGGCAGCATGGGGGCGCCCCGGACTGGCGGCGGCCGGCCGGGGCGGGCATCATGGCGGGCCTTTCCGCCAGCCGACAGCCGCGCATGTCCGAACACCCCCGCTGCCCGCAATGCTCCCTCGACAACACCTACCAGGACGGTGCCCTGTGGGTGTGCGCCGACTGCGGCCATGAATGGAATCCCGAGGAAGCCGCCGCAGAGGCCGCGGTGGTGGTGCGGGACTGCAACGGCAACGTCCTGGCGGCCGGCGACACCGTGGTCGTGATCAAGGACCTGAAGGTGAAGGGCTCCTCGATCCCGCTCAAGCAGGGCACGGTGATCCGCAACATCCGCCTGGTCGAGGACGATCCCGAGCACATCGAGGGCAATTCGGACAAGATCAAGGGCCTGGTCCTGCGCACCGAGTTCCTGCGCAAGGCCTGAGCCGGGCGCTGGGCGGTCGTTCACGGCCGCCGGTGCAACCTGGGCAGTCGGAAGCAGTCACGGGAGGCCACCATGGCGACCGGATGGGCAGGCGACGGCGCGGTCCACGAGCAGATCGACGCCACCATCAACGATGCGGTCGAGCGCGCACGGCGGCGCCTGGGCCAGGGCCCGGGCCGCGAGCGCTGCGAGGAGTGCGACGCACCCATCCCGGAGGCGCGGCGCCGCGCGGTGCCGGGCGTGCGCCTGTGCGTGGCGTGCCAGCAGGCGCAGGACGAGGACGCCGCCTTCAGCGCCTACAACCGCCGCGGCAGCAAGGACAGCCAGCTGCGCTGATCAGCCCGCCTTCGCCGCGGCCTCGCCGGCGTCCCTGTCCTTCGGCCTGAGCCAGGCCTCGGGGATGGCGGTGCCGCGCCATCGGCGCACGGTGCGCTGGAAGAACAGGCTGTTGGGCACCTGCAGCACGCTGCCGGTGGCACCGGAGCCGTCCACCTCCTGCAGGGTGGTGTAGATCAGGTTCACGTCCACCCCCCTGCCCTTGAGGCCGGGCTTCTCGCCGTTTTCCAGCAGTTCGACGTGGTCGTACAGGCGGAACGGGCGGGTGGTGAAGATCAGCACCGTGCAGAAGATGTTGGACAGCACGCTCCAGGCGGCGAAGAAGGCCACCGCGCCCACCGCCGCGAAGCTGGTGAACGCGGTCCACAGCACCGTGGCCGACACGCCCAGGCGCTGCAGCACCAGCAGCAGGGCGGAGAAGCCGACCAGGGTGGCCGACACACGGCGCATCACCGTGGCCATCTCCGGCGGCAGGCCCTGGCGCCGGCACAGGCGCGCGACCAGTGCGCGCACCAGCCGGTGCAGCAGCCAGGCGGCCAGCACGATCAGCAGCACCTGGCCCACCAGCACGATCACGTCCAGCCATTCGATGATCCAGTGGGGCAGGCGCGCTTTCATCCGTCCGGTCGCGGGGTGCGGCCGCCGCGGCCGCTTCTGGCGGGCATTGTAGGCGCCGGAGCGGCGGTCAGTCCGCGCCGGCGACGACGCGGATCTCCACGCCGTCCACGGCCACGGTCTGGCCGGCCCGGATCTTGGCGGTCTTGCGCAGCTCGGGCTNCCCGTCCACGCGCACGGCGCCGGCGGCCACCAGCATCTTGCCGGCGCCGCCGCTGTCGCAAAGGCCCACCAGCTTGAGCAGCTGGTTCAGTTCGACGTACTCGCCGCGAAGCTCGAATTCGACGTGTTCCATCCCGCCAGTCTAGCGGGCACGCAGCGCCGCGTGGGTCGGCGTGNCGTCCAGCCAGCGGCGCAGGTGCTCGAGCTTGCGCTTGTACACGTTGCGCACGGTCTCGTTCGGCCCCAGGTCGTGGGCGCGGACCAGCTCGCGCCGGGCCCGCTCGAGGNCGCCGGACAGGAAATAGGCGCGCGCCAGGGCGAAGTGGAAGGGGTGCTCGCCCTCCTGCAGGCGGATCGCACGGCGGTAGTGGCGGATCGCACAGTCGTAGTCGCGGTTGTTCTCGCNCTCCAGGGCGAGCATGAACTGGTGGAACGGGTCGGTGCGCTGCAGCCGGTCCAGCAGCGTGGCGTAGTGCCTGGCCTGGCGTTCATCGCCCAGGCGCCGGTACAGGTGCACCAGGTTCGACAGAGCGGGGGCGTGGTGGCGGGCGCGGCGCAGTGCCTCGAGCAGGGCGTGCTCGGCCGCCGCCGTGTCGCCCATCCGGCCCAGCAGCACTCCCAGGTTGCTCCAGGCGGCGGCGAAGTCCGGCGCGGCCGCCAGCGAGGCGCGCAGCGCCGCGTGCGCGCCCTCCAGGTCGCCTTCCACCATCCATTCGGCGCCGAGGTTGTTGAGGAAATGTGCCAGCGCGCGGGTGTCGCTGATCGCCCTCGGTCGGCCGCGGGTGATCAGGATGTTGGCGTCCAGGTCCGCGGTCTGCCGCGTCGAGCCCAGGCGTATGCCGGCGTTGACGTGGGTGGCGCTGAAGACGACGTCGTCACCCTGGTACCAGGCCAGTACCTCGCCCACCTCCTGCACGTAGGCGTCCAGGCCGAGCTCGCGCGCCAGGGCCACGAACAGCAGGGTGAAGGACAGGCAGTTGGCGCGGCCGTCGCGCCAGACCTCGGCCACGGTGCGGGTGGTGCTGTTGTCGTACTCCAGGGCCAGGCCGTCGTCGCTGAAGATGAATTCCGCCAGGCGGTGCAGCTTCTGCTCGCGCGTGGCGCCGGGGACCGCCACGCGCCGCAGCACCTCGGCGCGCAGCTCGGGCGGCACGGCGAAGATGGCGGCGGTGTCCGGCAGGACCACGGGGCGGGCGGCGGGCGCCGCCGTCGTGGCGGGGGCAGGGGGCGCGGGGAGCGGCGGCATGGCCTGCTGCGCCAGGGCCGCAGGCGCCGCCAGCGCCAGCATCGCAACCAGGATCCGGTTCAACATGGTGGCCTCCCGTGGATGTGCGCCTGGGGACGCCCGGTGCGAAGGTCCGGAAATTCAGGGGCGCGCGGGTCCGGTGGGCAGGGTCACCTGGCCGCTGCCGGTGAAGCGCCGGGTGCCGAACAGGCCACCCTCGAGCTTCCCGCGCACGGTGTAATCCAGCCGTGAGCGATCCGATTGCGGAAGCCGCGCGACCAGGCGGGCCACGTCCAGCATCGAGACGCTGACCGGGATGGTGAGCACCGCCTCGCCGTAGCGCGGCACCTGCCCGGCGGCGTCGCTGACGCCGCTGGCCACCGGCAAACCGTTCAGTTCCAGCGCCAGCGCCGCGCCGTCGTACACGAGCGGCCGGTCGTCGGGGTTCCGGATGCGCAGCTTCACCGCCATGCGCAGCTCCAGGCCCTCGCCGGGGAGCGGTTCGATGCCGGCCACGTCGACCTGCAACGGATCGCGCCGGGACAGGCTGGCGCAACCGGCCAGCAGGATCGCAGACAGCAGCAACAGTGCGATATGCGCGTATTGGCGGAAGGCCCGGGCAGGATGGCGCATGGCGGTGCGGCGTGGTGGCGACCGGCCGAGTCTGGCCGGGGCCGCCACGCGCGGACAAGTGCGCCCGGCCGGGCCGTTCAGCCGGCGTCGGGCGCCGCCGACGCGGCCTCGCCCCGGCCTGCCGCCGCCGCGGCCACCGGGGTGTCCGTGCCCTCCAGGCTGCGGTTGAGCACCACGATGCTGATGCGGCGGTTCACCGGCGCGCGTGGATCGGCGCGGTCCAGCGGCACCGAGGCGGCCAGCCCGACCACGCGCGCGACCCGGTCCTCGCCCAGGCCGCCTTCCAGCAGCGCGCGGCGGGCGGCGTTGGCGCGGTCGGCCGACAGCTCCCAGTTCCCGTAGCCGCGCGGGGCGTGGTACGGCACCTCGTCGGTATGGCCGGCCAGGGCGATGCGGTGCGGGGTGTCGGCCAGCAGTCGGCCCAGCTCGTGCAGCACCTCCAGCGCGTATCCCTTCAGGTGCGCGCTGCCCAGGTCGAACATCGGACGGTTGAGCCGGTCCACGATCTGCACGCGCAGGCCCTCCGGCGTCAGGTCGATCAGCAGCTGGTCCCTGAACGGCGCCAGCGCCTGGCTCTTCTCCAGGGCGGCCTCCAGTTCACGGCGCAGTGCCTCGAGGCGGCGGCGGTCCTCGGCCTGCGCGGCCCGGCGCGCAGCCTGCGGATCCACCGGCGCGCGCACCTGGGCCAGCTCCGCGGTCTGCGGACCGATCGCCGACGGCACCGGGCTGGCGCTGGCGGCCGGCACCATCCGCTCCGCGGCGCCGCCGGGTCCCAGGGTGCTGGCCGCAGGCACCTGTGCCCTGCCGACCACCGCGCTGGGATTCTTGAAGTACTCCGACACCGCCGCCCGCTCTTCCCTGGAGGCGATGCCGATCAGCCACATCACCAGGAAGAAGGCCATCATCGCGGTGACGAAGTCCGCGTAGGCGACCTTCCAGGCGCCGCCGTGGCCGCGGCCGGCGCGCGGCCGGCGCGGGCGGCGCAGGATGATGGGCGGCTTTTCCCTGGCCATGGCCCTGCTCAGCGGCCCCGGCGCAGGTGCGCCTCGAGGTCGGCGAAGGGCGGGCGCACGTCCGAGAACAGCGCCTTGCGCGCGAATTCCACCCCACGCTGGGCGGGTAGCCGCGCAGGCTGGACACCAGCGCCATCTTCACGATCTCCAGCGCCTGCGCCTCCTCGTTGGCGTGGTGCTGCATGGAGTGGGCCAGCGGGCCGACGAAGCCGTAGCCGAGCAGGATGCCGAGGAAGGTGCCGACCAGGGCGCCGGCCACGTGGCGGCCGATCTCGGCCACCTCGCCGCCGATGGAGGCCATGGTGATGACGATGCCCAGCACCGCGGCGACGATGCCGAAGCCGGGCAGCGAGTCGGCCAGCACCTGCAGCGCATGCGCCGGCTCGGAGGCCTCCTGGCGGTGGGTCTCCACCTCCACCTCCAGCAGCTGCTCCAGCTCGTGCGGCTCGAGGTTGCCGCCGACCATCAGGCGCAGGCAGTCGGTGGTGAACTCCATCAGCCGCTCGTTGGCCAGCAGGCGCGGGTAGCGGCCGAAGATCTCGCTCGAATGCGGATCGTCCACGTCCTTCTCGATGGAGATCATGCCCTCCCGGCGCGCCTTCATCAGCACGTCGTAGAGCAGGGACAGGATGTCCACGTAGTCGTCGCGGCGGTAGCGCGGGCCCTTGAGCAGGCCGGGGATGCCGGCCAGCACGGCCTTCACCACCTTGGCCGGATTGGCCACCAGGAAGGCGCCGAACGCCGCGCCGCCGATGATCAGCAGTTCGTAGGGCTGCCACAGTGCGGCCAGCTGCCCGTGGGCCAGCACGTAGCCGCCGAACACGCTGAGCAGGACGACCACGAAGCCGAGGAGGATGAGCATGGGAAATCCCGGCAGGTACCGCTGCCGGTATCGGCCGGGCAGGGGGGGGAAGTTGAGCGGGCCAGCGCCGCCGGCCCGGCGCGGGCGCGGTGTATCCTGCGCGCCCGCAATCCCACCGCACCAGGGAGTCGTCCATGATCCAGCGTTTCGATGTCGGTCCGCGCCTGTCCGAGATGGCCGTCCACAACGGCGTGGCCTACCTGGCCGGCCAGGTGCCGGAGGACGGCAGCCTGGACATCGTCGGCCAGACCCGCGAGGTGCTGCAGGCCATCGACGCGCTGCTGGCCCGTGCCGGCACCGACAAGAGCCGGATCCTGCAGGCCATCGTCTACCTGGCCGACATGGCCGACTTCCAGGGCATGAACCAGGCCTGGGACGAGTGGGTGGCGCCGGGCGATGCGCCGCCGCGCGCCACCGTGGAGGCGCGCCTGGCGCGGCCGGAGTGGAAGGTCGAGATCGTGGTCACCGCCGCGGTCTGAGCCGGCCATGTCCGCCTCCGGCGACCTGTTCGGCGCACCGCCGCCACGCCGCCACAGCCTGTTCTTCGCGCTGCTGCCGGACGCGGCCACGGTCGCGGCCCTGCGCGCGGCGCGGCAGGCGCTGGAGGCGGAGCTGCCGCCGCAGCGCGGCCGCGGCGTGCCCGACGGCAAGCTGCACCTGACCCTGCACTGGCTGGGCGAGTGGTCGCAGCCGCCACAGGCCACGGTGGACGCCGCGCGCGAGGCGGCCGCCGCGGTGCGGGTGCCACGCTTTTCCGTCACCCTGGACACGGCCGACTGCTTCGGCCGTTGCGAGGCGGTGTGGGTGCTGCGCGGCGCGGCCAGCCCGCCGCTGCTGGCGCTGCACGGCACGCTGGCCACGGAACTGGCACAGCGGCGCGTCCGCNTGNCGCCCGGTTCGGGTTTCGCCCCGCACGTGACCCTGCGCCGCCGCGCCAGCGTGCGCATCGTGCCGCGGCCGCTGCCGCCCGTGCACTGGCCGGTCGGGGATTTCGCCCTGCTGGAGAGCGTGCGCGGCCCCGGCAGCGCCGGGTACCGCCTGCTCGGGCGCTGGCCGCTGCAGGCGGGCTGAGGCTCAGCGCCGCTGCAGCCAGCGCGCCGCGGCAGGCCGGCGCGGCGCCCGCTGGCGAAGCACGCGGTCAGCAGGTAGCCACCGGTGGGCGCTTCCCAGTCCAGCATCTCGCCTGCACAGAACACGCCCGGCACGGTGGACAGCATCAGGTCGGTGTCCATCGCCTCCAGGCGCACGCCGCCGCCGCTGCTGATGGCCTCCTCGATGGGGCGCGGGCGCCTGAGCACCAGCGGCAGGCGCTTGAGCGTGGCGGCCACGCGTACCATGTCGGCCAGGGCCGCGGCGTCGAGCACCTCGCGCAGCAGCGCCGCCTTCACCCCGCCCACGCCGGCATGGCGGCGCAGGTGCTCGCTGAGGCTGCGGCCGTTGCGCGGGCGCGCCAGGTCGCGCCGCAGGCGGTCGAGGTCGCGACCGGGGACCAGGTCCAGCCACAGCGTGGCCTGGCCGTCGCGGGCGATGGCCTCGCGCAGCGGCACCGACAGCGCGTAGACCANGCTGCCCTCGATGCCGGTGGCGGTGGCCACGCACTCGCCCTGCAATGCCTGTTCGCGGCCTTCGGCATCGCGCCAGTGCGCCACCACCGGCTTGAGCGGGGCGCCGGCATGGCGTTCGGCGAAATGCGCGCTCCAGCCGATGTCGAAGCCGCAGTTGCCCGGCACCAGCGGCGCCACGTCCACGCCGCGCTCCCGCAGCACCGGCACCCAGGCTCCGTCCGAACCCAGTTGCGGCCAGCTGCCGCCGCCCAGGGCCAGCANCGTGGCGCCGGCATGCAGGCTGCGCTCGCCGGCGGGCGTGGCGAAGCGCAGTGCGCCGGCCTCGTCCCAGCCCAGCCAGCGGTGCTGCACATGGAAGCGCACGCCCTGTTCCTTCAGCCGCCGCACCCAGCCGCGCAGCAGCGGCGCGGCCTTGCGGTCCAGCGGAAACACGCGCCGCGAGCTGCCCACGTAGGTGTCCACGCCCAGCCCGCGTGCCCAGTCGCGCAACGCCTCGGGACCGAACCCGTGCAGCCAGGCGGCGACGGCGTCGGCGCGCGCGCCATAGCGGCCGATGAAGTCCGGCAGCGGCTCGGCATGGGTGAGGTTCAGCCCGCCCTTGCCGGCGATCAGGAACTTGCGTCCGACCGAGCCCTTGGCCTCGAACAGGTCCACCTCACAGCCGGCCGCGCGCGCCACCTCGGCGGCCATCAGTCCGGCCGGACCGCCGCCGACGATGGCCAGCCCGGGCAGGCGGACTGGGGATGGGGCCTCCTGCATCGTCGTCAGTCCTTGCGCCGGACCCCGAGCAGTTCCACCTCGAACACCAGCGAGGCGTTGGGCGGGATCACGCGGCCCGCGCCGCGGCGACCGTAGGCCAGGTCGGCGGGAATCAGCAGGGTGCGCCGGCCGCCCACGCGCATGCCGGCCACACCCTCGTCCCAGCCGCGGATCACGCGGCCGGCGCCGAGCACGAAGCTGAAGGGCTGGCCGCGCTCGCGCGAGCTGTCGAACCGGCGGCCGCGCCGGTCGGGCGCATGCTCGTCGTACAGCCAGCCGGTGTAGTGCACGGTGACCTCGTCGCCGGGACGTGCCTCCGCACCGGTGCCGGCATGGGTGTCGATGCGCTGCAGTTCGGCGATCGCGCCGCCGCGCGGGATACCGGGATCGGCGCTGCACGCGCCCAGCAGGGCGGCCAGCAGCAGGCAGGCAAGGACGGGACGGCGCATCGCGCGGGCTCGCAGGTGGTGGCGGGGCGCAAAGCGTACCCGATGCGGCGCGGCGCCACTGGCTATGATGCGTGCATGGCCAAGCTGATCTTCCGTCTTCGCAACGTGCCCGAGGAGGAGGCCGCGGAAGTGCGCGCGCTGCTGGACGAGCTGGGCGTGGACTGGTATGAGACCCGCCCGGGCCCGTTCGGCCTGTCCGCCGGCGGATTGTGGCTGCGCGATGCCGGTGACTTCCCGCGCGCACGCGCTCGCCTGGATGCCTACCAGGCACGGTTGCGCGAGCGCGTGCGCGCCGAGCGCGAGGCGGCGCTGCGCGAGGGCAGGGCGGAGACCTTCGCCACCCAGTTGCACGCGCGTCCCGTGGCGGTGCTGGCCTCGCTGTTGGCCATGCTGCTGGTGCTCGGGCTGACGCTGGCGCTGCCGTGGCTGTTGTTGCGCTGAGACTCTTGCGCGGCGGATGCGGGAGCCTTCATAATTTCCCTGCCGCGGCGCTCCGGCGCCGCACCATCCCGTCGAAGATGTGTCGGCAGGTTGGCTTCCTCCCCGGAAAGGAAATCCTTCAACGGGGGCTTGCGAAAGCCGAAGCTTCCGCCTACAATTTTCTTCCTCGGCTGTGGGGCCATAGCTCAGCTGGGAGAGCGCTTGCATGGCATGCAAGAGGTCGCCGGTTCGATCCCGGCTGGCTCCACCAACTTTCCCGCCGGACGGTGGGGGTTGAAACAAGGTTCCAGTCCCCATCGTCTAGAGGCCTAGGACACTACCCTTTCACGGTAGCGACCGGGGTTCGAATCCCCGTGGGGACGCCATCACGGGCGGCCGCCTTTCCAGGCGGCCGTTTTCCTTTGCGTTTTCCGCATGCGCCGCGTGCCGGTTTTCCGTGGCCGGAAGAAAAGCCGGCGCCGCCTGCACGGCGCCGGCATTCCGCAACGCAGGGGACGCGCTCAGTCGCCGCGCCGGCCGTCGCCGGCAAAACGCAGGCGCAGTGCGTTGCCGATCACCGACACCGAGCTGAGGCTCATTGCCGCCGCGGCCAGCATGGGCGAGAGCAGCAGGCCGGTGAACGGATACAGCACGCCGGCGGCCACCGGCACGCCGATGCCGTTGTAGAGCAGGGCGAAGGTCAGGTTCTGGCGCATGTTGCGCACCGCCGCGCGCGAGATCTCCAGCGCCTGGGCGATGCCGCGCAGGTCGCCGCGCACCAGGGTCACCTGCGCCGAGGACATGGCCACGTCGGTGCCGGTGCCCATGGCGATGCCGATGTCGGCCGCGGCCAGCGCGGGCGCGTCGTTGATGCCGTCGCCGGCCATGGCCACGCGCCGGCCTTCCCCGCGCAGGCGCTGCACCAGCGCCACCTTGGCGTCGGGCGTCATGCTGCCGTGGACCTCGTCCAGGCCCAGCTGCCGGCCCACCGCCTCGGCCGTGGCCTGGGCGTCGCCGCTGGCCATGATCACCCGCAGGCCGGCGTGGTGCAGGCGGCGCAGCGCTTCCGGCGTGCTGGGCTTGATAGCGTCGGCCACGGCCAGCAGGCCGGNCAGGCGGCCGTCCACCGCCAGCATCACCACGCTGGCGCCTTCCCCGCGCAACGCGGCGGCTTTCGCCTCCAGCGCCGCGGTGTCCACGCCGCCGCGCGCCATCAGCGCGGGTGAACCGAGCAGCAGCGCGTGGCCGCCGGCGCGGCCACGGATGCCGCTGCCGGCGGTGGACTCGAACTCTTCCACCGCCACCAGCGCCANGCCGCGGCGGCGCGCCTCGGCGGCGATCGCCTGACCCACCGGATGTTCGCTGCGGCTGTCCAGGCTGGCGGCCAGGCGCAGCACCTCGCCGGCATCGCCGCCGTCCACGGCCAGCACCTCGCGGAACACGGGGCGGCCCTCGGTCAGCGTGCCCGTCTTGTCCACCACGACGGTGTCCACCTCGCGCAAGCGCTCGATCGCCTCGGCGTNGCGGAACAGCACGCCGGCCTGGGCGGCGCGGCCGCTGGCCACCATCACCGACATCGGCGTGGCCAGGCCCAGCGCGCAGGGGCAGGCGATGATCAGCACCGACNCCGCCGCCAGCACCGCGTGCGTCCACGCCGGCTCCGGGCCGAACAGGCCCCAGGCCAGGAAGGTGAGCACGGCCACGCCGATCACGCCCAGCACGAACCAGAACGCGACCCGGTCGGCCAGCCGCTGCATCGGCGCGCGCGAGCGCTGCGCCTGCGCCACCAGCTGCACGATCCGCGCCAGCACGGTCTGATCGCCGACGCGGGTGGCCTGGATCACCAGCGCGCCGTTGCCGTTGAGGGTGCCGCCGACCACGGCATCGCCCACGGCCTTGGCCACCGGCAGCGGTTCGCCGGTGAGCATGGACTCGTCCACGTGCGATCGGCCCTCCAGCACCGTGCCGTCCACCGGCACTTTCTCGCCGGGGCGCACGCGCAGGCGGTCGCCGACGGCGACGCTGGCCAGCGGCACGTCCTCCTCGCCCCCGTCTTCGCGCAGCCGGCGCGCGGTGGCCGGGGCCAGTTCCAGCAGGGCGCGGATGGCCGAGGAGGTGCGCGCGCGCGCCTTCAGCTCCAGCACCTGGCCCAGCAGTGTCAGGGAGACGATGGTGGCCGCGGCCTCGAAGTAGACGCCCACCCGGCCGTGCTCGTGGAAGCCGGCCGGGAACAGCTGCGGCGCCACCGTGGCGGCCACGGAGTAGCCGAATGCCGCCAGCACGCCGGTGCCGATCAGGGTCCACATGTTGGGGTGGCCGCCGCGGATGGAGCCGGCCCAGCGTTGCAGGAACGGCCAGCCGGCCCACAGCACCACCGGCGCTGACAGCACCAGCTCCGCCCAGCTGCGCGCCGCCGGCGCCAGCGCCGGCAGCAGCCGGTGGCCCCACATCGCCAGCACCATGGTCGCGGCGGTCAGCGGCAGGCTGGTCCAGAAGCGGCGGCGGAAATCGGTCAGCTCCGGGTTCTCGCCCTCGTCCAGGCTGGGCAGCATCGGCTCCAGGGCCATGCCGCACACCGGGCAGGTGCCGGGGCCCTCGCGCACGACCTCGGGATCCATCGGGCAGGTGTAGAGCGTGCCGGGCGGGGCCGGCACCTCCGCGGGCGCGGCGGCCGGATCCAGCCAGCGGCGCGGATCGGCCAGGAAGCGTTCGCGGCAGCGGGCCGCGCAGAAGTACCAGGTGCGGCCGTCGTATTCGGCGTGGTGCGGGGTGCGGGCCGGGTCCACGCGCATGCCGCAGACCGGGTCGGTCGCCGGTTCCGCGGCGGCGCCGTCCTGGCTGGCGTGGCGGCTGCCGCAGCAGGCCTTGGCCGGTGCCGGGCTGCAGCAGTCGCCATGCGCCACGGACNCGGCCCCGGCGGCGTGGCCGCGGCGCTCGTCCTGCGCCGCGGGCATGCGGCCGTCCTCGTGGCCGCCGCAGCAGCCGTCCAGGGTGGACGACGCGGCTTCCTCCGGCCGGCCGCAGCGGCAGCCGGCCTGCGGTGCGGGATCGGCGTGATGGTGGCCGGCATGGACCGGCAGCGGCATCGGGGGCTGGGTGCCGCCNCGGCATCCACTGTCAGGTGTGCTGCCGGTGGCCGTTCCGCTCCGGCCGCCGCAGCAGCCGGATGCGGCCGCGGGCAGGGGTTCGGACCGGGCGGGGCCACCGCAACAGCCGCNATGCGACGGGGAGGGGGCAGGGGAAGGGTGCTTGCCGCAACCGCTCATTCGTTCTCTCCTTCCAGGGCCGCCATGATCGGGCAACGGGCCAGCTCGCCGTGGCCCGGACAGGCCTGGACCAGCTGCTGCAGCGCGTCGCGCACCCGCGCCAGTTCCTCGATCCGCTGCTGGATGGCCNCGATCTTCTCCTGCGCGGCCTGCCGCACCTGGGCCATGTCCGCGCCGCGCGCGGCGCCGAGCTGCAGCAGGCCGGCGATGTCCTCCAGCGAGAAGCCCAGTTGCTTGGCCCGGCGCACGAAACGCAGGCGGCGCAGGTCTTCCCCGTCGTACTGGCGGTAGCCGTTGGCGGCGCGCCGTGGCTCGGGCAGCAGGCCCTGGCGCTCGTAGTAGCGGATGGTGTCGATCGGCACGCCGGACTGGCGCGCGAGCTGGCCGATGTTCATGGCGGCAACGCTTCCACTCCACGGGAGGCTGCATTGTCCACCCTGGAGTCAGGTCCAGGGTCAAGGATCCGCCGGCGGAGGCCGCATGAACCGTTCCGGCGCCGTCTCACGGACGGGGACCAGGCCGCNGCTACACTTGGTCCGATGGAACTGTCCGAGAAACTGGCGGTGCTGGCCGACGCGGCCAAGTACGACGCCTCCTGCGCCTCCAGCGGCGGTCCGCGCCGCGACGCGCCGCGCGGCGGCATCGGCTCCACGGGTGGGCATGAGGCGCGGTCAGGCCGGGGGCCGTTGGCCGGGCTGCTGCCGCGGATGGCGCTCGTCTGCGACGATCGCCCCGTCCACGAGGGTGATGGTGCGGTCGCAGGTCTCCGACAGGCGCGGGTCGTGGGTGACCACCAGCACGGCGCAGCCGAATTCCTCGTTGAAGCGGCGCAGCAGGGCGAACACCTCGGCCGCGGTCTTCGTGTCCAGGTTGCCGGTGGGCTCGTCGGCCAGCAGCAGGGCGGGGCGGGTGACCAGGGCGCGGGCGATGGCCACACGCTGCTGCTGTCCGCCGGACAGTTCGCCGGGCTTGCGGTCGGCCAGCCTCTCCAGGCCCACCTGGCGCAGCAGGTCGCGGGCGGTGTCCACGATCTCCGGCGTGGGCTTGCCGTGGGCCACCATCCACGGCATCAGCACGTTCTCCAGCGCGGTGAACGCGCCGATCAGGTGGTGGAACTGGAACACGAAGCCGATGTGGCGGCCACGCAGGGCGGTGCGCGCCTCGTCGTCCATGGCCCGGGTCGGCTGGCCGCGCAGGTACAGCTCGCCGGCGGTGGGGGAGTCCAGCAGGCCGATCAGGTTCAGCAGGGTGCTCTTGCCCGAGCCGGAGGGACCGACCAGGGCGGCGAAGTCGGAGGCCTCCAGGCGCAGGTCCAGGCCGTGCAGCACCTCGACCTCGTTCGGCTGGCCGACGTTGTAGGACTTGCGCAGCCCCTCCAGGCGCAGCACTTCCTCAGCCACGGATCGCCTCCACCGGGTCCAGGCGCGCCGCGCGCGAGGCGGGCACCCAGGCCGCCCCCGCGCCGGCGACGGTGGCCAGCGCCATCGCCGCCGGGATCAGCCCCGGCGGCAGCGGGATGATGAACAGCCTGGGGCCGAAGGTGTTGAACGCCGCCACCAGGCCCAGTCCGGCCAGTGCGCCGATGGCCGAGCCGGCCAGGCCCAGCACCGCGCCCTGGACCAGGAACACCCGGCGCATCTGCGCCCGGCGCGTGCCCATCGCGCGCAGGATGCCGATCTCGCGGGTGCGCTGGGTCACGCTCACCGCCAGCACACTGGCGATGCCCAGGGCCACGGACATGGCTACGAAGAAGCTGATCATGCGCGTGGACATGTTCTGCGAGGCCAGCGCGTTCATCAGCTGGGCGTTGGTCTCCATCCAGCTCTCGGCCTGCAGGCCGGTCAGGCCGCGCACGCGCGCGGCGATGCGGTCGGCGCCGAACAGGTCCTCCACGGTCAGGTCGATCACGGTCACGCCGCCGGGCAGGGCCAGCAGCGACTGTGCCTGCTTCAGGTCCACGTACACGTAGCGCGAATCCAGCTCGCGCACGCCCAGCTCGAAGATGCCGGCCACGTTGACCACGGCCTCGCGGCCGCGCCGCTGTCCAGGCGCAGCTTGCCGCCCAGGCGCAGGCCCAGGTCCTCGGCCAGTTTGCGCCCGACCACGGCGTTGCCCGAGCCGATCTCCAGCCTGCCCTCGACCATGTTCCGGTCCAGCGGGATCACCCGCAGGTAGCGCGGCAGGTCCACGCCCACCAGCGCCACCGACTGCACGGCCGTGCCGCGGCGGCCGAACGCCGGGCCGGACACCACCGGCGAGACCGCGGTGACGCNGGGCACGCGCTCGAGCACGTCGCGCACCGCCAGCCAGTTGTCGATCGGCCGCAGCGCCTGCGGGCGCGGGTCCTCCAGCACCAGCTGCAGCACGCCCTCCGGCACCGGGGCCACGCGGTTGACCTCGCGCGGCGCTTCCACGCGCACGTGCGACTGGGTGCCCAGGGTGCGCTCGATGATGTTCTGCTGCAGGCCGGAGATCAGCGCGGTGACGAACACGATCACCGCCACGCCCACGGCGATGCCCACCAGAATCAGCAGGCTCTGCGCGCGCCCCTGCCGCAGGAAGCGCATGGCGAGGGNGGTCTCGATCCACATCGCTCAGTCGAGCCTGACCGGCAGCTCGCCGGCGGTGGCATTGCCGGTGTCCGGCGCCGGCTGGCGGGTGACGCGCACCCGCGTGCCGTCCTCCGGCAGCGCGTCCGCGGCCAGGGCGCCGGCNGCCAGCACCCGGTCGCCGGCCTGCAGGCCCTCGACCACTTCGGTGGCGGCCAGACCGCGCAGGCCCAGGCGCACCGGCACGCGCTGCACGCGGCCGTCGCGCACGCGCAGCACCTGGGCGCGGTCGGAGCCGGCGTCGGCCCCGAGCAGGGCATCGTTGGGCACCACCAGCGCGCGCTCGCGCCGACCGGTGCGGATGGTGGCGGTGACCGTCATGTCCTCGCGCAGGAAGTCAGCCTGCGGGTCGTAGCGCAGGCGCACGTCCACGGTGCCCCGCGCCGGGTCGATCGCCGGGGCGATGTGGTGCACGGTGGCGGGGAAGGGGCGGCCGGGCCAGGCGTCGGCGATGCAGGTGGCCTCCTGGCCCGGCGCCAGCAGCGACAGGTTCTTCTCGTCCAGCGCCACCAGGATCTCGCCGGGCGCATCGCGGGCGATCTCCAGCAGCACCTGCCCCGGGGTGACGGTGTCGCCCGGTTCCACGCCGCGGGTCAGCACGGTGCCGGCCACGGTGGCGCGGACCACCGCGCGTTCCAGCGCGGCCTCGGCCGCGCGCAGGCGCTCGAGCGCCTGNGCTTCGCGCGCGCCGCCGGCGGCCAGGGCCCGGGCGGCCACCTGCGCCTGCTCGACCGCCGCGCGCGCGGCGACCANGGCCTGTTCGGCCTGCTCCACGCTCTCGCGCGCCACCAGCTGGCGCTGGCCCAGTTCGCGGCGGCGGGCCAGCTCGCGCTCGGCCTGGGCCAGGTCGGCACGGGCCTGGCGCAGCCGCGCCTCGGCGTCCGGCCGCTCGGAGTCGCGCAGTGCCGCCAGCGCGGCCCTGGCCTCGTCGCGCTGGGCCTCCAGGTCGCGGGCGCGCAGCACCACCAGCACGTCGCCGGGCTGCACCCGGTCGCCGTCCATCACCCGGCGCTCCAGCACCAGGCCGGCGATCTCGGCACCCACCTGCACGCGCGAGAGCGAGGCCACACGGCCGGTGGCCACCACCGACTGGACCATGGGGCCGGCCGCCACCTCGTAGCCGGGCAGGGCGGGGCCACGCAGGCGGGACACACCCCAGAGCAGCACCAGCAGCCCGGCCGCCGCCGCGGCCCTCCATGCCCATTTGCGCCGACCCGAGCGGTTGCCCATGAAGCACCTGTTCCGAAAAACCGGCATCTTCCCGCATGCCGCGTGAGGCCGACAATGCGGGGTTCCCAGGCCCGGGCGCCGCCCCCGTTGCCGGCGCGGGCCGGGCAGGGCAGGACGGAGGGGATGCGGTGACACGGACGGCTGCCTGCCGTTGCTGCCGCCGGTGCCGCGGCTCCGGCGCGGCAGGCCCACAGGTGCGTGCAGGACGGGAGCATGGCCTGCCCGGCGCCGTTGACAGCGTCGCCCGCCTGCCGGCGATGGGGACGCCGGAACGCGAGAGCCAGGCATGGCCTGCATCGGTGGCCAGACGTTCGGCAGACCGGCCAACGGCCGGGAGCAGGTCATGGCCAGGGCGGGGGCAGGCAACGCTGCACCGGCTGGGCGCCACCTGTGATGCATGCATCACGCCTGCGCGGGCGACGCAGGTCGTGCGCGCGAAGCGGCCGTGCGTGTGCGGTGCCTGCGAGGCATCCTGTGGCGTGTGTCCGCGGCGGAGTGGGGCATGGATCGCATTTGTGGATGTCCTCCTTCACGCTTCTTCTACGTATCCAAACCCACCCTGAAAGTCTCTTCGTTGCGTACACGAAAACGCCGATATATTCCGGGGTCCCAACAAGGGAGGAAATGGAAATGTCTCTGACCAAGCTGAACCTGGTGAATGCGCGTGTTCTCGGCGCGGCGGTCGTGGTGGCCTCGCTGGGTCTTGGTGGCTGCGCCACCTACAGCGACGAGTTCGCGACGATCAACTCGCGCCTGGACCAGCTCGACGCGCGCGTGCAGAACGCGGCCCAGAGCGCCGAGTCGGCCAACCAGTCCGCGCAGCAGGCCAACCGCCGCCTGGACCAGATCGAAAGCCGCGTGCAGCAGCTGGAGCAGGCGCCGCGCCGCCAGCCGCGCGGCTGAGCGTTCGCGGCACGCGACCAGGAAGGTCCGACCCGGAACCCGGTGGCCGGCAGGGCCACCGGGATGCCGGGTACATGATCGTCGTCTGCAAGGTGGTTCCAGAGGAGTCGTACCATCAGCCGTCCAATCGAATGCATGAAGCCGATGCTCCGGGTTGCGTCCAGCGCGCTGGCGCTGGTGCTGGTGTTCGCGGGCCCCGCCCAGGCTCACGCGGATGACGCCGCCACGCCGCCGGTGGCCGTCATCGACGAGCTTCCGGAAGGCCAGGAGGTCTCCGACACGGTGATTGAGCTGGCCGGCTGGGTGGTCGCCACCCGCGACAGCGAGGGCTATCCCTTCGCGATCATGGACAAGGCCGCCGCCCAGATCCTGGTCTTCAGCGGCGACGGACGGCTCCGCGGCGCGGCGCCCGCGCTGTTCGGCTCGGCGGTCGGTGACCACACGGCGCCCGGCATCGCCGGCCTGGCATTGCGCGAGATCCCCGGGCGTGACCGCACCACGCCGGCCGGCCGTTTCATCGGCGGCTTCGGTCCATCCCTGGATGCCGGGCGCGTGCTCTGGGTGGACTACGACTCGGCGGTCTCGATCCATCCCGTGGCCACCGGCGTTCCGGCCGAGAAGCGCGTCGAACGGCTGGCCTCGCCGACGCCGGACGACAACCGCATCACCCACGGCTGCATCAACGTCTCACCGACGTTCTACGAGCGCGTGATCACCCCGATCTTCGAACGGGGCGGGGTCTTCTACATCCTGCCGGAGACCAGGCCGCTGGCCGAGGTCTTCCCGGAGTTCGTGCAGAACCGCGAAACGGCGCGGCGCAACGGCACCCGCTCGGCGCGGCGCTGAGCCACCGCCGCCACCGGACCCGGTCCGGGCCCGCGTTCGCCAGGCCGCAGGGAGCCGTCCTGGGGGTCCGCCGGGCCGGCGGGGCCATCCATGCGAGGACGTTCCGGAACGGGCCGGGATACCGGGCCCGGAATGGCGCCCGTGTCCCGTGGTGCGGCCGGAACTGGCCGAACAGGCCGTTCGGGTCCGGATCGGACGGAACCGCGGCGGCGGCGGGTGCATAGCAGCGGTGGCCGTGGTCGGGCGGAGCCGAAGTCGTCGGCCCTGAAGAACCCCTCATAGCCAGCAGCCATGCGGCCTGTGGCGCCGAGGGGTCGTGTTGAGTGCCTGGAACGGATAATCTCCCCCGCGATTCCTTGCAGATTCGGATACCCGATGCGCCGCCGCTCGACGCCCGCCGAGGACCCGACGGTCCGTCCCGA
>JGI25328J35697_1001177_pt1 | contig 18996 bp, 17 predicted proteins | sample HigsolmetaAR203D_FD_35697 | JGI IMG/M metagenome (IMG submission 35697)
ACCCTCAACGGGTACATCTCTCACTCGGGCCATCGCGCCTGCCATATTGCGGACCTTCCCTGCGGCCGCCACGCGGCGGACGAAGAATGGATTGCCATGCTTGCCGAAGATGATGGGCACTGGATCGTTATCACCGGGGACTATCGGATTTACCGGAATAAAGCCCAGCGCGCCGCCTTCCGCGCGAGCGGCTTAAGCGGCTTCGTGCTCGCGCCGGCCTACCAGAAGACGCCCATATATCAGCAAGCGTCGATATTGCTTTGGCGGTGGCCCGACATGGAAAAGCTCATGGGGCTGGCGCGCGGGCTGTACGAATTGCCGATCAGCCGCTCCGGCAGGATCAAGCCACTTCCGCTGTAAGCTTTGACCATGGACTGCGCGCGGCCTTATCGCCGCGCCGCCGATGTAGCTATCCCCAAGGCTGGCTTCCTTGGTCACGGTGGCGCACAGGTGGCGCACGACGCCCGAATACGACGAAGCCCGGCATGGGGCGGGCTTTCTAATTTGCTGATTTTCTTAGAGAATTTTGGTTGCGGGGGCAGGATTTGAACCTGCGACCTTCAGGTTATGAGGGCCACCATGTTGGTCCGATTTCCTTTGTGATTTCCGTAGCTTAGCCGATTTTCAGGCTCGCGACGTCGGCGACGTGTCGCACGGAGCAGACGTAAGCCATTGGGAACAATCGGGAATCCGCTCAACCGAGCAGCCGCGCCTCGACCTGCGCCATGGCCTTCTGATGGTCGGGCGACGGGAACAGGTGCCCGTAGCGCTCCATGGTCATCTGCACCGAGGCGTGGCCGGCGAAGGTCATGACCTCCTTGATCGAGAACCCCTGCTCGATCCAGAGCGACACGGCGAAGTGGCGCAGATCGTGCCAACGCATCTTCACGCCGACGTCCTTGCAGAGCTTGCGGAACACCTTCTGGATGTTGGTGTGCTGCAGGATGCCGCCGCGCGGCGCGGGGAAGACGAGACCGAGTTCGCTTTTCGGGCAGCGCAGCTTCCAATGCCGCAGGGCGTTCAGCACCATCGGCCCGGCCGGGATGTCCCGGAACCCAGCCTTGGACTTCGGCTCGCCGATCTCGTTGTAGGCGTCGGCGCGCTGGCGGATGCGGATGAACCCCGCCTCGAAGTCGACGTCCTGCCAGCGCAGGCCGCGCAGTTCGGAGGCGCGCAGCCCGCCCAACGCCGAGACGATCAGGTGCGGCTTGAAGTCCTCGTCGGCCGCCTCGATCAGCGCACGGATCGCCTCCTTCGACGGCACCGGCGCCATTTGGTCGATGCGGCTCGACTTGATCACCCGCACGCCCTGCGCGGCGTTGGTGAAGAGCTGGCCGTTGTCGATGGCGTGGTCGAGGATGAGCTTGAGGACCGACAGGGCGCGCCGGGTCAGATGCTCGGACCGCCCGTTGATCAGCAGCCGGTCGCGGAACTCATTCACATGACGGCGGGTCAGCTGGACGATCAGCTTGTCGCCGATGCCGACCTTCGGGTCCGTGATGTGCAGCCGCACATAGTCGCTGTAGCCGCGTAGCGTCGCCCGCTCCATCCGCCGCCCGGTCTTCTGGCGCACCTCGCAGTGTTCGAGCCAGCTCTTCGCGGCCTCGGCCACGGTGATGCTCTCGCTGTCGGCCAGATAGGTGTTGTTGGCGACCAGCGAGCGGACCTTCACCAGATAGACGTCGGCGTCCTTCCGGCGCGGGAACAGCTTCGAGCGGCGCTTGCCGGCCTGGTCGGTAAAATCGACCTGCCAGCGCACCAGACCCGAGGGCAGCGTTCTTTTCCGGATGGTCGCCATTCCACCTCCAACTCGTTCATGACGCTCGATTTTGGCGCACAGGCAAGGCCTGTTTCGGGCCGGCGCACGAATACCATTGACGGTGCGTCAGCGGTCATATATCCATACATCTGACATAACGTCAAAGGTATTCGCCATGACCCCGACCCTCACCATCCAGCAGCTCGCCGAGGCGACCGATCTGAGCCGCACCCAGATCGACCAGTGGATCTCGCGCGGGCACTTCAAACCCAAGAACCCGGCCGAGAGCGGCAAGGCGCGGGCATTCACCGTTGAGGATGCGGTTGTGCTGGGCGCGCTCGCCGAGCTGGTACGCATCGGCCTTACGCCGACCGTCGCCTCGATGCATGTGCACAGCGTCTATGCCTTCACCGACGACGATGCCCTGCTGGTGGTGAGCCAGGGGCCGGACGAAACGGGCATTGCCGACAAGGAGGGCAAGCGGGCGCTCTACTACGACCCGTCCAATCCGGCGACGCATGGCCGGATCGTGCGCGCCCGCGACCTCGCCGCCATCGCCACCGATCCGAAGGTGCGCTCCATGGCGGTGGTCAATCTCAGCGAAGTGGAGAAGCGGGTGCTGAAGACGGCCGGCGCCAGCTGATCGCCCGCGAGGAGTTCGACATGATGAACGAGGAGATGCGGGCCCGGCCCGCCACGGGAGAGCTTTGCCCGACGATAGCCGACGATCTGCTGCGTGGCGCCGACGCCATCGCGACCTTCGTGTTCGGCAGCACGAAGCACCGGCGCAAGGTCTACTACTACGCCTCCGACGCCAAGGTGCGCATGCCGGTCTTCCGCATCGGCAACGTGATCTGCGCCCGCAAGTCGACGCTGATCGAGTGGATCGAGCGGCAGGAAGGCATCCGATGAGGTGGACCCTGCCGCTCGTCCTGCCCGACGATCATGTGGAGATCGGCAACCGCATGAAGGACTGCCGCCGCTCGCTCATGCTGCTCCTGCGCCGCAGCGCGCCCACCTCTTCGCTGCATGGCGACGCCGCCAGGGCCATCGACGCGCTCGACCGGCTGCGCACGCGGCTCGACTGCCATCTCCATCTGAGCGTCGCCGCCAGCCGCGATCCGCGTCACCTGCTGCCGGCCGTCTATTCCGGCACGGAGCGACTGGTCTGGCGCGAATACGACCCCGACGAGATGGACCGGGACGCCTTCGCGGCATGGGCCCGCGACAGGTGAGCCCATGGCAGACGACGTGCTCGCCCATGCCCGCCTCTATCTGGCCCTCGGCTTCGCCGTGCTGCCGGTGCATTTCCCCTACGAGCGGGACGGCCGGAGGCATTGTTCCTGCGCCCGAGAGGATTGCGGCCAGCCGGCCAAGCATCCCTTCGGCCGCCTCGTGAGGAACGGCGTCAAGGACGCGAGCACCGATCCCGAGACCGTCGAACGCTGGTTCACCGGTACCGCCTTCAATGTCGGCATCGCCACGGGTGCCGTGAGCGGCATCCTCGTGCTCGACATCGATCCACGCCACGACGGCGACGAGGCCCTGGCGGCGCTCGAGGCCGAGCACGGTCCCCTGCCCGCCACCTGGCGCTTCCTGACCGGCGGTGGTGGCGAGCACATCCTGTTCCGCCATCCGGGCCATTCCGTCCCCAACAGCGCCGGCGTCATTGGGCACGGCATCGACGTGCGCGGCGACGGCGGCGCTATCGTCGCCCCACCCTCGCGCCATATCTGCGGCCGCCCCTATGCCATCTCCGTCGACCATCATCCCGAGGAGGTGCCGCTCGCAGATGCTCCGGACTGGCTCTTGCAACGCATCCTCGGATCCCGGCCGGCGGACAGGGCGCGCAAGGCCACGGAATGGCGGGCGCTGACCCGCGAGGGCGCCGTCAATGGCGAGCGCAACGCCTCCATCGCCAAGCTGTCGGGCCTCCTGCTCGGGCGGCGAGTCGACCCGCATGTCTGCCTCGACCTGATGCTCGCCTTCAACGCCACCCGCTGCAGCCCGCCGCTGCCCGAGGGCGAGGTGGTCGCCACCGTCGCCAGCATCGCGCGGCGCGACCGCTCGCGCAGGCAGGAGGCGCGCGGCGATGGCTGACGTCCACGACCTGCTCGATGAGATGATGAAGCGCGGCCGGCAACCGGATGCGCCCGCCGAGGCCGTCGACCGGCCCATCGAATATGCCGACGAGTCGCTGGCGCTCCGCTTCACCGCCGAGCACGCCGACGACATGCGCTACGTCCATCTCTGGGGCCGCTGGCTCAGGTGGGACGGGCAGCGCTGGCGCACCGACGAGACGCTGGAGGCCTACGACCTCGCCCGCGCCGTGGCGCGCGCCGCCTCGGCCGAGATCTGCGAGGGCGGCGGCAACGCCAAGCTGGCCTCCACCGTCGCCAGCGCCAAGACGGTCAACGCCATCGTCGGGCTCGCCCGCGCCGATCGCCGTCATGCCACCCGCACCGAGGACTGGGACGCCGATCCCTGGGTTCTCAACACGCCGGGCGGCACGGTCGATCTCCGCACCGGCAGGCTGCGCCCACACGAACGGAAGGACCTCATCACCAAGATCACCGCCGTCGCGCCCGGCGGTGACTGCCCGATGTGGCTCGCCTTCCTCGACCGGGTGTTCAAGGGCGATGCCGACCTCATCGGCTTTGCGCGCCGGATGCTCGGCTACTCGCTCACCGGCTCGATCCGCGACCATGCGCTGTTCTTTCTCTACGGCACCGGCGGCAATGGCAAGGGCGTCTTTCTCAACACTTGGCACAAGATCCTCGGCGACTATTCCTGCATCGCCTCGATGGAGACCTTCGTCGCCTCCAAATCCGAGCGCCACCCGACCGACCTCGCCATGCTGCGCGGCGCCCGCGCCGTCATCGCGCAGGAGACCGAGGAGGGCCAGCGTTGGGCCGAGTCCCGCATCAAGGCGCTGACCGGCGGCGACGCCATCTCGGCCCGCTTCATGCGCCAGGACTTCTTCACCTTCGAGCCGGCCTTCAAGCTGATCATCGCCGGCAACCACAAGCCGTCGCTCCGCAACGTCGATGAGGCGGTGCGCCGGCGCTTCAACCTCGTGCCCTTCACCGTCACCATCCCCAAGGCCGAACGGGATCCCAACCTGCCCGAGAAGCTCGTCGCCGAGTGGCCCGGCATCCTCGCCTGGGCCATCGAAGGCTGCCTCGAATGGCAGCGCGTCGGTCTCGCCCCGCCGCCCGCCGTGCTCGACGCCACCGAGGAGTACCTCGCCGACGAGGACGCCATCGGCCGCTTCCTCGACGAACGCTGCGCCACGGGCGACATGTTCGCCATCGAGGAGGTGCAGGACCTCTTCGCCTCCTGGCGCGACTGGTGCGCCACCACGGGCGAATACGCCGGCACCGTGCGCCGCTTCAGCCAGAACCTCGAGGCCCGCCACTTCGCCCGCGAGCGCCACCCCGTGAGCCGCCGCAAGGCCTTCCTGGGCATCCGCCTCACCGTGCGCGCCGCCGCCACCGGGACCGACTTCAATGACGCCTGACCGCAACCCCTTGGAAATCCTCGTTCCGAAACCTTCGAAACGATCCGTCCTTATCGGACGTATCGCCCGCACGCGCGCACGCGCGTACGTCGGATATGGGAGGAAGGTTACGAAGGTTTCGGAAGCGACCTCGCGGCAAGCGCCGTGCCAGTCGAGCCGGGAATCTTCGGCACGATCCGGCATCGGCTTGGTTCCTGTTGGGCCGATCCGTATGCCGCGGGCAATGGCGCGATGCGTCTCCAGCGCGAGGGCGCATCATGCCTAAACTCGACCGCGCCGAGACCAAGACCGAGTTCGCCGCCCGCGTCGGCCTGACCAAGGGCCGCATCTCACAGCTGGTCGCCGACGGCCTGCCGGTGCGCGCCGATGGCATGATCGACGTGGGCGCCGGGCTCGCCTGGATGGAGCGCAATCTCGACCCCTCCCGGCGCGGCAAGGGTGGCACGGTGAGCACCGGCGCCAGCACGCCCTCGGTTGCCGAGGTGCGGCGCATGCTGATGCTGGTCCAGGTCCAACGCGCCCGGCTCGCCTACGACAAGGAACGCGCCTCGCTGATCGACGCGGGCGCGGCGACCGCCACCATCTTCGCCCGGGCGCGGGCCGAGCGCGACGCCCACATGGCCTGGGTGCAGCGTGCTGCCCCGCTGATCGCCGCCGAGACGGGAGCGGACCCGCAGGCGACCTTCGCCGTGCTCGACCGGCTGATGCGCGAACATCTCGAACATCTGGCCGACACGCCGCTCGGGGAGCTGCGCGATGCTGGTTGAGGCCGACGACGCCTGGCGGCGCGGCATCCGGCCCGAGCCGCCGATCACCGTGTCGGAATGGGCCGACCGGCACCGTGTGCTGCCCACCACCTCGGCCGAGCCCGGCCGCTGGCGCACCGCGCGCACGCCTTATCTTCGCGCCGTCATGGACGCGCTCTCCGCATCGTGCCCCTACGAGCGCGTGGTGCTGATGAAGGGCGCGCAGACCGGCGGCACCGAGGCGGGTCTGAATTGGCTCGGCTACATCATCCAGAACGCGCCCGGCATCGTCATGATGGTGCAGCCCTCCCTCGACATGGTGCGCCGGAACACCACCGTGCGCATCGACCCGCTGATCGAGGCGACGCCCGCGCTTCGCGATCTCGTCGCGCCGCCCCGCTCGCGCGATGCCGGCAACAGCCTGTTCCGCAAATCCTTCCCCGGCGGCCAGCTGGTGATGACCGGGGCCAACTCACCCGTAGGCCTGCGCTCGACGCCGGTGCGCTATCTCTTCCTCGACGAGGTGGACGGCTATCCGGGCGACGCCGATGGCGAGGGCGATCCCGTCGACCTTGCCATCCAGCGCACCGCCACCTTCCGCGGGCGGCGCAAGATCTACATGGTCTCGACGCCGACCTTGAAGGGCTATTCACGCATCGAAGCGGCGTTCGCCGAATCCGATCAGCGGTATTTCCACGTGCCGTGCCTCGCCTGCGGCGACATGGCGCCGATCACCTGGGCGCGCATCCGCTGGCCCGACGGACGGCGCGACCAGGCGCATCTCGTCTGCGAGGCCTGCGGTGGCGTCCACCACGAGCACGACAAGCCGCGCCTCCTCGAAACCGGCCAATGGCGCGCGACGGCGCGAGGCGACGGCCGCACCGCCGGCTTCCATCTCTCGGCACTCTATTCCCCGTGGGAGACCTGGGCCGAGATCGCCATCGAGCATGGCCGCGTCATGAAGGACCCGCCGCGCCTGCAGGTCTGGGTCAACACCAAGCTCGGCGAGTCCTGGGAGGACCAGGCCGGTGACACCGTGCCCGCCGATCCGCTCATGGCCCGGCGCGAGGACTGGGGCGAGGACCTACCCGCCGGCGTCGCCGTGCTCACCGCCGGCGTCGATGTGCAGGGCGACCGCATCGAGGTGCAGGTGGTCGGCTGGGGCCGCGACGAGGAAGCATGGGTGATCGACTACCGCGTGCTCTGGGGCGATCCCTCAGGCCCGCGCCTCTGGTCCGACCTCGATCATTATCTCCGCGCGACCTTCGAGCACCCGCACGCCGTACCCGATCTGCCGGTTCGCGCCGTCTGCGTCGACACCGGTGGCAACCACACCAAGATGGCCTACGAGTTCTGCCGCACCCGCCTCGCCCGCCGCGTCTGGGCGATCAAAGGCCGGGGCGGCGCCGGCGTACCCGTCTGGCCGCGCCGGCCCACCCGCTCCAACAAGGGCAAGATCCCGCTCTTCATCGTCGGCGTGGATGCGGTGAAGGACGCCGTCTACGCCCGCCTGCGCCTCACCGAACCCGGCCCCGGCGCGATCCACTTCCCCCGCCGGCTGGATGCGGAGTATTTCCGGCAGCTCACCGCCGAGCGGGTCGTCACCCGCTTCGAGCGCGGTCGGCCGCTTCGCTCCTGGCAGCCCAAACGCGACGGCGAACGCAACGAGGCCCTCGACACCTTCGTCTACGCCCACACCGCCCTGCACGGCCTGATCAGCATGGGGCTCAGGCTCAACGAGGAAGCCGATGCCGCGATGGCAGCAGGGCGCAAGGGCGCGGCGCCCGTGGCGAAGCCCGCCAACGCGCCGGTCATCCGGTCGGCGTGGATGGGACCAAAGCCGATTGACCGAACGTGATCATTTTGTCCATTATGTTCCCAACCAAGGGGGCGGTGCATGAAGGCCATGTCGGCCCGGGAGGCCAAGCATCAGTTCGGCCGGCTTATTGACACCGCGCGCGCGGAGCCCGTGGTCGTCGAAAAGCATGGCCGTCCCGTCGTGGTGGTCCTCGCGTTCGAGGAGTTCGAGCGCATCAAGACTATCGTCGACAAGGCGATGGCGCCGGGTAAGAAGAAAACGAGGGGGTAGGCATGGCGCGCGGGCGGCCACGGAAAACGGCGGAGAACGCAACCGCAGAAGCAAACAACGGCGCGACAGTGGGCTATGAGGCCCAGCTGTGGAAGATGGCCGATGCGCTGCGCGGCAGCATGGACGCTGCGGAATACAAGCACGTCGTCCTGGGGCTGATCTTCTTGAAGTACATTTCCGATGCCTTCGAGGAGATGCACGCAAGACTCGAGGCCGAACGCGCGCAAGGCGCCGATCCAGAAGACCCTGACGAGTACCGCGCCCAGAACGTTTTCTGGGTGCCGCCGGAGGCCCGCTGGGCGCATCTCAAGGCGCAGGCGCGTCAGCCGACGATCGGTCGGCTGATTGACGATGCCATGGCTGGCATCGAGCGTGACAACCCAGCCCTTAAAGGTGTTCTGCCCAAGGACTACGCGCGGCCGGCGTTGGACAAAGCGCGCCTCGGCCAGCTCATCGATCTGATCAGCAACATCAAGATTGGCGATGAAGAAGCTCGCGCTAAGGATGTGTTGGGACGCGTTTACGAATATTTTCTGTCGCAGTTCGCGAGCGCCGAAGGCAAGAAGGGCGGCGAATTCTACACGCCGCGCTGCGTCGTCAAGCTGCTCGTCGAGATGCTGGAGCCCTACAAGGGGCGCGTCTACGACCCCTGCTGCGGCTCGTCCGGCATGTTCGTGCAGTCGATGGAATTCATCCGCGCGCACGCCAACGGCAATGGCAACGGCGGCAAAGCCAAGGCCGACATCTCGATCTATGGCCAGGAGTCGAACTACACCACATGGCGGCTCGCGAAGATGAACCTCGCCATCCGCGGCATCGACGGCCAGATCGCGCATGGCGACACGTTCCACAACGACCGCTTTCCCGATCTCAAGGCGGATTTCATCCTCGCGAATCCGCCCTTCAATGTGAGCGATTGGGGCGGCGACAGGCTGAGGGGCGACAAGCGCTGGCAATATGGCGTGCCGCCCGCCGGCAACGCCAACTTCGCCTGGGTGCAGCACATCATCCACCATCTGGCGCCAACCGGCACGGCGGGCTTCGTGCTCGCCAACGGCTCCATGTCGTCGAACCAGTCCGGCGAAGGGGAAATCCGCAAGAACATCGTCGAGGCCGATCTCGTCGACTGCATGGTGGCGCTACCGGGCCAGCTCTTCTACTCAACGCAAATACCGGCTTGTTTGTGGTTCTTGGCGCGCGACAAGAAGAACCATCGCTTCCGCGACCGGCGAGGCCATGTGCTGTTCATCGACGCGCGCAAGATGGGCCGCATGGTGGACCGGACCCATCGCGAACTGACCGGTGCCGACATCGCCAAGATCGCCGGCATGTATCACCTGTGGCGCGGCGAGAAGGATGTGCCGCCGGAGGCGGTGGACGGCCGCACGGTCTATGAAGACATTCCCGGCTTCTGCAAGGCGGCGAGCCTCGACGAAATCCGCAAGCACGGCCACGCGCTCACCCCGGGCCGCTATGTTGGCGCCGAGGCACAGGAAGACGACGGCGAGCCGTTTGCAGAGAAAATGGCACGCCTTGTCACGGAGCTCCGCGCGCAACAGGCTGAGGCCGCGAAGCTCGACGCCGCCATCGCCGCCAACTTGAAGGAGCTGGGGTATGGCAGGTGAAAGCCAAGCTCTGGAAGTAGATCGTGGATGGCTCTTTCGCCCAGTCTTTCCCCAAGATTGGCAGCGTTCCCCACTGTATCCGCTTGCGCAATGGGTCAACGGCATTGCGTTTAGAGATATCCAGTTCTCCGCTAGCGGGCGACCTGTGATCAAGATTGCTGAGATCAAGAGAGGGATTAGCGAGCAAACCAAATTCACAGAGCAGACATTCGATGAGAGCGTTCTTGTGCGATCTGGAGATCTCCTGTTCTCCTGGTCTGGGCAACCGGAGACTTCAATTGATGCCTTCTGGTGGCGCGGACCTGAGGGATGGCTCAATCAGCACGTATTTAAGGTGACGCCGCGGGAGGGGATTGACGCGACGTTCTTCTTCTATCTTCTACGCTATCTGAAACCTAATTTTATTGGCATCGCTCGGAACAAGCAGACAACGGGTCTAGGCCACGTCACGAAGCGTGACCTTGAGACCATAGTCGTAGCAGTCCCCGATTCCGCAGAACAACGCGCCATCGCGCACATCCTCGGCACGCTGGACGACAAGATCGAGCTGAACCGGAAGATGGCAGCGACGCTGGAGGCCATGGCGCGCGCCCTTTTCAAGGCTTGGTTCGTCGATTTCGAGCCCGTGCGGGCAAAGCAAGAAGGCCGCGACCCCGGCCTGCCGCCACGGATCGCCGATCTGTTTCCTGACCGACTCGTCGAGACCGAGGAAGATGAAATCCCAGAGGGGTGGCAGTGGGGCACGGTGGCCGATGTGCTTGAGCTTGCCTACGGTAAGGCGCTCAAGGCCACGGATCGGCGGCCCGGCCCGTTCCCGGTTTATGGCTCCGGCGGGATCAATGGGTACCACGACAGCGCACTGGTGGGGGGACCAGCAATTATCGTCGGTCGGAAAGGGAGCGTCGGCACCATCTATTGGGAGGACGACCCCTGTTTTCCTATCGACACTGTCTTCTACGTCGTTCCGAGGCTGGCTCTGACTTTCTGCTTTTACCTGCTTGAGACGCAGGGACTGCAAGGCATGAACACGGATGCCGCCGTTCCTGGTCTCAATCGAAGCAACGTTTATCGCCTTGAAGTCGTAATACCAGACGGTGCTGTGGTTAAGGAGTTCGATCAGATTGCGAGAAATCTTCGCAGTCGAATCAGAATTGCACGTGAAGAAGAACGCACCCTCGCCGCCCTCCGCGACACGCTGTTGCCCAAGCTTATCTCCGGCGAACTGCGGGTGAAGGACGCCAAGAAGTTTCTCGAAAGGGCGCTCTGATGGCCGAAGACGCGCCCACTCCCTTCGTCATGCATGGCGCCCGCGAAGCGATGGCGAGCGGCCTGGCGCACATCGCTCAACAGGTCGAAGGCATCGAGCGTGCCGTGGTGGAGAACCCTGGTCTCGCCTTCGACCTCGCGAAGACCTTAATCGAAAGCACTTGCCGAGCCGTCTTAGGCGAGCGTGCCGTAGCGCATTCCGAGGCGGATGATCTACCGAGGCTGTTTAGGATTGCAACGCAGCACCTTCCTTTCCTTCCTCCGACTGCCAGCGATGCTGCCGAGGTGCGCAGAAGCCTTGCGCAGACCTTGGCGGGGCTGAACACGGCCATCCAGGGCATCTGCGAGTTGCGAAACCAGTGCGGTTTCGCCTCGCACGGTTCAGGCAATCCGCGCCCGCCTATGGAAGCCGTCCAGGCTTTGCTGGCGGCCGAAGCAGCGGACGCCATCGTGGGTTTTCTCCACCGTGTACATCGGCAGGACCGGACACCCACCGCGCGCGCTTTGGCCTATGGCGACCATCCGGAGTTCAACGACCATGTCGATGACGCTCACGGAATGATCCGGGTTTTTGACAGCGAGTTCCGCCCAAGCGAGATCTTGTTCACGCTGGAACCGGAGAGCTACCGGGTGTACCTCGCCGAGTTCGAAACCGCAGGGGAAAACGACGATGACGGCGCGCCGGATCAAGCGGTGGAGGCGGCACCATGAACGATCGCGGCGTCACTGAAACAGTCGTTGAACAAGCAGCGCTGGCTTGGCTCGAAAGTGCCGGTTGGCAGGTTAGCCATGGCTCCGATATTGCGCCCGGAGAGCCCGGGGCGGAGCGATCAGACTATCGCGAGGTTATCCTCGAACGCCGGCTCCGCGACGGCCTTGCGCGCTTGAATCCAGCATTGCCACCGGAGGCACTTGACGATGCCTTCCGCAAGCTCACGCGCCCTGAAGGCGTCGATCTCATCATCCGTAACCGCGCGCTGCATCGGTTGCTTGTCGATGGGGTGACGGTGGAATACCGAGACGCCGACGGTTCGATACGAGGCGCACAAGCACGCGTGATCGATTTCGACGATCCGCTTGGAAACGATCTTCTCGCCGTCAACCAGTTCAGCGTTTCGGAAAACCAGCACAGCCGTCGGCCCGATATCGTTCTATTCGTCAACGGCCTGCCTCTCGCCGTGATCGAGCTCAAAAACGCGGCCGACGAGGACGCCACCATCTGGACCGCGCTTGCCCAGCTCGAAACCTACCAGGCCGAGATCCCAACGCTTTTCCTGACGAACGCCGTGCTCGTTGTTTCGGACGGCACCGAGGCGCGCGTCGGCGCCGTCGGCGCAGGGCGCGAGTGGTTCAAGCCGTGGCGCACCATCACGGGCGAGACGGTCGCCGATCCCCATCTGCCCGAGATCCAGGTGGTGATCGAAGGCGTGTTTGCGCCGCGGCGCTTCCTCGATCTGGTGCGCGACTTCATTGTGTTCGAGGACGATGGCGGCGCGCGCATCGTGAAGAAGATCGCGGGCTATCATCAGTTCCACGCCGTGCAAGTAGCAGTCGAGCAGACACTGCGCGCCGCTGCGATGCGGGCCGCGCAACCCGCTGGACTTGCCGAGGAGCCGGGACACTATCAATCAGGCCATCCGGCGGGCGGCAAGCCTGGCGATCGGCGTATCGGCGTTGTCTGGCACACGCAGGGGTCGGGCAAGAGCCTGACCATGGCGTTCTATGCAGGCCGCATCATTCGCGAGCCCGCGATGGGGAACCCTACCATCGTGGTGCTGACCGACCGAAACGATCTCGACGACCAACTCTTCGGCACCTTCGCGCGCTGCCAGGACCTTTTGCGTCAACCGCCTGTGCAGGCGGAAAGCCGGGCGCATCTGCGTGAGCTTCTATCGGTGGAGTCGGGCGGCGTCGTGTTCACAACGATCCACAAGTTCTTTCCCGAGGAAAAGGGCGACCGCCACCCGACGCTTTCGGAACGCCGCAACATCGTAGTCATCGCCGACGAGGCGCATCGGAGCCAGTACGATTTCATCGATGGCTTCGCCCGACATATGCGCGATGCGCTTCCCCATGCCTCCTTCATCGGCTTCACGGGGACGCCGATTGAGCTCAAGGACGCCAACACGCGCGCGGTTTTCGGCGATTACATCAGCATCTACGACATCCAGCGCGCAGTCGACGACGGCGCGACGGTGCCAATCTACTACGAGAGCCGGCTTGCCAAGATCGCCCTCGACGACGCCGAACGTCCGCGCATCGATCCCGAGTTTGAGGAGGTGACCGAAGGCGAGGAGATCGAGCGGAAGGAAAAGCTCAAGACCAAGTGGGCACAGCTCGAAGCAATCGTCGGTGCCGAGAAACGCCTCAAGCTTATTGCACAAGATATCGTCGATCACTTCGAGAAGCGACTTGAGGCGCTCGACGGCAAGGCCATGATCGTTTGCATGAGCCGGCGCATCTGTGTCGAGCTCTACAACGAAATTGTCCGTCTGCGGCCCGCTTGGCACCATGAGGAGGATGAGAAGGGTGCGTTGAAGGTCGTCATGACTGGCTCGGCTGGCGACCCCGTCGAATGGCAATCTCACATTCGGAACAAGATGCGACGCGAGACACTCGCCAAGCGTTTCCGCGACCCCGGCGATCCCTTTCAGATTGTGATCGTCCGCGACATGTGGCTGACCGGTTTCGACGCGCCAAGTCTTCATACGATGTATATCGATAAGCCGATGCGTGGACATGGCCTGATGCAGGCCATCGCGCGCGTCAATCGCGTTTTCCGTGACAAGCCGGGTGGGCTGGTCGTGGACTACCTCGGCTTGGCGCATGAGTTGAAGCAGGCGCTCGCCACCTACACGGAAAGCGGTGGTCGCGGACGGACGGCACTCGATCAAGAGGAAGCGGTTGCCGTGATGCAGGAGAAGTATGAGGTCTGCTGCGCCCTGTTCCACGGCTTCGACCGCACAAAATGGACAACCGGGACGCCGCAGGAACGGCTCAGCCTCTTGCCCGCCGCGCAAGAACACATCCTCGTTCAGGAAAACGGCAAGGAGCGGTGCCTGCGTGCGGTGCGCGAGCTCTCGCAAGCCTTTTCGCTCGCCGTCCCCCATGAAGAGGCGCTGCGGATTCGGGACGATGTCGCATTCTTCCAAGCTGTGCAGGCTGCACTTGCCAAGCGCGCGCCGGGCGATGCTCGGCCCGAAGAGGAGCTCAATCACGCTGTCCGTCAGATCATTTCCCGTGCGGTCGCGCCGGAGGGTGTGACCGATATTTTTGCTGCGGCCGGGCTCGAGAAGCCCGACATCTCCATCCTCTCCGATGAGTTCCTTTCCGAAGTGCGGGGGATGCCGCAACGGAATCTGGCAGTGGAGCTTCTGCAGAAGCTTCTGCAGGGCGAGATCAAGACTCGGCGGCGCAAGAATATCGTTCAAGCGCGTTCCTTCGCCGAGTTGTTGGAGCACTCGATCCGTCGCTACCAAAACCGAGCCATAGAAGCGGCGCAAGTGATCGAAGAGCTGATCCAGCTAGCCAAGGACATGCGCGCCGCCAATGCGCGGGGTGAGGAGCTTGGCCTATCGGAGGATGAACTCGCATTCTACGATGCGTTGGAGACCAACGACAGTGCCGTCAAGGTGCTGGGAGACGAAACTCTGCGGATAATAGCTAGCGAACTCATGAATGCTGTTCGAAACAATGTCACTATAGATTGGACGCTCCGAGAGAACGTTCGGGCTCAGCTTCGTGTGATGGTTAAGCGCATCCTCCGAAAGTACGGGTATCCACCAGACAAACAAGAAAAGGCCACGCAAACAGTGCTGGAGCAGGCAGAAGTACTCTCTGCGAGCTGGAATTGACAAGAATCTTCCGAACGTTCTGGAATACTCCCAAACGTTCCCAATAGCTTGAGGCTTGCTGCCGCGCGAGAATCGGCGGCATGCGGAGCCTTGTCCAACGCCTTTTCGGGATCGCCAAGACGCGCGCCTTCGATGCGGCGGGCGGCGGCCGTCGCTGGGAGAGCGCCAAGACCGTCGATGGCCTGAACGCCGCGATCCTGGCGGGCGCAACCACGGCCGCGCGGCGGGCCGGATGGTATGCCCGCAACAATCCGTGGGTGGCGGCGGCAGTCGACAGCCTGGTCGGCAATGTGGTCGGCGCTGGCATCAAGCCGCAGTCAACGCATCCAGACCGGGCGGTACGCGAGCGGCTGCAGGCGCTGTGGCTGCGCTGGACGGACCATGCCGATCCGGCCGGGCTTGCCGATTTCTACGGGCTGCAGGCCATGGCCGTCCGGGCCATGGTCGAGAGCGGCGAGAGCTTCGCCCGGCTGCGGGTGGCCACTGACGCCACCACCATTCCCCTTCACATCGAGCTTCTGGATCGCGAGCAGGTTCCCATGGACCTGCACCGCGAGATCGGCGGCGGGGCGCGCATCCGCGCCGGCATCGAGTTCGACTCGGCCGGCCGTCGCGTCGCCTATTGGGTCCGCTCCTCCCGACCCGGCGACCCCTTCGGTCCGCTCCGCATGGACCCCGTGCGCGTTCCCGCCGCCGATTGCATCCATCTGTTCAAGCCGCTCGCCGCAGGCCAGCTGCGCGGCATCACCTGGCTTGCGCCGGTGCTGCTTAGGCTGCACGAGCTCGACCAGTTCGAGGACGCCGCGCTGGTGAAGGCCAAGGTCGCGGCGCTGTTCACCGGCTTCATCACCGACCCCGACGGCACGGTGGGCGGGCTCTCGGGCACAAACACGGGCGGCGCGCTGCAGGTCGGCATGGAGCCCGGCAGCCTGATCCCGCTGCCGCCCGGCGCCGACATCCGCTTCTCGAACCCGACCGAGCACGACGCCTATGCGCCCTTCGTGAAGAACCATCTGCGCGCCGTCGCCGCCGGGCTGGGTCTGCCCTACGAGCTGGTCTCGGGCGATCTCGAAGGCGTCACCTATTCCTCGATCCGCGCTGGGCTGATCGAGTTTCGCCGCCGTGTCGAGCAGCTCCAGTACAATGTCGTCGTCCACCTGTTCTGCCGCCCGGTGTGGGAGCGCTTCGTGCGGTTGGCGGTGCTCGCGGGTGAGCTGCCGGCGCGGGACTTCGACCGCGATCCGGCGGCATATCTCGGCTGCGAATGGCTGCCGCCCAAGTTCGACTACGTCGATCCCAAGAAGGACGTCGAAGCCGAGATTCTCGCCATCGAGGCAGGTCTCAAGAGCCGCAGCCAGGCGATCTCCGAGCGCGGCTATGACGCCGAGCAGGTCGATGCGGAGATCGCCGCCGACCAGGAGCGCGCCACGTCCCTCGGGCTCGACTTTTCTCGCGTGAAGCGCATCACGACGGAGGCGGTCAATGCCTGAGACGATCACGCTCCTGACCCGCCGCGCCGATCTCGCGCCCGCCACCGCCGACGCGCAAGCCCGGACCGTCGAGGTCATCTGGTCGACGGGCGCACCGGTGCGTCGCCGCGACATGGCGGGCGAATACATCGAGCGGCTCAGCCTCGATGCCACCGCCGTCGATCTGTCTCGGCTCAAGGGCGCCTCCGTGCTCGATGCCCACCGCCAGTCGGCCGTGCGCGACGTGCTCGGCTCGGTGCGCGAGGCAGCCGTCGATGGCAGGCGCGGCACGGCACTGATCCAGTTCTCCGCGCGGCCTGAGGTGGAGCCGGTCTGGCAGGACGTGCTGGCAGGCATCCTGCGCCATGTCTCGGTCGGCTACGCGGTCGAGGAATGGGCCGAGACGACAGAGAACGGCGCGCGCGTGCTGACGGCCGTGCGCTGGACACCGCACGAGATTTCCCTGGTGCCGACACCCGCCGACCCCGGCGCCAAGATACGCATGGAGAACGACATGACCGATACCGACACCGGGGCGGCCGACACGCCGCCCGCGACGGAGACGCAGACCCGCGCCGCCGTCAATGCCGAGATTCGCTCCATCGCCCGCATCGCCGGACTCGACCAGGCGTGGATCGACAGCCAGATCGACGCCGAGGCGGATGCCGACACCGCCCGTCGCGCCGCCTTCGAGGCGCTGGCCCGTCGTTCCTCGCCCACGATCCGCGCCGAGCAGGTGCGCGTCGAGATGGGCGAGAGTCAGGACGAGCCGGCATTGCGCGCCCGCCAGATGGGCGAAGCGCTCTACGCCCGCATCAATCCGCGCCACGAACTCACCGAGCCCGCACGGCGCTACGCCTATGCGACGCCGGTCGATATGGCGAAGGAGCTGCTGACGCTGCGCGGCGAGAGCACCATGGGCCTGTCGCCGGCGAGCATCGTCACCCGCGCCCTCCACACCACGTCCGACTTCCCCATCATCCTCGGCGACACGGTGGGGCGCGTCCTGCGCGACGCCTATCAGGCAGCACCGGCCGGCGTCCGCCGCCTCGGTCGCCAGACCACGGCGCGGGATTTCCGGGCGGTGAACAAGATCATGCTGGGCGAGGCGCCGCTGTTGGAGAAGCTCAACGAGCACGGCGAGATCAAGGCCGGCACGATGGCGGAAGCCCGCGAGGCCTACAAGGTCGAGACCTGGGCCCGCAAGATCGGCATCACCCGGCAGGTGCTGGTCAACGACGACCTCGGCGCCTTCTCTGACCTTGCCCGCCGCATGGGCCAGGGCGCGGCCGAGACCGAAGCCCGCATCCTGGTGGACCTGCTCGAGGCCAATACCGGCAACGGCCCGAAGCTCTCCGACAACAAGACTCTGTTCCATGCCGACCATGGCAACAAGGCGGGCTCGGGTGCGGCGATCTCCGACACGACGCTGTCGGCGGCGCGTCTGGCGCTCCGCACCCAGAAGGGCATCGAGGATCGCACGATCCGCGTCACGCCCAAGAACCTGCTGGTGCCACCCACACTGGAAACCGATGCAGAGAAGTGGCTGGCGACCGTGGCGCCCGCCAAGGCGGCCGACGTGAACCCGTTCTCGGGATCGCTGTCGCTGGTGGTCGAGCCGCGTCTTTCGAGCGCCACGCGCTGGTACGTCACGGCTGATCCGGGCGAGATCGACGGGCTGGAGTTCGCTTACCTGTCCGGCAATGAAGGCCCGCAGGTCGAGAGCCGCTCCGGCTGGGACGTCGATGGCGTCGAAATCCGCGTAATCCTCGATTTCGGCGCCGGCTTCGTCGACCACCGCGGCTGGTTCATGAACCCCGGTGCGTGATGACGGACCTCGGCCAGTTCACCGCCTGGCGCGACGCCCTGATGGCCGCTCGCTATCGCGGCGTGCGCACCGTCGAGTACGACGGCAAGCGCGTCACCTACGCCACCGACGGCGAGATGGCGGCGGCGCTCGCCGACCTCGACCGCAAGATCGCGGCCGCCGGCGGCAGCCGCGTCGCCGTCGTCCGCATTGTATCCTCGAAAGGAGTCTGAGCCATGAAGACCTTCATCCAGAACGGCGACGTGATCACCGTGACCGCCCCGACGGGCGGCGTCGCCTCGGGCGATGGCGTCATCGTCGAGAGCCTGTTCGGCGTCGCCGCATTCACCGCCGCCGAGAGCGAAGCAGTCGAGATCGCCACGCGCGGCGTCTATGTCCTGCCGAAGAACCCCACTGCGGTGATCGCACAAGGTGCGCGCGTCGCCTGGGACGCCACGGAGAACCGGATCGACCTGCCGGGCACCGGGCTCTACCCGGTCGGCATCGCCACCGAGGCCGCCGGCAACGGGATTACCACGGTGCGCGTGCGGCTGGACGGGGTGGCGACGGAAGCGGCGGCGTAAACGTGCGAAGCAGCGCGAACACAGAGCGAACATCAACGTTGCCCGTGTCGCATCGGTGTCGCACGGAAGAATCGGGAATGCCTGTAAGTGTTTGGAATCTTTCTGGTTCGCGTTGCGTTCGTTTGCAACACGGGTCCGAAAAGCAAAATGGCGCTAAGTCTTTGACCTAGCGCCATAATTTTGGTTGCGGGGGCAGGATTTGAACCTGCGACCTTCAGGTTATGAGCCTGACGAGCTACCGGGCTGCTCCACCCCGCGTCGAGGTGTTTTTGCGCTT
>JGI25328J35697_1001198_pt1 | contig 18755 bp, 17 predicted proteins | sample HigsolmetaAR203D_FD_35697 | JGI IMG/M metagenome (IMG submission 35697)
ATCCTGATACATAATCTAGTATGACGAATGCTAGTAAGATACTTAACAATGTATGCCATCCCCCAAACGCAAATGAGATAACTGCTCCGATTCCGGCTGAAGCATATTTAATGATGTTTTCCACGCTTATTCTCCTTTCCAGCAAAATAAAAACCCTACCTATTCGGCAGGGTTTAATTTTTCATTAATTTTTTGTTTTACGATTTTCGATAACTCTGTGATTGCTTCATTTCCGACATATTCTTCTGCTGTGAGCGGAACATATCCATTTAAGCTGATTGCTCTTTCCGCATCATTACCCGCGAAATATACTTGTACACCAGCAACATTGCCATCTTGATAATGAATATTAATGTTGGTAATTTGAATGTTCATTCATTTTCCTCTCCTTTTTTCATTTTCATTTCTTCCAATTCTTTTTTGGCTTTTTGCAATTCCTGCTCCCGTTGCACTGCCAAAGCATAAAAAATAGCCTTCTCTCGGCTAAGATTGGCTATCTGGTTCTGCATATCTTGTATAATTAGGTTTATGTCTGCGTTCATACAATTTTCGCCTCCAATTGTGCAATTTTTTGTTTGAAATACTGATTTTCGATTTTAAGCCATTCGATTTCATCTCTTAGTCGCTGTTGTTCATCATCCAATTCCATGATCGCTTTGGTATTTAAAACAGAATGTTCATATCCATCTATTGCTTTCCCATCCAGCGAAAGTAATTGAGCAGGTACCTTATATTCTCCACCAATCACAAAACCGTGACGTTTACGGTTTATTCCATCATTCAACTCATCAATCTTATTGTAACTATACAATTCCGCTTCATTTCTTAAAATTTCTAAAGCCGATTCTTCCCATTTTTCGATATTAGTTTTAGTGTCTACTGACGAAGACGTGTTAAATGATGCGGCATACATCGGAACAAGAGTTCCCGACTTGTATTTAGTCGCTCGAACTTCGCCGTTTCCTTGGATATAAGTTACATTGGCGCCTTCATTCGTTAACCTCCCATTCGCCCCGAACTCAATATCTACATTAGCTTTCAATTTATCGGCTGTAAGCGATCCCCAAACATCTGTATTACCCCAAATACTAACCGGCGACGTAATGTCTACCGCTGAAACTGCGCTCATCGCAATCCGATTCGCGTACACGTTCAGAAGACCGCTATGAGTAATGCCGCTTAATCCTAAACCCATAGATTGACTTGAATTTGCGAAAGCGACACCGTCATAAAAGATTTTTGCCATATTTTCAACTTGAGATAAATCGATGTTTTTAGTATTTGGGTTCGTTATACCTTTTTTAAATTTTACAAATCGAAATTCATCACCATTAAACATATTGTCAAACACTTGATTATCGACTGTTTTCCTAACCTCTATGTTTCCGCTGAATGTTGCATCTTCTCCAAAAACATGACCGGCAAATTCTATTCGTTCAGCCAGAAGCTTTATAGTAGTTGCGGTTTGGTTGATGAGTGATGCTATTGTATTGCCGTTAAAATCAGTTTGGCTTACTTTACTTGCAATCTGATTCGTATGGATCGTTAGTGTCGATTCAGCGCTGCTAATACGATTCGCCAACGTATCAACAGTCGTTTGATTCGCCTTGAGTTGTATCTGATTCGACAATTGCGTGATGGAAGTTTCGGCACTTGATACGCGTGTTCCGAGACCGTCGATTTGACCTTGCACGTCTTCGGGCGCAGGTGTCCACGCAGTTGGTTTATTACCTTCTTCAAGTTTCCACCACTTAACCCAAAACTTCGTTCCATCAGCCAAACCGTAAATAAACGGTTTAAAATGCGTAATAGTAACATTACTTCTCGTTTTAATTTTTACAGAAATAACACTCCAAGTGTTAGCTTTGACAACAGTATCCTTAGATATTAAAGATACAGATTCCTTACCACCATGAACGTCTCCACTTATTGCGACGTGGCAATGTAAAGGGGTGTTAGAAGTTATGTTTACATCTCTATCAAACATAACTTCGGCACTAAAAACATATTCTGTATTATTTTTGATGCCATAAACATTTTCCCCTGTAATACTTTTTATACCTTCCAGTACAGAAAAACCATCTTTTTGGGTTAAAGTAATACTTGTTCCCGAACCATTAGCTGTCCAATTACCCAGCGTTTTATAGTTACCACTATTTTTAATTAAATTCCGCCCACCAATCTGCAAATTCTCAAACTCCGTCCGACTAACCTTCGTCGCAATCTGCCCGGCCTGAATCGATAGTTCAGCGTCCAGCTGTGAGATCTGTTGATTGACGGTGCTAAACTGACCGTCGATCTCAGTCTTTGTATATACGTCTGTTTTGTTAGCCTTAAGAGCAATCTGATTAGCGTTTTGCGTGATGGAGGTTTCGGCGTTGGTGACACGAGAAATTATACTTTGTCCAATAGTATTAAACCCCTGAGGTATTCCATCTATTATCCGAGTGTTAATTTCTGCCATCGGCGCATTTGCATCAGTTGATGTATACACCTCGATGCCAGCACCTTCTCCAATTCCAGGAATACCAACTAATGCATACGGTACACGGCCTCCGAACCTCTTTCCGGTTCCCCCACATCTTTTTAAAGCCGTGTCTAAATTATCATCTGTGGCTATGGCATCATAAGAGGTCAAAACAACAATAACACTATCATCTAAACCGTTTAGATAATTAGCCAATTGATTTCTAGCATCTGCACTTCCGTATACGTCATAAACTTGGTCATGTGTGATTGCTAAATCACTGCGCCTAATAACCGTTAATCTTAACCCACGCCCTCCCAACTGGTTGTAAATAGTGTTACCATTTAATCTTAATATCCTGTTTCCATTTCTGTTTAACCCTGTCCCTCTACAATACAGAACACCGTTTGTTATAGCCTCAGATATTCCGCTCTCAAACTCTGTCTTTGAAACCTTCGTGGCAATTTCATTTTCTGTTTGAGTTATACGGCTTTCTGCGCTGTCTAGTCTCGTGATTACACCGTTCATGTCGGTATCGTAATCTGTTTGATTGACTTTTTGCTCTATTAAATTAGCATGCTGTGTAATTGTACTTTCGGCGGTTGACACTCTTCCCTCAAGTGCATTGAAATCCGTTTGAGATACTTTTGATTGAATAGCATTTGCATTTTGAATAATACTTGACTCTGCTTGTGAGACACGACCTTCCAAAGCGTCATAATCTGTCTGAGACACTTTCGTGGCAATTTCTTGCTCGTTCTGTGTGATGCGTGATTCAGCGCTGTCTAAACGGCTAATAATTCCGTTTTTATCGGCTGTATACGTTGTAACGGAAACTTTCGAGTTTAGCGCATTGTCCACTTCTGTTTTGGTATAAGCTCCTACTTCTCCCGCACTAGTCGGCGTTGCTTTTACCCAACTAGACGTTGCGGAATCGTATCTTTTCAGTACGTTCGGAACAACACTTGTGTCCAGCCACAATTTTGTCGTATCTGTCGGTGCTGTCGTTCCCCTGTGAATCGCATTTTCTTTCAACACAAGCTGATTGTTCACCCAAGTTACATCAGCTTTATTAGAAACCTCATTTTGCAAGTCTTGTACGGTTGAATTATCTGCTTTTAGCACAAGCTGACCGTTTACCCATTCGGCATCTGCCTTCAACGCAATGTCCGCTTCTAATTCCGACTTAGCTGCATTTATCTTTGTCTCAGCATCCGCAATAGCCTGCTGAATCGCCAGCTGCTTTTTTTGTTCCGCAATGGATTCAGCCTGCTCAACCGCTTCCTGTTTGGCTTGATTCGCCTTTTCTGTCGCATCCTCCGCAGCAACTTGAATTGCTTCTTGCTTTTTTGTCTCTGACACATTGTCGGCATAGTACGTGCTATCTTGATACACTCCAGCGTCTTTGCTGTCAACTTCTGGCTTTGTGTAGACGACTTCTTTTACTTCGGTCAAAGAAACCTTTTTCGCAATTTCAGCTTTTAGCGACTTCCATATTGCGAAAACTTGCTCTTCCGTATACTCGATGTAGTCGCCGAGCGTGACCGTTTTATAGCCGTTCTTTTTGATTGATCGCTCTTGCGTGTGAACACGGGCTTCAAGATATAGTGGCGGATTGAATTGCGTATCTTTAATTCGGATTGTATCTCCGAACCTTATCTTTTCATGCTCCAAGCCCGGCACTTTTTCCAAGTCGGCAATGTCGGCTGTGTACTCAACTATCGAGTTTATGCGCTTTTCTAGTTCATTTTGCGTTAGTTCACGCAATCTTGCTTCCGTCATGGTTTGGTCGGTTGATTCCGGTTCATATACATCGATAAGGTGTTGTCCGTTTCGACCCCAACGTGCAAGTGCGTCTTTGTCCTCGACAAAAACTTCTAATCTTGTTCCGTCCTCACGTTCCGGGCCAAGTCCGATCAATGCAGTAACAATGTTCGAGAAATCTTCTTTTCGTTCAATCCCGATCAAGTCTTTGCCGAATTCAACCTCACGCCCACGCCACATGCCGACACGTTCAACGAGATCAACATATCTTCTAGTAACCCTGTTTCCATCCGTTTCAACCCGAAAATGCAGTTCAAGATCTAATTCGCTTGCAATACGTTTCAAAAACAAATACGGGTTCGTGTGTTCTTCTATAACAAATGTTCTCGTCCCAACATTCGCTATTGTGCCGGCTTCCCATTCCGTACCACCAATCGCGTGGCTGACGGCAGTTGAAACGGTTTGATTTGACAATATTTGAGGTTTGATGACTTTCGCCTTTGTAAGCGTGATATACGTTGCACTTGTGTAGACTTTGACAAACAAACCACCGTTCGAATCACGGAATTCCTGCGTGTTTTCAATCACAAATTCAATATATTTGCCATCTTCATCAGGAATGACAATACGATTTCGTTTCGAGAGGTGTTCGGAATACCGTTTATTCGCAAACGTTACAAAATCGAACGTTTCAAGGGTATCTTTCAAAGACTTGTAATGCTTGTCTTCCCAAAATTCATCTTCGTCTATAACATCAAGAATCCTGTCTGTTTGCGAATCGGTAATGTGTATCAAAATATCACCCCCTATAAGAAACGTTCTCGAAATCTAATTCTAACAGCGAGCGAGTTTGACGGCATGACAACAAATTTGTTTTGACCTTTTTGGAGCTTGAAATATCGAGCACCAAAATCCTTTAGATCGTTTCGAGCCTCGCCGTTTATTAGTATTTTTTTTTCTATATGATCAAACGTAATAATATCACCCGGTTGAGCGATGTAAGGCGTCTGATCGACCGTTGCTTTTTGTAAAGCGTATACGCGAATACGATTAATTCGCGCAAAAAATTCCGAACCTCCCACTTGACCGGGGTAACCATATGAACCGAACGTACCAATATGGATTTGAACGTATTTTAGGCGCCCCGAATACGTTCCGGCCGAATCAACGTAAGGAACTTTCAAAGTTTGATAGTGTGTCCCCTTATCGTTTATTCTCGCGGTATAAAATTCGAATGTATTCCCTTCTCGCCGCATCCGAACAACTCCACGGTAATAATCCCAATTGTTAAATTGATAGTTTTTTCCGCTAATCATATAATGAACGTTATCTCCAACGTATGGACCATACCGACCCTCGGCTGCAATTCGATAAAAGCTAGGACTGTTATCCCAAATATTCATTTTTCCTATTACATTCATCGATTCGTCAAACAAATAAAATTCAATACGAAACGTCTCGTTAACGCGGTTTGTTTGAGCCTCGCAGAGCATTTCTACCTCAAAATCTTGCGTAACAGGCACTTCTTTAATTAGTGCCGGACCGTGCCAACGCTCGCCTGTTCCATAGCTGGCGACAGTAATTCCGACACCATCAGTGCCAAATGACCCTGTGACTACTGCGTCTACTGCGTCAATTTGCGTTGGGGTTTTTGACCAAGTATTTAGCGTTTCTCCCCTCTCATCTAAAATAAGCGTTCGTGTGTTGACGGTTGTTTGTTCCGCATCCGCAGGCTTCCCGATCATCATGTACTCTTCGTTTTGATTTTGAATCATCGCAAAAGTGACCGGTTGTGTTGCTTCCAGCTCAAAAACCGGATCTCCTGGCGCTGTTCCGTTATAATTCAACGAAACAACGTCAGACGGAAAAATCGCTTCTTTTTCGGGCCCGTACAGATACGGATCCAGCATAGTGAGCGTGATTTCAAATTCACCGTCTGAATCGCTCAAGTTTTCAATATCATATTCTCCTTCTTGCAGGACAAAAATTTCTTTATCTGGTGCAATATCTCGAATGATTGAAAAAGGTTCTTCACTATAAAACAATTCAAAAATTTTGTGTTTCATTTCATCAAATTCTTGCAAATCATCAGTCTCGATTTGAAGAGCAATACGAACATGCCTTTCTTCTTCCTGCGTACCAACAAGATAAGCTCCTGGTCTACCAGGAACAACTAATTTGTTCCTGGTAGGGTTGGGAGAATAGATATGGAAAGATGATACCCATATGCCTAGTTCGTGCATATCGAATATTTTTCCATCTCTTTTAACAATGAAATTTAATCTGCTTTTCATCATCTACTCCCCCTAAATCTAGCTTCTCTGCCGGTAAAGAAATCGATGTTTTCTTTTACCGGTCTCCAAATTACACTACCTACTTTTTGTCCATCTAAGTAAACATCAGACGATTCAATGTTGATATTAATCATTTCTCTTAAACTTGCACTATTAGCCAAAGCTTGACTTAAATTGTTTTGATAATCCATTGTTTTTGCAATCATAGCTCCAATCTTACCTAAAACTGAATCTGTTAATGGTAGAATCGCTTCTGCCCCAGCTTCACCAACTCCTTGTAACCCCGCATTAGCTGTATTGAAAATAGTTGGCTTCTTGAAGATACCACCTTCTGCATTCCAGCTTACTTTCAACTTCGGAACTTGCGGCGGAGTTAAACTAAACTTCCCTTGTATGCTAAATTTCGGCAATTTCGGTAGCTGGATTTTCGGTATTTTTAGTTTCAATCCGCTGAAAAAGCCTTTGATTTTATCTACTGCCGTTTTGATCGTATTTTTTGCTGATTCAACCGGGCTTGTCATCGCTCTTTTTATGTTATTCCAAACCCTTGTTGCCGTTGACTTAATGCTGTTGAAAACATTTGAAATCGTAGAACGAACTCCGTTAACGACATTAGAAATAGTTGATCGAATGCCATTCCAGATGCTCGAAATTATCGATTTTATACCGTTCCAAACGGAAGAGGTGATTGATTTGATAGTATTCCAAGCTGTTCGAATAACCGTTTTAACAACGTTAATCGCTGCTGATATAACTGTTTTGATTATGTTCCAAACGCTAGACGTGATGTTTTTGATCGCATCCCAAGCGCCTTTCCAATCGCCTTTCAGTACGGAAGTAAACAGCTTAATGACATTCGTGATGATTTTTATAACGTTTTGTATGACTTTCAAAATAGCTGGAAAAACAATTTGAACAATTTGCAAAATGAATTGAATAGCCGGAACTAAGACTGTTCTGATAATAGTTGCTGCCAATTTTAAGACAGTTATGACGATCGGAATAACAGCTTGTATGATCTGTAAGATCATCGGAAAGACCATCTGAACAGCTTGTAAAATCAATGGGATGATCGTTTTAGCGATCTGCAAAACGATCGGAATAATCGACAGCAATAGTTGCAAAACAATCGGTATAACCATCTGAATGATTTGCAAAATGATCGGAAATACAGCTTGAACAGCTTGCAAAAGCACCGGCAATACGCTAGTCACAATTTGCAGAACGATCGGAATGATCGCTTGAATTAGCTGCGTAATGACCGGTAACACGGACATAGCAATTTGCAAGATAACCGGCAATATAGATGCAAAAGTATTGACCAATTGCGGCAGCAACGCTGAAATGATTTGCAAAACACTTTGTGCCAATTGACCAAACACTTGACCGAGCGCTAATCCCAATTCAGCTAGAGCTTGTCCGAGCTGCAGTAACGCCGGCTGTAATTGCTGAAAGCTTTGTGCCAAAACAGCCCCTGTTTGTTGGAATTGCGGAGCTAATTCCGCAAACATCATTGCAAATTCATCAAAAACCGGTTGCAATGCTACCAAAACATTGCCAACCAACGATAAAATGCCCTGGAAAACAGGCGTTAAGGATGTTAGCAAGCCTCCTCCAGCCTGGACGATAGACGAAAAGACAGCACCTAAACTAGATACCAAGCTTGATAAAGTTGGGCCCAATGAACTTAATAGGCCTGTCACAGTCTTCACTAATGCTGCAAATACTGTTCCCAATGATGTGCCAATGTTTTCAAAAACCGGTTTCATCTTTTGAAAAGCGTTCATGAGCTGAATCAAAATAGGCTGAATAGCTTGAACAATAGAATTCCAAGCATTAGAGATGACCTTTCTCGCTTCTTCATTTTGTGCAATAAACATGATGAGATGCGGTAAGAACATCATAAACAACGTACCAAGTAATCTGAATGGGCCTGCAAGCAATCCGAATGTTTTTCCAAGCATCCCAACACGTGCATTTGCTGCAGTTGCTGTGGCCCCAAGTCTGGACAAAGATGCAGCATAGGTATTTGTTGACGCAGTGGCTTTTGTTGAACTGACTGAGAAAATCTGAAATCTTTTCATCAGTACAGCTATACCTATCCCAATTTGCCCAAACATTGCAAGAATTGGACCTAAAGCCCCCAGGAGTAATCCGAAAATAACAATCAGATTTTGAATGACAGGATGCATGCCGTTGAATTTCTCAACAAATCTTTCCACGTAAGGGATAGCGCCGTTAAGTATGTCTAGCACACGTGATCCGAACGGAGCTAGAGCTGATAGTAATTTTCGGATTGTCGCCTGCGCCTTCTGACTAAGCGACTGTTCCATTGTGTCTCCGAGCTCCGAAATAGCGTTTTGATATCCCTTCAAAGCATTTGTTTGGTTATCCAGCGAATACATAACATCCGCTTCAAGATCTTCCCATTTTGTTCCAAAAAGGGATACACCGATTTGGTTAGCTTTTACCTGGTCATCCATCTTTTCAAGTTCTGGAATGACCACATTGAACACATCGGCAACAGTCGCTTTTCCAGCCAAGAAATCATTCCACACCTGCTGAGTTTTGGAGCTCATTTGAGCCATAGCCTCAGCTGTCGTCTTGGATCCGTCTTTGATACGGATCTGAAATTCTTTCATTACGTCATTGACGTAATCAAGGTTATATGCGCCATTTTTAGTACCGTTTATTAGGATGTTAAAATACTCCTCAGCACTGAATCCCATTTGTTTGAACAGCGGAGCATATTCTGATACATTGTCAAATAACTCGTTAGAGAAGTTCAGACCGTTTTGTGCGCCTTTTGCCAGCAAACCAAACGCTTCATCCGCGCTCATCCCAAAATTGATCATTAATTGATTAGCGCCACGAGTAACCTCATTGACATCTGCCTCGAATACTTTTGCTAAATTAAGCGCATTTTTTGTAGCTTCTTGTAGTTCTCGCCCGGAGCCGATATCACGCATATTTTGTTTGACGCGGCCCATAGCTCTCGCCGCTTCATCGGCGCTTTCTGCATATCCACTTTCCCAAACAGCTAACAGGTCTTCTTTAAGCTGTTTTGCTTCGTCTCCAGTTGCCCCAAGAGAAGCGATCAATTGACGCGCCGCACCGTCAATATCCGTAGCAGATTTTACGGCTATTGCGCCAATCCCGGCCATTGCAGGCGTCACACTAGAAGATAAAGTCTGCCCTGCGCTGCTCATTTTATTGCCGGCATTTTCAAAAGACTTTGCTACTTGATCAACTTTTGAAGCAGATTTTTGCATTTCGGCTGTTTGCTGGCTGAGGGCTGCTTTTGTTTGGGAAATTTCATTCGCCAGTTTTTGTTCTGCCGTTTTTAGCTTCAAAAGTTTAACTTCAAGCTGCTGTACTTCAGCAGAGTTTTGACCATATGCTTGTTTTGCTAATTCCAATTGTCTTTCTAAATTTTGAACTTGTTTTCCGGCTAGTTGGTGTTCAGTTTTTAACTGGGACAGTTTTAATTTCAACTTATCTGTTTCGCTAGCATTAGCGCCTAACTTTGCCTTTTGCAAATCAAATTCTGCAGCAGTTTTGGACAATTGTGCAGAAAGTTGTTGTTCTTCTTGCTTTAACTTATTGAGTTCTTGCGCTGTCAAACTAGTTTGCTGAGATAGGCGAGAAAGCTCTTTTTCAGTTGCATTGACCTGATTTGCTAATTTTTGTTCAGCGATTTGCGCATTCAGTAACTGTTTGGCCAACTTTTCCGCTTCAACCGAATTTTCGCCAAATGTCGCTTTCGCTTTTTCAAGTTGTTGCTGGGTAGCAAGCACTTGCTGCTTAGCGATTTCTTGAGCTCTCTTCAAATAATCCAGCTTAGCTGCAAGACGGTCTGTTTCAGTGCCATTTTGTTTTAACTGTTCCTCCTGAAGCTGGAATTCTTTGCGGAGTTTGGCACTCTCGTTTTTCATCTCTTGAATTGCTTTATTGAATTCCTGATTAAAGACCTTAAACGTAACTTTCGCTTCTGAATCTCTTGCCATGCTTTCTCACCTACCCTTCTTTTGGATTATTGCGCCATCCTTCAAACGCCAATGCCCCTTGATATATTCGCTCGACCGATGCAATCGGCTCATGCCAAAAAGTTTCCGGGTCAATTCCTGCTCCAAGACAATACAAAACGTACAAATCCTCGACACATTCAATTTTTAGCGTCGGTGATTTGACTTTTTTCCGTTTTTCCTACTTTTGCTCGTGCTTTGTTGCAAACCCTTTGCGAACTGGTTCGGATCAGATGCCACCAGGTCAAAAATGAGATTCATATATAGTTCCATCGTTTCGTCTACTGGATCATGATATTTTTCCAAAAACTCATCAAAAGTTAGATCGGTGTTTTTGTTAGCCCCAATAAACGCCAGATATATGACCTGCTGCATTTTGGTTTCGTCAATCTGATCAAAAAGATCAGGATCGATGTTTTTGAAACCATCGTTTTCCATATCAGTTAAGTCTTCCAAACCTTTCATTTTCAAAAGACTGCTGAATAGGGAGCTTTCAATGAGTCCTAGCTCTTTCCCCTTTTTCAAAGCGTAATTTGTGAGAAAAACGGGATATGTCTTTTCGTTGACAAACACTTTTTCAAACTCGCCATTTACTTCGCGAACCTCAACATCTTTCAGCGTTACTTTTCTTACTTTCATTCTCTTCCCCTCGCTTTTCTTAATTAAAAAAACAAAAAAGCCCCTAAAATAGGAGCTTAAATTAAGGTGTTGGGACTGCTTTGATTAAGTCCGGCGTAAATTGTGTATGCCATTGTTGAGCAACTGTTTGATCTTCTAACTCATCAACAAACGCTTCGTAATATAGATTTCCCAAGCTATCCTTCAATGCCGTAAATTCCATTTCAAGCATAGCTACTTCATCAGCACCGTTTTCAATAGAAATTTTAAATCCAGTTGAATTTGTGCAATTAGGGAAAGCAATCAGTTTCACAACATCTTCGAATTCGTCGATCACATCAGCTGTCAGAACAAACTGTTTTCCTTTTGAAAGTTCGCCATATGCCCAAATTCCTGGTTTAAGCCCTTCTGTTCTCAGCCCAAAAAAGTCACGTGCAACCTGAACTGGAATATGTGCGTTAACAGTTAAATTCATCTTGTTTGGTTTAAATTTCCTTTTAGCTTCAACACCTTCACACATTTTCACGATTTCAATTCCTTCTGTTTCACCTTCAATAGAACCCATGCAGCCGAATTTTGTTCCTGGTTGTTGCGTACCACCATCAATGAATTGAACACTTGCATTTTTGATTGATACAGCATCAAATTCCTGTACAACAGTAGGCATTACAATTCCTCCTTTAAAATTTTGTCTACTCTTTCGTGAAGCTTTGATAAAATTTTGGGCGTTGCAGCTTTCAACCCTCTTTCCATGAAACGTTGTTCAACAGGGTTGTGAGCGCCTCGCCCTTCATTCGGAAACACCAAATAGCCAAAGCTACCTTTTTTGTTCGCGGCTCCGCCTCTCGTCTTAATAACAAACCCAAGATTAATTTTTTCGCTTCTACTCCAGTTGCTGTGTTTAGCATGCCGCTTATTTCTTATCTTCCCGTTTTGTTTTGAAACGGGAAGAAGTCTCGTAATTTCTTCTGTTGCGATTCTGACACCATCAACATGCAAAACATCATTCACAGCATCTTCCATCTTTTCTGGAAGCTTTGCCATTTTCATTTCTAAACGCTCTATCGCCGTATAGTCTAATTCGAATTTAACAGCCAATCGGAATCACCCGCCTAAATACCAGTGTGACTCGATCTACATAGCGATCTGTATCCTTCTCTTGAAGACGTTCTTTCACCGTGTTGACAAAATTTATTCCCTTAATTGATGAAACGATAGAAATGATATCAATTGTTTGTTCATCGACATCATCCCGATTCTCGGAATAATAGTAAACGTAAATATCTTGTGTGACATTTCTAGTATTGGTAGTTGTACGAAATTCACCAGTTTCGAATACAAAACAGTTATATTCTGAAAGTGTTTCTTCCTCGTCTTCAGCAATTTCATCCTCATAAACTGGTAGACCAAAATGATTTTTTAAACCGCTGACTAATTCATCAATTTGCTCACGCATAAACCTTTTCGTTTTTTCATTCATTGATCACACCTACTTTCCTACTTCCTGTAGGTAGAAATAAAGATACATCCTGTCAGAATCAACCGTGATGACATCATATTCAATGTTGTTGATTACAACTTTTAATTTATTTTTGTTGATCGACCGAAAAGAGGGTGGGTATAAAGTCTTGACCTTTCGATCTAAACTAGCTCCCATAATGCCGGTCATTTGGTAATCCTGGTCTCGACAAGACATTTCTTGAAACGCCAATTTCCCTTTCTCTATGAAAACATCTCCGATACGTTTGCCATTTTGGGTCCGTTGGGTTTGTTTGTGACCATATGAAAGGAACCCATCATTGAACGTCTCCCGATATGGTTTCACTGCCACGGATGACACCTACTTTCCCAATGGCGACAGATAAAATAAGCCTGGATAATTCATGGTGAAAGTTTATTTCAAATTCATCGGTTGCATTGTTATATACATATCTGCAGCGTTCCAGAAGAATTTCTTTTGGCCATTCTTCTTTTGAAAAATCAAAAGACGCATTTGTCAGTTCAGACAAATACGCCTCTGATCGCTGGATTAACTTTTTTAAATACTCGTCCTCTTCATTCCACGTGATCCGCAATCGCTCTTTCAAATCAGAAAGAAGTTTCTGTAATGTTTGTTCTTCCATAAAAAATCACCTACTTCTTAGCAGGTGTTTTCTTCCGAGTTTTGCTGGTTTTCTTTTCATCAGTAGGCCCTTCTACTTGTTTTTCTTCTACATCATGACCCAGAAAAGGAATTTTGTATCTGTTTTTCTCGCTTTGAAGATATTTCACCCTTTCCGGATCCGCTTCAAATCCTTCCTTTGGGTACAAATCGCCCTTTTTATACAACGCGCCATTGTGATATTTTTCAATAAAATCATTTAAAACAGGATATTTCATGCCGCTTCACTCCTTGTCATTATGGAGTCGGTGTTTCTGTACCTAGATTAGTAATGTCAAAGACTAAGAAGCTGTCATTGTCTTTCGGACGGCCATTCGCGTATTGCTTTGTAACGTATACGCGTTCATCCTCAATGATTCGCACTTCATCACTGTATTCGATTTTTCGAGAAGAGCCCACACCCAAGAAATAGTCTTTTCCGAGCCCTGCAATAAGTCTACCTTGTGGAACAGAGACTGATTGAATCACTTTTGCAGGGATAGGCAGCACTCCGTAAACATAAGTGCCGTTTTGAGTGAGAATCGTAGTTTCAGGAAAGATTTTTTCCCAATAGTCTAACGGGTTGACTACAAACAACACTTGGCTGACTTTTCGTTTTCCGTTTTTCGTAAGTGGGGCCATCACTTCTTTTCCAAGTGTTTTTGGTGATAAGTCAGTGATAGCGACCGCCTCTTTTTCTGGATATTCACCGTTAACTACTGCACCCTCTAAATCTCTCATCATCCCAATCGGTTGTTCTTTTCCAGTTCCGCGAATAGTCGCATCTTCCAACCCAATTGCCATAGCTTCAGTTAAAACAGTGCGTACATAACGATCTAGCCATACAGGGCCCAAATCAAGCATTGCTTTTGCAACTGGTAGAAATGCAGAAAGCTTGAATAATTCTGTACTGATTTTTTCAAAACCTTCATCCAAAATTTCTTTAATTTCGGCAGTCAGCTTGCCCCACCAAGCTGTTGGAATGTCGCCTTTTTTCAAAATCCATTCCGTGATCCCTGTCGTGTTCACAAATTCAATATTCTGTAATAATTCGTGGTCACGAACCAAATCTTCAAAAACACGGTCAATAACAGTAGGTGGAACAAGTTTTTCTACACCATCAAAACCTTGTCCTTGGATAACCTCATTGTAATAGGCCATTTCTTCTTTCGTTAACGGTTTAAGTCCTCTGGCAGCCATAGCTTGCTGATCAGTTAAATCCTCATTTACCGCCTTTTTCGCTTCTGCAATGATGTTTTCCTGAATCGAATTAGCGAACTTCGTAAGAGCTTCCGCCAATTCTTTTTCATCACCACTGTTCATAGCCTTCAAAAGTTCTTCCTTCATTTGTGCTTCGTTTTTCAGTTCTCGATCTAAATTTTTGATTGCCAATTTCATTACCTCCTAAAGTTTTTTTGCAATAAAAAACACCGTCAGGTATCTGACCGTGTAAAAGAGTTTAAAAATTGATAGATTAGATTTGCATTATTATTCATTTGCTTTTCTTGTTCTTCTTTTGGTTTGTGATTGTTTTCAACCGTTTCCGTAACTGTTTTTGCCACCACTTTCCCATCAAGAGATGCAGCGATATATTTGTTTAGAATTTCCTCTTTTGCAGATGTTTCTTCTTGCTCATCTTCTTCATCAGAAAGCTCAATTTCATCCACTACCTCATCACAAAAACCTAACGCTTTACATTCTTCAGCAGTTAGCCATGTTTCTTCATCAAGCAACCTTTCCAATTCCGCGCGCTCTCCTACAAAACGGGAGGTATAGCTTTCTGTTACAGCCACATCAATTTTTTCTAAGTCATTCGCAATTTTTCTCAATTCTGCAGCATTGCCATATGCAAATGTCCAAGCACGATGAATCATCATCATGGTATTTTTCGGCATATTGATTTTGTCGGCTGCCATCGCAATAACAGATGCTCCTGAAGCCGCTAGACCATCAATATAAACATTGATAGAAGCCTTATGATTTTTTAGTAGATTATGAATAGCAATTGATTCAAAAACATCACCGCCTGGACTGTTGATGTGAATATTAATTGTTTTTGCAGTAATGCTATTTAATTTTTGTCTAACGTCATTTGCGGAAATATCAGAGAACCAACCATCTCCTATCGTTCCATACATATAAAGATCAGCTTCATCGTTTTCTGCTTTATTAAACACTTCAAAACGTCTATTGATTTTAGGCAGCTCCATTTTCTTTGCCATCCCCTTCACCTCCTTTCGAGGCTTCTTGATAGTTCTTGGTTACATATCGTTTGTTCGCCCATTCTTCGTCAATCGGCTCTTTCCCAAGCATCTCTAAAATGTCGTTAATCGACAAACCACCGATCGCAAACAACTTATCTGCAGCTGTAGCCAACTGCGTAATATCGACTATCTTCAAGTTGTTCGTATCCACCTTTAAATACGTTCGATCCAAAAACTCCTGCTTGGTATACATCTTTCGATTAAATTCATCCTGGATAAGTTCGGCGATTGGCTTGATACAAAACAAAAGAAAAGCATCCATGTGCTTTTCTACATCTGCAATATCTCCTTTCAATAGTCCTCGAGGGACGTGAAAAGCCATGGCCACATAGTTAATGACGTCGTTAATCAGCTCAGCAATATCACGGCTTGTACTATTCTGTGCCACGCCGCTTTTGCTGTCACTCATATCCTCGAGTTCATATCCCTTTTGGAGCTGAAACCCAACACCAGGCTTGTCCGCATTGAACCAGTCGGTCAATTGTTTTTCAAACATTTGGTCAATCAGCTTTTGTGTTTCCTCATCTTGCGGACGTAAGAAATCGCCCTTGATCAAAATTCGTTTATTATTTTTTCTCTTATAGTATCCAATTGCAGAAGAAATCAATTTCCCATAATCTTCATACAGTCCGTTGATTACCTCCATGATGTTTCGATCATTCAACTTGAAATATAAGACTTCCGATTCACGAAAGACTTTTTGAAAAGTCAAATCGCCTATCTGGACCTGTGTATAATAATTTTCTTTCAATGCAAATTCATTTTTTACCCATCCATCAGCAATATAAAGTTGATCATTCTGCATAATCACTAAGCATTCATTTTGCATGATCAACCGATTAACCAAACTGTGTATAAACTCTGATGAATTTTGATTTTGATTCGGCTGCACGTTAAGCAAAAAATAATTTTCCCCACGTATTTCTTTTCCTCTCTCGAATGTTTGAAACTCACACCTGGTTAACGTGTTCGCGATCAAATCAATGCACGTTTCAATCGCCAGTCGTTTGTAATACGCACTTGTTGCCAGCCTTTGAAATTCAGTTAACGTGATCGAATTTTTTGAACCAAATAGGCCGCTGATCCAGTCTAAAAAACCCACTATCTCACCACCTTTCAGGTGCTAAATGATTTGAAGATCTTACTAATGTTTTCTTCCGTTATCGGAATCGATTCTTTTAATTCCGAATCAAAATTTAACGCATGTAAAAAAGCGAAAAATCCATCTGTTTTCCGCTTCTCTTTATCGATCTTCTTATATTCAATGTTCCCGTTTGACTTTTCCTCTTTGTAGACATTTCCAACATACCAACGCATCAGTGGATCATCACCAAATACGATAGTACGTTTGACAAACATTTCTTCAACGAGAGGAGATAGCATAGAGTGTGTAGCAGGTCCTCTTCTCACAATTTCCACTTCGAAACCTGCGTTCTCTAAATCCTCTTTCAAAATGGATGATCTAAACAAGTCCATTGCCACTTTTTTGATATAGAATGTTTTGCCCATCTCTACAAACCAATTCACGACATGCTGCGCGCTAATAGATTTGTCATAAACAACTGTTAGCAATCCTTTTTCTATTGCTAAGTTGATAATATCCTGATTGATTGCTTGCAGCTTCGGAGCTGTGTGATGCATAAAGGTGTGCTGTTTCCAATACCTCTTACCGTTATATTTGAACAACACACCAACTGAGCAAAAGTCTCTAATTTGAGCAAAGTCCACCGCGCCGATAGCTTCCATACCTTTCAGATTTTCCGGAAACGGTTGGTTGGTTGCTAACCTTTCTTCGTATGTCGCAACCTCTTTCCGAGTATCGTCAATCGGAAAGTTCATCCGTTTCGTCATAAACTCGATTCGAGTAGCCGCATTAATTTTGCCATGTTCATATTCTTTTCTCATTTCACGCTGCAGATGTAAATTGTACCGGAATGAAGGATTCGCCTTTTCCCATTTCGACTCATCGTCCACTTCTTTTTCATCATCCAACTTACATATAAACGGGAAAAGAGTTGAATTGGGCAATTCTTTGTTTAAAACCATTCGTGCTTCTTCTTTTAGGTCATCCAAAACACCGCCTCTTACATATCCATCCGTTGTAATATAGAATGTCCGCGGATCCTGTTTTTTCCCTAAACCGGAAGTAAAAACTTTTATATTGTCATAGCTTTCGTATTCGTGAACTTCGTCAAAAATAACGGCCCCACTTCGTTTTCCGTCTTTTGTCCTGGCGTTTGACGTGTTATATTCCAGCTTTGATCTAGTTCCTCGATGTTGAATAAGTGTCTTTGATTTGTAAAACGCCTTCTTCACTTTCGGCCAATTGTCTTCCAGGACATTATAAACATCCGTGAAAGACGTTTTAGCCTGATCTTCTGATGTAGCCGCAATATCGATGTCATAGTTTTTTATTCCATGATGGCCAGTTAGCATATAAAAACTATTCCATCCGATATAACCGTTTTTTCCAGCTCCGCGCCCAAGTAAAATAAAAAAACGGTCAAACATTAAACGACCGTCATCATATCGAACCCCATATATAAAAGCATTAATAAATTTCTGCCAATTGTAGAGCCAGAAAGGAAAATATTTCGCTGGAATCTCTACTGACTTTTCAATGGCTTCGTGGTCAATCACTACATTTGGCTGATCGAGCTTCCAACGCAAGAATTTCATTAATTGTTTTTGTTCTTTACACGCCTCGATCTCTCCCTGCTCGACCATCCGCATGTATTCATCGATATACGGGTGATAATTATACGTCTTCGAACTCATTTTCATCACTGTTGTTGTCTATTTTTTTGAGTAAATTAAAAAGTTCTTTATAGGCTGTCGTATATCGATTCATCATGGTATTGTAGCTTTTTTGAGCAGGGTTCTCGACGAGCATTTTTTGTTTTCCGTTTTGAAAAATGTACGTTGGGCCTTTCAATTTGATCTCATTTTCCAAAATCTCCAGCTGGATCGTCATGAAAGCTACCCTTTCAATTAGCCCTTTTGCCGCCTCTTTTTCGCGATCCGACAGCTCATCGAACACTGCATTCAACCGATCTATTTCCTTTTGTATCAATTCATCCTGTTTTTTCCTGCTTAATTTGGCCATCATACCCCCTCCCCCTCGCGTGAGATTTCGTAAAAAATTTTTTCCGACTTGCCCCCTCCCGTTGAACAACTCCCCCA
>JGI25328J35697_1001205_pt1 | contig 18686 bp, 15 predicted proteins | sample HigsolmetaAR203D_FD_35697 | JGI IMG/M metagenome (IMG submission 35697)
GGGGAAGCGGTCCGGCGCAGTTGGTTGCGCTTGAAACCGTATGTTCCAACAAAAAAGCAAGGCTGACCGCCTTGCTGTAGGAGTTTCTTCTCGAACCCGAAACGCCTGTTCATTCGGAACAGTGGGGTGCTCCCGCACCTCTCGGCGCTGTTTTGGGCTTCCTCCCGAGACCTGGACCGCAATTCCCCGCTCTGTGGATGGTGGCAGGGACTTTCGATCGGCATCAAATGCATAGTCCATCGTGCGGCACTTGTCACCCATTTGTGCAGAGGCTGCCCGCATTTTTTGCATGCCGCCGTCATACGCATGCCGAAAGCCGAAGGTGCGGGCGGCGATTCGCAAAGCCAGCCTTGTCTTTTGCCGTGCGGCAGTGTTGTCTCAGCAAACGACTCGCTCCCTTCCACACAAGCCCGGTTGCCGTTGTCTCATGCGTCTCAGCCGCTATTTCCTGCCCACGCTCCGTGAAGACCCCAAAGAAGCGGAGATCGTCTCCCATCGCCTGATGCTGCGGGCGGGGCTCATCCGGCAGCAATCGGCTGGCATCTATGCCTGGCTGCCGATCGGCCACNGGGTTCTGACCAAAATTTCGGCAATCGTGCGCGAGGAGCAGAATCGCTCCGGGGCCATCGAGCTGCTGATGCCGACGATCCAGTCCGCCGAACTGTGGCGTGAGTCGGGCCGCTACGACGCCTACGGCAAGGAGATGCTGCGCATCACCGACCGGCATGAGCGCGAGATGCTCTACGGGCCGACGAATGAGGAGATGATCACGGACATCTTCCGGTCCTATGTGCGCTCGTACAAGGACCTGCCGCTTAACCTCTACCACATCCAGTGGAAGTTCCGGGACGAGATCCGCCCGCGTTTCGGCACCATGCGCTCGCGCGAGTTCCTGATGAAGGACGCCTATTCCTTCGACATCGACCAGGCGGGCGCGCGCCACTCCTACAACAAGATGTTCGTGGCCTATCTGCGNACCTTCGCCCGGCTCGGCCTCAAGGCCATTCCGATGCGGGCCGACACGGGGCCCATCGGCGGCGACCTCAGCCACGAGTTCATCATCCTGGCCTCAACGGGCGAGAGCGAGGTGTTCTGCCACCGCGACTTCCTCGACTTTCCCATCCCGTCGGCGGACACGGATTTCGACGACGTCGCCGGTCTGCAGGCGATCGTCGACAAATGGACGTCGCTCTATGCCGCGACCTCCGAGAAGCACGACGAGGCCGCCTTCGCTGCCATTCCGGACGACCGGAAGGTGTCGGCGCGCGGCATCGAGGTGGGCCACATCTTCTACTTCGGCACGAAATACTCCCTGCCGATGAAGGCGACGGTCACCGGCCCCGATGGCAAGGAGCATCCCGTGCACATGGGCTCCTATGGCATCGGCCCGTCGCGCCTCGTCGCTGCCATCATCGAGGCGAGCCACGACGATGCCGGCATCATCTGGCCGGATCCNATCGCGCCCTTCGACGTTTCGCTCATCAACATCAAGGTCGGCGACACGGCGACGGACGAGGCCTGCGCCAGGCTGTACCATGCGCTTACCACGCGTGGCATCGACGTGCTCTACGACGACCGGGACGAGCGCCCCGGTGCCAAGTTNGCGACGGCCGACCTCGTCGGCATGCCGTGGCAGATTCTCGTGGGCCCCAAGAGCCTTGCCGACGGCAAGGTGGAGCTGAAGCGGCGCGCCACGGGCGAGCGCCAGCTCCTGTCCATCGAGGATGCCGTGGCGCGGATCGCGGGCTGATGGCGGGGCGGGGAGCGGCATGAGCGCACGCGCGGCCGAAAGCGGTTCGACGAGACCCTTTGCGCTCTTCGAGTGGCTGCTCGCGGCCCGCTACCTGCGCGCGCGCCGGCGCGAGGGCTTCATNTCCGTCATCGCCGGCTTTTCCTTCCTCGGCATCATGCTGGGGGTCGCGACGCTCATCGTCGTCATGTCGGTGATGAACGGCTTCCGCAAGGAGCTGCTCGACAAGATCGTCGGCGTGAACGGCCACATGTTCATCCAGCCGATCGATTCGCCGCTGACCGACTACGACGAGGTGGCCAAGCGGCTCTCGGCCCTCGACGGCGTAAAGCTTGTCGTGCCGATGGTGGAGGGCCAGGCGCTCGTCTCCTCCACCGCTGCGTCGGGCGGCGCCCTGGTGCGCGGCGTGCGCGAGGCCGACATCGCCAGCATCCCCTTCATCGCCGACACCATCAGGCAGGGCACCCTGCGCGATTTCGACGTGAAGGGCGGCGTCGCCATCGGCCGGCGCATGGCCGANTATCTCGGCCTGCGGGTCGGCGATTCCCTCACCATCGTATCGCCGCGCGGCGCCGCGACCGCCTTCGGCACGGCCCCGCGCATCAAGGCCTATCCCATCGTGGCGGTGTTCGAGATCGGCATGTCCGAGTTCGACAACACCTTCGTCTACATGCCGCTCAGCGAGGCGCAGGCCTATTTCAACCGGGACGGGGACGTCAGCGTCATCGAGGTGTTCCTCGACAATGCCGACGAGGTGGGGCCGATGCGGGCACGGATCGAGGAGGCGGCCGGCCGGCCGATCCTGATCACGGACTGGCGGCAGCGGAACCGCACCTTCTTCGGCGCGCTGGAGGTTGAGCGCAATGTGATGTTCCTCATCCTCACGCTGATCGTGCTCGTGGCGGCGCTCAACATCGTCTCCGGCCTCATCATGCTGGTGAAGGACAAGAGCGAGGACATCGCCATCCTGCGCACCATGGGCGCGACGCGCGGCGCGGTGATGCGCGTCTTCCTCATCACCGGCGCGTCCATTGGCATTGTGGGTACGTTCGCCGGCTTCCTCCTGGGCCTGACGCTGGCCTGGAATGTGGAGGGGATCCGCAGCTTCCTCTCGCAACTCACGAACTCGAACCTCTTCCCGGCCGAGCTCTACTTTCTCAGCCGCCTGCCGGCCGAGGTGGACCCGGCCGAGGTGACGACCGTCGTGGTCATGGCCATCGTCCTCTCGCTGCTGGCGACGCTCTATCCAAGCTGGCGGGCGGCGCGCCTCGACCCGGTCGAGGCCCTTCGGTACGGGTGAGCCGGCATGACCATGCCACAGACGCCGGCCCTGTTCCTCTCCAAGATTGAACGTCGCTACGTGCAGGGCGAGACGACGCTGCACATTCTGCGCGGCGCTGATCTGGCCGTCTGGCCCGGCGAGATCGTCGCGCTGGTCGCCCCCTCGGGCAGCGGCAAGTCCACGCTGCTGCACATCGCCGGCCTTCTGGAGCGCCCCGACGGCGGCGAGGTCTATGTGGGCGGCGAGCCGACGACAGGCCTCGACGACGCCGGCCGCACGCGCCTGCGGCGGCTCGACATCGGATTCGTCTACCAGTTCCATCACCTGCTGCCGGAGTTCTCGGCGCTCGAGAACGTCGCGCTGCCGCAGCTCATCCGCGGCCTGCCGCGACGGGAGGCGGAGAGCCGTGCCGCCGAGGTGCTCGGCTTCCTCGGCCTTGGGGAACGCCTTCGCCATCGGCCGGCCGAGCTTTCCGGCGGCGAGCAGCAGCGCGTCGCCATCGCGCGCGCCGTGGCCAATGCGCCGCGGGTGCTGCTCGCCGACGAGCCGACAGGGAACCTCGACCCCAGGACGTCGGACTACGTCTTTTCCATGCTGGTCGCCCTGGTGCGCGCCTCGCGCCTCGCGGCCGTCATCGCCACNCACAACCTCGACCTCGCGGCGCGGATGGACCGGCGCGTGACCATCCGCGACGGCCTCGTCGTCAGCCTCGATTGAGGCTTCGGGAACGCTGCCGGTTCTGCCCGCACCGCCTGCCAACGGCCGACGCCGGCATGAAAAGGCCGCCCGCAGCGCGGACGGCCCCGTAGCCGTCATGGTGGCCTGAGCAGCCTGCGCTCACTGCTTCGTCAGCAGTCGCTCGATCTCGTAGACGGGATGCTTCGTCAGGTCCTTGTCAACTTCGGCGAGCAGCGTGGCTCGGATGTCGTCGTCGAGGCACTCGCGCAGGGCGGCCAGCATGCGCGGCGGCGCGACCAGCACGAGGCCGGGCGGGTTCATCTGCCGGTGCAGGGTCTCCAGTGTCCGTATCGTCTCTTCTGCGAAATGCACCTTGGCCTCGCGCTGCCGGTCCGCGGCCTCGACGGCGCTTGTCGGGCCCACGACGTTCTGCGTGCGGCCCGGCCGGTCCATCCCCGTCGCGGCATTGGAGCCAAGCTCCGGCGCCTCCGCATGCCGTTCGACCTTGAGGTTTGGAAAGACCTCGTCACCCTCGTTGCGCAGGAAGAGCGCCCTGCGGGCATCGCACACGACGACGAGGGCATCGTGGGGGAGGGAAAGCTGCATGGAAGACTCCAACGGCGATCAATGACACTCTGATAGTCGTGCCTTCACGAGCGCGTTCATTGATCGACCGCAATGCGGCGCCGAATCCGTCCGCGGCGGGCGCCGTTGATCTGCCGCAATGCCCTCCCTGGGCCGAGCAGGCATTGTCGGCGCCAGCGACCGGCCGGGTGCCGCGACAGCGCGCGCAACGAAAGGGCGTGCCCGATCGTTGTCCTGATGACCGCTACATGCCGCCGGTGTGGCGCTGGTGCCGCGGCCGGGCGGGAGACGGTGCAGACGAAGGAGGAGGCGCGATGATGAAGGTTGGCGACATCATGACCCTGGGCGCGGCGACGGTTTATCCAGACACGCCGGTGCTCGAAGCGGCGCGACTAATGCTGCACCACGGCATCAGCGGCCTGCCCGTCGTCGACCGTGACGGGCGGCTCATCGGCATGGTGACCGAGCGTGACCTGCTGCGGCGGGCCGAGACTGGCACCGAGCACCAGCGCCCGCGCTGGCTCATCTTCCTCATGGACCCGGCGGCGCGCGCGGAAGACTATGTGCGCAGCCATGGCCGCCGGGTGGCGGACGTGATGACGAACACGCCAGAGAGCGTCTCGCCCGACGCGCCGCTCACCGACGCGGTCGAGCTGATGGAGCGGCGCGGCTTCAAGCGGCTGCCCGTCGTGCGGGACGGGAAGGTTGTCGGTATCGTGAGCCGGGCCAACTTCCTGCGCCTTCTCGCACGGCGGCTGGAGGACGCGGCGCAGGCCACGGCCGAGGACATGGAGATCCGCCAGCGCATCCTCGATGAGGTCGACCGCCAGGGCTGGGCCTCAAAGGGCGCGCTGGACGTGGCCGTCAACGCCGGCAAGGTCGAGCTTGACGGCATCGTGGAGGACGAGCGCGTGCGCGACGCCATCCGGGTGCTGGCGGAGAACCAGCCCGGTGTCACCGAGGTTGCGGAGCGCCTGCGCGTCCAGCGCCCCCTGACGCAGTGGCNGATCTGACAAGGGCTGCCGGGGCGGAACCGCGGCTCCGGTCNTCGCGGGGCTTGCCGGACCGTTCCGGCCGGAGGCGGCGACTCACGTTTGCGAAACGCTCCGTGCAGGTTCGCCGTCTCCCGCCGAGCCGGCCAGCAGGCCCTCACAATTCATCCCGCGTGCCTCGGCCGCCGCAGACCTCCGCGGCGGTAATCATTTGTTGACTCAGAATGCGTGGATTGCTTGAACAAAACGCGAATAGACGAGAACATAAAAAGAACAAGAGGAGAGAGAGATGCTCAAGGCCGTCATCACCTCGCTCGTCGAGATCGCGTCCCTCGGTGTTTTCGTCGCCATGGTCGGCGTCTGGGCGACGGTCGTCAGCGCTCCGCCGGTCTGAGCGGAGGCCGTCCACAGCCCTCGCGCAGCCCCTCGACGGTGCATCGCGAGGGAGTGAAACTGCGGTGCCCGCTGACACTGTCCGGGCCGAGTCGCAGGGCCCCGAAGGGACGAGGACGGAACCAACCATGGGCAACATCCTGAGCAGCGTCGGNTTCGTGCACCTTCACGTGCATTCGTCGTATTCGCTGCTCGAGAGCGCCCTGACCATCGCGNCGCTGGGCAAGCTGGCGACGGCGGACAAGATGCCGGCGCTCGCCCTGACCGACACCAACAATCTCTTCGGAGGGCTGGAGTTCTCCGAGAAGATGAAGGGCCTCGGCATCCAGCCCATCGCCGGGGTGCAGCTCTCGGTCTCCTTCGAGGAGCCGGACGCGACCCAGCGTAACGCCCATGCCCGGGAGTTCCCGCACATCGTGCTCCTGGTGCAGGACGAGGAGGGCTACGGCAACCTGATGCGGCTCACGAGCTGGGCCTATCTTGATACCGACCCCAGCGAAAAGCCGCATGTGCCCATACAGCGGGTCCTTGCCAACAGTCGGGGCCTTATCGCGCTGACCGGCGGCTTCGGCGGGCCGCTCGACCAGGCCTTGCGCGAGGGGCGGGCGGAAACCGCCGAGGCGCGCCTCAAAACCCTGCGCAGTGCCTTCGACGGGCGGCTCTATGTGGAGCTGCAGCGCCACGGCCTGCCCGAGCAGGCCGCCGCCGAGCCGGAGCTGCTGCGCCTTGCCTACGACCTCGGCGTTCCCATCGTCGCCACCAACGAGCCCTTCTTCGCCACGCCGGACGACTACGAGGCGCACGACGCGCTGCTGGCGATCGCGGCCGGGCGGCTCCTGTCGGATGAGAACAGGCGCCGCGTGACGCCGCAGCACGACTTCAAGACNCGCCAGCAAATGGTTGATCTGTTTTCGGATTTGCCAGAGGCGCTGGCGTCCAGTGTCGAGATCGCCATGCGCTGCGCCTACCGCATCCGCACGCGCAAGCCGATCCTGCCGCGGTTCGAGGCCGGCGGTGAGAGCGACGAGGCGGCCGAGCTGCGCCGCCAGGCCGTGGAGGGGCTGAAGCGCCGCCTTGACGCGCACGGCCCCGCTCCCGGCCTGACGGTGGCCGACTATGAGGNGCGGCTCGAGTTCGAGCTCTCCGTCATCGAGCGCATGAAGTATCCTGGCTACTTCCTCATCGTGTCGGACTTCATCAAGTGGGCCAAGGCGCACGACATTCCGGTCGGGCCGGGGCGCGGCTCGGGCGCGGGCTCGCTCGTCGCCTATGCGCTCACCATCACCGACCTGGACCCGCTGCGCTTCAGCCTGCTGTTCGAGCGCTTCCTCAATCCCGAGCGCGTGTCGATGCCGGACTTCGACATCGACTTCTGCCAGGACCGGCGCGAGGAGGTGATTGGCTACGTCCAGAAGCGCTACGGCGAGGACAGGGTCGCGCAGATCATCACCTTCGGCACCTTGCTCGCCCGTGGCGTGATGCGCGACGTCGGCCGCGTGCTGGAGATGCCCTACGGCCAGGTCGACAAGCTCACAAAGCTCGTGCCGCAGAACCCGGCCAATCCGGTGACGCTGAAGAAGGCCATCGAGGACGAGCCGCGCTTGCAGGCCGCTGCCCAGGAAGAGCCGGTCGTCGGCCGCATGCTCGCCATCGCCGAGAAGCTGGAGGGGCTGCACCGTCACGCCTCGACCCACGCTGCCGGCATCGTGATCGGTGACAGGCCGCTCGAGGAGCTGGTGCCGCTCTACCGCGATCCGCGCTCCGGTATGCGTGTCACCCAGTTCAACATGAAGTGGGTGGAGCAGGCCGGTCTCGTGAAGTTCGACTTCCTCGGCCTCAAGACGCTGACGGTGCTGAGGACGGCGGTGAACTTCGTGCGCCAGCGCGGCATTGATCTGGACCTGTCGCGCATCCCGCTCGACGACCGCAANACCTTCGAGTTGCTGGGCCGCGGCGAGACGGTGGGTGTGTTCCAGGTGGAAAGTGCGGGCATGCGCAAGGCCCTCGTCGACATGCGGGCCGACCGGCTGGAAGACCTCATCGCCCTCGTCGCGCTCTACCGTCCGGGCCCGATGGCGAACATCCCGGTCTATTGCGACCGCAAGCACGGCCGGGGCGANCCGCCGGAGAAGTGGTACCTGCACCCGAAGCTGGAGCCGATCCTCAAGGAAACCTACGGCATCATCATCTATCAGGAGCAGGTGATGCAGGTGGCCCAGGCTCTGTCGGGCTACTCGCTCGGCGAGGCTGACCTGCTGCGCCGCGCCATGGGCAAGAAGATCAAGTCCGAGATGGACGCCCAGCGGGCACGCTTCGTCGAGGGCGCGCTGAAGAACGGCCTGACGAAGGAGCTTGCAGACGAGATCTTCGACCTTCTCGCGAAGTTCGCCGACTACGGCTTCAACAAGAGCCATGCCGCGGCCTACGCCCTCGTCGCCTACCAGACCGCCTATCTCAAGGCCAACTACACGGTCGAGTTCCTGGCCGCGTCCATGGCGCTCGACATGGACAACACGGACAAGCTGTCGGAATTCCGCCGCGAGGCCGAGCGGCTCGGCATCCGGGTCGAGCCGCCGTCCATCAACCGCTCGGGCGTCTCCTTCGAGGTCGATCACGACGGCAAGGGGCCCGGCGTCATCCGCTACGCGCTCGCCGCCATCAAGGGTGTCGGGCGGCAGGTCGTTGAAAGCATCGTCTCAGCTCGCGGAGACAAGCCTTTCACCNGTCTTGCGGATTTTGCCTCTCGNATTAACCCGCGGCTTGTCAACAAGCGCACGCTGGAGGCGCTGATCGCGGCCGGCGCCTTCGACGAGCTGGAGCCGGACAGGGCGCGCGCCACGGCGGCGATCGATGCCATGATGGCGCTCGCCGCGCGCACGGCCGCGGCGGCCAGCGACGGGCAGGCGGACATCTTCGGCGGTCTCGCCGCCGGGCCNGAGACGCTGCGCATCCCGCCCTACGAGCCGTGGCCCCCCGCCGTGCGGCTGCAGAAGGAGTATGACGCTGTCGGCTTCTTCCTCTCCGGCCACCCGCTCGACGGCTACGAGGAGATGCTGGGGCGGCTGCGGGTGCAGCGGTGGGTGGACTTTGCCAAGGCNGTGAAGGCCGGGGCGACGATGGGACGCCTCGCCGCGACGGTGCTCGACAGGACAGAGCGCCGCACCAAGAGCGGCAACAAGATGGGTATCGTGACGCTGTCCGACCAGACGGGGCAGTTCGAGGCCATCGTCTTTTCGGAGGGGTTGCAGCGATTCCGCGATTTCCTGGAGCCGGGGCGGGCGGTGGTGCTCGTGGTGCAGGCCTCTGTCGAGGGCGAGGACGTGCGCGCCCGCATCCAGTCCGTCGAGCCTCTCGACGAGGCCATTGCCCAGCACCAGAAAGGCATGCGCATCTACGTGCGCGACGAGACGCCGCTCGCCAGCATCGCCGAACGGCTGAAGCAGCGCGGTGAAGGGGAAGTGTCGATGGTGCTCATCCTCGACAGCGCCCACGAGGTGGAGCTGCGCCTGCCGGGCCGCTACCTCGCCACGCCGCAGATTGCCGGCGCCCTGCGCGCGGTGCCCGGTGTGGTGCATGTCGAGCTGCAATAGCGGGGCGCAGGCTTCGGACACCGCCTGCGAATTTTGCGACGGATCGCAGGCGGCAAGGCCTTGCGTCGCGGCCGCGTCGCCCGTATAAGCGCCGCCATCCCACACGCGGAGATCGCTCTAGAGCATCCGGTGGCTGGCCTGCGCCGGCCGCAGCTCCGCGGAGGTTTGAACCGGAGAAAACTGTTATGGCGCTTCCTGAATTCACGATGCGNCAGCTGCTCGAGGCTGGCGCGCATTTCGGTCACCAGGCTCACCGTTGGAACCCGAAGATGGAACCCTACATCTTCGGCACCCGCAACGGCATCCACATCATCGACCTGGCCCAGACCGTTCCGGCGCTCTACCGTGCGCTGCAGGCGATCTCCGACACGGTGGCGGCTGGCGGCCGCGTCCTCATGGTCGGCACCAAGCGCCAGGCTGCCGAGGCCGTTGCCGATGCGGCCAAGCGTTCGGCTCAGTACTACGTCAACTCCCGCTGGCTCGGCGGCATGCTGACCAACTGGAAGACGATCTCGGCCTCCATCCAGCGCCTGCGCAAGCTCGACGAGATGCTCGCCGGTGGCGCCCAGGGCCTCACCAAGAAGGAGCGCCTGATGCTGTCGCGCGAGCGCGACAAGCTTGAGCGCGCCCTTGGCGGCATCAAGGACATGGGCGGCACGCCCAACCTGCTCTTCGTGATCGACACGAACAAGGAGCAGCTCGCCATCAAGGAGGCGCAGCGCCTGGGCATTCCGGTGGCCGCGATCGTCGACACCAACTGCGATCCCGACGGCATNACCTATCCCGTGCCGGCCAACGANGACGCTGGCCGTGCNATCGCGCTCTATTGCGACCTCGTCGCGCGCGCGGCCATCGACGGCATCTCGCGCAGCCAGGGCGAGCTCGGCATCGACCTCGGCGAGTCCGAGGCCCCGCTCGTCGAGGACCTGCCGGCCGAGGGTGAGCAGGCTGGCGAGGCCTTCGAGCGGCTCGACGCTCCGCGCGGCGCGCCCGACGATCTGACCAAGATCACGGGTGTCGGCCCGCAGCTCGAGAAGACGTTGAACGAGGCCGGCATCTTCCACTACTGGCAGATCGCCGCCATGAGCGACGCCGATGTCGCCAAGCTCGACGCCGAGCTCAAGCTCAACGGCCGCATCGCGCGCGACGGCTGGGTGGCGCTTGCCCGCACGCTGATCGAGGCCGAGTGACCTCGTCGCAATTCCGTGCCGCTTCTGCGGCATGATGATGTCCGGGANATGGTGCGGCCTGGCGCTTCGGTGNCGGGCCGTGCCGCATCGACGATTGTGAGGACAAAATGGCTAATATCACCGCAGCGATGGTCAAGGAGCTCCGCGACAAGACCGGCGCGGGCATGATGGACTGCAAGGCGGCGCTTGCGGAGACCAACGGCGACGTGGAGGCCGCGGTCGACTGGCTGCGNAAGAAGGGCCTCGCCAAGGCCGCCAAGAAGTCCGGCCGTGTCGCGGCTGAGGGCCTCGTTGCGGTCGCCATCGAGGGCACGAAGGGCGTCGTGGTCGAGGTAAACGCCGAGACCGACTTCGTTGCCCGCAACGACCAGTTCCAGGCGCTCGCCGCCAACATCGCGCGCGTCGGCCTCACGGTCGGCGATGACGTCGAGGCCATCAAGGCCGCGGCCTATCCCGGCGGCGGCACGGTGGCGGAGGCCATCGCCAACGCCATCGCGACCATCGGCGAGAACATGACGCTGCGCCGCGCGGCCAGCATCTCTGTGCCGCAGGGGGTNGTCGCCTCCTACATCCACAATGCCGCGGGCGAGAACCTTGGCCGCATCGGCGTGCTCGTCGGCCTCAGCTCCACGGGCAAGACCNAGGAGCTCGCGACGCTCGGCCGCCAGATCGCCATGCACATCGCTGCGGCGAGCCCGCTGGCGCTCGACCCGGCCGGCCTCGACCCGGCGACGGTGGAGCGCGAGAAGGCGATTCTCTCGGAGAAGCACGCCGGCAAGCCGGCCAACGTGATCGAGAAGATCGTCGAGAGCGGCCTCAAGACCTACTACAAGGAGGTCTGCCTCCTCGACCAGGCCTTCATCCACGATCCGTCGAAGACGGTTGCCCAGGTGCTCAAGGAGGCAGAGGGCAAGGCGGGNGCCCCCGTTTCGCTGACGGGCTTTGTGCGCTACAGCCTCGGTGAGGGCATCGAAAAAGAGGAAACCGACTTCGCCGCCGAGGTGGCGGCGGCGGTCGGCGGCTGAGGCCGAGGTTCCCGGAAACGGCGGCGCCAAGCGCCGCCGTTTTTGTAAGATGAGACGGCCGGGCATCCCGCCGGCGGGACAAGGCGCTGACGGGTTGCCCGGTCACGAATGTTGTGATGCCTGCCAGGATCCTCTGATCAGGGCAGGCGCTTGCGGAGGCTGATGGGACGATGTCGGGTAAACGAGCGCTGATCAAACTGTCGGGTGAGGCACTGGCAGGGCCGGACAAGGCCGGCATCCATGGCGAAACCCTGACGGCGCTCGCCAACGACATCGCCACGGCCGCCCGGGCCGGCCACGAGATTGCCGTCGTCGTGGGCGGCGGCAACTTCTTCCGCGGCGTGCAGGGCCTCAACAAGGGACTCGACCGTCCCACCGCCGATTCCATCGGCATGCTCGGCACCGTCATGAACGCCCTGGCGCTGGAGCACGCCATCGAGGCCGCCGGGGTGCCAGCGCGCGCCATGTCGGCCGTGCCCATGCCCTCGCTGTGCGAAAGCTACGCGCGCAAGCGCGCGCTCGATCACATGGCCCACGGCAAGGTCGTGATCCTTGGCGGCGGCACCAGCAATCCCTATTTCACGACCGATACCGGCGCGGCGCTGCGCGCGGCCGAGCTGTCGTGTACGCTGCTCATGAAGGCGACGAATGTCGACGGCGTCTACTCGGCCGACCCCAAGAAGGATCCGAACGCCACCCGTTTCGACCGCCTGACACACGACGAGGCCATCGCCCGCAATCTCAAGGTGATGGACACTGCCGCCTTCGCGCTGGCGCGGGAAGCGGGGCTCACCATCGTCGTATTCTCCCTTGAAGAGCCAGGCTCGATCGGCGCAGTGCTCGAGGGCGGCGGTCGGGCCACGGTCGTCGCTCCCGCGGCGTGACTTGCACGGTCGTGTTCACCGTTCCGAGATGAGGGGCTTGACCCAGAGGCTCCGGCGCGCTCAACGTCGCCGCGATATCTTGCAGGGAGCGAGCAAAAAAATGAGCCAGACATACGATCTCGCCGACATCAAGCGCCGAATGCAGGGCGCCGTGCAGTCCCTGAAGCACGATCTGAGCGGACTGCGCACCGGGCGGGCCTCGGCCAGCCTGGTCGAGCCCATCCAGGTTGATGCCTACGGCAGCATGATGCCGCTCAACCAGGTTGCGACCATCAGCGTCCCNGAGCCGCGCCTNCTGAGCGTGCAGGTGTGGGACCGCGGCATGGTTTCGGCCGTCGAGAAGGCCATCCGCGAATCNAACCTCGGGCTCAACCCGCAGACGGAAGGGCAGGTGATCCGCCTGCGCATTCCGGAGATGAACGAGCAGCGCCGCAAGGAGCTGGTCAAGGTCGCACACAAGTATGCGGAAGAGGCGCGCATCGCGGTGCGCCACGTCCGCCGCGACGGCCTCGACACGCTGAAGAAGCTCGAGAAGGACGGCGAGATGAGCCAGGACGATCACGCCCGCGAGGCCGATCTCGTCCAGAAGGCGACCGACCAGGCGATTGCCGAGATTGACCAGCTCCTTGCCGCCAAGGAAAAGGAGATCATGCAGGTCTGACNTGCATGAAGGGGGGCGGCGCGCGGTGCGACGTCTGGCCGATAGCGCCGTGAGGACAGGTCGATGACGGTAGTAACCGAGCCGGCAACGGCAGCGGAGGTAGCGGGGGCTGTGGCCGGCGGGGGCGGCCTTCCCACCCATGTCGCCATTATCATGGATGGCAACGGCCGCTGGGCGCAGAAGCGCCACCTGCCGCGCGCCGAAGGGCACCGGCGCGGCGTGGAGGCGGTGCGCCGCACCGTGCGCGCTGCCGCGGCACGGGGCATCCGCTACCTTACCATCTACAGCTTCTCGTCAGAGAACTGGCGCCGGCCGGCGAGCGAGATCGCCGACCTCATGAATCTTCTCAAGCTCTTCGTGCGGCGCGATCTCGCCGAGCTGCACCGGGCCAACGTCCGCGTCCGCATCATCGGCGAGCGGGCGGACCTCCAGCCCGACATCACGGCCTTGCTCGAGGAGGCGGAGAGCGTCACGCGCGACAACACCGGCCTCACGCTGGTCGTCGCCTTCAATTACGGCTCGCGGCAGGAGATTGTCCGAGCCGCGCGGCGCATCGCTGAGGATGTTCTGGCCGGACGCCTCGCGCCCGAGGCTATCGATTCCGCTGCTGTCGCAGCCCGTCTCGACCTCGCGGGCGTGCCGGATCCGGACCTCATCATCCGCACCTCGGGCGAGCAGCGCCTGTCCAACTTCCTGCTCTGGCAGGCGGCCTATGCCGAGCTCGTCTTCCTGCCGGTGCTGTGGCCGGATTTCGACGAGGCCACGTTCGACGAGGCGCTCGCGGAGTTCGCACGGCGCGAGCGGCGCTACGGCGGCCTGTCGGCGAGTTCCTGAGCGTCATGGCCTCNCCCGAGCCGCCGCCGCCGGCTACGCCCCGCACGATCGCATCCTTCCTCTCCTCCGAGCTCGGGCGGCGCACGCTGTCCGGCATCGCCCTCGTCGTCCTGGCGCTTGGCACCGCCTGGTGGGGCGGCCTTGCCTTCGACCTGCTCTGGGCCCTCGCGGGCGCGCTCGTCTGCCGCGAATGGGTGGCTCTGTCGCCGGCGCGTGACGAGCCTGCCCTGGCGCTCGGCGGCGCCGCGGCAGTGGCCGTGGCTGCCATCATCCTGTCGGTGAGCGGCAACCTGCCGTCGGCCCTGACCGCGCTTGCGGTGGGTGCCGCGGGCCTCGCCGCCCTCGGGCGCAATCGCACCTCGCGCCTGTGGGCTCTCGCGGGGCTGCTCTATGCGGCCGTCATCGGGCTCGTGCCGGTCGCGGCGCGGGCGCTGCCCGACGTCGGCCTCGTCGTCATCCTGTGGATGTTCGCCGTCGTCTGGATGACGGACATCGCCGCCTATTTCTCAGGGCGCACCCTCGGCGGGCCAAAATTGTGGCCGAGCGTGAGCCCCAAGAAGACATGGTCCGGTTTCTTCGGCGGGCTCGCGGCGGGCTGCCTCGCCGGCATGACCGTCGTCGCGGTCGCCCAGGGCTACGGCGTTGCGCAGCAGGTGCCACTGTGGCTGATCGGCATCGCGTCGGCCCTTGCTTCCGCGCTCGGCCAGCTCGGCGATCTTGCCGAATCCGCGCTGAAGCGCCGGGCGGGGGTGAAGGACTCCGGCCAGATCATCCCGGGTCACGGCGGCGTGATGGACCGGCTCGACGCCTTCTGGGCCGTGGCCCTTCTCGTCGGTATGGGGCTTGTCGTGGGGGCCGTCGTCCGGGCGTCGGCACTTTGAGGTGGCAGGCGATGGCGACGCGCATCACCATTCTCGGCGCAAGCGGCTCCGTCGGATCGGCGGTGGCCGATGTCGTTGCCGCTCACCCCGACCGCTTCGAGGTCGAGGCTGTCATTGGCGGTCGCGATGCGCGGGCCCTCGCCGCGGTGGCCCTGCGCCTGCGCGCGCGCCTCGCCGTGCTGGCGGACGGTGAGGGTGGTCCGGCCCTGGCGGAGGCACTGGCCGGCAGCGGCATCGCGAGCGCGGCGGGCGAGACGGCAGTGCTCGAGGCGGTCGACCGCGAGTGTGATCTCGTCGTGGCCGCCATCGCGGGCACGGCTGGACTGCGCCCCACCCACCGCGCGCTTCGTGCCGGCCGCCGCATCGCCCTCGCCAACAAGGAATGCCTCGTCACGGCCGGCCACGTATTCATGCGCGACGCGGCAAGGGCCGGCGCAACTGTCCTGCCTCTCGATTCCGAGCACAACGCGCTCTTCCAGGCCCTCGGCAACGCAACCGTCGAAGATGTGGAGGCGATGACGCTGACGGCCTCGGGCGGGCCGTTCCGCGACTGGCCGGCACAGGCGATAGCCGAGGCGACGCCCGAGCAGGCGCTGAAGCATCCCAACTGGTCGATGGGCGCGAAGATCACCGTGGATTCCGCGGGGCTCATGAACAAGGGCCTCGAGCTGATCGAGGCGCACCATCTCTTCGGCCTTCCGGCTGCGCGGCTCCGGGCCGTGGTGCATCCGCAGTCGATCGTGCATGGCATCGTGCATTTCCGGGATGGTTCGCTCGCGGCCGGCCTCGCGATGCCGGACATGCGCGTGCCGGTGGCCCATTGCCTCGCCTGGCCGGAGCGTCTCGACATGGCGGTTCCGCGGCTCGATCTTGCCGCAATGGGGTGCCTTACTTTTGCCGAACCCGACACGGCACGCTTCCCGGCCCTGCGGCTTGCGCGCGAGGCCCTGGAGCAGGGCGGGGCCGCGCCGACGGTGCTCAACGCGGCCAACGAGGTCGCGGTGGAGGCCTTCCTTGCGGGACGCATCAGGTTCGGCGATATCGCGCGCCTCGTCGAGGCGGTCTGCACGCATGAGGGCGGGGGGCCCGCGCCGGCCGGGATCGACGAGGCGTTGGCAGTGGATCTGGCCGCACGGGAAAGGACCCGTGCATATTTGAGGCAATCATACTGAACGGGTGCAGATCGCGCCCGGCGAGGAGTGGGTGATGGACATTGCGGGCACGGTGATCGGCGCGGNGTGGGGATTGCTGAGTTATCTCGTCCCNTTCCTGTTCGTGCTGACGATCGTGGTCTTCTTCCACGAGCTCGGCCATTTCTGGGTGGCCCGCCGCTGCGGNGTCGCCGTCCAGGCCTTTTCCATCGGCTTCGGGCGCGAGCTCGTCGGCTGGACGGATCGCCATGGCACGCGCTGGCGCATCTCGGCCATCCCGCTTGGCGGCTATGTCCGCTTCGCCGGCGACGCCAACAGCGCCAGCGTGCCGGACCGCGAGGTCCTGGAGACCATGTCNGAGGAGGAGCGGCGCGGCAGCTTCTACCACAAGAGCGTCGGCGCCCGGGCGGCAATCGTNGCGGCCGGTCCCATCGCTAACTTCGTGCTCGCCATCGCCATCTTCACGGCGAGCGTCTACTTCGGCGGCCGGGCCATCCTCCTGCCGCGCGTCGATACGGTGGAAGCGGGCAGCGCCGCCGAACGCGCCGGCATCCTTCCCGGCGACCTTGTGCTGACCATCAACGGGCAGCCCATGGAAAGCTTCGCTGACATGCAGCGTGTCATCAGCGCGCGTCCGGGCGAGGAGCTGACCATCACCGTCGAGCGCAACGGCCGCGAAGTCACGCTGACGGCGATTCCCGACCTGCGCGAGATGACGACGCCGTTCGGCAAGCAGCGCATCGGTCTGCTGGGCCTGCGCGCGTCCCGTGACCCCGGCGACTGGACCGTCAAGGAATACGGTCTCGTTGATTCTTTGAGGATAGGGTTAACAGATACTTGGTACATCGTGGAGCGGACCGGCGATTATGTCGGAAAGCTTCTCACGGGCCGCGAATCGACCGATCAGCTCTCCGGCCCGATACGCATCGCGCAGGTCTCCGGAGAGGTCGCNTCCATGGGCGGACTGGCCGGGCTCATCAACCTGGCGGCGATCCTATCTGTCTCTATTGGCTTGATAAATCTCGTTCCGGTGCCGATGCTCGACGGCGGCCATCTCCTGTTCTACGCNATCGAGGCGGTGCGCGGACGCCCCCTCAGTGAGCAGGCNCAGGAGATCGGCTTCAGAATTGGGCTTGCCTTGGTGCTCATGCTCATGCTCTTCGTGACGTGGAACGATCTGCAGCATCTGGGCGCTGTTTTCGGTCTCGGAGCGACGTGACCAGCCAGCAACGCTTGCCTGAAAAATGCGCGGATGGCGCCTTCGGCCCGTTTGCAGACCGACATAAACTCTGTAGAAGCGTCTTCGACCCATACTCCGGGCAATCGACAGACGGTTCGTTCGGGAAAGAATAAAGAGGGTAGGCACCTGATGACGCGGAATGTGAAGAACCGCCGGGCCAGAGTGGCGCGTCGCCTGACAGGCGTGCTCCTTGCCAGTGTGGCCATCGTTGCGAGCGCACAGGTCGCCACTGCCCAGTCGGCGCGCAGCACGCGCTCCGGCGGCCAGACGGCCAGCGTCAGCGCGCCGCTCATCAACCGCGTGGTCTTCCAGGGCAACAAGAAGCTGAAGTCCGAGCAGCTCGGCCCCGAGCTGCAGACGCAGGCGCGCACGCCCTACAGCCAGTCGACCGTCGACAACGATATCGAGCGCATCCGCGAGATCTATCGCCGCGGCGGCCGCAGCCTGGCCAAGGTCAGTGCCCGCATGGTGCCCCTGGCGAACGACAGGGTCGACGTCGTCTTCACCATCGATGAGGGCGACAAGACCGGCGTCAAGGAGATCAACTTCGTCGGCAACAGGGCGTTCTCGTCGTCGAAGCTGCGCAACCTGATGACGACGACGGAGATGAACTTCCTGTCGTTCCTCAAGAACACGGACGTCTACGACCCCGACCGCATCTCCGCCGACCTCGAGCTGATCCGTCGCTACTACCTGAAGAACGGCTATGCCGACTTCCGTGTCGTCTCCGCCGATGCGGTGTTCGACGAAGCGCGCGAGGGCTACATCGTCACCATCACGGTGGACGAGGGCGAGCAGTATCGTGTCGGCAACGTCACGGTCGATTCGCAGGTGCCGGAGGTGCGGGCCGAGGAGCTGCAGCGCATGACGCGCCTCTCGGCTGGTGACGTCTACAACGCCGAGGCTGTCGAGAAGACCCTCACCAACATGACGGCCGAGCTCGGCCGGCGTGGCTACCCGTTCCTCACCGTGCGCCCGCGTGGCTCGCGCGACCCGGCTACGCGCACCATCTCCCTCGACTATGTCGTGGAGGAGGGGCCGCGGGTCTACATCGAGCGCATCAACGTGCGCGGCAACACCCGCTCGCGCGACTATGTCATTCGCCGCGAGTTCGACATCGGCGAGGGNGACGCCTACAACCAGGTGCTCATCGACCGCGCNGTGCGCCGCCTCAACAACCTCGGCTACTTCAAGACCGTCCGCGTCACCAACGAGCCCGGCTCCACGCCTGACCGCGTCGTTGTGAACGTGGATGTCGAGGATCAGTCCACCGGCCAGTTCTCGATCTCGGGCGGCTACTCGACCTCCGACGGCTTCATCGGCGAGGTCGCTGTCTCCGAGTCGAACTTCCTTGGCCGCGGCCAGTATGTCCGTCTCGCCGGTGCCTGGGGCCAGCGCGCGCAGGGCGTCGAGTTCTCGTTCACCGAGCCGTACTTCCTTGGNCAGCGCATGGCCTTCGGTGTCGACCTGTTCTCGAAATACACCGACAACACCAACTACTCGCGCTACGAGAACCGCGTGACGGGCGGCCAGCTCCGCCTCGGCCTGCC
>JGI25328J35697_1001213_pt1 | contig 18624 bp, 20 predicted proteins | sample HigsolmetaAR203D_FD_35697 | JGI IMG/M metagenome (IMG submission 35697)
GGGCCGGAGCGGGAATAGCCCCTTCAAGCCCACCGCGATATCGAACCCAAAGCCTATAGGCCCGTGTGCGCCTCTCAAAAGCAGGTTTCCGGAGGTGTCCACATGGGCCAGGCCCTGGGAAAGATCCCGATGATCGGCGACATTCCGGTCCTCGGTGCGCTCTTTCGCTCGCAGAGCTTCCGCCGGGACGAGAGCGAGCTCGTCATCCTGATCACGCCCTACATCGTGTCGCCGGTTCGCGACAGGCGCCTGGCAACGCCGCTCGACCGGCCGCGCCAGGCGCTGGGCCGGCACACGGCGGCGCGGGTGACCAAGGGGCCGGTCTCCGGCCTCATCTTTAAGTGACGGCGGAGAAGGACGATGACGATCATTCTGCGACATCGCGGCGCTTCCTCCCTGCTGGCCGGCGCCCTTGCTGCCGCCCTTGCCGGCTGCGTACGCACCCCGCCCGACTATTCCCCGCACTACAGCAGCGCGGCCGGTCGTGCCGCATGGTCGACTGTCACGGTGCCCGTCGACGGCCTCGTGCCGGAGGCGTGCATGACGCCCGATCCGACGCAGGTGAGCGACCTCGGCCCCTTCCTGCCGCCGGGCTGTGCCAATGCCTACAACCTGATGCGCATGGCGGAGCGCAAGCACGACCTCGTTCACGGCCGTCAGATGGGACGGGCTCCCGGACTCCCGACGTTCCGCGCGGCACAGCAGTACCTGACCGGCAGCGAGCGCGACCCCGGCAAGAGTGTGTCGGGCGGCAGGTGACACGGCGTCAGATCATGACGGCGCCGAGGGCCAGAGCCCTGGCCTTGGCGTCACCCGAAGTTGCGATCTTTCTTGCCTGGGAGAGCAGCTTGTCGACATCGCGAGGGTCCAGGCGGCGCTCCTGCGTCTTCCGCACCTCGGCGGCCTTGTCGGTCAGACCGAGTACGAGCACGCGGGCGCGGTGGTGCCGCTGCTGCGCTGTCGGATGTGCCACGACTTCGGCAATGAGCGCCTGTGCCTCCGCATCGCGGCGGGCAAGAGCGGTGGCGAGGGCGAGGTTGGTCTTGATGTCGAGGTCGGCGGCGTCGAGTGCGAGGGCCTTGCGGTAGGCGGCCTCGGCCTCCGTGAGGCGGCCGGCGAGCGTGTAGGCGATGCCGAGCCGGTTGTAGGCGGTGGCGGTGCCGACCTGAGGGGCCGCCGCGGCGATGAGTGCCACGGCCTGCGTCGTCTCCCCCCGGCGCAGCTTGGCCGAGCCGAGGCCGAGCAGGGCCGTTGCATCGGCCGGCTTCAGGTCGACGGCCGTGGCATAGGCGCGCTCGGCACGCTCGTTCTCTCCGAGCCGCAGATAGGCGTCGCCGAGACGGGTATGGAGCATCGCATCGTCACTGGCGAGCTCGCCCGCGCGGTCGAGAAGCGCGAGTGCCGTCTGCGTCTCGCCGCGGCCTGCGATATCCTCGGCGAGGAAGAGGAGACGGCCGGCCTGCGACGTCTCCTCCGGGATGGTCTTGTCGAAGGGGTGCAGCGGGCTGATCGCCATGCAGCCGGCGAGCCAGGCCGCGAATATGGTGGCCGTTGTCGTTGATACGAGCCGGTGATCCATGCAGTGCCTCCCACAATCGACACCTGCGGCGCATGGCAGGCCGCACGGTGGATGTCGTGTCGATTGCTAGACGACCGCCCGGCGCGCAGGCGCGGGCCGGGCGGTCGACTTGAAGGCAGCTTGTGCACACAGNGCGTCCGGGGCGGCGCGACCCGCCCGGCNGCAGGCTCTCAGGCCTCGCGGACGGTCACGAGACCGGCCGGCTCGCGCGCNATGGCGAGCGGGTTGCGCAGCGGGCGGCCGAAGCCCTCAGCCTCGATCTCGAAGATGTCACCCTCCTGCGTGCGCACGCCGTCGGCGAAGCTCAGCGTCGCCGTGCCGAAGTAGTGGACATGCACGTCNCCCGGCACCCGGTGCTCGGCATACTTGAAGTGGTGATGCTCGAGATTGGCGAAGCTGTGCGACATGTTGGCCTCGCCCGTGACGAAGGGCTTCTCCCACAGCACNGCGCCGTCGCGGCGGATGCGGCTCACGCCCCGGATGTCTGCGGGCGGCGTGCCGATGAGCACCTCCGGCCCGAAGCTGCTCTGGCGCAGCTTGGAATGGGCCAGGAAGAGGTAGTTTTTCCGCTCGGTGACGTGGTCGGAGAACTCGTTGGCNAGGGCAAAGCCCACACGCACGGGCGTCCCGTCCGGGGCGATGACATAGAGGCCGGCGAGCTCCGGCTCCTCNCCCGCATCCTCGGCGAAGGCGGGGGAGACGAGCGGCGCGCCCGGCGGCACGATGAAGCGGCCGTTGCCCTTGTAGAACCACTCGGGCTGCACGCCGACGGCCCCCGGCGCCGGTCGGCCGCCCTCGAGGCCCCAGCGGAACATCTTCATGGAGTCCGTNAGCGCCGCCTCGTCCGCCTCGACGGTCGACTTGTGCATCTTGTCGCGCGTGTCGGCACTGCCGAGGTGGGTGAGGCCCGTGCCGGTGACGTGGCAGCGCGTCTCGTCCGGATGGTCGATCGGCGGCAGCAGGCGCCGGTCGGCGATGACGGCGTCGTAGTCGACGCTTCTGTCGCTGAGCCGNGAGCGCACGAACGTGGCGAGCGGTGTGTTCGCCGCCAGCGCGTCGAGCACGAGGGAATAGACGCTCTGCGTGCCGTTGAGCACGGTCAGGTGGCGGCCGTCCTCGGAGGGCACGCCGACGCGTCGCGTGCCGGCTTCATCGAAGAACTGGACGAGGCGAAGGGACATGCTCAGTCCTCCCGTCAGTGGTTGTCGCGCGGGACAGCCGAGCCGCTCTTGCCCACGAGGAAGTCGAGGTCGGCGCCCTCGTTGGCCTGCAGCACGTGGTCCACATAGAGCTTGACGTAGCCGCGGTCGGTGTGGGGTGCCGGCGGCTGCCAGGCGGCGCGGCGGCGCTCGAGCTCCTCATCCGAGACGTGCAGCGTGAGCGTGCGGGCCGGCACGTCGAGGGTGATCATGTCACCGTTCTGGACGAGGGCGAGCGGGCCGCCGGCGGCCGCCTCCGGCGCCGTGTGCAGCACCACCGTGCCGTAGGCCGTGCCTGACATGCGCGCGTCCGAGATGCGGACCATGTCGGTGATGCCCTTCTTCAGGATCTTGGGCGGCAGCGGCATGTTGCCGACCTCGGCCATGCCGGGATAGCCCTTGGGNCCGCAGTTCTTGAGCACCATGACACAGGTCTCGTCGATGTCGAGGTTCTCGTCATTGATGCGGGCGTGGAAGTCCTCGATGTTCTCGAAGACGACGGCCCGGCCCGTGTGCTGCATGAGGTGCGGGGACGCGGCCGAGGGCTTGATGATGGCGCCGTCGGGGGCGAGGTTGCCGCGCAGCACGGCGATGCCCGCCTCGGGCTTGAAGGCGCGTCGAAGGAGTGGATCACCTCGCGGTTCCAGCACGGGGCGTCCTTGTTGTTCTCCCAGATGGTGCGGCCGTTGACGGTGAGCGCGTCCTTGTTGAGGAGGCCACGCTCGCCGAGTTCGCGCAGCACAGCCGGCAGGCCGCCCGCCTCGAAGAAGTCCTCCATCAGGAAGCGGCCGGAAGGCATCAGGTCGACGAGGCAGTGGACGTCGCGGCCGAGGCGGTCCCAGTCGTCAAGGGTCAGCTCCACGCCGACGCGACGGGCGAGCGCGATGAGGTGGATGACGGCGTTCGTCGAGCCGCCGATGCCGGCGTTGGCGCGGATGGCGTTCTCGAAGGCCTCGCGCGTCAGGATCTTGGACAGCACGAGATCCTCGCGGACCATCTCGACGATGCGGCGGCCGGCCTCGCGGGCGAGGTGGTTGCGGCGCGCGTCGACGGCCGGGATGGCGGCGTTGCCGGGCAGGCCGACGCCGAGGGCTTCCACCATGCAGGCCATGGTCGAGGCCGTGCCCATGGTCATGCAGTGGCCGTGCGAGCGGTGCATGCACGCCTCGGCCTCATGGAACTCCTCGATGGTCATCTTGCCGGCGCGCACGTCCTCGCTCATCGACCAGGTGTTGGTGCCCGAGCCGATGTGCTTGCCGCGGTAGATGCCGCGCAGCATGGGGCCGCCCGAGATGCCGATGGTAGGCAGGTCGACGCTCGCCGCGCCCATGAGCAGCGAGGGCGTGGTCTTGTCGCAGCCCATGAGCAGCACGACGCCGTCGAGCGGGTTGGCGCGGATCGATTCCTCCACGTCCATCGAGGCGAGGTTGCGGTAGAGCATCGCCGTCGGGCGCAGCAGCGTCTCGCCCAGCGACATCACCGGAAACTCGAGCGGGAAGCCGCCCGCCTCCAGGATGCCCCAGCGCACGTGCTCGGCGATCGTCTTGAAATGCGAGTTGCAGGGGGTCAGCTCGGACCAGGTGTTGCAGATGCCGATGACCGGGCGGCCATCGAACTGGTCCTGCGGGAAGCCGCGGTTCTTCATCCAGGAGCGGTAGAGGAAGCCGTGCTTATCCTGCTTGCCGAACCACTCCTGGCTGCGGAGCTTCTTCTTCGTGCCGTTGCTCATGGGTCGAAGTCCTCTTGCGGCGTCGGTCAGTTGGCGGGGTTGCGGCGCTCGAGCTCGACGAGGAGGCCCGAGTGGTCGAGGTCGCCGGCGTTGGCGAGAAGGCCGCGGAAGAGGTCGGCGGTCGCGGCCGTGAAGGGCATGGCGGCAAGGCCGAGGCGCCCGGCGGCGTCGAGCGCGTTGTCGATGTCCTTGAGGTGCGTGACCGAGCGGCCCCTGGTGGTGAAGTCGCGCTCCACCATGCGGGCGCCGTGCAGGTCGAGCACGCGGCTCTCGGCGAAGCCGCCGCGCAGCGCCTCGCGCACCTTGGCCGGGTCGGCACCGCCGCGCGCCGCGAGCATCAGTGCCTCGGCCACGGCGCCGATGGTGACGCCGACGATGATCTGGTTGGCGAGCTTGGCGAGCTGGCCGGAGCCGTGCGGCCCGACGAGCGTCGCCCGGCCCATGGGCGCGAAGACGGCGGCAACGCGCGTAAAGACTGGCTCGTCGCCGCCGACCATGATGGCGAGCGTGCCCTGTTCGGCGCCCACCGTGCCGCCGGAGACGGGCGCGTCGAGATAGGAGACGCCCCTTTCAGCGAGGCGAGCCGCGTGATCCTGTGCCTCGGCCGGCTTGATCGAGCTCATGTCGATGAGCACGGCGCCCGGCCGCATCGCCTCGGCGACGCCCTGGCCGAAGACGACGGCTTCGACGATGGGACCGTTCTCCAGCATCGTGATGACGATGTCCGCCTCTGCCGCCGCCTCCGCGGCGCTTGCGGCGATGCGGGCGCCGAGCGGCGCCAGCGCCTCGGCCTTCTCGCGCGAACGGTTCCACAGTACGAGCGGCCAGCCGGCCTCGATCAGGCGGCGGGCCTGGCGTGCGCCCATGAGACCGAGGCCGAGAAAGGCCACGGTCGGCTTGTTGTCGGTCATCGAACCACCCTCGAACGTTCCGCCGGCGCAGCTTCCGGCCTCGCCGCGGCAGCGCCTCCTCAGAATGGCTCTAGACGAAAGAACGATAACCGCCTAATCGCTTTATGCGATCAATTGATATAAAATCGGATATCACGATGCCGATGGAGGAGCGGGCGAGGACGGCAGCGCCGCCGGCGCTGGAGGCGGCCGTGCGGCGGCTCAAGCTGCGCCAGCTGCAGCTTCTCGTCGCCATCGGTGAGCATGCCAACCTGCATCGCGCCGCGGAGGCGGTGCATATCAGCCAGCCGGCGGCCTCCAAGCTGCTCGCCCAGGTGGAGGANGCGGTCGGCACNAGCCTCTTCGAGCGCCTGCCGCGCGGCCTGCGGCCGACTGCGGCCGGAGAGGCGCTGCTGCGCCGCGCCGGCAATGTCATGGCCGAGCTGTCGGCGGCGGGGGAGGAGTTGGCGGCCATCGCNAGCGGTCGCGGCGGTCGCGTGCGCCTCGGCTCNATCGTCGGTGCGGTGCCGGGTCTCATCAGCGCCACGGCGGTGTCATTGCACCGCGCGAGCGATCCAGTCGCCCTGTCGCTCGTCCTCGGCACCAGCGGAACGCTGCTTGCGGCCCTGCGCGAGCGGCGGCTCGACCTTGTCGTCGGCCGCATCCCGGTGTCGAGCGAGCGGCACGACCTGTCGTTCGAGTTTCTCGTCGACGAGCGGCAGGTGGTGGTCTGCCGGGCCGATCACCCCATCGCCGTGCGGGCGCAGGGCGCGCCTGGCGACCTCGAGCTNGCCCATCTCATGGACGAGCCGTGGGTGGTGCATCCGCCGGGCAGCGTGCTGCACGCTCGCTTCGAGGACAGGCTGCGGCGGGCCGGCCTGCCTTCGCCCGTGCAGGCCATCGAGACCGACTCCGTNGACATCACCATCAACCTGCTGCTGACGGGCGACTTTCTCGCCATCCTGCCGCGCAANACGGTGGCGCCGTGGATCGAGCGCGGTTTCCTCGCCGTCCTGCCGGTGGATCTGTCGCTCGACCTGGGGGCCGTCGGCATCATCACGCTGACCGACCGCCCGCTGTCGCGAGCGGCCGAGCGTGTCGTCGAGAGCCTCAGGCGCCACGCCCGCGCCGGCGCGGATCAGGCGGGTGAGCCGTAACGTCCCTTGAGATAGGCGTAGAGTGCCCGCGCGCCCTGCACCTCACCGCCCTCGGGCCGTCCGGGCTTGGTCGAGGGATTCCAGGCATAGATGTCGAGATGGGCATAGGCCGCCGCCTTCTCGACGAAGCGCTGCAGGAAGAGCGCGGCGGTGATGGCGCCGGCGAAGCCGCCGCTCGAGACGTTGTTCACCTGCGCGACCTTCGACTCCAGCATGGAATCGTAGGCGCCCCACAGGGGCAGGCGCCACAGCGGATCCCAGACCGCGAGGCCGAGGCGCTGCAGTTCGCGGCCAGGCTGTCGTCGCGGGTAAAGAGCGGCGGCAGGTCCGGGCCGAGGGCAACGCGCGCGGCGCCGGTAAGCGTGGCAAAGTCGATGAGCAGCTCGGGTGCCTCTTCGTCCGCGAGGGCCAGCGCGTCGGCGAGAATGAGCCGGCCCTCGGCATCGGTGTTGCCGATCTCGACCGTGATGCCCTTGCGGCTGCGAAGGATGTCGCCGGGGCGGAAGGAGGCGCCGGAAACGGCGTTCTCGACCGCCGGAACGAGGAGACGCAGGCGCACGGGCAGTCGCGCGTCCATGATCATCTGCGCAAGGGCGATGGCCGCCGCCGCCCCGCCCATGTCCTTCTTCATCAGCAGCATGGCGCTCGAGGGCTTGATGTCGAGCCCGCCGGTGTCGAAGGCGACGCCCTTGCCGACGAGGGTGACCTTTGGCGCATCGGCCGCGCCCCAGGTGAGATCGATGAGGCGCGGCGGCACCGCCGAGGCGCGGCCGACCGCGTGGATCATCGGCAGGTTATGTGCCAGGAGCTCGTCGCCGACGATCGTGCGCACCCCGGCGCCGAAGCGCGTGCCGAGCGCCCTGATCGCCTCCTCGATGCCGTCCGGGCCGAGGTCGTTGGCTGGCGTGTTGATGAGGTCGCGGCCGAGCGTCACCGCCTCGACGATCCGCGCCAGTTCGTCGCCGTCCACGCCGTCCGGCAGCACGATGCGGCAGCCGCCCTCCTTCGGCTCGCGGTAGCGTTCGAACCGGTAGGTGCCGAGCAGAAAGGCGAGGGTGGCCGTCTCGGCGCTGCCAGGCGGCAGCGTGGCGAAGTGATAGGTCCCGTCGGGCAGGAGTCCCGGCAGCTTGCCGGGCAGGAAGGGATTGGCCCGGGGGCTGTCGGCCGGGTCGATGCCGAAGAGCACGGCCGCGATGGTCCCCTTCGCGTCGGGAAGGGCGAGGCAGCGCCCCGGCTTCGGCTCGAAGCCGTGCGCCTCGGCGAAGGCGCGGGCACTCGCCGGCAGGCTGTCGCGAACGCCGGGCCAGCCGTCCGGCTGCACGAGGTGAATGGCGATGGAAGGGGTGTCGATGGCGGCGACGAGCGCGTGCACGGTCACGGGTCCTCCTCGATGAACCTGACCCGTCGATAGCACGGGCGCGTTGCCCGGTCACAGATCCTTCTGCATCAGGAGCAGATCGAGCGAACGGCCGAACTTGCGGCCGATGCCCCGGAGTGTGCCGACCTCGCGGAAGCCGAAACGGGCGTGGAGGGCGCAGGAAGGCTCGTTCGGCAGGCCGATGGCCGCCACCATCACGGCGCGCCCGTCGCGGCGGGCTTCGGCGATCAGCGCCTCCATCAGTGTGGACGCGATGCCGCGATGCTGGAAGGCGTCGCAGACGTAGATGGAGTTCTCGACAGTGAGGTCGTAGCCGGCGCCGGTGCGGAAAGGGCCGTAGGTGGCGAAGCCCGCAAATTGCGCAGCGCCCTCGGACGAGCCACCTCCGCGACGAGGACCGGGAAGCCCCGCTGCGTGCGCTCGCGGAACCAGCCGAGCCGCTCGTCGAGACTGGCGGGCTCGTGTCGCCAGATGGCGAGGCTGTTGAGGATGTGGTGGTTGTGCAGGGCGAGAATGGCGGGAACGTCCGCTTCGCGGGCGGGCCGGATGGTCGTCATGGCTCAGAGCGTCTTGTAGAAGAAGGTCGTCGGCGCCGGCGTGCCGTCGGTCGTGAGCGCGTGCCCCGGCACGACGCCGAACTCCTGCCAGCCGCACGCGCGGTAGAGCGCCTCGCCGGCACTGCCCGTCTGTGTGTCGAGCAGGAGGAGCGTGCGCCCGGCAGCCCGTGCCGTCTCCTCCGCCGCCGCGAGCAGGCGCCTGCCGATGCCGCGCCGGCGGTGGCTCGCCAGCACCAGCATCTTGGTGATCTCGCCCCGGTGCGGCGCGTTGGGCTGGTGGGCATAGGTGAGGATGACGGTGCCGACGATGCGCCCCGCCTCCTCCGCGACGAGCAGCACGCGCCCGCCGTCGGCAATGCCGGGCAGCTGGCTGCGCCAGAAGGCGGCGGCCTCCTGGGCGGTGAGCCCCGCGAGGAAGTTGACGGAGGCGCCGTGGGCCACGGCATCGACCAGGACGGCGGCGAGCTCGTCCAGGCGTGCGGTCGCCTCGCCGGCCGTCAGCGGGCGAACGACGACGGATGCGGCGGCGTGCCCTTCGGCGATGGGAGCAGTGTCGTTCATGGTCTCAGCCCTTGCGCGGGTCGACGGGGGCGAGCACGACGGCGTAGCGCACCGGCCGCGTGCCCGGATTGCGGTAGACGTTGGGGCGGTCGAGCCGCATGTGCAGGCAGTCGCCCGTATGGAGCAGGAAGACCTCGTCGCCGACGGTCTTCTCCAGCGTGCCGTCGAGCACCCAGACGTGCTGGTCGATGCCGCGCGACAGCCAGGGGTGGTCGAAGGCGACGCGCGCGCCCGGCGGCAAGGTCACGTCGACGATCTCGACAGGCGAGCCGGTGCCGGGAGGCGAGACGGCGCGCCGGACGTAGCCGGTCTCCGGGTCCTGCCACACGGGCTGCTCGTCGGCCCTCTGCACCGGGCTCGCCACGGGCGTCTCGCGCGCGAAGAGCGAGGCGAGGCTGACACCGAGCCCGGCGCAGAGCCGGCCGAGCAGCACGGCAGTGGGGTTCGACTCGCCGCGCTCGATGCGCGAAATCATAGCGCGGCTGATGCCTGTCTCCTCCGCGAGCGCATCGAGCGTCAGCCCGGCCTTCTGGCGCAGCGCCTTGAGCCGGCGCCCGAGCGCCCTCGCCATGTCTTCGTCCGATGGTGCATTATCCAACATAAGAGAATTATCGTCTCATATGTTGGAATGGGAAAGCCCGAAGAATCGGCAGGCTCGCCCGCATATCGGGCAGCGACCTTCCATGCTGCTGCCGCCCCTCCTCGCCGGGCCGCCGTTAACGCCTCGTTAGGGTTAACGATCTATCAACGGCGTCGGGCGCACGATGCGCAATCAGTATCGGGGGCAATCATGGCGGCTCAATCGTGCAGGCCGTTCGCGCGGCGTGGGGCATCCATGGTTTTCTGGCGTGCCGCGGCAGTTTCGGCTCTGGCGCTGTCGCTCGGCGGCTGCCTGTCGAGCGGCGACGTCACCGGCTCGACCGGGCTCATCGGCTCGCGCAAGACCGAGCCGCAGGCGCAGGCGACGGCCGCCCGCGGGGAGGCCGAGTGGCGCGCCGCCGCGCAGGAGTGGGGCAAACACTACGAGGCGCGCCCCACCGACAAGCAGGCCGCCCTCAACTATGCGCGGGCGCTGCGCGCACTCGACCAGCGCGCGCAGGCAGCAGCCGTGCTGCAACAGGCGGCGCTGCACAACCCCAAGGACCAGGAGGTTCTTGCCGCCTACGGCAAGGCGCTCATCGATGTCGGGCGCTTCAAGGAGGCGGAGGGGGTGCTGGCCCGCGCCCATACGCCCGACAAGCCTGACTGGCGCGTGCTGTCGGCGCAGGGCACGGTGGCTGACCAGCTCGGTGACCACGCGGTCGCCCAGCGCTTCTATCTCACCGCCCTCAAGATCGTGCCGGGGGAGCCGAGCGTCCTGTCCAACCTCGGCCTGTCTTATGCCCTGTCGAAGCAGCCGGCCGAGGCCGAGCGCGTGCTGCGCGAGGCGGCGGCGCATCCCCGGGCCGATGCGCGCGTGAAGCAGAACCTTGCGCTCGTGCTGGCGCTGCAGGGCAAGATGGCGGAGGCCGAGCAGGTCCTGTCCCAGAGCCTGCCGCCGTCCGAGGTGGCCGCCTATATGGCCTATCTCAGGCAGACCACCGGCCGTCGCGCCTGAATCAGCGCGACACGGGCGCCGGCCGAAAGGTTGACCGGTGATCGCCGAGGAACGCGGCGGCGATCAGCTCGCGCGTGTANGCCTCGCGCGGATTGTCGAAGATCGCCGCGACCGGGCCGCGCTCGACCACCTTGCCCGACTTCATCACCATGATCTCGTCCGCAAGCGCTCGCACCACGGCAAGGTCGTGGCTGATGAAGACATAGGCGAGGCCGTGCTTCTGCTGCAGGTGGCGCAGGAGTTCGACGATGCTCTTCTGCACCGAGCGGTCGAGGGCCGAGGTCGGTTCGTCCAGAACAACGAGCGCCGGCTTGAGGATCATGGCGCGCGCGATGGCGATGCGCTGGCGCTGCCCGCCCGAGAACTCGTGCGGGAAGCGGTGGCGNGTGGCCGGGTCGAGCCACACCTCCTCGAAGGCAGCGGCGGCGCGGCGGTCGCGCTCGGCGCGNGTCAGGCCGGGCTCGTGCACGAGCAGGCCNTCGGTGACGATCTCACCCGCGGTGAGGCGCGGCGACAGCGAGCCGAAGGGATCCTGGAAGACGAGCTGCATGTGGCGGCGCAGCGGCCGCATCGCCGCCCGGTCGAGCNGCATCAGCGCGCGGTCCTCGTAGCGCACGATGCCGGCCGCCGGCACGAGGCGCAGCAGGGCGCGGCCGAGTGTCGACTTGCCGGAGCCCGATTCCCCGACGATGCCGATGGTCTCGCCGCGGCGCACCGTGAGGTCGACGCCGTCGACGGCGCGCAGCTCGTGCCGCCGCCGGCCGAATAGGCCCTCCCGCTGCGCGAAGACGACCTGCACATTCTCCGCCGTGAGCACCGTCGGGCTGCCGGGCGGNGGCGGCTGTTTGCGGCCGGTTGGCTCGGCGTCGATCAGCATGCGCGTGTAGTCGTGCCGCGGACGGTCGAAGAGCGTCTGCGTCGGCCCGCTTTCCACCACCTCGCCGCCCTTCATGACATAGGTCCGGTCGGCGAAGCGGCGCACGATGCCAAGGTCGTGGGTGATGAAGACGATGGCCATGTCGAGCCGTTGCTTGAGCTCGGACAGGAGTGCGAGGATGCGCGCCTGCACCGTGACATCGAGCGCCGTGGTCGGCTCGTCGGCGATGAGGATGTCGGGATCGTTGGCGAGCGCCATGGCGATCATCACGCGCTGGCGCTGGCCGCCGGACAGCTCGTGTGGGTAGGACGAGAGGCGCCGCTGCGGATCGGGGATGTGGACGAGGTCGAGCAGCTCGGCGGCGCGCCGCAGGGCCGCCGCGCGGGAGAGTCCCGCATGGCGCATCAGCGGTTCCGCGATCTGGTCGCCGACCCGGTAGAGCGGGTCGAGCGAGGTCATCGGCTCCTGGAAGATCATGCTGATCTTGCGCCCGCGGTAGCGGTTGAGCGCGCTTGGTTCGAGGCCCAGGATCTCCTCGCCGCGATAGCGCACGGAGCCTTCGGCGCGGCCGTTGCGGGCCAGAAGGCCCATCACCGCCATCATCGTCTGGCTCTTGCCGGAGCCGGATTCGCCGACGATGGCCACCGTCTCGCCGGCGTGACGTCGAGGTCGACGCCCTTCACGGCCTCCACCGGGCCGGTCTCGGTGTCGAAGCGGACGGAAAGGCCGCGCAGGCTGAGCACGGGGGCGGCCATCAGCGGTCCCTCGGGTCGAGCGCGTCGCGCAAGCCGTCGCCGATGAAGTTGAGGGCGAACAGCGTGGCGACGAAGAAGACGGACGGGAAGACGATGAGATAGGGCGCGCTCTGGATGTTGGCCGCGCCTTCCGAGATGAGCACGCCCCAGCTCGTCAGCGGGGCCTGCACCCCGAGGCCGAGGAAGGAGAGGAAGCTCTCGAGCAGGATGATCTTCGGCACCATCAGCGTCACGAAGACAACGACGGGCCCGAGGAGGTTCGGCACGATGTGCCGCCGCAGGATGCCGGCCGTGCCGACGCCGAGGGCTTCCGCCGCCTGCACGAACTCGCGACGTTTCAGCGCCAGGGTCTGGCCACGCACGATGCGCGCCATGTCGAGCCATTCCACGGCGCCGATGGCGACGAAGATGAGGACGAAGTCGCGGCCGAAATAGACCACGAGCAGGATGACGAAGAAGACGAAGGGCAGGGAATAGAGCACGTCGACGAAACGCATCATGAGGTCGTCGATGCGCCCGCCGGCGAAGCCTGCCNCGGCGCCNTAGGCAACGCCGATGACGAGGCTGACGACGGTGGCGAGAAGACCGACGAGAAGGGAGATGCGGCCGCCGACCATGATGCGCGTCATCAGGTCCCGGCCGCTGCGGTCGGTCCCCATCAGGAAGAGCTGGCGGTTGACGTGGCCCTCCACGACGAGCGCGCGGCCGTCATCGCGGGTCGCGACCACGCGCGTATCGGAGAATTCGTCGAGCCGGTCGATGTAGCGCGTGCTGCGCGGGTCGATCGGTTTGTCGGAGCGGAGAGTGACGCTGAAGTGGTCCCCGTCCACCTGGAAATCGGCCATGGCGAGGCGCGCCCGCTGCAGGGCCTCCGCCATGGCGCCGGCGAGCGCGGATTCCTTCGGATAGCGCTCGAGGCTCGGCGGCACCCCGACATAGGAACGATAGACCCGGTCGTAGGGGTGGGGTGACAGCCACGGCCCGACGACGCAGAAGACGGTGACGAGGGCGAGGATGATGCCGCCCGCAACGGCCGCGCGGTTGCGCAGCAGGCGCCGCACGGCGAGCGAGAAGAGGCTGCGGCCGGCGGGGGCGTGCAGTGCTTCGGCGGTTTCGGGAATGAGGGAGCCGTCAGTCATAGCGCACCCGCGGGTCGAGNGCCGCGTAGGCGAGGTCGACGAGGAGGTTGAAGACGACGACGAAGCCNGCCAGCGTCACCACNGTGCCCATGACGAGCGTGTAGTCCCGGTTGAGGGCGCCCTCGACGAAGTAGGCCCCGACGCCGGGGATGGCGAAGATCTTTTCGATGACCACGGAGCCGGTGACGAGGGCGGCGGCGGCCGGTCCGAGATAGGAGATCACCGGCAACAGCGCGCCCTTGAGGGCATGGCGGACAACGACATGGCCGGGCAGGCCGCAGGCCCTCAGCGTGCGGATGTGGTCGGCGCGCAGCGCCTCGATCATGGACGAGCGGGTGAGGCGGGCAATCACCGCCATCTGTGGCAGGGCGAGCGCCACCGTGGGCATCACCAGGTGGGCGAGGTCGCCGTCGCCCCAGCCGCCGAGGGGCAGGAGCCCGAGCATGAGGCCGAAGACGAGCTGGAGGACAGGGGCTACCACGAAGTTGGGCACCGTAACGCCGACTGTCGCCACCGTCATGACGGAATAGTCGGCGGCACTGTTCTGGCGCAGGGCCGCGAACACGCCGGCCGCGACGCCGCCGATGATCGCCAGCACGAGGGCGCTGAGGCCGAGTGTGACGGAATAGGGCAGCGCCCGGCGCAGCATCTCTCCCACCGTGAAGTCGATGGCGACGTAGCTCGGACCGAAGTCCCCGCGCACCAGCTTGCCGAGATAGTCGAGGTACTGGAGGTAGAGCGGCTGGTCGAGCCTGTAGGCCCGCCGCAGGTTCTCGAGCACCTGCGGTGCGAGCGGCTGCTCGAGGTCGAAAGGGCCGCCCGGTGCGAAGCGCACGAGGAAGAAGGCGACGGTGACGATGACAAAGAGCGTCGGGACAGCCCCGAGGAGGCGGCGAAGGGTGTAGGAGAGCATGAACTTTCCGCGTGCGAGGGGTGGCCCCGGCGGGGCCGGCCCGGAGGCATCAACGGTCGATGCTGATGTAGCGGCTGCGATGCACGTTTCGCACGTTGGGGGCCCATCCCTTCACCCTGTCGGAGACGAGGTGCAGCGACGAACGGTTGAGAAGGGGAATGAGGCCCATGTCGGCGAGCAGGACAGCCTCCGCCTCGGCCATGATCCTGGCCCGCTCCGCCGGATCGAGCGTGGCGTCGGACATCTTCACGAGTTCGTCGTACTTCGGGTTGCTGTACTGCCCATAGTTGCCGACGGCGTTGCCGGTGAGGCCGAGGTAGAGGAAGTTCTGCGCGTCGGCATAGTCGCCCACCCAGCCGGCGCGTGCCACGTCGAAATCGCCCCGGTTCTGCAGGTGGGCGTAGTGGGTCTTGATGTCGGTGTTGAGCAGCGTCACCTCGGCGCCGAGCACCTCCTTCCACATGTCGGCGATGGCCGTTGCCACCTTCTTGTGCGCGTCGTTGGTGTTGTAGCGGATCTCGATCTTGAGCGGCTTGCCGCCGGGGCCGTAGCCGGCCTCCTCGATCAGCTTCCTTGCCTCGTCCTCGCGGTCGAGCTGCGACATCGCCGCGAAATCGGCCTCGGCCGGCGTGTAGCCGTTGATGCCGGGCGGCACGAGGCTGTAGGCGGGCGTGGCCGCGCCGCTCCAGATCTTCTCGGCGAGGAAGTCGCGGTCGATGGCCATGGCAAGGGCGCGGCGCACGCGCGGGTCGCTGAAGGGCTCCTTCCTGTTGTTGATGGCGTAGTACTCGATGGCGAGATAGGGCGAGGTCTTCACCTGGTCGCCCAGCTTTTCCGTGAGGAAGGGCAGCTGGTCGATAGGAAACTGGTAGTTGGTGTCGAGCTCGCCGGCCATGAAGCGGCGCACGGCGGCGGCGTTGTCCTCGGTGGGATAGAACATCACCACGTCGGTTCGGACGTTCGCTGCATCCCAGTAATGCGGGTTCTTGACCAGCTTGATGTGGTCGCCTGGCACGTTCTCGGCGAGGCTGTAGGCGCCGTTCGAGACGAAGTTGCCGGGCCGTACGAAATCCTTGCCGAACCGCTCGACGCTCGCCTGATGCATCGGCAAGGCCGTCTGGTGGGTGAGCAGCTCGAGGAAGTAGGGCGTCGGCCGCTCCAGCGTGATCTCGACCGTCAGGTCGTCGACGGCCCTGACGCCAAGCTCCTCAGGCTTCATCTCGCCCCTGTTGACCTTCTCGGCGTTCTTGATGGGGTAGTGCAGCGAGGCGTACTTCGCCGCCGTCTGCGGGTCCATGATGCGGCGGAAGGAGAAGACGAAGTCCGACGCCCTGACGGGGTCGCCGTTCGACCACTTGCCGTTCGCCCGCAGTTTGAAGGTGTAGACCGTGCCGTCCGGCGACAGCGTCCAGCTCTCGGCGGCGCCGGGCACGATCCTGCCGGCCTCGTCATAGGTGACGAGGCCCTCGAGGAGATCCCACAGGATGTTGGCTTCGACGTCGATCGACGTCTGGTGGGCGTCGAGCGTCTTCGGGTCGCCGGCATTGCCGCGGTGATAGACGGTTTCGGCCTGCGCGCCGGCGGAGATCGCGCACAGCGCGGCGACGGCGCAGAGGAACGTTCGAATACGGCTCACAGCAGCCTCCCGCTTTCCGGATGCGCCGGCATTTGACTAAAAGTTGAGTTGTTTCAGGACATTCCGGCGCGGCGACCATGTCGGGTGCAGGAAAGCACTCGCCCCTCGTGCCGTCAATCGCGGCGCAGAGGTGCAGGGTGGCGTGGCGTGCCGAGACGGCAGGGGCCGTCGCTCAGGCCGGTGCCGCACGCGGCGAGCCGTCGGGATCGGTCGCCTCGGGTTCCTGAGAGATGGGAGCGGCGGTCGGATCGATGATGTCGAACGGCCGCTCGGCGCGCACGGCCGGCGGCGGACGCGAGGCGATGCGCAGGCGGGCCACTGCGGCGAGCAGGAGCGCAATGGAGGCCATGAAGTAGAGGAGCCCGTCGATGTCGAGCCGTGCCATCACGCCTGAGCCGATCATTGGCCCGAGGGCCGAGCCGAAGCCGCTGACGAGCACGAGCCGTCCGCTCACCGCCACGACGCGGTCGGCCGGCATCCGGTCGAGCGCATGGGCAACGCAGACTGGATAGAGCGTCGACATGAAGCCGCCGAGCAGGGCGGCGACGGGCAGGACGGCGGCCGCATGGCGCGGAAGGACCGCGAGCAGGACCGCCGAGACCGCGAAGCCGGCGGCGAGCCCCGCCAGCACGAGGCGGCGGTCGTTGCGGTCTGACAGGCGGCCGACCGGCATCTGCAGCGCGAGCCCGCCGAGCACGGCAACCAGCATGAAGACCGCGATGGTGTTCTGGGCGATGCCCTCGCGCAGCATCCAGGCCGGCACGAGGCCGTAGAAGGCGCTGGTGATCATGCCGCCGATGACGCAGCCCGCCACGGCGACAGGCGCCTGGCGGGTGAGATCGCCGTAGCGCAGGGTCACGTCCGGCAGGATGCCCGGCGCCTCGGCGTGCGTCGTCGTCACCATGACGAGCGGGAGGGCGAAGAGCACGACGATGACCGAGAACGGCGCCGGCGACTGGATCGGCAACTGTCCGATCACGAGCTGCCCGGCGGCCAGGGCCGTGAAGGTACCGACCATGTAGACGGAGAAGACGCGGCCGCGCTGGTTCGCTTCGGCCTTGGCGTTGAGCCAGCTTTCGGTGGTGATGAACAGGCCGACGCAGCCGAGGCCGACGGCCGCCCGACAGATGATCCAGAGCGGCAGCGAGACGGCGAGCGGCATGGCCGCCGTTGCAGCCACGACCATGCCGGCGAAGGCGGCATAGGCGCGGATGTGACCAATGCGCTGGATGAGCCGGCCCGAGCCCACGGCGCCGGCCGTGAAGCCGACGAAATAGGCGCTGAGCAGGACGCCCGTGCCGGTCGGGCCGAAGTCCTCCACCGTCAGGCGCAGGGAGAGGAAGGTGTTGAAGAAGCCGTTGGCCAGCTGGACGAGGCTCGTCGCGGCGATGAGGGTTCCGATCTGGACGAGCATCGGGGCGGCTCCTGCATCGGCTCCGGCTGTCTGGGCTCCAAGGACAAAAAGTGGAGCGAATGCGTCCCGGAAGAACCGCCTTGCCGTGATAGGGTTCCTGTCACGATGCGGCAGCCCGCCGTCATGTATAATCGGCCCGAATGGCCACAGGGGGGAACATCATGACCCATGCGAAGGGCCGTGCCGGGGGCAGTCGCGCCTTCAGCCTGCGCGTCCTCCTGGCGGTGCTGCTGGCTGGTGCGCCGCTCGCCGTGCGGGCGCAGACTGTGGAGCACGCCACGCGGGAGAGGGTGATGGCCGCTCTGCCGCCGCTGGAGGAAATGGCCCGGCAGTTCGTGGACAGGGACGACGTGCCGGGCCTTTCCGTCGCTGTCGTCCACCGGGACGAGGTCGTGTTCCTCAAGGGCTTCGGCGTCCGGGACGAGGCTGGCCGCGAGCCTGTTGACGCCGACACGGTCTTTCAGCTCGCTTCGCTGTCGAAGCCGCTCGCCGCGACCGTCGTGGCGGCGCTCGTCGGCGAAGGCGCGGTGAGCTGGGATGCACGCATCGCCGACATCGACCCAGGCTTCCGGCTTCGCGAGGCCTATCCCTCCGCGCAGGTGACGGTGCGGGACCTGTTCTGCCACCGCAGCGGCCTTCCGGGCTCTGCCGGCAACGAGCTGGAGGGGCTCGGCTACGACCGCGACACGATTCTCCACCGGCTGCGGCTGGTCGAGCTGTCGAGCAGCTTCCGCGCCGGCTATTCCTACAGCAACTTCGGCCTCACGGCGGGCGCCGTCGCAGCGGCGAAGGCGGCGGGTCTCAGCTGGGAGGATGCGGCCGAGACGCGGCTCTACCGGCCGCTCGGCATGGCGTCCACCAGCTCGCGCCATGCCGATTTCGTCGCGCGTTCCAACCGGGCCACGCTCCACGCGCGGGACGGTGGCGGGTGGAAGGCGCTGTCCAGGCGCGATCCCGATGCCCAGTCGCCCGCTGGCGGTGCCAGCTCCAGCGCGCGCGACCTCGCCCAGTGGGTGCGGCTGCAGCTCGGCAGGGGCAAGTTCGACGGCAGGCAGCTCATCGACGCCGACGCGCTCGGCCAGACGCACCAGCCGCACATGTGGCTTGGCCGGCATCCCATCACCGGCAGCCCGACCTTCTATGGCCTCGGCTGGAACGTCGAATACGGCCGCTACGGCGAGGTCTGGGGCCATGCCGGCGCGTTCAGCGAGGGGGCGCGGACCCTCGTCAGCCTGCTGCCGGG
>JGI25328J35697_1001253_pt1 | contig 18327 bp, 17 predicted proteins | sample HigsolmetaAR203D_FD_35697 | JGI IMG/M metagenome (IMG submission 35697)
TTGATTTCCTCCGGTATCGGCGTAAAGTCAGAACGTTTCCATTTTCGTTCTACTTCTGCTCCTATATGCGGCTGTGGATTTCCAAACCTGTAATTTACTTTTGGCAACGGGCTTTCTCCTTTNGGTTCAAGAACTTCCATTTTCACTTGCATTTCTTTGTAGTTAGGGGTATGAGTCACCCGATCATGATAACTGCTTGTTAGTTTATTAACGGCATTATATTCTTTGTTCCCGTTCATCGGAAAATACAATTCGTGTCCTTTGACCCGATCGGTGACCAAAACTCGGACTTTTGTTTCTCCATACGGTGANGTCAGACGGACAAGCGCTCCGGTTTCGATATTTCGTTCTTTNGCTAGCTCCGGAGAAATTTCCAGCCACGTGTCCGGCACTTTATGAGTAATGCCTTTTGAGCGATAAGTCATATTTCCTTCATGGAAATGTTCTAACAAACGGCCATTGTTCAAATGGAGATCATAGCCATCGCCTGCTTCAAAAGGTGGTGTCCAATCAACCGGAAACAATCTTGCTTTTCCGTCGGGAAATCCAAATCGGTCTTTAAATAAGAGCGGCGAATCTGTTCCATCTCGATCAACAGGCCATAAGAGACTTTCCCATCCTTCCAGTCGATCGTAACGGACACCGGCAAAAACAGGAGCCAACTTAGCTGCTTCATCCATAATTTCAGACGGGTGGGTATAGCGCCAATCGGCACCTAGACGATTAGCGAGATCGCGGAAAATTTCCCAATCCGGTTTGCAATCGCCAAGTGGTTCCATCACTCGGTAAAAGCGCTGGATTCTTCGTTCTGTATTCGTGAACGTTCCTTCTTTTTCCAGACTAGGCGCTGCCGGAAGCACCACATCCGCATATTGGGCCGTTTTGGAAAAGAAAATGTCTTGAACGACGAAAAACTCCAATTTTTCAAATCCAGCGTTCACATGATTGATATTGGAATCCACTAAAGCCATTTCTTCACCGAACAAATACATTCCTTTCACTTTTCCATCATGAATGGCTTCTACTATTTGATGGTTGTTCAGTCCTGGTTTTTCCGGCAGTTTCACGCCCCATGCTTTTTCATATCGTGCGCGTACTTCGTCGTTTTCAACAGGCTCGTATCCCGGAAACCATGCAGGCATTGTTCCAAAGTCGCTTGCTCCTTGAACATTGTTGTGTCCGCGAAGTGGGTAGGCGCCTGCTCCATGTTTTCCAAAATTTCCGGTCACTAGAAGCAAATTGGCGATNGCGGTGCTTGTATCGGTTCCGCCCAAATGTTGCGTAACTCCCATCGCCCAAAGAATGCAGGTGCCTTTTGCTTCGTGGATCATAGTGGCTATCTTGACAAGAGTGTCTTTGGATAAACCGGTTTTTTCTTCTGCATAATCCAATGTGAATTTTTCCAGCGAGCGAATATATTCCTCGACATTATTCACTCGGTTTTGTAAAAATGTTTTATCTTCCCAGCCTTGATCCAGAATGTATTTTGTTACGGCNGACAACCAGACGAGATCGGTTCCGGGCTTCGGATGAATAAAGAGATCAGCTCGTTCGGCCAGTTCATTTACTCTCANGTCTGCTACTATTAATTTTTGTCCATGCAGTTTGTGNGCTCGNTTGATTCTNGTTGCTAAAACAGGGTGGGATTCCGCAGGGTTGGCTCCAATCACGATGACTAAATCGGCACTAGCAATATCTTGAATAGTGCCGGAATCGCCGCCGATTCCAACCGTTCTCATCAAACCGGTGGAAGCAGGGGTTTGACAATAACGAGAGCAGTTGTCGACATTATTCGTACCGAAAACAGCTCGCGCCAGTTTTTGAAATAAATAATTTTCCTCGTTGCTGCATTTAGAGGACGAAATAAATCCAAGAGAGTCGGGACCGTATTTTTCTTTTATAGATTGGAATTTTTCTGCGATTAAATTCAGTGCTTCATCCCACGTTGCTTCGACAAAATGATCGCCTTTTCGGATAAGCGGTTTAGTCAGTCGTTCTTCGCTGTTCACAAAGTCCCAGCCGAATTTTCCTTTGACACAGGTGGAAATCCCGTTCACCGGCGCTTCTGGCTCAGGCTGAACCTTTAATATTTTTCGGCCTTTTGTCCATATTTCAAAGCTGCAGCCGACGCCGCAATAAGTGCATACCGTTTTGGTTCTTTTGATCCGAGCTTCTCTCATGCTTGATTCCATATTGGAAATAGCGAAAATCTCTTGATAACCTGGTTCCACTTCTTTCGTAAAATCAATCATCGGTTCTAAAATATTTTTCGGAATACCTGTTAAGTAGCCGGCTTCGCCCAACATNGACTTTTCCATTAAAGCATTGCAAGGACAGACAGTTACGCAGTGTCCGCACGAAACACAGGATGATTGATCGATTGGAACATCATTGTCCCAAATGACACGAGGTCGTTCTCTGTCCCAAGCAATGCTGAGAACTTCACTTACCTGTAGGTCTTGGCATGCTTCGACGCATAGCCCGCAAAGAATGCACTGATCCGGCTCATAGCGATAAAAAGGGTGGGAATGATCGGGTGGATAAGGCTTTGGCGTAAATTCATACTTTTGATGTTCGATTTGCAAGTATTCGGCGGTATTATGGACTTCACAGTTGCCATTATTGTTGTCGCAGACTGTGCAATAGAGTTCGTGGTTGGCCAATATCCGTGACATTCCTTCCAATTGTGCTGCCTTCGCCTTGTCTGATAAAGAGTTTACCCGCATGCCAGGCTTGGCTTTCGTTGCACAAGCCCGCTGCAGTTCCCCGTCTATTTCAACATAACAAGTGTCACAAGTTTGNAGCACACCAACGCCGAGATCCGGCTGATACGAGCAAATTCCGGGGATATATTGGTTATGATCCCGCGCCGCTTCAAAAACCGACTGATCTTCTCTTGCTTCGATTTCAACGCCATTTACAAAAATGGTAAAGGTCTTATTTTCCATCTGCATATCACCTGTTTATTTAAAAGTTACCATCCGATAAAAAAGTATGAGCAAATGAAGTGGTGAATATACATGAGAAACTGCAAAGGAAATTTACTGTAGATGTATCTTTGTTTGAAGTTTTTACGGATTTGACTTTTTCATTTTTAGAGAACATGAATGAAAGGGTTTTCCCACAATTTTTAAATGGAGTAGAACGATTTTTATTGTCTATCGCTTTTCAAAAGGTCAAAACGTATCTTTTTATAATGAACGGTTGAGGAACATTGTTGCGGGAAGATACATGAACAGGAGAGTAAACGTAGCGATGGCTATAGTCCAATTTTTTCAATGGCGATAGAGGCCAAAATGAGAAAAGCGAATAAAGAGTTCTTATAAGTGAAAAATAGGGATAAAACGATTTGGAAAGGGGAAGACAAATGGCAGCCCAAAAACGACAAAATGGTGAAAATTCAGCAGGAAGATATTTTCATCCCGAAGATAATCAAGATTCATCAGAAGCGGCTTCTGGTTTGGCTAAAACGCATGAACAAGTCAACGATACGGTGACGGAAGGAACCATTGACGAGAAAATNGAACAATTGGATGGTGAAGANNATTCTCTTTCCAGTAGAGGTTATGAAGAGCGGCCAAAGGAATAAGGCTTCAAGTTATGTATGTGTGTTATAGTGATCAGTTCTGGGATGGGGCTAAAAATAGTTTCTTCTTACACTTTTTTCAAAAAGGTCGTCTGAACCAAGGAGTGAATGTCCTTTCTGTGCTTGTCGGAGAAAAAGGGAAGGAAAAGNGTAAAAAAAATATCATGCTTGTAGGCATTAAGATCTTAACCTGCAACAGAAATACATGCTGGTAAATAAAAATAGGGATATTCCGATGCGAATATCCCTTTTCATTTTTTATATATATAAATGTTAGCTGCTCTTTCACATAGACATACGTTGTAAAAATTGTTTTTTGAGCGGGGAATCATGAGAAAGTCTATGTTTATCGAAAACTCGAAAAAAATTAATTTAAAATTATTATAATTTGGAGTTGACATTCATTCTCAATTGTATAAAATAAAAAGTGTATTAGATGATAATAATTTTAAAATAAAAATAATGATTGATAAAGGAGCGGAGAGAATGAAGAAAAAGTTAACCACGAACCAGGGAGCACCAGTAGGAGATAATCAAAATTCTCGCACAGCCGGGGTGAATGGGCCAACCTTGCTGGAAGATTATCAATTAATTGAAAAATTGGCTCATTTTGATAGAGAACGTGTTCCTGAACGGGTTGTTCATGCTCGGGGAGCAGGGGCTCATGGAGTGTTTGTGACCAAAAACAGCATGAGCAAATATACGACAGCAAAATTTCTTCAAGAACCGGGAACGGAAACTCCTGTTTTTGCAAGGTTTTCCACGGTGATTAATGGAAATCATTCTCCGGAAACATTGCGAGATCCACGAGGTTTTGCGGTGAAATTTTATACAGAAGAAGGAAATTATGATTTTGTTGGAAATAATCTTCCCGTTTTCTTCATTAGAGACGCCATTAAATTTCCGGATATGATCCATGCTTTTAAACCGGATCCAAGAACAAACTTGCAATCAAAAGACCGTTTTTGGGACTTCTGCTCGCTTTCTCCAGAATCCACCAATATGCTTCTTCATGTTTTTACGGATGAAGGGATTCCGGCGACATATCGTCATATGAGAGGTTCAAGCGTTCATGCTTTTAAATGGATCAACGCTGAAGGGAAAACAGTGTATGTAAAATTGCGCTGGGTGCCGAAACAAGGAATCAAAAATTTAAGTATTGAAGAAGCAGCGAAAATTCAAGCTCATGAACATAGCCATGCAACGAAAGATTTATATGAAGCGATTGAAAACGGCGATTTTCCTCAATGGGATTTATATGTTCAAGTACTTGATCCGAAAGATTTTGATCGATTTGATTTTAATCCGCTCGATGCGACGAAAGATTGGTTCGAGGAAGATATTCCGTACGAATTTGTCGGGACGATGACTTTAAATCGCAATCCAAAAAATTATTTTGCGGAAACTGAATCGGTAGGGTTTAATCCGGGCGTGTTAGTTCCAGGAATGCTGCCATCTGAAGACAGATTGCTTCAAGGGCGTCTATTCTCCTACTCGGATACTCAACGGCATCGGATCGGACCGAATTATTTGCAACTTCCGATTAATTCCCCGCGTGTAGAAGTTCATAATTATCAACGTGATGGCTATATGCCGTTTAAACAGCAAGAAAGCCCGATCAATTATGAACCGAACAGCTATGAAAATGAGCCGAAAGAAGACCGGTCTTATGTTGAGGAACCGCAGCCGATAAATGGAGTTGCTGCTAAACAAGCTTTCTATAAACCAAACAATTTTGGCCAAGCCGGACAAGTGTGGAGAAAATATTCAAAAGAAGTACAAGATACAGTGATTAAAAACTTAACGGATGATTTAAGCCAAGTAAAAGATCAAAAGATTACGATTCGTTCGATTATGAATTTTTATCAAGCAGATCAAGGGCTGGGACAACGATTGGCAGACAGTTTAAAAATCGACATCACACCTTATGTGAAGGAACTGGCCAAATAAAAAGACCATCCGTTAGAATCGCCTTCTGGTTGAATTCCGGAGGCGGTTTTTTATGGATAAAAGGGGATACCTATTTTTGAAGAATGCACTAAATCCCGCATAATAGACTGTAAAATCCCGGTTTTGGAAGGATGACTGATGGACTGTTTAAGCAAGAAAAGAAAAAGAAGAAATAAATGATTACGTGATTTTAATTGGTGGGAAAAACAATGGAGTACTTGTTTTGGCGTTAGAAATGAGAGAATCTTAGGCAGAACGGTTGTTGGAAACGTAAAAATAAAAAAATCCTTCCCATCATGATTTAAAAGATAGGAAGGATCTATCAAAGTGGATGAAAAGGGTTATGTTAATAATTGCAGAAATTGCTTCGTCCGTTGTTCTTTAGGACGTGTAAAGATTTCTTCAGGTTTACCTCTTTCCACAATCACACCTTGGTCCATAAAGACGACTTCATCTGCCACTTCTTTTGCGAATCGCATTTCATGGGTGACAACGACCATCGTCATTCCTTCATTGGCGAGTTCTTTCATAACATTTAACACTTCACCGACGAGTTCGGGATCTAAAGCGGAAGTTGGTTCATCAAACAGCATTAATTCCGGTTCCATGGCTAAGGCGCGTGCAATTCCAACCCGTTGTTGCTGCCCTCCGGACAGTTGGAACGGGTATTCATCTTTTTTATCAAGCAAGCCCACTTTCTGCAAGAGTTTTTCTGCTTTTTGAATGGCTTCATTTTTCGGCAGTTTCTTTACGATAATGGGTCCTTCCGTTACGTTTTCCAAAACCGTTTTATGCGGAAAAAGATTATATTGTTGAAAGACCATCCCGGATTCTTTGCGTAAAGAGGCAATTTCTTTTTTGGAAACAGGTTGTGAAAAATCTATTTTTACATCTCCGATTTGAATCGTCCCGCTTGTTGGAATTTCAAGGGCATTCAGGCAGCGCAGAAAAGTGGTTTTTCCGGAGCCGGATGGACCGATAATCACTATGACTTTTCCTTTTTCGATGCTCATGTTGATCCCTTTTAAAACTTCAAGTTGATCAAATTGTTTACGTAGATCATGAATTTTAATCATGCCGATGCTCAATACTCCTTTATAAAAGGCTTGTTATTGTACAAAAGCTTTTTTAATGGCTTACATACTTGTCGAAACGACCTTCCAATTTCTGTTGAATGATGGAGAGAATGAAACAAATAATCCAATAGATTAAAGCCGCTTCTGAATAGAGAAGTAAAAATTCATATGTGGTTGCGGCAATTTCTTGGGCTTTTCTAAACATTTCTGTAACCAAAATCAGTGATGCAAGAGAAGTATCTTTCACCAAACTAATAAAAGTGTTGGATAAAGGCGGGATCGATACTCTCACCGCTTGTGGCAAAATGATNCGTCTTAATATTTGCGAATAGTTCATATTAATNGAGTATCCCGCTTCCCATTGACCTTTTGGAATCGATAAAATCGCTGCACGTATGATTTCTGACGCATAAGCTCCTACATTAAGAGAAAAACCGATCACGGCAGCNGGGAATGGATTGATGGTGATATGAATGGATGGCAGACCATAGAAAATAATATATAATTGCACAAGCAACGGAGTACCACGNATAATCGATACGTAAAAACGCGCTATCCACTGAAGCGGTTTAATGCTTGAAATTCTTGCGAGTGCTGTTAAAAGAGCAAGAATCAAGCCAATAGAAAACGTAATCAGAGTTAAAGGCAATGTATAATACAAAGCCCCCTTCAACATAGGGAGAAGGGAACTTTGTGCAATTTGCATATAATGATTAGGATCTTGTAATTGGATACTATTTAGATACATCTTCACCAAACCATTTCTTAGAGATTTTGGCTAGAGTGCCGTCTTTTCTCATGTCATCCAATGCTTGGTTTACTTTATCTACTAATTGACCTGAACCTTTACGGAACATGAAAGCACTTTGAGAAGCATCATCGCTTTTAGCTACCACTTTAATCGGAGCATTTGGTTTTTGTTTTTTATAATCAAGATAAGACAATGAATCGTTAATCGTAGCATCTACCCGATTAGATGTTAATAATTGAATCGCTTGTTCAAATCCGTCTACGCCCACGATGTTTGCGCCGTTCTGCTTAGCAAGATCCGCAAAGTTGCTTGTGAGTGATTGGGCGGATTTTTTCCCTTTCAGATCTGCGAATGAATGAATATTTTTGTTGTTTTTATTCACAATCACTACCGCTTTAGAGACCGTGTACGGTTTGGAGAAATCGTATTTCTTTTCGCGGTCAGGGCGAATTCCTACTTGGTTTGCAATCATATCAAAACGTTTAGAGTTTAAACCTGCAAACATGGAATCCCATTGCGTTTCTTTATATTCTGTTTTGACTCCAAGGCGTTTTGCCACTTCGTTCGCTACATCGATATCATATCCTGTTAGTTTTCCGCTTTTATCATGGAAAGTAAACGGAGCATATGTACCTTCTGTACCGATGACGAGAACGCCTTTATCTTTGACTTGACGATAAAGATCGGAGTCGTTGGATTGAGAAGTCTTATTCTTGTCTGTTGATTGACCGTTGCCGCATGCTGCTAAAACGAGCATAAGCGTAGCAACAGCAAACCACTTAAAGTATTTTTTCATGCTGTAAACCTCCAATGTGTATAGAGTTACTTTGATATGGATAAAAATAGGTACTTAGACCTTTCTATCACCCAGCAGTATGTATTTTAACCCAAAGACCACAAATAATCCAACAATAAATTTTTAAAGCATTAAAGGGGCCAGGCCCCTTTAATGCTTTAAATAAAGTATGCGATGACGATGATTCCGATGATGATTCGATAGATTGCGAACGGAATGAGTTTGACTTTGGATAAAATTTTCAAAAAGAAGACAATGGCTAGCATGGCAACAATAAAGGCGGTAATGAAGCCTGCAGCAAAGTAGTTCAAATCATGAATCGATAAGTATTGATAGCTCTTTAACAAGTCAAGTCCGCTGGCAGCGACCATCATGGGGACAGCTAGCAAAAAGGAATATTCAGCAGCGGTTTTATGGTTGGCACCAGCAAGGAGTCCTCCTGAGATGGTCGATCCTGCTCTTGAAAAACCAGGCCATAGGGACAGGCATTGATACAAACCGATAATGAAAGCCTGTTTATACGATAAGTGATCCAAATCTTGGGTTGATTCGGTTTTGCTCTTTTTTTCCGCATAGATCATTAAAAAAGCTCCCAAAAATAAACCGATACCGACGGTGAAGGGAGAGAAAAGTACGTTTTTAATGACATCATGAAAGAGAAAACCTAATACAGAGGCTGGAATCATCCCGATAATAATATGTAGAAGGTTTAAACCGGATCGCTTTTTGAAGTTAAACAGTGAAAGGAACCGTTTGAAATAAAGAACGACCACGGCAAGTATCGAACCCAATTGGATAACAATTTCAAAAGTTTTTGCTTTGTCGCCTGTAAATGAAAGAAATGACCCACAAGAATTAAATGTCCTGTGGAAGAAATCGGAAGAAATTCGGTCAGCCCTTCCACGCATCCTAGCACAATCGCTTTGATGACTTCTAGCACAATCCCACATCCTTTTCACAAAATATGCTTAATTATACCATATGGGAGAAAAACAGGACATGAGAAATATAGACTCATAAATGACAAGATTCGATGAAGGATTTTGCTAAAAATGGGAAAATATTCACAAGTGAACGGCGTTTTGATCGAACCGTTTTGGCAGATGTGAAACAAAAGAGGAAATGGATGAAAGGCTGTCATCTTTTCAACCTTTCCATAACGATGATAAAAAATCATTGCTTTTTTTTACCTGATCGGTTACATTTAATTAAAAGATGGAAAAATTCGAATAATTTCGTTCTTATCGAGAGAGGTGGAGGGACTGGCCCTGTGAAACCTCAGCAACCTGCTGCAATCCACGATTGCTGTCAAGGTGCTAAATCCAGCGGATTTATCCGGAAGATAAGAAGAGGACTGTCATTAAAAAGCCTTCTTCTTAGAAGGCTTTTTTATTTGAAACTATTCATGAACAGTGTTAGGAAATCGACTTGATTTGTAAAAATTTCTTTTTTCCATCATGTCGTCCTATCAAAACCATTTCAAGAGGAGATGCATGCAATGGAACGTTATCATTTGCAAACCAAACTGGCCCAAATAGGCAACCGGAGCGAGGAATCCACCGGCGCGATCAATCCTCCCATTTATTTATCGAGCGCTTACCGACATAAAGGGATAGGTCAATCGACTGGATATGATTATATAAGAACAGGAAATCCNACTAGAAAAATCGTTGAAAAAGCCATTGCCGACTTGGAAGGAGGCGATGCGGGTTTTGCATTCAGTTCAGGAATGGCAGCGATTCAAACGGTTTTGAGTTTGTTTCAATCCGGTGATGAACTGATTGTTTCCAAAGATTTATACGGCGGCACTTATCGTTTGTTTGAAAGAAATTGGAAAAAGTTTGGTTTAACGTTTATATATGACGATTTTCAAGATATCGCCAAAGTAAGAGAAAAAATCACGGACCGGACAGCAGCGATTTTTCTTGAAACGCCGACCAATCCCCTAATGCAAGAAGCAGACATAGAGCAAACAGCAAAATTAGCAAAAGAATACGGGCTTTTATTGATTGTGGATAATACGTTTTATACCCCCATTCTGCAGCAGCCGCTTCTTCAAGGGGCCGATATTGTCGTCCATAGCGCTACGAAATATCTTGGCGGACATAATGACGTCCTTGCAGGACTTGTCGCTACAAAAGGAGAAGAATTATCCCAAAAAATCGGCGAATATCAAAATGCGATCGGAGCGGTCTTATCTCCATTTGATTCATGGCTATTGATTCGAGGGATGAAAACGCTCGGATTAAGAATGAAGCAGCATGAAGAAAATGCCCGGAAAATCAGTGAATTTTTGCGATGTTGTAGCGAGGTGACCGATGTTTTATATCCCGGAAGAGGAGGAATGCTATCTTTCCGATTGCAAAAAGAGGAATGGGTCAACCCTTTTTTACAAAGCTTGCAGTTAATTTCTTTTGCTGAGAGTTTAGGAGGAGTCGAAAGCTTTATTACGTATCCGGCTACGCAAACACATATGGATATTCCGGAAGAAATTCGCATTAAAAACGGGATTGACAATCGGCTGCTGCGTTTTTCCATCGGCATTGAAAATGTGGAAGATTTGTTAGCCGACTTAAAACAAGCGTTTCAAAATATGAAAGGGTGATCCGCATGAGTAATAAAAAATTGATCGATCGAAAATTTTCCATTCAAACAGAGTTGCTCCATAATTCCCATAAATTCGATCCGGTTACGGGGGCAGTGAGTGTTCCCATTCAATTAGCTTCCACTTTTCACCAAACTAGTTTTGATGAATTTGGAAAATACGATTACAGTCGTTCAGGAAATCCAACACGCGAGGCTCTTGAGTCAGTGATTGCCCAGCTTGAGGGNGGTTCGAGAGGTTTTGCTTTTTCATCGGGAATGGCGGCGATTTCAACAGCTTTTTTGTTATTGTCCCAAGGCGACCACGTATTGGTGACAGAGGATGTCTATGGCGGAACCTATCGCATGGTTACAACTGTATTAAACAGATTCGGCATTGAACATACGTTTGTAGATATGACGGACTTGGATGCCGTNGCNAGAAATATAAAAGAGAATACGAAGGTCATTTATGTAGAAACACCTTCCAATCCATTATTAAAAATTACGGATTTAAAAGAAATTGTAAAATTGGCAAAAGCGAATCGATGTCTTACTTTNGTTGATAATACGTTTATGACGCCTGCCTTGCAGCGACCTTTAGACTTTGGGGTNGATATTGTTCTTCATAGTGCGACAAAATTTTTAGCCGGTCATAGTGATGTGTTGGCCGGGCTGGCTGTTGTAAAAGAGAAAGAATTGGCGGACAGACTGTATGCCTTGCAAAATGCATTTGGCGCTGTATTAGGGGCGCACGATTCTTGGTTAGTCATGAGAGGATTAAAAACTTTGCATGTGAGGTTGACGCAATCTTCCCATTCGGCTTTGAAAATTGCTGAGTTTTTGGCTCAACATCCAAAAGTCGAACATGTTTACTATCCGGGATTGAAATTCCATGAAGGACATTTGATCCATGAAAGCCAATCTGAAGGTGCGGGAGCCGTTTTGTCCTTTGCGTTGAAAGACGAAGAAGCGGTTCGAACTTTTGTACAACACGCAGAAATCCCCGTGTTTGCAGTGAGTCTGGGAGCGGTGGAATCCATTTTGTCATATCCTGCTAAAATGTCTCATGCGGCAATGCCAAAAGAAGAACGAGAAAAAAGAGGAATTACAGACGGGCTGTTGCGTTTATCTGTTGGCCTTGAAAACCCGGACGATTTGATTCGGGATTTGGACCATGCCTTGAAATACGTATAATGCTTTCATCGAGATAAAGGGCCTTTACGTCTGGAATAACCAGAGTCATCGGTTGTGTTCATATAGTTTTGAAAGCTGGCCTATAAACAGTGAATAGGAAAACAAGCCTCTCTAACTCACCAAGGATGGAGATGTTAGAGAGGCCTTGATCATAAATGAAATGGCTTTTGGACTGGGTATATATGTAAAGGGCAGAAAAATTCCTTTTTAGAATGAAAAAAGGAAATTGAACTGCCCGCAAAGTGTTCATATAAACAAAGTGGAGGTATAGGTTTGCGATTAGAAGTACTGATTAAGTTCTGGCTGCTCTTAAAATCAAACCAACAATAAAAACAAGAATAATGGATCCTATTAAGGCTGGAATGATCGCGATACCGCTAATATCAGGGCCCCAATGTCCCAATATCAAACCTCCAAGCCAAGCCCCAATAATCCCAGCAATAATATTTCCAATGATTCCCCCGGGAATGTCTTTCCCTAAGATAAGACCGGCTAACCAGCCGATAATTCCTCCAACAATTAAATATAGAATAAACGATAACATCTTCATCACTCCTCCTTTATTTGAAGTATTCCCCAATCACGATGATTTTAAATACTGGAATAAAGTTGCATGTTTGACAACTTGTTATCGCTTTTCCATGTTTATTAAAATACATATTGTATAATCGATATCGATGGAAAGGAGTATGCTGGATGGAAGATGTCAATGAAACGATGAAATTGATTCAAGAGCTTGTATCGATTCCCAGTCCGACAGGGTATACAGAAAACATTATTCGATATGTGGAGTCTTTGTTGAAAGACACAACGTTTGCAATCAGAAAAACCCGAAAAGGCGGCTTATTGGTGACGGTGCCGGGAAAAGATTCATCCAAACACCGGTTTGTAACTGCCCATGTTGATACGTTAGGAGCGATGGTTAAAGAAATCAAAAAAGACGGACGGCTTAAATTAACGATGATCGGCGGATTTCGCTGGAATTCCGTTGAAGGCGAATATTGCTGTATTCATACCGATTCCGGCAGCGTGTATACAGGAACGATACTGATGCACCAACAGTCTGTTCATGTTTATAAAGAAGCGGGAGAGGCAAAAAGAAATGATGAAAATATCGAGGTGCGCATCGATGAAGAGGTAAAATCTGCAAACGATGTTCAATCGCTGGGAATTCAAGTTGGTGATTTTGTTTCATTTGACCCGAGGGTTGAAATGACAGCGTCGGGTTTTATAAAATCGCGCCATCTTGATGATAAAGCAGGTGCGGCGATTTTAATTCAAACTTTGAAGAGGATTCAAAAAGAAGAACGTATATTGCCATATACGACTCATTTTTTGTTTTCTAATAATGAAGAAATCGGTTATGGCGGAAATTCCAATATTCCGGAAGAGACAGTGGAATATTTGGCGGTCGATATGGGGGCAATCGGGGACGGACAGTCTTCAGACGAGTATTCTGTTTCAATCTGTGCGAAAGATTCCAGCGGACCTTATCATTACGGACTAAGAAAGCATTTAGTTCAGCTGGCAAAAGAACATCAAATTCAATATAAAGTCGATTTTTATCCTTTCTACGGATCGGATGCTTCAGCGGCCATGAGAGCGGGACGCGATCTCGTCCACGGTCTGATCGGCCCGGGAATCGATTCTTCCCACGCATTCGAACGAACTCATCAAAAGGCAATCGAAAATACGGAAAAGTTGCTGTATGTCTATTTATACTCGCCAATGGCTGAAGAAGTGTGACCTAAAAAAGTAATGACTGCCTTTATCGACAGCGTGTCCTGCTCAAAAATAAAAACGATGCTTATTTATATGAAGATAGTGCAGCATCCAAAGTTATTGAAATGACTGATTTTTATAGGAGGGGGAAAACAAAATGAAAATTCGTAAAACAGAAATAAACGGAAATGAAACGAATATCTTTATTTACGAAAATAAAAAAGAGGATTACTTCGTCGTTTCTATTCCTGAAATAGAATGGTCCATCTTTTTTACATATGAAGAGGAAAAGGAACCGCTTTTAAGGAAAATGAGTGATTCTTTGTCAAAGGCNTTGTCAGAAAACGAATCAGATGAAGTGGCAAAGCGGATTTATCAATGGACAAGAGAGATGTAGGGATGTGAGGTGCCGCTCAATGGAAAGAAAGGGACCCCTTATGAAAGAACGGACAGTGGAAACCGCTGTTGCGTCACTGCANTGGTTTATTTTTTTACTTGCCAATTCCATTGTACTTCCTATTGTCGTTGGACAAGTCTACCACTTGTCCGTCGATCAGATTGCCGAACTTTTGCAGCGGACTTTTTTGGTTGTTGGCATATCTTCCCTGCTTTCCGGCTGGATTGGTCACCGATTGCCGGTTGCCGATGGGCCGGCGGGAATTTGGCTGGGCATNTTCGTGTTGATGGGGGAAATGGCAGCCGCGGGGCATTCTCATCCATTCCAAGTTTTACAATTGCTTGAAGGCGGAATGTTAGTTGCGGGAGGGGTATTGCTTGTCATTGGAGCCATGGGGCTGATGAATTATATGCTTGAGTTGTTTACGCCTCTCGTGACAGGAGTCTATTTAATTCTTTTATCCCTCCAACTTTCCGGTGTGTTTTTAAAAGGTATGATCGGTGTTGGCGATTCCGGAGGAGAAATAAAAGCAGGCCATGTGCTCGTTTCTTTTATCGTCTTTATATTAGTATTTATTTTGTCTGTATGGGGAAGGGGATTTTTCAAAAGTTACGCTGTCCTCATTGGGATTCTTCTCGGCTGGTTAACCTTTATAATGCTAAATGGATTTGAACAAAAGGCTCCGGCTGTCTCTTCAGTTGTCTCATTTCCTAAGTTTTTCGCTTGGGGATGGCCAAAATTGGACGCAGGCATGGCGGTTTCCGCTGTTTTAGTTGCTTTTGTATTAATCAGCAATATTATTGCCAGTGTGGCGGCCATGCAGCAAGTAGTTGATCGGCAAGAGGAAAGGGGAAGACTGAACCGAGCCGGAATCATCAGCGGGGTTAACAATCTGTTGTCTTCCTTATTTTCTACTGTTGGGGTTGTCCCATTGTCCATTTCGGCGGGTTTTGTCCGTATGACGGGCCAAACCCGTATGAAGCCTTATATGATCGGTTGTGTACTTTTGATTGTCAGTTCATTTTTACCGGCTGTCTATCAAGCGTTGTCGCTTTTGCCGGGTCCGATTGCATACGCGGCCATGTTAGTAACATTTACTCAAATGTTGGGAATTGGATTGAATTCTATTTTGAAATCCCCTCTGGATGAAAGACGCTTGACGATTGTCGGCATGTCTCTTTCGCTAGGAACGGCCATTATGTTTTTACCTCAATCTGTGTTTCAAGGGTTGCCGGCCATTGTGCAGTATGTGGCCAGCAACGGTATCATGATTGGAATGCTTCTGGCTTTATTGTTGGAACATATTTGGCGACCGGTAAGGAAGCAAGTGAGCAGATTAGATTAAAGGCCGTTTTTCCGTTAGACATGCCGAGATCCTGATTTCAAAGTCTTTTTTATGGTGAAATCACGTTGAAATTCTGATTTTGAAAGAATATGATAGAAAAGGTAACGATCTTAAGGCCATTCTCGGGCCATTTAAGTTGAATTTTGGAAAGGAAATTGATTCTATATGGCATCATTACAGGAAGAAGTCCGTTCGCGAAGAACGTTTGCAATTATTTCTCACCCGGATGCGGGAAAAACCACTCTTACGGAAAAGCTGCTTCTTTTTGGGGGCGCCATTCGGGCAGCAGGAACGGTAAAAGGAAAGAAAACCGGAAAATATGCTACTTCCGATTGGATGGAAATAGAAAAACAAAGAGGAATATCCGTCACTTCGTCCGTTATGCAATTTGAGTATAACGGCTACCGGGTCAATATTTTAGACACACCGGGCCACCAAGATTTTAGCGAGGACACATATCGTACACTCATGGCCGTTGACAGCGCCGTCATGATTATCGATGCGGCGAAAGGGATCGAAGCNCAAACGATTAAATTGTTCAAAGTATGCCGCATGCGGGGCATTCCGATCTTCACTTTTATTAATAAGCTTGATCGGCAAGGGAAACCACCGCTTGAACTGTTGTCTGAATTAGAAGAGGTTTTGGGAATCGACTCTTACCCGATGAATTGGCCGATTGGCATGGGTAAAGAGTTCTTTGGAATTTATGACCGTTTTTATCACCGCGTTGAACAATTTCGAGTAGAGGAAGAAGAACGGTTCCTTTCTCTGGACGAAAACGGAGAAATCATCGGCGACCATCCNATAAAAGAATCCGATTTATATACACAAACTTTGGAAGAAATTTTGCTGTTGGATGAAGCGGGAAATGAATTCTCAGAAGAGCGTGTCAGAGAAGGAACATTGACTCCGGTCTTTTTTGGAAGTGCTTTGACCAATTTCGGCGTACAAACCTTTTTAGAGACGTATTTGCAATTTGCCCCCGAACCTCAGCCTCGGCTATCTGATCAAGGGGAAATAGATCCTTGCAGTGACCTTTTTTCAGGATTTGTTTTTAAAATCCAGGCTAATATGAATCCCGCTCACCGTGATCGAATTGCGTTTGTTCGAATTTGTTCCGGAAAATTCAATAGGGGGATGTCGGTGACCTTGTCCAGAACGGGGAAAAGCATGAAGCTTAGTCAATCTACGCAGTTCTTGGCCGATGATCGCAGTACTGTGGACGAAGCAGTCAGCGGCGATATTATCGGATTATATGATACCGGAACTTATCAAATTGGTGACACGATTGTAGAGGGCAAAAAATTATTTCATTTTGAAAAACTGCCGCAGTTTACGCCGGAGCTGTTCGTTAAAGTGTCTCCAAAAAATGTGATGAAACAAAAAAGTTTCCATAAAGGGATACAGCAGTTAGTTCAAGAAGGAGCCATTCAGCTGTTTAAAACTTATCGCACTGAGGAGTATATTCTCGGGGCTGTCGGACAATTGCAATTTGAAGTATTTGAACATCGGATGAAAAACGAATATAACTCAGAAGTATTAATGGAGCCGATGGGGTCCAAAATCGCTCGTTGGATTGAAAATGAAGACGCCGTGAATGATTCTTTATCCAGCAGCCGCAGTTTGNTGGTGAAGGATCGCTTTGACAGAAAGGTCTTTTTATTCGAAAATGATTTCGCACTTCGCTGGTTTCAAGAAAAAAATCCCGATATTCATTTATATAATCCAATGGACTAAAGAAAGAATCTTTTATTGTTGATAAACTTTAAATACTTTTTTGAAGGGGCCGTCGATGGATGGGCCCCTTCAAATTGGAATGGATGATCATGGCGTCGACNGCGGAAAATCTTTTTGCAGCAAAAGGAAAATCCNTCTTGCAAAGTGAACCTTACACTGGCTGATGTTTAATTTGTCTTAAAACGAATAAACTATGGATAAGCAGAAATCAGGAGGCAGGTTCTATGAGCAGCGGAATTTTTCAACTTCAAGAAGATCAACTGGCTGCCAACCGGCGAAAGAAAATATGAAAAGGCTAACAAAGTTGGAGGCAGTGCTTTGGAGCATCGCGTTTCCCGGCTTTCCTCAGCTTTTAGCTGGTGAATGGGTAAAAGGGATTTTATTGGTTGGATTGGAAATTTACGTTAACCTTCTTAGTCATTTTAACGAAGGCATTATACTTAGTTTTTTAGGTAAAACGAAAAAAGCAGCTGAAATTGTCGATTATCAGTGGCTTATGTTTTATCCGTGTTTGTATATGTTTTCGATGTGGGATGCCTATAAAATGGCTTCGAATGAGAAAGAAAAATATGCGTATTTTCCATTTGTTTTTTCAGCTTATACCGTCACGCTAGGCTTGATTTACTCGCCGAAGGTCTATGTTGGCTCTGCATTTTTAGGTCCAATATTTACTCCGATGCTCTTTTTGCTTCCTGGCTTGGTCGCCGGTATACTGATGAGAATCTTTTTGTTGCATTTTCAGAAAAAATAATGTTTACAATTTCTGTTTCGAAACATATAATGTTAATAACAATATGAATACCTTGGCTTTTAAGTCAAAGGGGAGTAGCAATGGGCTGATTCAGCCTACAACAAAGTCGTCAATTCATGGAGCTTTCCATCGGCTTTGTTGGCATGAACATTGGATCATGCATCGCAAGACCTTTGCCTGTACGATAACGGGCAAAGGTCTTTTTTTGTGAAACTTTTGTAAATCAAGGGAGGAGGAGAAAAATGGATATTGCATTGCTGATGGAATATGGATGGGTTTTGTTGATTCTGGTTGTATTGGAGGGAATTTTGGCAGCTGATAATGCGGTTGTTATGGCCGTGATGGTCAAGCATTTGCCAAAAGAAGAGCAAAAGAAGGCGTTGTTTTACGGTTTGGCCGGAGCGTTTCTTTTCCGCTTTAGCGCCTTGTTTTTAAT
>JGI25328J35697_1001269_pt1 | contig 18152 bp, 20 predicted proteins | sample HigsolmetaAR203D_FD_35697 | JGI IMG/M metagenome (IMG submission 35697)
CGCCGGAAACCCGGCTCCATACAGTTGCAATTAATTGCATTTTCGGGGAGCCGGGGTCAATGAAGCGCTATCTGCTTGGCGTCTCTGTTATCCCACTAGATCGTCGGGTTGGGGTCAGTCGGCTCGTCTGTCGAATGTCGGAACTGTACCTCGATCCAGAGCACACCCATGACGGTTCGGTCCCCGTAGGTCGTCATGTCGATCTCGTTGTTCGTGAGCTGGGTATCGACAGCCAAGCCGTCCCACTGCCTGTTCCTGGAAACGACCTGCTCCACAACCGTCAGCACCATTTCACCGAGATGCCCCGGAAAAGGGTCGTCCCGGTTGACCGTGATCCGAAACTCAATGCCGACCGTCATGTTGCGGACGGTATACGGGTACAGGTGCGAGTACCGCTCCGGCCCCGGCACGATGCCTATCGAGAACCGTTTGCGGTGATCGGCTTCCCCCAACGGACCTAGCTCGACCGTGGAGAACTTGATCGGCCAATCGGGCGGCTCGACCGCCTGAAACTTGGCGATCATCGTGGTCAGTATCCGATGGCGGACGCTTTCGGCCATGGCCGCCTCCTCAGTTCGTCAGGAAATGCCGGACCATGCGATCCATGGCCCGCTCCACAAAGTGCGGAAGCCCCGTATTAATGGTCTCCCGCAGACCGAGACGGGGCGGGATGGTGGTCGTCTCTCTGAGTAGATAGAGCGGCACGATCTGGGTCGCCCGCTTCTGGAAGATGATGAGGTTACCAGCCTTGGTCCGGGCGACGAATGTGTTCTCCCAATCCCTGGCGGATTTCTTGAGCGGAACGCCACGCTCATCCAGCGCCGGAGGAAGCGGGATCGTCAGGTACTTGGCTTCCTTCGCCTTGATCGTGGCCCCGAACTCGTGGATCACGCCAGGAAACCCGACCGTGATGTACGCTTTCAGGGACCGCCACGTCTGACCCTTGACGGTTACGCTGCGCTCCAGGGAACTGACCAGCTGTCCGGTGCGACTGGAGAGGCTCTTATCGGTCGTCCCGCTCGGCCATGGCATACCGTGACGGGAAGCTAGAGCATGGGCCACGCTGTCCAGGAACTCCTTCAGCTCCTGGCTCATGACCTTGGCGGAGCCGTCCCAGTCCTTCTGCAGCTGCCGGGCAAACGCCTCCAGGCCCTTACGGGCATCGTTGAAGCGCCTGTTACGGAACCGGACCTGGAACTGGAATGAGGAAGCCATGGCCTCCTCACATCGGCAGCAGGGCCATGGGTGCGTAGCGGAGATGCCGGTGGATCAGCGCCGCGTACTGGGCTTCCAGCACAGGCGTGTCGAGCTTGATCCCGACCTCCGTGATGCTCGGATTGTTCGCAATGTGGATCAGGCAGCGCAGCTTCGCCGCTTCCTGCAGCCAGCTCGGCACCTGGTCGAGGTTGTAAGACTGATCGTTGTCCGGGTCAGGCTCGAAACCCGCCTGGTACGTGAACCTGACGTACTGCTGGGTGAAGCGGGTCGTGAAATCGGTGACCACCCCACGCTCAAGATCGACCGCCATGGAGCCGGTAACGTTCTTGGACGCGCCGCTGCTGAAACCGCCCGCCTCTACCACCTCTATGGTCGGAGCCGAGGCTAGAAAGCCCCGGCTCAGCTTGAACTGTGTCTCCGAATGCGCTCCCTGAACGAAGCCAGGTCGGTAGACCCAGAACGTGTCCGTCACATCGCTCCGCTCAAAGCTCGTCTGCAAGACGGATGCGATCTGGTGCTCGGCAGCATGAAGGGACATCTCGATAGCCGTGTTGATGTCCGTCATGTCGTCGTAACCGAGACTCTCGCGAATGCTCTGAACGGATGCGAGGAGCATCTTAGACCTCCACAGCCCCCTTGGTGGTCGGGTCGTTCTGGGCCGGTTCCTTGACCTCGACCGGCTCTTCCTTCTTGACGCGCTTGATCACCACGCCGCCCTTCTTCGTCTGGCTCTCGGCCTCATCGAGTACGGGCTTTGCCTTGATGTTCAAGGCGTTGTCCCTCTCCTCAGCCGTAATATCGTAGCCGAGAATCTTCTCGAGGGCTGCGACCTGCGGCTTGCCGGTGGCGGTATAGGCATCCTCGTCATCGGGATCGAGCTGATCAGCCGCGGCACGGATCGCCTGATAAAGCTCCTCCTTGCTCTCCGGGCGCTTGCTTTCAGCCTTCGGAGCTTCCTGCTCCACCTCGGCCTTAGCTGAAGCCTCTTCCACCTTCCCGGCAAGAAGATCGTCAAGGCCAATGATCTCGAACCTGGGGTCCTGCATCAGGACTCGGGCGGTCGCGATATCGACCTCCACTTCCTGACCCTGTTCGTAGAGTGTGTCCCCTCTGTAGAGGCGCTTTGGCTTCTTGAGTTTTGCTTTCAGCATACCGCTCTCCTAGCGTTCAAAAAATGCGGGGCCAGATTAATCCACTGACCCCGCATTTGCAATTAATTGCGCTTCACAGCTTATTAGGAAGCGATGTTCTCGTAGACGACGAGAGCCTCGGGCTCCTCGATCTGGAAGTCGATGCGGCAGGTCAGAACGATGATGTAGACGCGGGACGTGATGTCCTTGTCAAACTCCATCGAGACCTGGCGCTGAATGCCGAAGACCAGGTTCAGCGGGTCAGTGAACATGCCCTTGTCCTCCGGCATCAGAGCCACGCCTTCCACAGGCGAGCCGTAAGCGAAGGTCGGGCTGGTGCCCTGGGTCATCTGGTCACCGAGGGCCGTGCCGCGGTCGGCCAGCGTGTCGCGGTACTCGGTCTCGTTATTCACCGAGACGAAGTGCTTCAGAGCCGCCTTGTTACGCTGATACTGGCTCGGCATGGCCTTCAGGCCACGCTTGAAGACGCTCTTGGAGATAGTCTCACCATCAGCGTCCACAACGTTGCCCTTCTCGGAGCCGATCTTCAGCCAGCCGTCGAGCTGGGACAGGTAGTCCTCGTCATCCTGGTCAGCCGGATTCAGGTAGTCCTCATCAGCCAGGAGCGCCAGCTCTTCNAGGTCGAGCGCTGCACGCTCAGCGATCAGGTCGATGATCGTCTGACGGAGACCACCCGGACCGGTGTTCGAGGCTTCGTTGTTGGCAGCCNNCGCCCGCTCGATGTTGTCTTCCAGAACATCGTANGGCAGACGCACCTCAGCGATCTGCTCTTTCGTGCTGAGCTCGATCTGCTCGGTCGTCGGCTTGGAGCGCTGCTGCTCGGTCAGCGCAGTCGCGGAGACCGCCTTGCGGAGGATGCGGCTGCCGAAGCCGATCTTGTTGATCTTACGCTTCGAGGCCAGCATCTCGACGACGCGGCACTGACGGATCAGCGTCGGCTGCTTGATGAGCTTGCGGATGAACGCCGCGCCCTGCTCAGGCGAGAGCTCACCGCCATTGGACTGCAGGTCCGCAATCGCGAGATCGGCCTTGCGGAGGAGGCTGCTGTTCGTGGTCATGCTTCTGTTCCTTCTCAATACGGATAGCGGTCTATTCTCCGCACTCACGCGACTTCGCGTCGTTCGTAGGCGGTGTCCAGAAGAGGCGGGAGAGACGGCTCGGACTTGGCGACACGCGCCACGTCACCACCCGCTTCATTGAACACGGTTCCGTTCAGTGCCTCGTCGGTCTTCTGGATACGGATGTCCATCTGATCGACGCGCTCGCTGAGCGTACCCACCTCCTTCTTGACCTCAGCAACAGCCGCCTCGACCGACTTCTGGAGCTGCGCGATGGCATCCAGGATGTCGGTGTTGTCGGCCTTAGCAACTTCACCAAGGTCGCTCTCCTGCCCGGCAGCCTTCTGGGCTCCCGCGCCGGATTCCTCATCGGGCAGCTTCTTGCCCTTGCCCTTCTTGCCAATGTCGGCGTCACCCTCCTTGCGCACGCCACCCAAGCGGCCAAGGCCGGAGTCACCATCCGGGATCGAGCTCCCGTTGACACTGCCGAAGGTCGTGTTGTTGCGGTCGTCCTCCGTCGCACGGCGCGTGGCTTCATCGCTGTCCGTGGGCGGGGCGGCAAAACCATCGGGGTCACCAGGCTCATGACCCTTGGGATCGGGCAGGCCCTTCACCTCTTCCTTGCGAGCCTCTGCGGGACCTTCATCGGGGTTGCCGGTGGTGGACTCGCCCGGAACGGCGTTCACAGCAGTGTTGGCCAGATCATCAGCAGTAGCGCGAGGATCAGTGCCAGTGCCCTTGCCGTGCTCGAAGCCAGCGCCCGTGCCGTTTTTCCCGGCATCGGCCTTCTCGACCTCTTCCTCAGCAACCTCGACCGGAGCCTCATCCCCGAGGGGAAACTTCGACTCGGACTTGGCGAGCTCGAACTCCATCTTGAACGCCTGCATGGGGACGTTCTTCAGGAGCATGGTCATATAGCCCTTGAAGTCGTCGATCGCCTGACCGATCTGGTTCGACGCATCTTCAGGGGAGGCCGCCTTGTANAGGATGTTGGCGATGGTGGTCGCCAGGGCGTCCTTGGCAACGCAGATGGACGGGTAAACACCCTCGGTAGCCATGACGACATTGAAGTCCGTGGAGCCGTAGGAGAAGTCGTCGAACAGCTTCTTCACATGGGTGATGACCAGGCCGACTTCATCGGACACCTTCAGCACGACGGTACCCTTCGCCTTGTCGGCATCGGCCTTCGCAACCGTGATGCAGTCGCCCGTCTCATTCTTGACGAACTGCTTCGGATCGAGACCGACAGACTTGAAGATTGCCGCAATCTTGTTCAGGTCAGCACCCTTGGCAATTACGGCTGCAACGATCTCGGGCTTGGGGTCGGCCTTATGGAAAAACCGGCGACCAATCTTGTGCAGGTCCAGCATTTCATCGTCCTCTTTCGTGATCCGAAACGGGATGCGATTGGCTCCCCGCTTGACCAGCGATACGAAGTTCACGTCCGTGTCGATCAGCTCATTGGCCTTAATGCGCAGCTTGGGCATAGAGCACTCCTTCAACGAACGAGAACCGGTGAGCGTGGCCGTTGTCTTCTTCCGTGACCGTCCCGCGCAAAATGCGGTGCCTGGACCCATCCGGCCCGACATCGGTCCATCCGCCGAGGAAGTTTCCCTCCTCGTCGTATTTCACGAAGAACCTATGCTTGTGGCCATTTGCTTCATCGGTTTCCCCCTCGATGATCGGCGGAATTTCGAGTTCGATGAAATTCTCGACCCGGAAACCAACCCCATCGAAGGAGAACCCGTTGAGCTCACCCGATTTTACGAGAGCCCACACGTCATCGGTGCATTTCACGCCGATAACCCATGAGCCTGGAATGAAAATCGGGTCGTCGTCCCGTGCAATGAAGCTCTCGACAACGTAGCAGCCGGACTCTTCCTGATTGTGGTTCAGGTCGATCTTGTTGACGAAGCCCTTCCGCATGAACTCGTACGCCATCTGCTTGATGGACTCTCGAGTCATGAAATCTCCCTGGCTGTCAGGGAAACCCGGAGCATAGACCTCACCGAATACGAGCTGCTCTTCCTCGTCGGTCTTCCGGATCGCGACGGTGTGGTTGTCGTCGGAGACAGCGGGCGACGAAAAGCCCGAAAGGCCAAAGCCTTCCGTCTCTTCTCCGAAACCTGTCGCTTCCTTGAACAACGCTTCGCGATCTCTGCGCACGGTTAACGTGGCGCAGAATACTCACGCGCACGCGCGTCTCAACGAGAATTTGCAATTAATTGCACGTCTCGGACTAGGAAATGATCCAGAGACACTGAAGGACTGAATGTCTCTGGGTCACGTCTCTCAGGGGGACGAAACGAGACCGCCCAGAGGGATTTCCTCCGTTACGGTTCCTACAAGCGCCAGAACACCTCGGCACCCCGGATGGTAAGGCGGAGAACCATAGCCCTCAGCCTGCATCTCCTCGAGGCTCATGGCATTGAGCTTGGCGAGACCTGCCTTGGACTGATTCGGCCATGGAGCAAGGCTCTTCAGCTGCTGCGGGTCTGGGTTCCCAGGGCCTGCATCACCCTCCCGTATTCCTTCTGCACGTAGAACGTCTTGCCGTGCATGTACTGGCATACCGGGCAGGTCTTCTCGTCGAGCACCTCGTTGATCTGGTACGTCTCGATCTTCTTGTTGATCGCCTCGGCCAGGAACCCGAGCGTGACCAGGCGGCTCGTCGTGAGGTTCGCCGCAATGTCGATGGCCATGCGCCCTGTGCCCATGACGGCTTGATTGAGGCGTTCGGCCATATCGTCATCCTTGCGGACCTTCTTTTTCTTGCGGGGACCGGCCTGCTCTGGGTTCTGCATCCCAGCCTCCTCCAGGTCCTCCGAGGACATGTCGTACTTGCGCAGCTCCTCCCGGCGAATGGCCTTATGCAGTTCCTGGCGCACCATCTCAGCCCCATGGAACTCAACCATGTCCGTCATCTGATCCAGGGCCAGCTGGATCGAGTACGGGAGCGACTGCTCGCGCTTGACGTACGAGGTGGCTTGGAGGCTTCCCGTCACGTTGTGTGCCCCGAACAGAAAGGAGCTGACGGCCAGCTCCTCCAGACGCTTCCGGTGCCGCTCCACCACCCCGAACATGGAGAGCTTGTTGGCAATGTCGTGGGCGTCGTCCCACTTGCGTGCCGCAAGCAACGGCCCGACCTGGCTAACGATGCGCCGCGCAACATGGTCCCATGCGGCATGCATGGTCGAGGCGACCGATTTCTCCAGAGCGAGGAACGCCTGCAGTTTCAGCATGGCTCCCCCCGCCTAGTGATGGTGCTGATGCTCTGACTGCATGACTGCGATCGTGCAGCTCATCAATTCCCCAAGCCCCTCGAGGTCATAGGACGGGTCGATGAACTGCAGGCTCGCGCAAGCCTTCTGGAACTCCTTCCTGCCACGCTCGTCTAGTGATGCAATTAACTTCACATGCTTGGCCAGCTCTGCGAAATCCCTGCCCCTCAGAGCTGCCAACGTGTCGTGAGCGAGTGCAAGAACTCCTAACGGCGCGGCCTTCTGGGTCGAAGACGGTTTAGGAGCCTCGACCGGCGTTCCGTTGTCACCGTTCAGGGTTCCGGTCCTATTGTCCAGCGTGTTGACGTGGACGATGTTGCCTTCCTCATCGACCGTCATGGACGCATCAAAGGTGACCGGCTCTTCCGAGTACCGGATGCGCGTCTTGGCAACCTCGTTGATCTCGCGGATTATGTCGGAAGGCATCACGTGGTTGGTGTTCATGGCAAGCTCGATGCCCTGCATCTTGAGCGATGCATCATCGATCACCATCGGCTTCGACTTCATCCGATAGCCGTAGTAGCCCATGGCCGTGAGCAGCTTCATCGAGATAACCTCGTCGAACTCGTCGCGCTCCGGCTTGAAGACCTGGGCCTCGGCCACATTGTACGAGACATAAGCAGTCGCGAAGGCATAATCCGCGGCCTGACCGACGAAAATGGGCGGCAGACGGAAGGCGCGACGGATGCGCTGCTCGCACTTGTCGTCGTACTTCTCGAACATGCTGTCGTTCTGGCGCTCGCTGCCGAACCTCTCCACCGTGACCTTGGCCTGCAGCGGATGGTCCATCGAGCCACCGGTCGGCTCCACTTCGAGAACCTGAACTCGGTTCTTCGATAAGGCGCTTCCCAGGCTCATCTTCTGCTCAAGAGCCTGGCGCGTCTTGTCCTGCAGCGAGCCACCCTGAAGGATGATTAGCACCGGCGGGACACCGCCATTGTCGAAGAACTCCAGATTGAACTCCTCGGCCCTACGAGAGCCCAGAATCGAAGGCAGCTGGTTGATCCAGCGCGGCACTCCGTAAGGCGTCTTGGAGTCCGGCAGGCAGGTGAAGTGGATGATCTCGGTCGCCCGCTGGTTCGCTGGCAGCCTCTGTCCGGTCTGTGCCCAGACTCCCGTGTTCTTGTTCAGGTCACGCTGCACGCCGAAGTCCTTGAAGTAGACCAGCGTGACGCCGTTCAGGAGCTGGACGTACCGGCGCTGGCGCTCCATGACGGTAATGCGGACCTCGCGTCCGTTTCGGCGCATGACCTTCTCGACCGGTACCGGGTCGTCCAGCTTCAGAAGCCGCATCATCTTGGCGTCCACATGCCGGAGGAAGACGATCTGGTCCTGGGCGTTGCGCAGCACTTCGAGATAGGCGTTGCCCGTGCGCTCGTAGTCCCGACGCAGCTTCTGCCGTATGGTCATGAACGACTCGCCCGGCCACGGCTCAGCGAAGAACTGCCTGAGCTGCTCGATCTTCTCGTCTACGCTGTCATCGCCTTCCTCGGCGTCCGCGCGGATGAAGTCGTAGCCAGTGCCGTCGATGTTCGTCACCATGGCCTCGATGCAGGGAGACAAGGCATTGTTCTCCTGCGCAAGGCGATCGAGGGTGCTAAGGTTGTAGGGCGGCTCCAGGACGCCAATGTCTCGGCTCGCACCGACATACAGGTCCTGGTATTCGTCCTCGGGCTGAAATGCGTTGCCCGCCACAGCATTGGCGGGCCGTTCCTGATTGAGCATCTGCCGGGGCAGCAGAGCCTTCTTGATCTCCTCTTTCGAGGGGTCAGCCCCAACCAGCCGGAAAATCTGCGCAGTAGGCCGTTCAGACTTTTGCGTGTCGGCCTTGTTTCCATCCTTGGCCATGATCATACCCTTCCCGCATCAGCATCAGGCATGACACCGCTGCAATTAATTGCAGAACTCGGTCATGCGACGAGCGTCAGCTTCTTGAGTTCTGCGAGGTTTGGGCCAGCTTCCGCATCCGCGGGGAACTTGAGCTGCGGCTGCCAGCCGACCTCGTCAGATCAGTGTTACAGGGATTTCAGCGTATTGTATATCGTCATGCGCGTAACGGCATAAGCCTTGGCCAACTGAATCACGCTTGTTCCCTTTGAGAAAGCCTCCTTGATGGCTACCCTATCCTCTGCGGAAAGTTTGTACCCGCTCCCATTAGAGTACGGGTGCAACCCTGTATCCACCGCGTGATCCGTGTTTTGCTTGGGTGTGACCCACTCCAGGTTTTTCGCTGTGACGTTGGTCTTTACGCCATCCTTATGGTTGACCTCTGGCTTGGTCTCGGGGTTCGGCAGAAACGCCTCCGCCACAAGGCGATGTACCAGATATTTACGTCCTGCAAGATTGACCTCTGGGTAACCATGACTCCCTGGCGGGCACTTCAACACCTTGCCCTTGCACGGCAGCGGGTTGCCGTTCTTCCTAACGATAACCCGATCAAGACTCCGCACTCGTCCAAGACTACTTACCTCGTAGAAGCCTTCAAACCCTACTATGGGCCTCCATTCTTCCTGCAATTAATTGCACCTCCTACGCAACCTTGATGCCTTTCAGTTCGGCTAGGTTCGGCCCTGCTTCTGCATCAGCAGGGAATTTCAACTGTGGCTCCCAGCCAACTTCATGAAAAGGCAAGTTCGACATAACTTCCTGCGCTCTGGAAGCCCACAGGTGTGCATCTTGTTCCGGGATGTACGCAATCATGGCGTCGTGGATTTGGCCCACAATTTCGATCTCTGGGTACGCATCGTCGATAAGCGCGATCGCCCAGAGCATCATGTCGGACAGGCAGGACTGGATCGGAGAGTTGATGGCCTGGCGCTCGGCCTTGGCTCGAACCGCCTTGTCCCAGCTGCGGATCATGGGCAGATGGCGGACGCGGCCCAGCGGAGAACGGACCATCTCATGCATGCTGACGAGCTTGCGCTGCCTCTCATGGTAGTCGATCAGGCCGGAGTAGAGAGCAAAGAAGTCGTTTCTGATCTTCTCGGCTTCCGCGTAGGTCAGTCGGAGACCGTAGTTCGCCCACGCATAAGCCTGGAAGCCCTCAACACCCATGCCGTAAAGCAGACCGAAATTGCCTGCCTTGGCTCGAGAGCGCAGTTCCTCGAACAGCTTGGCGAGCCTTTCGTCCTCGCTATCCTTCCAGCTCAGGAACTCCTCATAGCTCACGCCACCAAGCTGCGCTCCGGTCACCGCGTGCAGGTCCTTGCCCTCCTCATAAGCGGCGATCATGTTCTTCTCGTTCGCCACGCAAGCCACCACGCGAAGCTCGCCCTGGCTGTAGTCCAGGGAGCAGACGACCTTGCCAGGCGGTGCGGGGAAGCACGCCCTAATCTTCTTTGCCCAATAGGTCTTTTTCGGCAGCGTCTGGAAGGCGGGGTCCTTCGCTGACAGGCGACCCGTCACAGTGCCGGACTCGTCATCATCGTCATCATACAGACCGCCATGGAACAGCATGTAGGTCGGGTGCAGCCGACCGTCCGGCCTCAGATGCTTCAGGAACCCCTCGATGAAAGTCGAGAGCGTTTTCGAGGCTGCGTCCATTTCGGTGAGCGTCTCGATCATCTCCGCAGCCTCCGGCACGTCCGCGAACTGCCGGAGATGGGATTTGGTCATGGATGGCTCGCCCGTTTTGGCCGTGAGTTCCTTGGGTTTCAGGTTAAGACCCAGGGGTGAGAAGAAGTATTCTTTGAGCAGAGATGGCAGTAGCGGGCTTTTCCCGGCCTTTAGCTGCCCCTCAATCTTGTCGCGGTATTTGATCTTGAGGCGGTTCGGGAGAAGGCTCATGGCCTTGTCCTGAGCCGTCTTGATGACCTCCCTCACCTCTTCGCCCAGCGCCTCATACTTCCCCCGATCGATCAGCACGCCACGGCGCTCGATCTTCTCGAAGGCCCGCGATGCCGGATGGAGGATTTTGACGTAGAACGTGGCGAGCTTTTCGTCGGCCACCAGCTCATCGCGCAGAATGTCGGCCACCTGATACGTGGCATCCGTGTCCCCGCCCGCGTAGGTCAGCAGATCGTCGGTCGGGATTTTCTCCATCTGGCTCTTGTCGTAGGTCGCGTTCAGATAGTCATCGTACCCGCCCATCTGCGTGTAAATTTTGGCGTGCAGATTGAGGCTGTTCGACCGGTTCTCGTTCAGCAGGTTCCCGACAAGGCAGGTGTCGAACTTGAAGTTCGTGCACTCGATGCCCCACTTCTCCGCGATCCAGATCAGGTCGTACTTGCCGTTCGCCATACGTAGCTTGACCTTGGGCGAGGTCAGCAGCCACTTGATCTGCTCGTACAGATTGACGTTCGGGTCCAGCTCGATCGGATGCTTCTGCGGTCCGAGGTAGAGCAGCTCGGACTTGCCCGCCTCCACCGTGAACGAAATGCTGACGACATCCTTGTCGGGATACCACGGGTAAAAGCCCATGGTCTCAGTGTCCATCGCCACGTCTACGGGCTTGCCGGTTTTCTCGTATCTCTTCTCGATCCAATCGATCATCGGCTGGAAATTGTTCACCCACCGGTACTCGCCTACTTCTGGATCGAGAGCACCTGTCCTCAGCAGCCGGACGGCAAGGCGGATGTCCCAATCTATGATCTCGGCCTTGTCCGGCTCGTTGGCCGTGATCGAGGGATCAAACGTGATCATGTAGTATCCACCACCACGCTTGATCGGCTTCTCGCGCAGCGAGCTCAGCGTGCGGTTCTTCGGCGTGATCCCTGCCCGTTTCAGAGCGTCGAGCGGCTTGCCGCCGCACACGATAACAATTTCACCCTCCCCCGGCTCCGGTGGAGGGCTGTTTTCGTCCCAAGGAACAAACTGATGAGGCGGGACATTTGGCCGGAAATTTCTGAGCGTCACCCCCAACGTTCTCTTGATCACGGACGCTTCTGCGGCTGTCCATATTTTCAGCATTAGTTCTTGACCTCAATTCANGCGAGCTTTTTCCAAGGNCCGGGTCCGGTTTTGGTGAAGGACTTCACGATGCCTTTCGCGAGCAGCTTCTTTGCCTGGTCTCCCGAGTTGGGCGCGTTTCTCTCCAGCCACTGATCTATTTTGTCCGTCTTCGCCAGATTGAGAACGTGAACATCCACTGCCGGAGTGCCCACCTTTCCGTCATAAGCCAAGACCAGCAGAGCGAGATTCCCCATCACCCTGACGATCACCATGTGCTCAGTCTTGTTTAGGAGCGCACTGACGATGCGGGCGTTGACGCTGAACGTCCTGAGCCCGACATCCACGTCCTTTGTCAGCGACCCGTTGAGCACCGGCTTCGTGTCCCGATGCTCTATGGTCATGTTGAGCGCATCAGCTATGGCGTATGCCCAGCGGTCCTTCACACCGTTTCCCATTCCAATTCCTCTCCCTTCCGGTTGCAGGACCACCGCCCGAGCGTTACGCCCATGTAGGTCACCATGAACTCGACCCTGCTCCGGTCACCACCATCCTCTTCGATCTTCGCGGTATGCAGGATCACGGGATCATCGGACAGGGCCTTGAAGATCGGTCCGGTCTCTATCAGGTCCCCGACCTCCAGGCTGTTAAATTCTTCCACGGTCAGCATGTCAGGCACCCTTGTCAGCGATCACTTTAAGGTCGGGGATTGGCGTATCAAACGGAATGCCCAGACCCATCAGGATCGACCCGAGCGTCTTGCTGGCCATCACGTAGTCAGAGCCTGCTTCCAGATGAATGCTGGCGTAATCCTTCGCTATTTTGTCGATCCCACAGCTCTTCATGTTCGACACATACTTCTGCCAGTTAGGCCCTTCAATCCTGACTGACAGAGCCATGCCCTTGATGCGAGCAGCTACCCGAACATCCTTGTTGGCGGCCACGAGGAAGTAACGCGATCCGCCCGAGGTGCCCATGACCGGCTGGTACAGCATGGTCGCGTCCCTGAGCTTCACGGGCGTAGCGGTCGTCAGCTTGGACAGGTCGAACACCTTCCAACCAGGCTCTTCCTTCGACTCTGCGGGTTTAAGCGGAGGCAGCTTGTCAAGAATGCCAGCCTTGAGCTCGTCGTTAGGCAGCTCCGGTGCTGTTACCGGCTGCACACCCTCAGCATCCACCCACTTCAGGATGGTATGGATGCAGAGAGNCAGCGCCGTGACGAGTGCTTTCTTTTCCGCAGGCTGCAAGGTTCCGGCATTCAGCTTCTGCAGCTGATCCAGCGTTACAGGAACCGTGTACCCCTTCTTGTCCCCATCCTTGCCGGGTACCACGAAATTGAACTTCGTGGCGCTCAGCGTGACCTCGATGGGGTATTTCTGCAGCCCGTCCATCAGCTCCTGGGGGATGCCCAGCTTTTTCAGTGCCCCCAGGGCATTCATGCTTTTTATGATGATCGCCACTCTATCCTCCTTGATCTGATGGCCTTACTGCCACTCTAACTTATGCCGTAGGCGGATCAAGGGAAATTGCAATTAACTGCAACCCCAGATGTTACCCATGCTCGGGATCGGGTTGTAGGTAGAGGCATCTTTTCCCTTAGAGCCTGTGGAGTACGAGTACACGCTACCCGATTTCGATGCCTTCGCGCTCTTGATGCCGAAGTGATTTCGCAGGAACTCGATCTGCTCCGAGCTCTCGACCGCCCTGTAGCAATAATGCTCCCGCACATAGCTGATCGCATCTTGCTCACCATACTCGGAGACGAGAGCGGCAAGGAACGTGCCCGTCCGCCCATGCCCGCCAATGCACCCGCAGTGCACCTTGAGACCAGCATCCAGCTTCTTCTTCGTCCAGGCAACGAGCTTCTTGAACTCCTCCGGCTTACTGGGAACTCCCATGTCCTGAATGTGGAACAGGACCTCTGCACCCTTGTTCCACGGCCAGTGCCGTTCCGTAAATTTCATGGTCAGGTCGAACCCGATGTAGACATCGGCATCCTTAACCACAGGGTTCGAGCAGGAACCGCCATAGATCACCAGATTGGTCCCAGGCAGCTTCAGAGGCGGGTGCGATTCATAGCACCACTTCCCTGAACTGCTGGTGCTTTTCTTCCCATACCCGTACGACCCGTAAGATAGCGTCGAGGAGCTGAATGTTTTTGCGGCCCGAACCGCTGCCCTGTCCCCGTAGATCACATCGTTAATGTTCTTGCGCTTCATACCAATCCCTCCTGGAATTACGCGGCACGGACCATCTGGATTTTCTTAACCTTGGTGGTCGGTGTGACCATGAACCACTTCTTGTTGAACTCCTCCTGTTCCTTGATCTTCTTCTCGTACGCAGCCTTCTCGGCCTCCTTGGCCAGGGGCGACAGTCCGTGCTTAGCCCACTGAGCCTTCTTCTCATTCGGGTATTTCTGGACCGACCCGAGAGCCTCAACCATATCCCAGGCGACATAATCCCCGATGTCCTCGGGAAACCATTCCTTCAGGGTCTTCATCCATTGAGTCAGTTCGTTAGGTACGAACGACCACAAAGGCTGATCGAACAGGATCGCCTGCGGTATCTGCCCCGACCTCTGAACGTCGAGGATTCGGATCAGAACCTGCATGTTGTAGTGCCCATAGAAGATGCCTTTGTTGAAGATCGGCCCATTGTTGTGGGCGAGGGTCCATATCGTATCCAGCATCATCTCTGCCGAATACTCGCCCGTCACGAACCTGCAGAGGCAATCAGTCACCCTGCCCCAAGCCGGACCGCCGTAGCCTGAGTTCCACTTCGAGTTATAGAACTGCCAGCGGAGAGCCTCGACATACTGGCCGATCGTCGCCGTCGGCGGGTTGGTGACGAACTTCTGGTGGATGCTCGACTCCCCGCCCGAAATGTGCACGAAGAAGTCGGCCACCGACAGGCCGAACTTGTCCATCAGCTTCTTGTGATCGCTGTTCAACGACTTGTTGTGCCGCGCCTCTCGGGTGCAGATCAGCAGAAGGTAGTAGAAGGCCCTGACCGCCCTCGGCACCAGGTTATCATGGTAGGCTTCCACGAATTTCAGGATGTGAGGAGGAAGCGGCTCCAGCGGGTGGAACCGCTTCGAGATCAGGGCCATCCCGTGATTCATCCCGTAGAACCACAGAGCCTGCGTCTCTGGCGTCGAGTGACCCTCATCAGACGGGGAATGCGTGTGCTGATACTTACCCAGGGCCTTAGCCACGTTGGAGCACGGGACCTCGCTCATGTCCCGCTTGATGCACAGAACACGAGACGAGTGATAGGCCAGAGTATCTTTCGGGTCGGTGAGTGCCATGCATACCCTCCATGGTTCCGGTTGGCTTTATCTTATCGTGACCTTGAGCCGGTCCGAGTCAATGAGAAATGCAATTAATTGCACTTCTCAGGGAGCCAAGAAACGGGAAAGCCACGGGAACCTCTGTGCCCAGGCGAACNTGTGCAGCCACTTGCGCAGCTTTGTCACGTCAAAATCCTTGACGAACTGCTCCTGCGCCCGCGTCTCCACCGCTCGCGGCGTGTAATGCTTGCGTACGTAGGCGACCGGATCATCAACCCCGGCAGCCTTGGCAAGGAGCGCGAGGAACAGCCCTGTCCGGCCCCAGCCACCCATGCAGCCTACGTATACCGGCTTGCCACGGATCGCGGCGCGAAGCGTGTCCCTTACCGCCATTTCGACACGGAACGTGTCAGTAGGGACGCTGAAATCCCTGATAGGCAGGTGGACATCGTAGCTGCCCGGCATCACGTTCTCGGCGCGGACGCACACCCCGAACGCCTTGTCACGACCAGGGAAGNAGTCGTACGGCCCACCTGCGATCTGGAAGCGGTAGAACGCCCCGCGCCAACCCAGATCAATCGGGAGGAAGCCGTTCGGACCGCCCTTCGTCAGCTTTCTATGCATCATCAACCCTCCTGGTAGTCTGTACTCTGACTTCTACGAGTTACCCGAAACCATGTCCAATCGGGTAACATCGAGAACCTTGCCGTCCTTGATGAACAGGACGAAATCCTCGAACCGCCAATTGCCGTACTCGTGAGTGAACGGGGCGGCGCGTCTGGCCATTCTGGCGATTCGCTTCTCTACGTCTCCGCACAAACCTGCAGCCTTAGCCTGACGGATGGCCTGCTCGGTCACTTCGTACTGGCGAAATCCCATTGCTTTTCTCTCTGTCTCGCTCTGTACCGGTCACCACGCAGAATCTCGATCTCGCGCGGCGCGTCTATCGCCACGCGGACCATGCCGTACTTGAAGAAATCCCCGGACGCCACGAACACATCAGGCAGTATCTCCGTGGCATGCGTATCGACGATCTCGAACTCCTTGCCATCGATGGACAGCCAGAATTTCTTGGCGTCCTGAATGCGGGAGACCACCACCTGACGGTTCCAACCCAGAAATCGTCACCTTGCTTCAAGCTCAGAACCAAAGACATTGCCGTTGCCTCCGTGCTTACATTCCAATGTCTTAGCTCAGTCTGCCAGCACCGAGAAGGCGGCGTAATCTGCAGGAACGATCAGCGGAACGTCCTCTGCTCCAACGATGTCCAGATCGAGGTAGTCCTTAATGAGCGTGTTCAGCAGCTGTCCGAACTCCTTCTTGAATGCCGCATCGCTGTCGGGCTTGGTCCCGAAGCAGTAGGCCAACTCGTTGTCCGTTTCGGGCATGAAGCTCTGCGGGTTTCTGATGTCGAGCTTCACGTTCTCCCTAGAAGACATCTGCTTGATACCCTCGACCACCGCTTCGGCCACTTCCAGCGAACCCCACCAGTAGGCGGCCTGCACCACGTGCGGGCGATGATCCGACCCGAGATCGACCGGCGACGACTCCCATGCCCCGAGCTTTTCCATGCACCAGTTCATCACGGTTCGGACCGCAGGATCATCCGAGCTGTCAATCACCGGTACATCGGTCTGCACCCAGACGTTACCGGTCGATCCATCGATCGTGATCTTCGTGCAACCACTCCCTTTCATGGCATCGATGTCGAGCGTGGTGCAGCCCACCACACAGGGCTTGTCCATCGCGCGAGCCACCACTGCGGCGTGACTGGTCGCCCCGCCCGTCTTGGTCAGGATGCCCACGGCGGCATTCATGCCCGCGATGTCATCCGGTGTCGTCTCGTGCGAGATCAGTATGCAGGGTTCCGTGCAATTAACTGCATCCTCCGCCGAGAACACGGGCTTTCCGCTCACCACGCCTGGACAGGCGGGCAGACCCACGANGTCCGGCTCCTCCTTGAAATTNGGATCGAGCATCGGCCTGCGGACGACCTTGAACTGCGCTTTCTTGAGACGGGAGAGCGCCGTGTCCCTGTCGATCACGCCCTCCTCTACCAGATCGACCGCGATCCTGAAGGCTGCGATGGCCGACCGCTTGCCCACCCGGCTCTGCAGGATGAACAGGGAGCCGTTCTGCACCGTGAACTCCACATCCACCATGTCCCGGTAGACATCTTCCAGCCGGACGCAGACATCCCCCAGCGCATGATAGACGGCCTTCCACTGAGCCCCCATCTCANCCATCTCGGTCAGGGGCCGCGGTGTGCGGATACCNGCCACCACGTCCTCGCCCTGCGCATTCTGCAGGAACTCGCCCATAATCTCGTTCTTGCCGGTCGAGGGGCACCGAGTGAACAGCACACCCGTCCCCGAATCCTCCCCCATGTTCCCGAACACCATGGCCTGCACGTTGACGGCGGTTCCCATGTCTTCGGGAATACCGTTCAGCTTGCGGTACTCGATCGCCCGCGGGTTCATCCAGCTGTCAAAGACGGCCAGCACTGCCGCTCGTAGCTGTGCCTCGGAGTCGTTGATCGGAAAATCGAAGCCCTTGTTGGCGAAGAACGCCTTGAGATACTGCTGGCTGACGAACTCCAGATCAGCAGCCGTCAGGTCAGTGTCACTCTCGGCTCCCACCGCCTTCTTGTGCTTGGCGAGCTGGAACTCGAACACCTCATGCGGAACCCCGTAGGCCGTGCTGCCCAGCATCTGGATCAGCCGTCTCATGCTGTCCATGGCCGCCCGCTTNCCCAGGCGCTCCTCCCACTCGGGCAGGTTTTCATTGGTCAGGCCCACGTTCAGGATCGTGTCCATCATGCCCGGCATCGAGANCGGTGCACCCGAGCGAACGGAGACAAGCGGGGTGTACCCGAACTGCTTGGACANCCAGTCCATGTGGNCGAGGACCTCGCCCATCAAGGCGTCGANCCACTCGTCNACCTTGTCCGGNTTGTCCTGCAGGAGCTTGCGGTATTCGTTGCAGGTGTCCGTGGTGATCGTGAAGCCTGGCGGGACTGGCATTCCGGCCTGAGCCATCATGGCGAGGGCTGCTCCCTTGCCCCCCAGATGCTTCTTGGTCACGGACTGGTCCGTGATCTTCCAGTCGCAGTGGTCAGAAGAAAATCTGAAAATCCGTTCCATGCTTCCCTCCGTGGATTGATGGGGTACGCTCCTAACGTAATGGGTTGGCGGGGAATTGCAATTAAATGCAGTTCCCCGACCATGAATTTTTCAGCCCCGGCAACTACCGTCCCGGAGGAAGGGCG
>JGI25328J35697_1001285_pt1 | contig 18065 bp, 15 predicted proteins | sample HigsolmetaAR203D_FD_35697 | JGI IMG/M metagenome (IMG submission 35697)
CCCCCCGCATGGCATAGTCCGCCGATGCCCGGAATCGACGCCCTTCCGCTGATTTCCTTGACCTCCGCGCTCGGCGCGGGCCTGCTGATCGGCCTGCTCTACGAGCGTCGCAAGCACACCGACCCGGCCATCGCCGCCGGCCTGCGCTCGCACACGCTGGCCGCGCTGGGCGGCGCGCTCGCGCTGTGGCTGGGCATGCCCGCGTTCGTGGCGATGCTGCTGCTGGCCGGCCTGTTCGCCGCGCTCAGCTACCGGCACACCAGCACCATCGACACCGGCATCACCTCGGAGCTGGCGCTGCTGTGCTCCTGCCTGATCGGCGGCACCGCGATGCGCTCGCCCGGGCTGGCCGGCGCGCTCGCGGTGTTGGTCGCGATCCTGATCTACGCCAAGCCCAAGCTGCACCGCTTCAGCCGCGAACTGGTCAGCGACCGCGAGATCACCGACGGCCTGATCCTGCTCGCCGGCGCCCTGATCGTGCTGCCGCTGCTGCCGGACGAGCCCATCGGCCCCCACGGCGCGATCAACCTGGCCACGGTGTGGAAGCTGGTGGTGCTGGTGATGGCGGTCGGCGCGCTGGGCCACGTCGCGCTGCGCGTGAGCGGCACGCGCTGGGGCCTGCTGGTGTCGGGTTTCTTCGCCGGCTACGTGTCCTCGACCGCCGCCACCGCCGGCTTCGGCCAGCGGGCGAAGGAACAGCCGCAACTGCTCTCCCCGGCGATCGGCGCGACCATGCTCGCCAACCTCGCCTCGGTCAGCCTGTTCGTGCCGATCCTGCTGGCGATCGCGCCGGACATGCTGCGCGGGACCTGGCAGGAACTGCTGGCGGCCGGCGCCGTGCTCGTCGCCGGCGCCACGCTCGGCTTCCACCGCGGCGAGCGCACCGACGCGCCGCCGCCCGCGTCCGGGGCGCGCATGTTCCGCATCGGCCAGGCACTCGGCTTCGCCGCGCTGATCGCGGGCGTGCTGTTCGTCTCGCACCTGGCCGCGCACTGGCTCGGCCCCAACGCCGCGCTGGCGACCACGTTCCTGACCGCGCTGGCGGAACTGCAGGCCGCCGCCGCCACCGTCGCCACCCTGTTCCGCGATGGCACCATCGACGCGCGCCACGCGCAGTGGGCGGTGGTCGGCCTGCTGGCGGCCAGCTCGGCGGCCAAGTCGGTGGTCGCCTTCGCCAGCGGCGGCGCCGCGTTCGGCCTGCGCGTCGCCACCGGACTGGCGGCGATGACCGCCGCGGCCGCGCTGGTCGCGGTCTTCGGCTGAAATCCGCGGCGCGGCAGGCGTTCGGCTGTGCCGCGCGGCGATGCCGCGCAAACGGCCCATCCCCNCCCCGGCAGGCGCGCAAGGGCGCCCCCGTTCCTGGGGCAGGCTGGAAAGGAGCCTCGATCCTGCCGGGACGGGCCGGTGCGGCGGAGGGGACCGGGTGGCACCAGGCCGGCCGGACGCGGTACGCGCGCCCGGCTGCCTGCCACGGGCAACCGGAAATCAGCGCTCGAGGATCGCCGCCACGCCCATGCCGCCGGCGGTGCAGATCGAGACCAGCACGCGGCCGCCGCCCCGCTCCTTCAGCTGCTTGGCGGCGGTGGCGACGATGCGCGCGCCGGTGGCGGCGAACGGGTGGCCGGCGGCCAGCGAGGAACCGACCGGGTTGATCTTTTCCGGGTCGATGCGGCCCAGCGGGGCGTCGAGGCCGAGCCGGTTGCGGCAGTACTCCTCGCTCTCCCACGCCCGCAGCGTGCACAGCACCTGTGCGGCGAAGGCTTCGTGGATCTCGTAGATGTCGAAGTCCTGCAGGGTCAGGCCGTTGCGCGCCAGCATCTCGGCCACGGCCACGGTCGGCGCCATCAGCAGGCCCTCGCCGTGGACGAAGTCCACCGCGGCCACGTGCACGTCACGGATATGGCACAGCACCTCGTAGCCGTTCGCGGCGGCCCACTCGTCGCTCGCCAGCAGGCAGGCGGCGGCGCCGTCGGTCAGCGGCGTGGAGTTGCCGGCGGTCAGCGTGCCGCGGCCGGACGTCCTGTCGAACGCGGGCTTGAGCGTGGCCAGCTTCTCCACCGAGGTGTCCGGGCGCAGGATGTTGTCGCGGGTCACACCGCGGAACGGCACCACCAGGTCCTCGAAGAAGCCGCGCTCGTAGGCCGCGGCCAGCTTGTGGTGCGAGGCGACCGCCAGCTCGTCCTGCTCCTGGCGGGAGATGTTCCACTCCTTGGCCATGTCCTCGCAGTGCTGGCCCATGGACTTGCCGGTGCGCGGTTCGGCCACGCCCGGGAACTCGGGCTTGAGCTCGCGCAGGCGGAAGCCCTTGAACGCGGCGATCCGGTCCTTCAGGGTCTTCGCGGCGTTCGCGGCCAGCAGGCGGCGGCGCAGCGATTTGCCGTACACGATCGGCACGTCGGAGGTGGTGTCCGAACCGCCGCCGATGCCGGACTCGATCTGGCCGGTGGCGATCCTGGTCGCGATCAGGTTGATCGCATCCAGCGAGGTGCCGCAGGCGCGCTGCAGGGTGATGCCGGGCGTCAGCGGCGACAGGCCGGACGACAGCGCCGCCTCGCGGGCGAGGTTCCAGTCCGACGAGTGCTTGATGACCGCGCCCATCGCCACCTCGCCGAGCTGCCTGCCGTGCAGGCCGAACTTCTCGACCAGCGCCCCCAGCGTGCGCACCGACATCCCGAGGTTGCCGACGTCCGCGTAGGCCGTGTTCTGGCGGCAGAACGGAATGCGGACACCGCCCAGTACGGCGACGGGACGACCTTTGAGCATCGGGAGCACCTCGTTTGCGCGGGCCCGCGGCGCGGTGCGGGCATAATTTGCAAAAGTTTAACGCAACCGCGCGCACTTCCATGAAGACAGACCAACCGCGCGGCACGCAGGCCATCGGCGTGCTGGCACTGGAACTCGCCCCGGGCACGGCGCCCGGCACCGCTGCGCTCGCCCAGGCCCGGGCCGGCCACCTGGCCACCCTGCTGGCGCGCGACCTCGCGGCCCTGGTGCCCGAGGCGGCAGGGCTGGACTTCTGCCTGGCCGCCGCCCACTTCGACCCCGCCGAAGCCCTGCGCCCCGGCTGGCCCCTGCACCGCCGCCTGTCCGAACTGCATGCCCGCGCCCCGCGCGGCGGCGGCGGGCCACGGATCATCGCCTTCGGCGCCGACGCCCGCGGCCAGCTGCCCCGGCCGCTCCAGTGCGACCCCGCCCTGCACGGCGGCCCGCTGCGGGTGCTGCCCTGGGCGCTGATCGGCGAAGCGGACCTCGTGGCCACGGTGGCGGATGCCTTCGAAGCCGTCCTGCTCGACCGCGGCATGGTCCAGGCCGACACCGCCCTGCTCGCGCAGGAGGCCTTCGCCGCCCGCATCGAGCACGCCCGCGCGATGACCGTGCACGACCTCGCCGCGATGACCGCTCTGCAGTACGAGCACACCGGGCTCGGCCCGCTGTGGCCGGTGATCGAGACCGCCCTGCTCGCGCCCGGCGCCGAGGCCGCGCTCGACAGCCCACCCGAACCGGAAGTGCGCTACGCGGCAGGCCGCGCCCGCATCCCCGCGCCCCCGATGGACGCATGGCGCGAACGCTGCGCGAGGGACGAGCAGGACGAAGAACGCCTGGGCCACGGCTGGGCGATGTTCAACATGCGCCGCCGGCAGTTCGCCGCCGTGCTTTCGGCACACGGGATCGAGGTGGAACTCGAATAGCAACCGGCACCAACCGGCAGGCTGTGCAAGCGGGACGAACCCCGGCCTCTCACGTTGCCGGCCGGCGCTCCGCCAACCCCCGCCGGCCAGCTCGGCGCCACCATCCAGAGAACGGACCTGCGCGTCCGGCGCGAAGCGCACCGCCACCAGGCGTGGGGCACAACCGAAGATCGCGCGGCAGGACATCGATGTCCGCCTCAAGTCTTGACCCCGACTCCCGGCCCGCCGAATTTCCGCCTTGGCAACGCGTGAGCCCGCGTCCCGTGATCGTCAGGACTGGCAACAGACTCGCTTGAAAACTTGCCGCAGCGTGACAGGGTTATCGTCTCCACCCCATCCGGGCCTGGGCACCACGCGAACACCGTTGTTCCTGGCATCCGCGCAATCAGGATCTTTGGTGCGAATGTCGGGGCCATCCAGATTCATCCCGTGGCATGCGCGGCGCCTGGAGGCTGCCCTGCAGCAGCATCGCCTTGACCGGTCCTGCCTGCTCATACCCGGCGTCCATAGCTCGAATTGCGCCCGGCCCGGCTGGCCCCCGCAGCCCGTTCAGTTCTGGCGTGCGTCCGCGGTTGGCGCGTCGCCCGTCGCCTTTCGGGCGAGCAGGGCGACCACCAGGACCAGGATCGAGGCGAGCAGGAGCGTGCGCCCGAATGCCGCATGGAGCGCCCCGGGATGCGGCGTGCCCGCGGCGAGCGGCTGAAGGAACACGATCCCGGCGCCGATCGTGCCCAGCGCGTAACCAAGCTCGAAGCTGGTGTTGAGCAGTCCCGAGGCGGAACCGACCTCATGTCCGTCCACGTCCTGCACGCTCATGTAGTTGATGCCGGGTTGCACGAAGCCCATGCCGATCCCCGCCAGCAGGACGCCCGGCAGCAGCCGGCGCAGGTCGTCGTCCGGAGCAGGCAACGCGACCGCTGCGGCCAGCACGGCATATCCGAGCAGCAGCAGCAGGCTCCCCAGCAGGACCAGCCGCGACCCGTGCCGCGCGACGAGATGGCCCGCGCATGCCGCGGTCACCGAGAATCCGAGTGCGAGCGGAGCGAACAGGAGCCCGGAGGCAAGTGCGGAGCGCCCGAATCCTTCCTGGACGAGCAACGGCAGGGCAAGGAAGAGCGCAGCATTGTTGCCGTAGAAGGCCAGCGCCATCAGGTTGCCGCGGACGAATCCGGCCTTGCCGAAGAGTGTCGGCGCGATCAGGGGCGCCAACCCCCGTTGCGCCCGCATGCGCTGCCAGCGGAAGAAGGCCCACAACGCCACCGGGGAGCCGGCGATGCAAGCCCAGGTCCATGCGGGCCAGCCCCGTTCCGCGCCGAAGGTCAACGGCGCGACGAGCAGGGCAAGCGCGCCGGTCAACAGCAGGACGCCGGCAGGATCCAGCGGTTGCCGATGGCCGGCAGGCGCCCGGCTCTCGGGAACCCAACGGCTCGACGCGACGAGCGCCGCCAGACCGACGGGCACGTTGACCAGGAACACCGCCCGCCAGCCGAGCCCGAACAGGTCCAGTGCCAGCAATGCGCCTCCCGCGAGCTGCGCACCGGTGGCCGCGACACCCGAGACGAATGCGAACGCGCCGAATGCCCGGCCGCGCGCCTCGTCGTCGAATCCCACCTGGATGATCGAGAAGACCTGCGGCATGAGCAGCCCCGCGGCAAGCCCCTGCACGGCCCTGGCCGCGATCAGCACCCGGGGCCCCGCGGCAAGGCTCGCGGCGAGCGAGCTTGCCGTGAACAGCAGGAGGCCTGCCCGGAAGATCCTCCTGCGCCCGTGCAGGTCGCCGAGCCTCCCGCCGGTGACCAGGGTGAGCCCGAAGGCCAGGTTGTAAGCGGCCAGGACGAGCTGGATGTCCGCCGCGCCCGTCCCGAGATCCGCGCGGATCGCCGGCGCCGCGACGACAACGATGAAGACGTCAAGAATGGTCATGAAGGCCGCCGAAAGGATGACGGCCAACCCGCGCCACGGGTTCGCCATGCCCACCCCTGCCATCCTGTCCACCGCCGCCACGGTCTCCATCGCATTCCTCCCGGTCGTTCGCGCCGGGAGAGATACACTCGTGCGCAGGATGGAGTAAGGCATTGCCTGTCAGGGGATGAGCACTTCCCCCATCGGGAACAACGCGATGTCACGCGCGGACCGCCGGCAGGAACTGGCCCGCTTCCTCAGGGACCGGCGGATGCGGCTGCGTCCCGAGGATGTCGGGCTGCCCCGGGGGCCCCGCCGCCGGACACCCGGGCTTCGGCGCGAGGAGGTGGCCCAGCTCGCGGGGATCTCGGTGGAGTGGTACCGCTGGCTGGAACAGGCGCGGAACATCCGGGCGTCGGCACAGACGCTGCTGCAGATCGGGCATGCGCTGCGCCTGGAACCTGCCGAGGTGCAGTATCTCCTGCTGCTTTCAGGGCACGCTCCGGCCAGTCATCCCCCTGCCCGGGGCACACCGGCCATCAGCGCACGGTTGCAGCACGTCCTGGATGAACTCCTGCCCTGCCCCGCATACATCCACGGCAGGCGCTGGGATGTCCTTGCGTGGAACGAAGCGGCCAGCCTCGTGTTCGGCGACTTCGCCGCACGCGACGGCATCGAACGCAATTGCCTCCACATGGGTCTGTTGGGCCCGTTGCGCGACATGATTCCCGGGTGGGAGGACCATGCCAGGGGGCTGGTCGCCGCGTTCCGCAACGACTACGCCCGCCATCGTGGCGAACCGTGGTTCGACGAACTGGTCTCCGTCCTCCTGCGGGAAAGCCCCGAATTCGCGCACTGGTGGACCGAGCCGGAAGTCCGCGGCTGGCGCGACGGCCCGAAGATCCTCCGCCACCCGGAACTGGGCGAACTTGCTTTCGAGCAATGCGGTTTCGACCTTGCCGACGAGCGCCTCGCCAGCCTGCGACTGGTGATCATGCTCCCGGCCGGCGGGACGGATACCCGCGAACGGCTTTCATCCGCCCTCCGGGCCGTCCCGCCTTGACTGCCGCCGCGCGCGGATTCAGTCCAGGACGATCCCCGGGTACCAGCCGCTTTCGGCAAGGAAGGCCTCCGGGTCGTCCATCTCCAGGATGCGCGCCAGCGCCTTCCGCTTGTCCTCCGCCTTCCGGTAGTACGCCTTGACGATGCGGTAGCCGACCCAGTACCCGAGGTCATACGGCTCGTCAGACCCTTCCCGGTAGTTGTCGGTCCATTTCGACAGGTCGGTGCCATGCATGTCCTGCGCGAAGGCGGTCTCGATCTCCAGCTCGCGTCCACGCGTCCATCCGGCATGGCGCCAGTTGCCCACGCCACCGGCCACCAGTTCCGCGACGAATTCCGCCGCCCCTTCCATCAGCGCGCGGCGCAGCAGCGTCGCCCGTGGATCCCCCGGTTCCGGCATGTCGCGCGCGGCCACCTGCTGGGTATGCACGTACTCGTGCGCGATCACGTACACGAACCGGTCCTCGAGGTCGGGATGCATGAAGTCGGCGGCGCACAGCGCCTCCAGCCCGATCGTCGCGCCGGATGGCGTCACGATGCCGACCGGGCGCCCGCGCCCGATCACGATGGTCACCGGCGGATACGCCGCCGCCGGATACATCGCCGACAGCTTCGCCAGTGCGTCCGACAGCCGCCGTTTCGCGGCCGGCAGCACGTCGAGGCAACGGCGCGCGTCCTCGTACAGCCCGGGCTGCTCGCGCATGCGCCCGGCGATCCTGTCCGCGGTCACGCTCCGCAGCTGCACGAACTCCCGGAGTCCCGGGCTGCCCTGCGCCAGGTATTCCTTCTCGAGCAGTTCCGCGGTCAGCCGGCCGTGGTGCGCATCGTAAAGCCTGTAGAAGCGCGTGACGTCCTCGGTCACGATCCGGGGCTCCACGGCATGTGCGGGCACCATGGCCAGCAGGCACGCCAGCAGGACGCACCAGTGGCGGAATCCACGGAGGGAAGCCTGCGAACGTTGCATCGCCATCACCACTTCCACGGCTCCGGCCGGTGATGATAGCGGACCTGCGACCGGGCCTGCCGCGTGCAACGGCAAGGCCGGTCGCGGGGCGGGTGGCCGCGCGCTCAGAACGGCAGCTGCAGCTCCGGCTCGAGCGAGAGCAGCTGCGCGCGGAACTCCGCCTGGATGCGGGCCAGCGCCTCCTCGTTGTCGGCGTCGAAGCGCAGCACCAGCACCGGCGTGGTGTTGGACGCGCGCACCAGGCCCCAGCCGTCGTTCCAGTCCACGCGCAGGCCGTCGATGGTGGACAGGCGCGCGCCCTCGAAGCTGGCGTGCGCGCGGAAGCGCTCGACGAAGCCGTGCGGGTCGCCGCCCGGCGCCTGCACCTTGATCTCCGGCGTGGACACGCCGGCCGGCAGGGCGTTGAGCACCTCGCTGGGCTCCCTGGCGTCGAGCGAGAGGATCTCGAGCAGGCGCGCGGCGGCGTAGATGCCGTCGTCGAAGCCGTACCAGCGCTCGGCGAAGAAGAAGTGGCCGCTCATCTCGCCGGCCAGCTCGGCCTCGACCTCGCGCATCTTGGCCTTGATCAGCGAGTGGCCGGTCTTCCACATCAGCGGGCTGCCGCCGTGGCGCAGGATGTGGCCGGCGAGGCGGCCGGTGGACTTGACGTCGTACAGGATCACCGCGCCCGGGTTGCGGTCGAGCACGTCGGCCGCGAACAGCATGAGCAGGCGGTCGGGGAAGATGTTCTGGCCGTCCTTCGTGACCACGCCGAGGCGGTCGCCATCGCCGTCGAAGGCGACGCCCAGGTCGGCGTCGAAGCGCTGCACGGTGTCGATCAGGTCGGCGAGGTTGTGCGGCTCGCTCGGGTCGGGATGGTGGTTGGGGAAGGTGCCGTCGATCTCGCAGAACAGCGGCACCACGTCGGCGCCGATGGCCTCGAGCACGCGCGGGCCGATCTCGCCGGCCACGCCGTTGCCGGCGTCCACCACCACCTTGAGCGGGCGCGCGAGCTGGACGTCGTCGGCGATGCGCCTGACGTAGTCATCGGAGATGTCGCGCTGGTCGAGCCCGCCGGGCGCCGGCGCCACGTACAGGCGGTCCTCGGCGATGCACCGGTGCAGGTCGGCGATGGCCTCGCCCGAGAGCGTCTCGCCGCCGACCATGATCTTGAAGCCGTTGTAGTCCGGCGGGTTGTGGCTGCCGGTGACCGAGATGCAGCAGCCGGTGCGCAGGTGGTAGGCGCCGAAATAGGTCACCGGCGTGGGCACCATGCCGATGTCGATGACGTTGCGCCCGGCCTTGCGCAGGCCCTGGACGAGGCCGGCGACGAGGTCCGGGCCGGACAGGCGGCCGTCGCGGCCGACCACGATGTCGGTCAGGTCCTGCTCGCGCATCAGCGAGCCGATGGCCAGGCCGATGAGTTCGGCCACGCCGGCGTCGAGCGTCTGCCCGACGATGCCGCGGATGTCGTAGGCGCGGAAGATGCCGCGGTCGATCGGCACCGGCGCCGGGCGCGCGTCGGCCTCGCGGGCCTTCGCGGCCACGGCCTCCTGCGCGGCATCCGGCTGCGCCTCCTGCGGCGCGGCGCCCAGCGCTTCCTCCAGGGTCAGCGCCGGGCCTTCGTCCGCCGCGCCCGCCTCGTGCACCAGACGCGTGGGCAGCCAGCGCCAGACGAGGTAGGCCAGCAGCAGGAGCAGCCCCGTGACCACGAACAGCGGGATGCCGGACAGGCCGAACGGCGGCCGGCCGACATGCGGCACGGCGGCGGCCACGCGCAGCATGGTGCCGGGCACGGCCACGGCCATGCGTTCCGCGGCCTCGGCCTGTTCCGTGTCGCCGCGCTCGAGCACGGTGTAGGCGCCCTGGCGCACGGCCACGTAGGTGCTCCCGTCCATCGGCAGGTCGGCGAGCTGCGCCGTGAGCCAGTCCAGCGGCATGCGGGCGTAGGCCACGCCCGCGAGGGCGTCGCCATGCCTGGCCGGCGCGGCGATGCCGATCGCCTCGCCGTTGCCGTCGCGGATCACCGCGACCGCGGGCTTGTCGTCGACCAGCGCGGCTTCCAGCACCGCCAGCCGGCCGTATCCGGATTGCGGCAGTCCGCGGTAGGCCGCGTCAAGGTCCGCCGGCAGGATCTCGGCATGTTCCAGCTGCGGCCAGTCCGCGGCCAGCGCCTTGCCGGCCGCGTCCAGGTCGCCGGCGGCGAGCGCGGCCTGCACCTCTTCGGACTGCAGCCGCTGCTCGAGCCGCTTGGTCTCGCCCCCGAGCATGGAGCTGGCGATCTGGACCATGGCGTCGCGCGTGGACGTGACACTGTCGCGCCGCACGCTGTCCTGCATCTGCTTCCAGCCGTTCCACGCCAGCCAGACCGCGAACAGCGCCATCAACGCCGCGATGAAGGGCAGCAGCGGGCGCAGCCGTGCCGCGTGCTGGCGCACCTTGTGCGGTTCGTTTCCGGACATGTCTGTCATCCCCTTGTCAGCGCACGCCGGTGTGGCCGAAGCCACCCTCGCCGCGCGCGCTCTCCCCGAAAGTATCCACGACCTGCAACGTGGCCTGCACGACCGGGAGCAGGACCAGCTGGGCGATCCGGTCGCCCGGCTCGATCCGGAACGCCTCGCGGCCGCGGTTCCAGACGCTGATCATGAGCGGACCCTGGTAGTCGGAGTCGATCAGGCCGGTGCCATTGCCCAGCACGATGCCGTGGCGGTGGCCCAGCCCGGACCGCGGCAGCACCACCGCGCACAGCCCGGGATCGGCGATGTGGATCGCCAGCCCGGACGGCACCAGCGCGGTATCGCCCGGCTGCAGTTCCAGCGGCGCCTCCAGCGCGGCGCGCAGGTCCATGCCGGCGCTGCCCCCGGTGGCGTAGGCGGGCAACGGCCACTGCGCGCCGAAGCGCGGGTCGAGCACCTTCACCTGCAGGACGTGCTTCATGCGCGCAGCCTCTCCGCGACGAGCGCGACCAGCTGCCGCGCGATTCCGGTCTTCGGCCCCGGGCCAAGGCGGCGCCCGCCGCCGTGCCAGTACACGTCCAGCATGTTGTCCTCGCTCTCGAAGCCGCTGCCGGCGACGCCGACGCGGTTGGCCGCGACCATGTCCACCTTCTTCGCCTCGAGCTTGCCGCGCGCGTAGCGCTCGACGTCNTGCGTCTCGGCGGCGAAGCCCACCACCACCGCCGGGCGCCGCGGGTGCGAGGCCACCGCCGCGAGCACGTCGCGCGTGCGCACCAGCTCCAGCACCAGGGTGTCGCTGCCGGGCGTCTTCTTGATCTTGTGCCCGGACACCTCGCGCGGGGTGAAGTCGGCCACCGCGGCGGCACCGATGTACACGTCCGCCGGCAGCGCGCCGAGCACCGCGTCGTACATCTGCGCGGCCGAACGCACGTCCACGCGCTGGATGCCTTCGGGCGTGGGCAGGTGCACGGGCCCCGCGACCAGCACCACCTCGGCGCCCGCCTCGCGCGCGGCCTGCGCGACCGCGAAGCCCATGCGTCCGCTGCTGCGGTTGCCAAGGAAGCGCACGGGGTCGATGTCCTCGTAGGTCGGACCCGCGCTGACCACCACGCGCCTGCCGGCCAGCATCGCGCTCATCCCGGCAGCGCCGCCACGATGTCAGCCGGCTCGGCGAGGCGGCCGGGTCCCGATTCGCCTTCGGCCAGGGGCCCGTCCTCCGGGCCGATGATCTGCGCACCGCGCTCGCGCAGCAGCGCGACGTTGGCCTGCGTGGCCGGGTGCAGCCACATGCGGTGGTTCATCGCCGGGCACAGGGTCAGCGGCGCGGTCGTCGCCAGGCACAGCGTGCTGACCAGGTCGTCGGCGAAGCCGTGCGCCAGCTTGGCCAGCATGTTGGCGGTGGCCGGGGCGACCACGATCCGGTCGGCCCAGCGCGCCAGCTCGATGTGGCCCATCGCCGCCTCGGCGGCCGGGTCCCACAGCGAGGTGCGCACCGGCTGCCCCGACAGCGCCTGGAAGGTCTGCGCGCCGACGAAGCGCTGCGCGTTCTCGGTCATCGCCACCCGCACCCCGGCGCCGGCATCACGCAGGCGGCGCACCAGGTCGGCCGCCTTGTACGCGGCGATGCCACCGCACACGCACAGCAGGATGCGCCGCCCTTCCAGGCGCCGCGCCGTACCGCTTGTAGGTGGAGTCCGACCCGCCATTCGGGCAACAGCTTACCCGATGGCGCGGTGGGTCCCGGCGGCGCGCCCGGGCCGGGCGCGCTGGAATGCGGGCATGCAGACATCCCTTCCCCGGACCGCCATGCACATCCGCGAATGGCCCTTGCATGAACGCCCCCGCGAGAAGCTGGTGCTGCGCGGCGCCTCCGCGCTCTCGGACGCCGAGCTGCTGGCCATCTTCCTCGGCTCGGGCCTGCGCGGGATGGACGCCGTCGCCACCGCGCGCCGCCTGCTGGCGGAGCACGGGCCGCTGCGCCGGCTGCTGGAGATGGCACCCGCGGAACTGGCGCGCCTGCCCGGCATCGGCCCGGCGCGCGCCAGCCGGCTGGCCGCCGCGCTGGAGCTGTGCAACCGCTACCTGGCCGCGGGGCTGGAACGCGGCGAGGCGCTGACCGACCCGGCCAGCGCCGGCCGCTACTTCGCGCAACGCCTGCGCGCCCACCCGAACGAGGTGTTCGCGGTGCTGTTCCTCGACACCCGCCACCGCGCGATCGCGTTCGAGGAACTGTTCCGCGGCACCGTGGACGGCGCCGAGGTGCACCCGCGCGAGGTGGTGCGGCGCGCCCTGGCCCACAACGCCGCGGCGGTGATCGTCGGCCACAACCACCCCAGCGGGAACCCGGAGCCCAGCGCCGCCGATCGCGCGGTGACCGCGCGACTGAAGCAGTCGCTGTCGCTGGTGGACATCCGCCTGCTCGACCACTTCGTGGTCGGCGACGGCCCGCCGGTGTCGCTGGCCGCGCGCGGGTGGGTCTGACCGCCCTCTCCCACGCGCACGGTCCCCGCCCGCCGCGCCCCCTTGCGGGGGAAGGCCTGGAGGGGGGATGGTGCAGGGCTCAGGCTCCGGGGCGCGCTTCCGCCAGTGCCTCGGCCAACGGGATCATCCGGACCATGGCGTGGCCGGCGGGAAGCGGCGCGCCGTCCTCGACCGCCTGCGCGAAGCGCACCGCCGGATCGGTATGCTCCAGCCGGCGTCGCAGGGCGCGGATCCGCGGATAGCGTTCCGGGTCGATGGCGCCGTGGAACTCGGCCCAGCGCGCCACGCCCACGAATACCGCGTCGGCAAGGGTCGGCCTGTCGCCCATCAGGTACGGGCTGTCGTCGAGCATCGCCTCGAGCTTTCCATGGCGCTCGACCACGGCCTGCCTGCCCTGTTCGCGCAGGAACGCACGCGCATCCTCCGGCATGCCCTGTGCCTCCATCGCGACCCAGTAGGGCGTGAACGCGCCGGTGAAGCCGCTGTTGAGGAACGCCATCAACTGCCACATCCGTTCACTCTCGCGGCTGCCGGGGGCGAAGCTGACGCGGCGCGCGTGGTCGCGGTGCTCGATCCAGCGTGCGATCGCCAGGGTCTCGGTCAGCACACTGCCGTCCTCGCGGATCAGCACGGGCGTTTCGCGGCGACCGTTCACGCGACCGTACTCCTCGGTGGTCATCTCCGCCGGCATCTCCACGCGTGCCAGGCGGTAGGGCTGGCCCAGCCATTCGAACGCGGCAACGAGTCCCAGCGAACTGCCGAGCGGATAGCCGGTGAGCAGGATCGGGGTCGACATCGGGATCTCCTCCTTGGGACAGGCTTGGGGGGTCAAGGATCCCTATCGTTATTTCGTGGACTTTCCAGGAGAAGACGGCTATACGGATACCAATCGTCCACGTTTTGGAAACATTGCCGTGTCTGGTCGCCTGGATGACTGGTCCTACTTCGTGCACGCCGTGGAAGCCGGCGGCTTCACCGCCGCAGGACGCAGGCTGGGCTGCCCCAAGACCACCGTCAGCAAACGGGTGGCGGCGCTGGAAGCGCGGCTCGGCGTGCAGTTGCTGGTGCGCAACTCGCGTCGCTTCGCACTGACCGACGCCGGACGCGAGGTCTTCGACCACGCCCGCGCCGCGATGATCGAGGTCGAAGCGGCCGAGGAGGCGGTTCTGCGCCGGCGGGCGGAGCCTGCCGGCCTTGTCCGGATCACCGCCTCGGTGCCGGTCGCGCAGGAGCGGCTGTCGCACCTGCTACCGGCGCTGGCGCAACGCTATCCGCGGCTGCAGGTCTGGCTGCACGTCAGCGACCGGGTGGTGGATCTGGTCAGGGATGGTTTCGACATCGCCATCCGCAGCCACTTCGCGCCCCTGCCCGACTCCGGGCTGGTGGCCCGGCGCATGAATGAAGACCCGGTCTGGCTGGCGGCCGCACCGGGCTACCTGGAACGGCACGGCATGCCGGAGGCACCCGAGGATCTGGCGCGGCACGACGGGCTGCTGGTCAACCCGGATGTCCCGGCCTGGGTGCTTGCCCATGCCGGCGGGGGCACCGTGGAAGTCCGGCCTCGGCCCAGGTTCTTCGCCGACGAATCGACCGTGCTGCTTGGGGCCGCGACCGCGGGACTCGGCATCGTGGCCATGCCACGCTGGATGCTTCGCACGGCGCTCGCGGATGGACGGCTCGTCCAGGTGCTCCCCGGGTGGCACGCCGGCACCGTCACCACCACGGTGCTGACCACCCATCGGCGGGGGCAGTTGCCCGCGGTCCGCGCAGTGGTTGAGGCGCTGTGCGAGCCGCAATAGGTCCGGTCGGCCACCGCTATAATGTGGGGTTCTTCGCGTCCGGGACGCTCCCAGTGAAATCCCAGCTCCGAGACCTGATCGACCGGGCCATCGCCGCCCTGCGCGAGGCAGGCACCCTGCCCGCGGACCTCGCCACGCCGGACTTCGTCGTCGAACGTCCGAAGGACCGCGCGCACGGCGACTTTTCCACCAACGCCGCGATGCTGCTGGCCAAACCCGCGCGCACCAACCCACGCGCGCTGGCGCAGCAGCTGGCCGGCGCGCTGCCGGCGAACGACGACATCGCCTCGGTCGAGATCGCCGGGCCGGGCTTTCTGAACTTCCGGCTCACGCCCGCCGCCTGGCTGCGGCAGCTGCGCGCCGTGCACGGGCAGGGCGCCGCGTACGGCCGCAACGGCAGCGGCGGCGGCCGCACCGCCGGCGTGGAATACGTCTCGGCCAACCCGACCGGCCCGCTGCACGTCGGCCACGGCCGCGCCGGCGCGATCGGCGACTGCATCGCGCGCGTGCTCGAGGCCAACGGCTGGAACGTGCGCCGCGAGTTCTACTACAACGACGCCGGCGTCCAGATCGAGAACCTCGCGCGCTCGGTGCAGGCGCGCGCGAAGGGACTGAAGCCGGGCGACGAGGGCTGGCCCGCCGAGGCCTACAACGGCGACTACATCCAGGACGTGGCCGACGCCTACCTGCGCGGCGAAGCGGTCGAGATCGAGGGCCAGACCATCACCGGCAAGGGCGACGTCGGGGACCTCGACGCGATCCGCCGCTTCGCCGTGGCCTACCTGCGGCGCGAGCAGAACGCCGACCTCGAGGCCTTCGGCGTGTCCTTCGACGTGTACTTCCTCGAGTCCTCGCTGTACACCGACGGCAAGGTCGAGGAGACCGTGCGCCAGCTCACCGCCAACGGCTACACCTACGAAAAGGACGGCGCGCTGTGGCTGCGCACCACCGACTTCGGTGACGACAAGGACCGCGTGATGCGCAAGTCCGACGGCACGTACACCTACTTCGTGCCGGACGTGGCCTACCACCTGTCGAAGTGGGAGCGCGGCTACGAGCGCGCGATCACCGAGCTGGGCGCAGACCACCACGGCTCGCTGGCGCGGGTGAAGGCCGGCCTGCAGGCGCTGGGCCGCGGCATCCCGAAGGACTACCCGGAGTACGTGCTGCACCAGATGGTCACGGTGATGCGTGGCGGCCAGGAGGTGAAGCTCTCCAAGCGCGCCGGCAGCTACGTGACCCTGCGCGACCTGATCGACGAGGTCGGGCGCGACGCCACGCGCTGGTTCCTGGTCGCGCGCAAGCCCGACTCGCAGCTGGTGTTCGACATCGACCTGGCTCGCAGCCAGTCACTCGACAACCCGGTGTACTACGTGCAGCTGTCGCACGCGCGCATCTGCGGCCTGATGCGGCAGCTCGCCGAACGCGGCCTGGAGTTCGACCTCGAGAACGGCCTGTCGCAGGAGCCGGACCTCGGCGACCAGGCGCTGCGCGACCTGCTGATCGACATCTCCCGCTACCCGGAAATCGTGGCTGCCGCCGGCACGTCGCTTGAACCGCACCTGATCGCCGCTTACCTGCTCGAGCTGGCGCAGTCGTTCCAGACGTATTACAACGACCACCAGTTCCTGGTGGACGACAGGGACCAGCGCGACGCCCGGCTGGCGCTGGCCCTGGCGGTGCGGCAGGTGCTGGCCAATGGATTGGGACTTTTGGGCGTGAGCGCCCCGGAGAGGATGTGATGGCGGCAAGGCGTGGCAGATCGCAAGCTCGGCGCAACGGCGGCAATTCCGGCGGGCTGCCCGGCTGGGCGTGGCTGGTACTCGGCGTGCTGCTGACCCTGCTGGCGATGCTGGTGCTGCCGCGGTACTTCAAGAGCGGCGGCGATGCGCCGTTCTTCCGCCCGCAGCCGAACCCCGACGCGCAGCCGGTGGTCAGCGCGATCGACGAGGACCTGCCGCCGCCGCCTGCATCGCGCGCGGCGCAACCGGAGCCTGCCGCCNCGGCACCGGCGCCGACCGACTACGACTTCTACACCATGCTCCCCGAGCAGGAAGTGGCGATGACCGACGCCCAGCTCGCCGCGCTGGCGCGCGAGGAGGCCGAGCGCCAGCGCCGCAACGCGCAGGCGCGCGCGGCCGCGGCCGCGCACCCGGACGCCGCCGATCCGGCGCCGCTGCCGGAAACCGCGCCGGCCCCGGCCCCGGCCGCCCCGGCACAGCGCCCGGAGACCCGGGCCGCNTCCGTGGCCGACGGCTCGCGCTACATCCTGCAGGCGGGCGCGTTCAGCACGCCCGCCGACGCCGAGGCGACCAAGGCCCGGATCGCCCTGCTCGGCCTGCAGGCGCGGGTCGAGGAAGGCACCGCGAACGGCCGGACCGTCTACCGCGTCCGCCTCGGGCCCTACGCCACCGCCACCGAGATGGCAGAGGCCAAGCAGAAGCTCAGCAACGTGGGCCTGCAGGCGCTGGCCATCAAGGCGAACTGACTTCGGTCTCGCCTCCCGCGACGCCCGGCCGGCACAATGCCCCGCGAGGAGGCCGCCGCCATGCCGATCGAAGCCGCCCTGATCAAGCCCGTGGTCGACGCGCTGCTGGGGCTGTTCCGCGCCAGCAACGACCTCAAGCTCAAGCGCGACGCCGAGAAGGCGCTGCGCGAGGCGATCCGGGAACTGCTGCAGGCCAATCCCAACGAGAACCGCGCCGCGGCGCGCATCGCCATCGCCAAGGCCGCCGGCATCCTGTCCGAGGACGTGGTGCTGGCCGAGGACATGCTGGCGAAGCACCGCGCGACCAGGGCGAAGACCCGCGGCAAGGCCGTGACCGGACGCCGGCGCAGGCCCACGGGAGACGCGGCACCGCCGAAGCCCGCGGCGAAGAAGGCCGCGAAGAAGGCCACGAAGCAGGCGGGCGGCAAGGCCGCGAAGAAATCCCCGGCCCGCCCGGACTGATCCACGGGCGGACTGTCCATCGCCGGCCGCATCGCCGACAATCCACCGCATGGACAGGACCATCCTCATCACCGGCGCCACCTCCGGCTTCGGCGCGGCCGCCGTCGAACGCTTCCACGCCGCCGGCTGGCGCGTGATCGCCACCGGCCGCCGCGCCGGGCGCCTCGAGGCCATGACGCAAAGGCTGGGCAGCGAACGCCTGCACGTGGCCGCGTTCGACATCCGCGACGAGGCCGCGATGCGCGCCGCGCTCGACGCGCTGCCCGGGCCGTTCCGCGGCATCGACGTGCTGGTCAACAACGCCGGGCTCGCGCTCGGTACCGCGCCGGCGCAGAACGCCAGCCTCGCCCAGTGGCGGCAGATGATCGACACCAACATCACCGCGCTGGCGACGCTGACGCACGCACTGCTGCCGGTGCTGATCGAGCGCCGCGGCGCGATCATCAACATCAGCTCGGTCGCCGGCACCTATCCGTACACCGGCGGCAACGTCTACGGCGGCACCAAGGCCTTCGTCACCCAGTTCTCGCTCGGCCTGCGCTCGGACCTGCACGGCACCGGCGTGCGCGTGACCAGCATCGAGCCGGGCATGGCCGAGACCGAGTTCACCCTGGTGCGCACCGGCGGCGACAAGGCGGCCTCGGACGCGCTCTACGCGGGCGCCAACCCGATGACCGCCGGAGACATCGCCGACGTGATCTTCTACGTCGCCAACCTGCCGCCGCACCTCAACATCAACCGGCTGGAGATCATGCCGGTGTCGCAGTCCTTCGCCGGCTTCCA
>JGI25328J35697_1001303_pt1 | contig 17826 bp, 17 predicted proteins | sample HigsolmetaAR203D_FD_35697 | JGI IMG/M metagenome (IMG submission 35697)
CGGGCCCCGGCTTCGGTCGGGAACAGGCCGAAGCAGGTGGCGCCGGAGCCGGACATGCGGGCGAGGCTCGCGCCTTCGGCGGAGAGCATGGCTATGACGCCGGCGATTTCCGGGACGATGGACGCAGCCGGGGGTTCCAGATCGTTGCGGGTGGATTGCAGCCAGTCGATGACGTCCGACACCGAAGACAGGGAGCGCAGGGGCGGCAGCGCGGGATTGGTCTTGTGGGCAAGCGCGCGGAACACCGGCGGCGTGGAGAGCGGTATGCTCGGATTAACGAGGACAATCGGAAGCGCGGGAAGGCGCACGGGCTCGAGTTTCTCGCCGACGCCCCGGGCAATCAGAGGCCTGGCGAGCGCGCACATGGGAACGTCCGCGCCCAAGGGCTGGAGAAGGGAAGCAAGGTCGCGGCCGGACAGCGGAAGCTGCCAATGACGGGCGAGCAGGCGGGCCGCCGCGGCGGCGTCGCTCGAGCCTCCACCGATCCCTGAGGCGACTGGAAGATTCTTTTCCAGCGTGAAACGCACATGACCTTTGGCCTGGTGCGGGAAAGCCTCCGCCAGCAGATGCGGGCGCGCAGGATCAGGTTGGAGCCGTCGAGCGGTACGCCCTCCGCGAAATGGCCGGTGGCCGAGAGGGTGGTCGCTTCGGCCGGCTCGAGTGAAAGAATGTCACCGAAACGGGTAAAGACGACGAGGGACTCGAGAAGATGGTAGCCATCTTCCCGCAGGCCGGTGACGTGCAGCGCAAGGTTGATCTTGGCCGGCGCGAGCTCAGTCAGGACGGATGACTTGCAAGCCATCTCAGTCCTTTTCGACATAGTATTCGCCTGTGACCGGATCCTTCACCAGCGTGCCGGAGCTGCCGTTCGCCATCTCCTTTCTGCGCCGCTCGGCGCGGGCGGTGACGCGCTCGGCCTCACGGACGAAGGAGCGGTAGCCGTAGTAGGCCACCACGGCGAGAATGATGAGCAGGATTAGCTGGGGCATCCGCGCCTCCTCAAAACATGCAGCCGTTCACCTCTCCGGCTGCGGGGTTGCCAATTCTACAGCCCGAAACGCTGCCATGCAGCCTTTTCCTCCGCCGCGTCCAGCAGTCCGGACGCGAGTTCGGCGGCAATATCCGGCGCCGAAGGAAGCTTCGCACCGAAAAGCGGTATCTTTCGGGTCAGGAAGCCGCGCACGGGGCTGATGAGCCGCAATTGCGTCTTGGGGCCGAAACGGCGTTTCAGGTCCGATCGCATGTCGCCGACGCCGTCGGCCAGGCCGAGGTCGCAGGCCTTCTGGCCCACCCAGAAGAGACCGCTGAACAGGTCTTCGCTGTCCGCCAGCTTCGTGCCGCGACGGCTTTTCACGAGGTCGATGAAGACCTGATGGATCTGCTGCTGCAGTTCCTTCAGATGGGCGATGTCCTCCTCCTTCTCGGGCTGGAAGGCATCCAGGATCGCCTTGTTGCGACCGGCTGTGTAGACGCGGCGCTCGACGCCGATCTTGCGAATTATCTCGTGGAAACCGAAGCCCGCCGAGATCACACCGATGGATCCGACGATGGAGGAGGGATCGACGATGATCTCGTCGCCCGCGCAGGCGATCATATAGCCGCCGGAGGCGGCCACGTCCTCCACGTAGACCAGGACCTTNCGCTGCTTCTCCTCAGCCAGGTCGCGGATGCGCTTGTAGATCAGGCGCGACTGGACCGGCGAGCCGCCAGGCGAATTAACGGAAATGGCGACGGCGGGGGCGGGCAAGGCAAAGGCCTTTTCAAGGATACCGGCGACGGTGGCGAGCGACAGGGCCGGACGCATGGGGGTTGTCGACGCCATGACCGTCCCGTGGAGACGGACCACGGGAATCACGTCAAAGCCAGGGTTGATGAGGTTNGGAAACAGGCGGGACAATTGGTACTTCAAGGCAGACCCCGAGCAATGATTTTAGGGCATATGTAAGCATCCGATCATTGCGCACAATGCCCTGCCTTTCAGACCGAAAAAAGACACCTCTCGCCATTGATCAGGGCATTGGCTTCCGGCGTGAACTCGCGGCCTTCCTCACCGTGCAGCATGAGCGGGGGGAGGATTTTGAGAAGGCCGCGGGCTCCCTTGCGGGCGCGCAGCACGATGCGGATCGCGGCCGCGCGCGGGCGGGAGTGGATCGGGCGGATCTCGATCGAGCCGAAGCGGCCCGAGCAGGCGCCCAGGATTTCCTCCAGCGATTCCGGCCGGGCGATGATGGCCAAGCCGCCATTGGCCGCGGCAATGGCGGCGGCACAGCGGATCCAGCGTTCCAGCAGCCCTTCCGTCATCACATGGGCGTCGCGCCGCAGGCTGTCGGGCGAGGCGCGGTCGTTCGGATCGTTGAAGGGCGGGTTCATGATCACGAAGCCAAAGCGGTTGTCCGCCANACCAGCCTGGACGCGCTGGCGCCCGGAGACCTCCACGTCTGCCTGGAGAACCTCGATCCGGCCGGCGTAGGCCGCGTTATCGGGCAGGGCAACGCTCCTGCGGGCGCATTCGACCATTTCCTGTGACCGCTCAACCAGCAGGATGCAAGCCTCCGCACAGCGGGATGCAACGGCCATGCCGGCCGCGCCCGCGCCGGCACCGAGATCGGCCACGAGGCCGGAAAAGCCATCGGGGACGGCAGCGGCCAGCAGCATGGCGTCAAGGCCGGCGCGGTGACCCTTGCCGGCAGGCTGGAGCAGATGGAACCGGCCCCGGTGGAAGGCGTCTATCGTGAANTTNCCGTCTTCGAGCATNGGTCAGGGAGTCCCGGAGTCTCCCACGATGCCAGCGCCGCGCAGCAGCTCCTTCGCCTGTCCAGCCGAGTCCTCTGCCACGAGAACCCGTCGCGGCAGCACACCAAGCGAGCCCTCGAGGACGCTCATGTTCCGGTCGGCGACGAGAAATTCAATGCCGGCATCCCGCAGCAGGCTCTCAACGAAGGAGAGGACGACCGGGTCATTCGTGCGCAAAAGCTCTATCATGCCTGGAAGTTGGCAGTAATTGAAAGCGATGTAAATCCGTGCCAGTTGTACCGGACGGCTGAGCGCGCTATTTGGCAATTGCCGGATATTAATTTTCCACGTGAACTTTCTGGCGAAGTTACGCGATCAAGGCGAAGGAGCTTGCGGTGGGCGTTGTAGTGAATCTGGATGGCAAGAGAAGCATGGCCTCGGTTGAGCCNCTGATCGCCCTCACGCAAGAAGAGATGGGCAGGGTCAACGAGCTCATCCTCTCCAAGGCCGGGTCGGATGTCGAACTCATCCCCAAGCTTGCCCATCATCTGATTTCGTCCGGAGGCAAGCGGCTGCGTCCAATGATCACACTCGCTGCCGCGCAGATGTTCGGCTACTCGGGCGACGGCCACGTCAAGCTCGCCACCAGCGTCGAGTTCATGCACACGGCCACGCTGCTCCACGATGACGTGGTGGACGAGAGCGACATGCGCCGCGGCAAGAAGACGGCCCGCATGATCTGGGGCAACCAGGCAAGCGTGCTCGTGGGCGACTACCTGCTGGGCCAGGCCTTCCGCATGATGGTGGATGTCGGGTCGCTGGATGCGCTCGACGTGCTGTCGACCGCCGCGGNCATCATCGCCGAGGGCGAGGTGATGCAGCTCGACGTCGCCAAGAACCTGGAGACCACCGAGGACGAGTATCTGCAGGTGATCAAGGCCAAGACTGCGGCGCTGTTCTCGGCGGCGGCGGAAGTCGGTCCGATCATCGCGGGCGCGTCCAAAAACGATCGCGCTGCNCTCAAGTCCTACGGCACGAACCTGGGCCTCGCGTTCCAGCTGGTGGATGACGCGCTCGACTACGGCGGAAGCTCGAAGGATCTCGGCAAGAATGTCGGCGACGACTTCCGCGAGGGCAAGATCACCCTGCCGGTGATTCTCAGCTATCGCAGGGGATCGGAAGAGGAGCGGCGATTCTGGAAGAGCGCGATCGAGGAGGGCCAGAACGACGACGAGGCGCTGGCGAAGGCGCAGAGTCTNATGACCAAGTACAACGCCGTGGCGGACACGATNGCGCGGGCGCGTCACTTCGGCGAAATTGCCCGGGATGCGCTGGCGCCGCTCAAGAACAGTCCGCAGAAATCGGCTCTCATAGAAGTGATAGATTTCTGTATCAGTCGCGTGACATAATCACCGATAACCATATCTCCTTTACTTCCGGTATGGCATAAAGATCTGGCATGTTCGCAAAATGGCCATGCTTCAACCGTACCGGAGCTGAAGCTGGGTACGGGTGGTCTGTGGGTCTTCCAGCCGATGAAAGGAANATGATGCGGCGAATGAAGGCAGGGTTTCGGATTACAGCTTCAGTTGCNGCAGTTCTGGCTCTGACCGCNGGCAGTTTCGCGGCGACTGGGGACACCCAGACGACGGAGATCGTTCCCGTGCACTCGTTCTCCGGCGCCTATCTCGCGGCGCGNGTGGCGGAAACGGACAACGATCTCGACTCGGCCATNGCCTATTACAAGCGCGCGCTGAGCTTCGATGCCGACAATGCAATGCTGCAGCGNCGGCTGCTGAGGGCGNTGATCGCCAATGGCGAGCTGACNGAATCCCTGCCTTACGCCAAGGCTCTCACCGATGACGAGGAAGCCTCGCGGCTGGCGCGGCTCGTGCTGGCCATCGACGCTTTCCGGCACAATGATTATCCCGGCGCGGAGAACTGGCTTGCGGTCGATGCCGACTCGGATCTCGACCGGCTGATCATCGAGACGATGAGGGCCTGGGCNAAGATCGGGGAAAAGGATTTCGAGAACGGGCAGAAAATCCTAGACGGGCTCAACCGGCCCGAGTGGTTCACGCCATTCCGGGACTACCAGCTCGCAATCGCCTACGCCTATGAGGGGCAGAACAAGAAGGCCACCGAGGCTTTCGAAAGGCTGATCGGCGGCGCGCAGGCCGCCATGTCGGCCGAGACCTTCGCACGCGTTGTCGAGGCCTATGCGACCTTCCTTTCGAGCATCGGCGAGAACGACAAGGCGCTGGCGATCCTGACCGACACGATCGAGGCGGGGCTCGGCATTTCGCCGCTGCCGGTGCTGCGCGACCGCGTGGCGGGCGGCGAGAAGCTCGAATTCATCATCGACTCACCTTCGGCCGGCGCTTCTGAGGTTCTGCTGGCGGTGGCGACGGAACTCGCCAGCGGGGGCGGCGATACGTTCGTGCAGCTTTACCTGCACCTTTACCTGCATTACGGGCTCGCCCTGAAGCCCAACAGCGATCCGATCCTGGTGCAGCTGGCGCGGGTTGCCGAGCGGNTGCAGCAGCCGCAGAAGGCGATCGACTACTATCAGAAGATCCCGTCGAGCTCGCCTTGGGCGCGCTTCGCGGAGTTCCAGATNGGCCTCAACCTCGCCGACATGAAGCGGTACGACGAGGCGGTCTCGCACCTCAAGTCGGTGCTGGAGGAGGACCCGTCGGACATCCGCGCCTACCTTTCGCTGGGCCGGGTCTACACGGCTCAGGAGGATTTCAAGTCGGCGGCCGAACTCTATGACGAGGCCGTAGAGGTGCTGGGTCCGCCGCAGCCGCAACACTGGAACATCTATTACCAGCGCGGCATTGCCTATGAGCGGCTGAAGCAGTGGCCCAAGGCGGAGCCGAACTTCAAGGAAGCGCTGAAGCTTTATCCCGACCACCCGCAGGTTCTGAACTATCTGGGCTACTCCTGGATCGACATGAACATGAACCTCGAGGAGGGGATGAGGCTCATCAAGCGCGCGGTGGAGCTGCGGCCAAGCGACGGTTACATCGTCGATTCCCTCGGCTGGGCCTATTACAAGCTTGGCGACTACGACAAGGCGGTCGAGAACCTGGAGCGGGCCGTGTCGCTGCAGCCGGAAGACCCCGTCCTCAACGACCATCTCGGTGACGCCTACTGGCGCACCGGCCGCAAGCTCGAGGCCCTCTACCAGTGGTCGCACGCGCTGAGCCTGGAGCCGGACGAGGACCTGAAGAAGAAGGTAGAGGAAAAGCTCGAGAAGGGCCTGCCCGAGGAAGAACCGAAGAAGATGGCCAACGCGGCCGGCACGGCGGCGAGCGTAATGAATGATGTGTCCGAGACCGCGACCAGGCCGAACGCCAGCGGGACCGGGAACTCCGGCGACAGCGAACGGTCCAGCAGCCAGCCCGATCAGCCGGGCCCGGACGGCAAGGGTGACAAGGTGGAGCCGGCAAAGGACNGGGATGGCGCGGAAGGCGATGCCAATTTCTATACGGTCAAGGCCGGGCAGACGCTGTGGTCGATTGCCGTGGAACAGTTGGGCGATGGCGAACGCTTCCGCGAAATCCTGCGGCTTAACCCGCAACTCAGGAACCCGAACGCCATTTATCCCGGCCTGCGGCTGAGGATGCCGGAATAACGACAACGCGTGGAAAGGTGCGAAACGGCGCCTTTCCACTCAGCCTCATCCGGCAGCATGGATCCCCCGGCGGGTCGCCGGGCAGGGGCGTTTCGTTCACCCGCAATGGCTCAGGTTCAGGCCGGGAAGCATCTCCTCAATTGCGTTGACCGATGCTCATCCGGGACGGGGATAACGGCCTCTATGCTGACGACAGGCCACATGGTTCGACAGCGACTTGATGCGGATCTGGCGGGAGCGTCGGGTGGTCATGAAGAAGGCCGGACTCCGGAACAGGAGCCCGGCCCTGCTTCTGATCGCGCGTTTGCAGGGAAGCGGCTGACTTGAGCCTGAGGCGTTGGGCGAAGCCCGACGCACAAAATGTCGAAAGTGGGGGCTCAGGCGGTCCGCTGCTGGGCGCCCTTGTGGAAGTGGCTCAGGAAAGCCTGGGTGGCTTCCATCTTCGGCGTGTCGATGACTTCCCGCGCAGGTCCCTCCTCGACCACATAGCCGTCGCGCATGAAGACCACCCGGTCGGCGACATCCCGTGCGAAGGCGATCTCATGGGTCACGACGACCATCGTCATGCCTTCGGCGGCGAGCTTCTGCATCGCCTGCAGGACCTCACCTACGAGTTCCGGATCGAGCGCGGAGGTCGCCTCGTCGAAGAGCATCACTTCCGGCTCCATGGCCAGGGCACGAGCGATGGCGACACGCTGCTTCTGGCCGCCGGAAAGGGTGTCTGGCATCTGCGAGGCGCGGTCGGCAAGGCCGACCCGTTCAAGCTGCTCCATGCCCTTCTCGATGGCCGTCTTCCTGTCGAGGCCCTTCACGTGGATCGGCGCCTCGATGACGTTGTCCAGCACCGTCATGTGCGGAAACAGGTTGAAGTTCTGGAAGACCATGCCGGTGCGGGAGCGGAACTCGGCCAGCACCCTTGCTCGGGGGAGCTTTTCGGACTCCCTGAACTCGAAGGTTCTCTCGCCGACACGGATGGAACCTCCATCGGGGACGACCAGCAGGTTGATGCAGCGAAGCAGGGTCGACTTGCCGGAACCCGAAGGGCCGAGCAACGCCACCACGCTGCCGGGATCAACATGCAGGTTGATGTCCTTCAGAACCTCCAGGCTGCCGAAGCTTTTCCGGAGGCCCTTGATCTCGATCTTTGGCGTTCTTGCGCTCATTCGGATTTCCCCAGCCGGCGTTCGAGGTGGCGGACCAACAGGGTCAGCGGGAAGAGAATCATGAAATAGGAGACGGCAACGGCCGTGTAGGTTTCAAGCGGACGGAAGCTGTCATGCGCAGCAATCTGCCCCTGATAAACCAGATCCGGAACGGCAAGTACGGAGACGAGCGAGGTGTTCTTGAACTGCAGGATCGACTGGTTCATGAGCGCGGGCAGCATCCGGCGCAGGGCCTGGGGCAGGATGATGCGCCGCATCGCCAGAGCCGGCGTCATGCCAAGCGCTGCAGCGGCTTCCGACTGTCCGCGGTCGATGGAGACGATGCCGCCGCGGATGATTTCCGCATAGAACGAGCCGCCGTAGCAGGAGAGCGCGAGGACCGACGCGGTCACCGGCGTCATCTCGATGCCGGAGATCATCGGCAGCGCGTAGTAGCACCAGATCAGCTGGACCAGGACGGGCGTGCAGCGGAAGACTTCGATGAAGGCGAGGGCAGTGGCCCGAAGGATCCTGAAAGGAGAGAGCAGGCAGAATGCTGCGGTCATGCCGACGGCGAGGCCGCCGAGAACGGTGGCTGCCGTAAACGCTATGGTTATCCCTAAACCTTCAAGAAACAGCCATTGGTAATTCCAAAGTATAGAAAAATCCCATTCGTACATGCTGACTGGTCCCGCATCCAGAGTGGGCATGGAGAGGCAGGGCCCCTCCATGCCGGCCGTAATCAATACTAGAACTGGAAGTTCGGCGGGAGATCGCTTTCCTTGATCCCGACGAGGGTCATGTTGCGAATGATGGCCTCCTTCACGAAGCCGTTTTCGCGCTGCTCGTTGATCCAGTTGTTGACGAACTCCTGCCAGCTCTTGTCCTCCTCGCGGCGGAAGCCGGCATGGGAGGTGGTGAACTCGATCGGCTCAGGAATGACGACATCGCCNGTGCTGGGGTTCTTTGCGCGCAGCGACAGGGCAATGATCAGTGTCAGGCACTGGGCGTCCGCACGGCCCGCCTGGACGGCGGCNGTTGCATCGCTGACGGTCTTGAGGCGGATGATCTGCGCGTTCGGCGTGAGACGCGAGACCAGCGAGTCGTGCGCGGAGCCGGCGTCGATCGCGATGCGGACGTTGGGGTTGTTGAACTCTTCCCAGGTGGTGGCGTTGATCCCCTTGACCGTCATGGTAAAGGCGCTGCGGAACACCGGCACCGAGAAATCGATGACCTTCTCGCGTTCAGGCGTCCGGTTCAGGCCGAAAAAGACGTCGGTCTTGTCAGCCTGCAGGTCGAGAACCGCATTGCCCCAGGTCGTTTCGAGGATCTGCAGCTCGACACCGAGATCCTCGGCGAGCTTGCGGTAGAGATCGACGTAGAACCCGCGCCAGCTGCCGTCCGCGATCGACTTCTGGTAGTTCGGAGCACCGTCGGCAATCGCACCCACGCGCAGGACGCCGGACGACTTGATGCGCTCAAGCGACGAGGCGGCCGAAGCCTTGCCGGTGAAAAGTGACGTCGTTGCCGCGGTAGCCGCACCGAGGCCCATGAGCCTGTTGAATTCTCTTCTGTTCATTGTTCCCCTCTCAACAAGAAGTGGCCATGATTGAAGAATTTGTTGAAAGCATTGCTTGCAGCGTATTCTTTCATTCCCATGAGGGCGCATCCGCCATGGACTTGCGTAAACCGTCGCCTGTCACAGGAACAAAGAACCTCCCCCATTATTTCTGCTGTTCAATATTGAAAGCATGTCTGCTCTGGATATTGCGCAGGCATGGATGGTTGGTTTGAGGATAATCGACGGGCCTGCACCAACAATACTAAAGTACCGCGCTGCCCTGACGGTTTTTTTGTATGTTCAGCGGAGGTCCCGCGGGCTTCAGCAGGCAGGAAAACGGGAGTTCCGCAGTGCGCCAACGCCCATAGAGAGGTATTCATCGTGAAGTGCCTTCTCGGGCACGGCGGGATCCCGAGAGCCTGCTGCGGCGAGATGCAGTCCGGAGCGCGAGCGCAGGCGTCTCCGTCAAGTTGCCGGTAGGCGTGCCCGCTCTTCGTCCGACAGCGGGTCGAGCACAGTGCCGCAGAGTTCGGTGCTGCAGTCATCAAAAAGCTGGCGCACGCCGGGATGGTTCTGGAGGAAGCTGGCGGTGCCAAAGTAGACGCGCACTTCAGGAAGCGCTGTCAGCTGGACGCTGCAGACCCGATCGTCGTCCGGGCTGATGCACCAGGACGGGATGATCGAGAAGCCCAGCCCTGCCTCCACGCAGCGCAGGACGCTGGAACTGCCGGAGGTGGAGATGGCGGGCTGGATGGTCGCGCCGCCGCGATGGAGGAAGTCGATTCCGATGTTGCGCAGCGTCTGGCCCGGCTCATAGGTGATGAAGGGCTTGCCGCTCGCCCAGGCGGGAATGTCCTTCTGNGCGGGCGGAGGGCCCCATTCGCGGGGATAAACGAGGCTCAGGCGATAGCCGCCCAGAAGCCGCTGGGGAACCACGGGATCGCCGAAGTAGCGCTCGGATATGCAGACGTCGAGCGAGCCGTTCTTGACCATTTCGGCAAGCACGGTGTCGCGCTCGTAAACGGAGATCTCGGTATCGGGGAAGCGCTCCTGGAAGCGTTTCAGGATACCCGGAAAGAGGTAGTAGAATATAGCCTGTGGCATGCCAACGCGCAGGCAGGAGCGGTGGTTCNCGATGATCTTGTCGAGGCGCTCGAGCATGATATCGAGCTCGGGGTGAAGGAGATTGTATAGCGCCCGGCCCCGCGGGGTGAGGGAAATGCGCTTGGCACCCTGTTCGGACTCTATCAGCTTGCCCTTGAGAATCTGTTCCAGCCGGCGGACGTGGTTGGCCGCAGACTGGTAGCTCAGCTCGAGGTCGCGCGCGGCCCCCGAAAAGGAACCGTGACGTGCCACATGATAGAAGGTCTGGATTAGCGTCAGGCTGATCTTGGGCATGTGGAGACCTCCGCGCAACACCGACACGGGGCTGCTAACACAAGCTTATTTGCCGAACAAGCTTGCAACTATTGGACAATCTTACGCATCGCAGCCGTTCCAAAAAACTTGCGTACTACTCGCAATGATCTTGTATCGACTGCCTTCAGGGGCGAGGCCACAATCGCGGCACGAATTCCGACAGTGGTTCTGCCGTGCTCAAAACCCCATTTCCCAAATCAGTTATCATAATCGGTTGCGGCATTGTCGGCGCGGCGACGGCGTTCTTTCTCGCCGGCCGCGGCGTGGACGTGACAATCATCGAGAGGGAGGGGCCNGCCGCAGCGGCCACGGGCGCCGCCGACGGNGCGGTTTCCGTCGCGAGCAAGAAGCCCGGGCCGATGATGACCGCCGCCCTCGCAGGCATATCCGTTTACCGCGATCTNCTCGCGCAGGGCATNCTTGAGACTGTGTTCAANCCGCGTCCCACCTATGTGCTTGCCTCTTCCGACGAGGAGGTNCCGGTGGTCGAGGCGCATGTCGGAGCACTCAGGTCGGCGGGTGTTGCGGTCAACCTGCTCGACAGGAAGGATATTCACGGGCGTTTCCCGGCACTTTCNCCCGAGGTGCGGCTGGGGGCCGAGGTCAAGGATGACGGCCATGCCATCGGATATGCAGTCGTCCATCGCCTGCTGNCCGCCTCGGGCGTCAAGGTCAGGCGCCGGGTGGAGGCGAGATCCCTGATCGTTAGCCGTCCCGGTCATGTGACCGGTGTCGAAACGGCAGAGGGAAGGATCGAAGCCTCTGCGGTCGTCATCACCGCGGGCAGCGGCAGCGACCGGCTGCTGGGGCTCGACGGCGTGCTGATGCCGCGCAAGGGGCAGCTGCTCGTCACCGAGCGGGCGCCGGAGCTGAATGCCAGCATGCCCGGCTCGATCATGTCAGGGCGCTATCTGCTTTCCAAGGGCACGCAGAAGGGGGGCGCGCCGTCGGAGCGGGGCTACGGTCTTGTAATCGACCCGCTTACGACCGGACAGTTCCTGATTGGCGGCACGCGGGAAAACAACAATGCCGGAAAGTCCAACGATCTGGAGGCCGTTGCGCGCATCCTGCGGGATGCCGTCGCGCTGGTGCCGCGGCTTGCGCAGGTGCGGCTGCTGCGGGCGTTTGCGGGCATCCGGACCGCTGTCGCCGACGGACTTCCGCTCATCGGGCGGGCGCCTGCGATCGAGAACGTGTTCGTCGCCACCGGTTTCGAGGGGGATGGAATCTGTCTCGGTCCGGTGGTCGGCAAGGCTGTAGCCTCGCTCATCCTTGGCGAGCCTGCTCCGCTCGACCTGTCCGCATTCAATCCGGCCCGCTTCGCTCCGAAAGAGATCGCCGCATGAGCACTGCCGGTGTCTTTCATTTCCAGGGACGCGCCATCCCCTTCCGGGAAGGGGAAACAATAGCCGCGGCGCTCACCGCGGCGGAGATCGTCTGTTTCGGGCAGGATTCGAGCGGGCGGGCAACGCGCTATTTCTGCGGGATCGGCGCCTGCCAGTGCTGCCTCGTGCGCGTGGACGGCAATATCGTCGAAGCGTGCCTGACGCCGGCGCGGGAAGGGCTGCGCGTCACCGCTGCGGGAGAGAACGATGCCGGCGCCTGACATGGTCATCATCGGGGGCGGACCGGCCGGTCTTGCCGCTGCAGGCGAAGCTGCGCGGGCCGGTCTCACCGTCACGCTCATTGAGCAGCGCGCAGCGCTCGGCGGCGCCATTTTCCGGCAGCCATCGAGCGGAGAGGTGGTTGCGTTGCCTCGCAGCCGTGCTGCCGAACGGCTTTGGCGCTCGCTGCTTGCGGGCATTGCGCAGCCGAAGGTGAAGGTGCGGTTCTCCACTTCCTTCCTGGGGGTGGATGGCGACGGGCATGTGCTCATCCATGATCGCGCAGCCCAGACGGTCGAGCGCCTGCGGCCGAAGGCGGTCATCATCGCGTGCGGCGCGGTGGAGCGGGTGCGGCNGCGACCGNGCTGGGACCTGCCGGGCGTGGCGACCGCGGGCGGGTTGCAGGTGATGATGAAGGAAACCGGCGCTGCCCCTCGCGGACGTGTACTGCTCGCGGGCAGCGGACCTCTGCTGGTGGCGCTGGCGGCACAGATGATCAGGNCGGGCAACCCGCCTCTGGCAGTCGTCGAAGCCGGAGATCCGCTGTCGAAGCCGCTGGCCGGCCTGCCACTCGTCGGCCATCCGGCGATCCTGTCGGAAGCGGTCTCATATACCATGACGCTGTTGAGATCCCGTGTGCGGTGGCTGCGCGGGGCACATGTGGAGCGGATCGAGCGGCGCGGCGAGGTTCTGCAGGCTACGGTCGCCCTCCGCGACGGCAGCCGAGAGGTCATCGAAGCGGACCGGATCGGACTGCATGACGGCATTGCCGAGAATGACATCGGCCTGCCGGATCAGGCGGAATCCGCATCCCCAATCGTGATCCACGCCGGGGATTGCCGCGAGGCGCTCGGCGCGCTGGGGGCGATCCTCGACGGGCAGCGCGCGGGCCGCAGGGCCGCGGCGCTCGTTAAGAACGAGACGGTTTCGATGGCATCGCTTGACAAGCAGCTGGAACGCGCCCGCGCGGTACAGCGGGCGATTGCCCGCCTGTTCGNGCCTGTCGTTACGCTGCCTGGCGCCGGGGAGTTGCCGGACGACACGGTGCTGTGCCGCTGCGAGGGCCGCACGGTCGGGGATCTTAAGGCGCTGCTTCAGCAGCCCGGCATCTCCGGACGGGAAGTCAAACACGTTGGCCGCTTTGCCATGGGCAGCTGCCAGGGCCGTTTCTGTGCCGCCAATACGACGGCGCTGATGGCCGAGCTGCAAGCCGGGGGCAGGCGGCCGGAGCAACAGGACCTGACAGGCCAGCGGTGGCCCGTGCGGCCGACACCGATCGCCGCATTCGTGAACGCCGGCCCGCTGGACCCAGCCGAAGACAAAGAGGAGCTTTCATGAGCATCCATAACGCACTGAAGGTCGCGGCGCGCGCGATCGAAGTCCGCAGTCCCTACGATGGCCGACTGGTCGGCGAGGTGGGCGAATCTTCCACCGGCGAAATCCTCGCCGCCATTTCCCGTGCCAAGTCCGCCCAGGAAATCTTCCGGCGCTCGCTTCCGTCCGAGCGACGCGCCATGCTGGTGGCGCTTGCCGAGGAAATCGCCCGCGACGCGGAGAACCTNGCGCGNCTGATTTCCGACGAGATGGGCAAGACCATCCGCGAGGCGCGCAATGAGGTACGCCGCGCCCAGAACACGCTGAAGCTGTCGGGCGATGCGGCCACGTTCCTCGATGGCGAGGTTCTGCATTGCGGTATCGTGGAGGGGGGTGTCGACCGGCAGGCGACCATTACCTATGAGCCGGCGGGCGTAGTAGCCGCGATCACGCCGTTCAACTATCCGCTGAACCTGCTGTGCCACAAGCTTGGGCCCGCGATTGCCGCGGGAAACGCCGTAGTCGCCAAACCCTCGCCGAAGGCGCCACTGACGGCTACCCGTCTGGCGGAGCTTGCGCGCAAGGCCGGGTGGCCCGACAACCTGTTCCAGGTCGTCCAGGGCGGCGCGGAGGCAGCGCTTGCGCTGGCGCGCGGACCGATCGACCTCCTGTCCTTCACGGGCGGACCTGCGGCCGGTCTCGCGCTCAAGAACGCTTCGGGCCTCGTGCGCTGCCTGATGGAACTCGGCGGCAATGATCCGTTGTTCGTGTTCCCGGATGCCGATCTGGAACGGGCCGTGATGACGACCATCGGCCACCGCTTCGAGATCGCTGGCCAGAGCTGCGCGGCCATCAAGAAACTGTACCTGCACGAGGACATCGCAGAGCAGTTCATCGAGAAGCTGCTGCCGGCGGTAGCGGGCATCCGCCACGGCGATCCCTCCCTCGAGGAAACAGACATGGGCCCGGTGATCGACAGCGCCGCGGCCGAGGTCGTGGAGAGCCGGATCCAGGCCACGCTCAAGTTACCCGGCGTCGAGCTGCTTGCCGGCGGTACGCGTACCGGCACGCTGATGGTGCCCACCGTCATCGCGAATGTGCCCGCGGATGCGCCGGTGATCGCAGAAGAGACATTCGGACCGGTGATCGCCATCCGCGTTTTCCGGGATGCCTCGCAGGCCATCGCGGAAGTTAACGCCGGGGACTACGGGCTGCAGGCGGGCATCTTCACCAACGACCACGCACTNATCCGGCAGTTCTCGCGCGAGCTTCGCGTGGGCGGCGTCATGGTCAACGAGGGCCCGGATTTCCGCGCGGAGCATGTGCCGTTCGGCGGCATCAAGAAAAGCGGGCTCGGCCGCGAGGGCGTGCGCATCGCGCTGCGCGAGATGTCGGAGCCGAAGGTCGTCATCGACTAGTTTTCGTGGTTCCGAACGGAAAACCCGTCCACTTTTCCTGGAACCGCTCGGGAGAGGAAAATGCGCATCGGAATCCTGGGAGCATCCGGCCGCATCGGGACGCGGCTGGTCGAGCTCGTCCTGGCCACTCCGGGCCTCGAGCTGGCGGCGGCGTATGTGTCCGCCNNCTCGCGCCATCTCGGCCGGAAGGTTGCCAGCAGCGCGCTCGAGTACAGGACGCCCGACCCGAACATGAAGGCCCATTGCGACGTGGTGATCGACTTCTCGTCCCCTGCAGCATCCCTCGCGTTCCAGGAGCTGCTCGGAACATCTACGTTGCCTNTGGTCATCGGAACGACGGGGTTCAGCGCCGCAGAGTTCGAGGCGCTGTCACGGTTTGCGGCCTACCGGCCGCTGCTGGTCGACGCGAACTTCGCCTACGGCTTCGAGGCATTCAAGCAGGCGCTGCTCGATTTCGCGCGGCACGTGCCGGGGGCGGTGCCGCAGATCTTCGAGACCTATCACATCCGGAAGAAGCNGGAGCCATCCGGCACTTCCCGGATGCTCGCCACGGAACTCCACGCGGCGCGGTCGCAGGCGATGGGGTTCGATGCGGGGCCGACGACGATCCACGTTTTCCGCGAGGGTGACTGCGTCGGCACGACAGAGGTGCGCTTCGACCTCGGCTCGGCGGAGCTTGTCTGCACCTTTGCGGTGCAGACCACGGAGGCTTATGCGGCAGGGGCCATTGCCGCCGCTCGCTGGCTCGTGAGCGAGGCGCCCGGGCCCGGACGCTACAGCGTGGCGGACACGCTCGCCCGGACGGGCGGCGCGCGCAGGGGCTGACGCCCCCAAGAATTCTAACTGATGGATGCGGGGGAGGGGAGGTCATCCCGGACCCGCGGGAGATAAACAGAGGATTGCACGTCATGGGTGATCTGCGGGATCGGTTCAAAGGTGTTTTCACGGCGCTCATCACGCCGTTTCGCGATGGAACGATCGACCACGATGCATATGTTGCGCTGGTTAACCGCCAGCTCGAGGCGGGAGTGGCCGGGCTCGTGCCGGTCGGTACCACCGGCGAGGCGGCAACGCTGTCGGATGACGAGGCGGAAGAGCTGATCCGCCGGACGGTGGAGCTTGCCAGGGGGCGCGCCCTCGTCGTCGCCGGTGCCGGGGCGAACGACACGAAGAAGGCGGTGGAGAAGGCCCGCCGCGCCGAGCAGGCGGGGGCCGATGCGCTGCTGGTCGTGACACCCTACTACAACAAGCCGACGCAGGCTGGCCTGATCGCCCATTACAGGGCGGTGGCGGAGGCCACCAGCCTGCCGGTGATGCTCTACTCCGTGCCGGGCCGCTGCGGTGTGGAGATCGCGCCGGAGACCTGCGCGAGGCTGGTCGCAGAGTGTCCGAACATCGTCGCGATCAAGGAGGCGGGAGGTAATCCGCTGCGCGTGACGCAGTTGCGAGCTGCGTGCGGCGACGAGCTCATCATACATTCCGGCGACGATGCACTGACGCTGCCGTTCCTGGCACTGGGCGCAGTCGGTGTCACGAGCGTCGTGTCAAACGTCGCGCCGCGCGAGATGGTGGCGATGGTGGACGCCTGGTTTGCCGCCAACATGGCCGAGGCGCTGGCGATACACGAACGGATGTCCGAGCTCGCCGAGGCGATGTTCATCGAGAGCAATCCCGGACCGGTGAAAGCGGCTCTATCCATCCTGAAACTAGCTGGACCGGAGATGCGGCTGCCGCTGGTTCCCGTCTCGACGGTCACTCACGGGCGCCTTGTGGATGTGCTGAGCCGGTTCAGCAATACGGTCGGCGAGATCGGCGAGCTTCAAAAAGCCTGTTAAGCGAATGCGCATATTTTGCATTGCCGCAGCTTCGCCGATCGGGAAACCTCGGCTTGCGGGATGCTGGCGTCCTGTCTCCTGCGAGCAGGGTGGGGGACCGCAGGAGATGCGGGCCAGCAGGAGAGGACTGCCCGCCCGCAACCCGCTGCATGGAACCGGGGAAGCGGCAAACCGGACCATGTGATGATGTCGGGGGTAAGATTGTCTCAGGGTGACCAGAAGTTTCGCGTGACGATCATGGGCGGCGGCCGGATTGGCACCGCGCTTGCGCTCATCCTTTCGCAGGCGCCGGAGTTTGCCGTGACGCTCGCGGATCCGACGGAACCGGCCCGGGACCGTGCCCGCGAACTCGATCTGCCGCTGCTTGACATCGATCCGTCCGACCACGGTGGCCTCGACCGCCTGCTGCGCAACGCGGATGCGGTGGTCGCCGCCATGCCCGCGAGCGCATGCCTGCCGGTGGCCGAGGCAGCAAAGCGGCACGGAACGCATTACCTCGACCTCAACGAGGATTCCGCCATCGCGGAGAAGATTGCCGAAATCGGCAGGAGCGCGAGCCGCAGCTTCGTGCCCCAATGCGGCATCTCGCCGGGGCTCATCTCGCANCTGACGCTTGACTTTGCCAACCGGACACCCGGGGCCAGGGAAGTCCAGATCCGGATCGGCATCCTGCCGCGGCATTCGACCAACCGCCTCGGCTACGCGCTGACCTGGGACATCAACGGGCTCATCGCAGAGTACACGCGTCCGTCCATGGCGCTGCGCGACGGCAGGCCGGTGGAGCTGCGGCCGCTGTCGGACAGGGAAGTGCTGCANATCGACGGATGCCGCTACGAGGCGTTCGTGTCGGGCAGCGTTCCAAAGNGTCTCTGCCAGCGGCTCGAGGGCAGGATCGACACGCTCATGTCCAAGACGATCCGATATCCCGGCCATCTGGATTATATCCACTTCCTGCTGGACGACCTGCGGCTGCGCGAGCGGCAGGACATCCTCTGCAACATTCTGCGCAACGCNTTGCCGGAACTCAACGACGATCAGGTGCTGATGCTGATCTCCGTNCGCGAGCAGCGTCAGACACGGGGAACGGAAGCCATCTGGTGGAAGCGGATCGTTCCGGCCCGGATCGGCGGCGCGTTGGTGAGCGCCACGCGCAGGACCGC
>JGI25328J35697_1001318_pt1 | contig 17726 bp, 20 predicted proteins | sample HigsolmetaAR203D_FD_35697 | JGI IMG/M metagenome (IMG submission 35697)
GCGCCGTCCGGATACAGGCTCGTATTGGCGATCTCATGCATGATGGCCTCTTTCGCCGCTTCGGAACAACCGAACGGGTTCTCGTTCGACGCCAGCTTGATCACTTCCGTCAGACCGAGCTCCCGCTTCACTTCCTCGATCGGTTTGCCCGGCTGATAGACCGGCAGATGGACGATTTGGGGTTTGGGCTGCACAGCGTTTCACCTCGAATATGGAATCGGACGCCGAAGGACAATTTTGTTGCGCGTATGGCCGACCATTGTCCATCAGGCAAAACGGAAACGAAACGGCCGGCCCGCCTTCCCGGGCGGACGCCGCCGTTTCGCGCGCTTGTCATATTTCAAATTGTCGCATATCCGCCGGCGTTCGGCAAGGGATCAGACGCGCAAAGTGTCGTTGTTCTGTGATATTGTCAGGGTGTAACTGATCCGAGAAAATGTCAGTATGAGCAAGGAGCAGATCACCTTGACGAAGAGCGAACTGAAACGCGTTATGGTTCTTGAAAAATGGATCGATGGCCGTCTCGCGGAACAGGATGTTGCGCGCATTCTTGGCATCAGTATTCGGCAAGCGTATCGGCTCAAGGCCAAATATCGTCACGGAGGTGCACAAGCCATTGCTCATGGGAATCGGGGCCGTAAGCCCGCTCATACCTTGGCCGATTCGCTTAAACAACGCGTTATGCTCCTGTATCAGGAGCGCTACTTCGGAAGCAATGCCACCCACTTTGCCGAGCTGTTGGCCGAACACGAAAACATCCATTTAAGCGTCTCTTCGGTCCGCCGCATTCTGCTGGAAGGCGGGTTGCGTCCCGCGCGGCTGCGCCGTCGTCCGAAGGCTCACCGACCCCGCCCCCGCAAACCTCAAGCGGGCATGCTGTGGCAGATCGATGCTTCTCCCTATGCCTGGCTGGAGGATCGCGGTCCCATGCTCACCCTGCACGGCATCATCGATGACGCCACCGGGGAAGTGGTCGCGGCCACCTTCCGCCCGACCGAAACACTGGAGGGCTACGTGACCGTCATGATCGAGGGACTTAGGCGCAAAGGCGTACCGCTTGCGCTCTACAGCGACCAACACTCCATTTTTCACCCGCCCAAGGGCAAGCCGACCCTCGAGCAGGAATTGGCCGGTGAGCCGCCGTCGCTTTCCACCTTCGGACAGGCCCTCGCCGATCTGGGCATTACCCATATCGAGGCGCTGTCTCCTCAGGCCAAAGGACGGATCGAACGGCTCTGGCAAACGTTCCAGGACCGCCTGGTGATCGAACTTAGGCTGCGCAACGTGTGCACGATGGAGGAAGCCAATCGCGTGTTACCGGAACTCATCGCCAAGCACAACCGCCAGTTCGCTGTCGCCCCACAAAATGCCGAACCGGCCTACCGTCCGCTGCCCGAAACACCCCTGGAGCACATCTTCGCCCGGCGGCAATACCGGCGAATCAGCGGCGGGCAGACGTTCTCCTGGAAAGGGAAATGCTACATGCCAAAGCCCGTCCCCGGTGTTCCGCGCTGGGAAGCGAAGAGCGTCGTCGAAGTGCGTGTCGGCATGGATGGACAAGTGTGGCTGTGGGATCAAGGGCGGGCCTGGCCTTGTGTGGAGACACAGGCCACACAGACCCCGGCGCCAACAACGGCCAAAAAAGAAGCGGCGCCTGCGTCCCCCCGCAAGCCCGCTGCAAACCATCCCTGGAGAAAACCATTCTCCAGCAAGCAGTTACAGCGTAGCACAGCATCCGGCTAGTCTGCAAGAGGACGGCGGCTGTTTAATCAGCTATCATCTCCCTGACATTTTCATAGAACAGTTAACCTGACATNTTCACAGACGCTTGACACAGTCTATTATCCCTTTTTATGAATGTCCGCAATCCGACATGATTTTATGCACCGTAAGCCGGAACGACCTTCTTCGCATTCCACCCCGGACGCGGCGTTCCGAGCCGGCGCTTGCCGAACGTCTCGACGCCGCCCATCCCTTCCGCTCCGCATATCGTGCCGCGGATCGCTTCGGTCAGATGGATCGGCTCGCGGAACGGCGTGCGGCTCGCCTTGATCGCCACGACGACCGGGTCGAGGGCGTGGATCATCACCCGCCGCGGCGAACTGGCGAAATTGGCCCCGGCCATGAGCAGCGCTTCGAAGTGCGATTGGCACGCGCCGGCGACGATGATCAGGTTGTCCTTGTTCGGTTCATAGGCGCGGGCGGCGCGGACGGCCTGCACGAAATGGACGGAGTTCTTGTAGCTGCTGAGCGGACGGAGACTGGCGTATGGCCGGTTCTTGAGGACGCCGTCGTGTCCCGTGATCACGACGATGTCGGGCCGCACCTGCGGCAGAAGCCGGCCGATCACCTCCGGCATCACCGATTCGTGGCAGTGGATGCAGTCGGCGGGCACATTCATCTGGGCGTACAGCGCCATGCTTTTGCGCAGATATGCGCCGTCCCCGTCGAGATGCAGGACACGGCCGGGCATCTCGAAATACCCGCCCGGCGGGTTCGCGGTCTCCTGGCGGTATGCTTCCGCATCGTCCACGGACTCCGTGTCGGAGCGGAAGCTTTCCGCCTCCCCCTCCTGGCGCCGGAAGCGTCTGAGCGATTCGTGCTCTTTGATTTTCGCCGCCACGGCGGCGCTGCTCGTTTCGGGCTGCCGGACGACGACAAGATCGGAGAGCGGAGCGTCGGCCAGCAGACGGTAGTCGACACCCTTCAGAATGGCCGTCTGCCGGACGATGGCTTCAATGCGGAACAGGATGTCGCCGCCGTACGATTTTCGCACGACGCAATCCCCTTGCTTCATGGGCTGATCACCTCTTCCGTCTATCCTATGGAAGGGCGGCCCGTCTGGTGTTCAGCCAGTTATGCCGGATGTTCGGCCAGCTTGTTGGCAAGCGCCGCGAATTCTTCGAGCGACAGCGTCTCGCCCCGCCGGCCGGGGTCGATGCCGCAGGACGCCGGCAGCGCGGCAGCTTCCTGGCGCCGCTCCTTGCCGAGCAGCGCGGTCAGGTTGTTCGCCAGCGTCTTCCGGCGCTGGGCGAACGCCGCGTGCACGACGCGGAAGAACATCGCTTCGTCCGCGACGTCCACGGGCGGCCGGGCGCGCAAGGTGAGGCGCACGACGGCCGAGTCGACGTTCGGCGGCGGCACGAAGACGGTGCGCGGCACGGTGCACACGACCTCCGGCTCCGCGAAATAGCGGACCGCGACGCTGAGGCTGCCGTATTCCTTGCCTCCGGGCGGCGCCGTCATGCGTTCGGCCACTTCCTTCTGCACCATCACGACAATATGTTCAAGCGGCAGCCGGTCCTCCAGCAGTTTCATGAGGATCGGCGTCGTTACGTAGTACGGCAGATTGGCGACGACGCTGACGCGTTCCAGACCGGCGAACCGTTCGGCAATCAGCTGCTTCAGATCGAGCTTCAGTGCGTCGCCGTGCACGATCTCCACGTTGGCGCAAGGCGCGAACAGTTCCTCCAGAATCGGGATGAGACGCCGGTCCAGCTCGATCGCCGCCACCTTGCCCGCGGCCATGGCGAGCTGCTCGGTCAGCGCCCCGATGCCCGGACCGATCTCAAGCGCGCCCTTCGACGGTCCAAGCTCGGCCGCATCCACGATTTTGCGCAGCACATTCGCGTCGACGAGAAAATTTTGCCCGAGTGCCTTGCGGAACGTGAAGCCGTATCGCGCGATGATTTCGCGCGTCCGCTTCGGCGTGCCGATGTCTCCCGCGGGCCGGCTCATTCGCATGCCGTCCGTCATCGCCCTGCTTCCCCCTCTCCGCCGTCCATGGCGGCAAGCGCTTCGGCCAGCTCCCGCTTCGTGATGCGGAGCATCCGGCAGCGGCGGAAAAACTGCTTGCCGTTCGCATAGCCGATGCCGAGCCGTCTGCCGAGCTCCCGGCGCCGCTGAGCCGCTTCCGGGTGGACGATGAGCCCCGCCTCCATCAGGTCATCCCACTCGACGACATCCGCTCCGGCTTCTTCCGCCGGCCGCTCGGTCCGAACGGCGGCAAGCGCCTGCCGGATCGCTTCCGGCGTCGCGTGCTCGACGCCGAACTTGCCGCCCCGCTCCGCCTGCTCCTGCGGCAGGAACGCATGCTTGCAGCCCGGCACGCGGTCCGCCACGATCCGCCGGATCCGTTCGCCCGCATGATCGGGGTCGGTGAAGATGATGACGCCGCGGCGCGCTGCGGCCAGTTCAATCCGGCGAAGCACTTCCTCGCCGATTGCCGAGCCGCCCGTCTCGATCGTGTCCGCCTCAACCGCGCGCTTCACGGCGGCGGTGTCGTCCTTGCCTTCGACGACGATAATTTCCTGGATCATGTCGCATTCCTTTCCCAAGCCCGGTAAACGGCTCGTCCTCTTCATGATGATGGCCGCAGCTTCGCCCCGCTATGCGCCTCCGCAACGACAAGAAAACCCCGGCGCGGCATCCGCGGGGATGCCGCACAGAGGTTTCCAGCCGCTCAAGCATAATTGCGGTGATGAATCCATAGGATGAATCACGGGCACGCCCGGCGGCAGCCGCAGCCTCAGCTTGCCGTCGGCTTGTTCGGCCCGATCACGTAGACGGTGTAGCCCTTCTTCTTGCCGAAGCGCTCCGCCTTCGTCTCGCTGTCGTAGTAAATGTCGATCTTTTTCCCTTTGACCGCGCTGCCTTTGTCTTCCGCACGCCGGAATCCGATGCCTTCGATGTACACCCACCAGCCGAGCGGAATGACGTCCGGATCGACGGCGATCGTCCGGCCTTCCTGCACTTTCGTGCCGGAAGCCGTAATGCCGTATAGCGGATGATCCTCGGTCTTGCCCGTCGACTCGAAACCGGCGGAATACGCCGTCAGCGTCACGTTCTTGAGCACTTTCTTCGCCTTGAACGTCACGCCTTCACGCGTGACCTTCGTTGCCGTCTCCGATTCGGCGGACAACACGGCCGCTTTCGGCTCCGGCTTCTTCGTGCCGACGGCGACGATCTGATCCTGCTTCTCCGCCGACACCGTCTTCGTCAGCAGCCGCGAATTTACGTACACGCCGTTCTCGAACGTTTTCTCGACAAGATTGACGACGACGCCGTCCTTGCCGTGCTGAATGACCTTTTCCTTGCCTTTTTCCAGATTCGGGTCGTCCTTCTTGACGACCGCATACGGTATGACCTCTTCGGTTTGCACCACGTGCTTGTCGACGCGCACCACTTCAATCGTCATGTCCGGCTCGAGTGCCGCGCCCGGCGAAGGATACACCTTGTCGTCGTCGCGCAGGTCGACGCCCGCTTCGCTCAGGGCCGCCTGAACCGTATGGCGGGTCGGATACACCTTCACCGCCTTGCCGTCGGCGACCACCGTGACCGGCACCGCCTGGTTGATGACAATCCGGTCGCCGTCCCGGATCGCCGCGTTGAGCGGCTTCGACACCTCGTCGTTCGGCCCGACTTCGATGTCGAGCTCGTCAAGCAGCTTTTCCAGTACCCATTGCTTCGTCGTGACGATTCGTTCCTCGCCGTCCACGACGACCGACACCTGTTTGTCGGCCGTGCCGTAGAGCAGCACCAGCAGCATGAAAGTCATGGCGATTGAAAGAATTGCGCTCAGAAGAACCAGACGTACGTTCTCATGCTTCCAACGCATTGCGAAGTTCATGCCGGATGATCGTGATCCATGGGATTCCGGAAGGAACTTCCCCATGTCTTCGGTCCTCCTTACATTGCTCGCCGCCTTAGGATGATGCATGATACGATTGACGCGAACGTTTTTGTTTTCAGAATCGTGCTGTCGTTCCAGAATCACGCCCCGTCGTCTGTCCGTCTTCCTGGAGAAACCTATGTCGCCGGTTGCCGCAATATTCAAAAAATAAAGCCGCCGACAGAGGATCCCATCGTGGCTTCGAAGAGGATAAATAATACTTCGGACTGTCAAAGCACGAGACGATCACTCTCAAATGCGCCTGCGGAGTTAGCTGACGGGTTCGGGCCGAGAGCCGCCCTATGACCTTTCGCCGCTTCAAATCGCGCGTCCGGTCAATTCACCCCAATAGGTTTCAGCGGAGCCGGCAACCTGTGTTGTCCGATTGCCGCTGACTGGTTCCCCCGCTCTCCCGTCCTCCGGGAGATTCAGCGTCTGGAAATGTTCAACTTTCAGCAAAGTTCTGTGAGACATCATACCCCTTGGAGTTGCGCGTTGTAAAGGACGTTCAAAATGCGATTTTCGCGTTATTTTCGGTTTAAAGTGCATTTTCGGAGATTTTCTCGCGGGTAATGCCACTTTTTTTGTGAGCAAAATCATTGTTTCAACGGTTTAGACCGACTTATCTCGAATTCGAAAACAATTCAGAGTATTCTGTCCCGTGATTTTTACCAGTTCCTGTAAGTCAATTCCCTTAATTTTGGCGGCCGCCTCCGCGACGTAGGACACGTAAGCGGACTCGTTTCGTTTTCCACGATAAGGTTCCGGAGTCAAATACGGGCAGTCGGTTTCGATCATGAGCCGGTCGAGCGGCACCTTGGCCAGCACCTCTTTCGGCACCCGCGCATTCTTGAACGTGACGGGGCCGCCGAACGAGATGTAGAAGTTCATGTCCAGGCACATCTTCGCGATTTCCCAGCTGCCCGAGAAGCAGTGCATGACGCCGCCGACTTCCTCGGCCCGCTCTTCCCGGAGCAGGCGTACGACATCTTCGTGCGCGTCGCGATTGTGGATGACGATCGGCAGGCCGAGCCGCCGCGCGAGCCGGATCTGCTCGCGGAACACTTGATGCTGCACTTCCTTCGGTGACGTGTCCCAGTGATAGTCGAGGCCGATCTCGCCGATCGCGACGACCTTCTCGCGCGCCGCAAGCGATTCAATCCATTCCAGGTCGCCCTCGCGCATGTCAATGCTGTCGACCGGGTGCCAGCCGATGGCCGCGTAGATGAAAGAATGGCGCTCCGTCAGCTCGAGCGTCGTCGGAATCGTCTCGCGGTTGAAGCCGATGTTGACGATCAGTTCGACGCCGGCTTCCCTGGCGCGCCGGATCACATCTTCCCGATCGTTGTCGAACCGATGGGAATCCAGATGCGCATGCGAATCGATCAACATGTCCAAATCTCCTTCCGGGATGCCCGGGCCGCCTTCACGCCATGCCAATCAGCCGCCTGATGTCGGACGGCAATCGGTCCCGGTGTTTCAGCAGCATGTCTTCCGGGTAATAAAGATGATGTCTGCCCCTGTGTATGCCGGCGATCGACCGGACGATCTCGGAGCGGTCGGCGATGTCCGTCAGCTCGTCGTGTTCGCCGAGCAGCAGAATCGGCTGTGCTCCGGGACCGCTGTCGCCGCCCGGACGGTATATATGATACGGAAGATCGTAGGGGTAATCAATTTCGAGATGATAAGACGGATTCAGCCCGACATCCAGAAGCGCCTGCCGCGCGCGGTCCAGGAGCGCTTCGTCCGGCTCGTCCATCGTTGTATATTTATACAGCCTGCGGTGGAGAAACCGCCGGCACAGGTCCGCAAGCAGCGGATCTTTCTCGTCCGTCCACATCATGAACTGCGTCTGGACCAGAGGCTCGTCCAGCCGGAAATAGTCGTCGGCGGTCATTTCGCCGTCGAACAGGCGCTTGAGCGGCTCGAGCAGGGAATCGAAGCGCCAGCCGCCGCGGTACAGTTCTTTCGCCCGGCGGAAAATTTGCCGCAGCACGATTTCCGAACTGCGCGTCACGGGATGGAAATAAACTTGCCAGTACATCTGATACCGCGACATCAGGTAGTCTTCGACCGCATGCATCCCGCTCTCTTTGACGACAATCCGGCCCTTGTGGGGGCGCATGACGCGCAGAATTCTGTCGATGTCGAACGTGCCGTAATGCGTTCCGGTATAATAAGCGTCGCGCAGCAGAAAATCCATCCGGTCGGCATCGAGCTGGCTGGTGACCAGGCTGACGACGATCGGTTTCTCGTGTGTCCTGCGGATGACCGAAACGATCCGCTCCGGAAAATCGTCGGAGACGCCGCGCAGCACGCGGTTCAATTCCGTGTCTTCGAGCAGAAGGCGGCAGGTCCACTCCTCGTGGTGCGTGTCGAACACGGCCTCGATCGAATGCGAGAACGGCCCGTGACCGACATCATGCAGCAGGGAAGCGCACAGCGCGGTCAGCCGCTCTTCCTTCGGCCAGTCCGAATCGCCGAGCCGCTCGAATTGGGAGATGATCCGGCGCGTAATCTCATAGACGCCGAGCGAATGGGAGAACCGGCTGTGCTCGGCGCCGTGGAACGTCAGATAGGACGTGCCGAGCTGGCGGATCCGGCGGAGCCGCTGAAACTCCTTCGTGTTGATGAGGTTCCAGATAATCCGGTCTTTGACATAGATGGATTTGTGAACAGGATCTTTGAACACTTTCTCTTCGGGCAATTCGTGGTGCACGCGCGTCACCCCTTTCGAAATTCGACAGTCCCTTCACAAAATTGTCGAATTTGTCGATCTGTGTCGAATTATCTCCTGATGTCCGAAGAACGCCCCATTTCCTCGCCTGAACCGGATTTTCATCGGTTTTGCCGGGTGTTTCCCGGGTGTTTCTTAGAAATGGAGGCGTGAATTTCCTGTTATTTTCTGTTGACTATTATGGGAATGGTTGGTACTATAATTAGCAGAAAAAGTTGAACTATGTCGAATAATGTTGAATCGCTTGAGAGGAGCAGAATCGCTATGATGAAATCGACAGGCATTGTACGCAAGGTCGACGAACTGGGCCGTGTCGTTATTCCGATCGAACTGCGCCGCACGCTCGGCATCGGAGAGAAGGACGCCCTTGAAATTTATGTCGACGGGGAACGCATCATGTTGAAGAAATATGAACCCGCCTGCATTTTCTGCGGCAATGCCGAGAATGTCACGTACTTCAAGGGCAAGATCGTCTGCCACGAGTGCATCTCCGAGCTGCCCGTGCCCGCCAATTCCTGATGGCGTCCGGCCGCGGACGGCACAGTGAAAAACTCGTGAAAAAAAAGTGTCACTTTTACGAAAAATAGGTTATAATAGAAAAGAAACTACCTCGATAATTCTAACCTTTTTTATACTCCTTGCTGCCTTCCCGCGCCGGGCTGCCGGCCGGGAAGGTTTTTTTTTTGCCCTCAAGGCTTGTCCTCTAATGGCCCGTCCGCTTCGGCCAGAAGCGCCGCGTAGATGTCGCGCTTCTTCAGCCCGCGGTCGGCCGCCGCCCGCTTCATGGCTTCCTTGCGCGACATGCCCTGCCGCTCGTAATGGGCGACATGCTCGGCGGACGTCATCCGCGCCCACCATTCGCCGGCCGGTTTTTCCGCCGCCTCCCCGGCTTCGGACTCCGCCGCTCCTTCGATGACGAGGCAGCATTCGCCCGCCGGCGGATGCGCCGCGGCGTAATCCCGCACATCGGCGACCGTGCCGCGCAACGCTTCCTCGTGGCGCTTCGTCAGTTCGCGCACGAGCGCCATGCGGCGGCTTCCCCACCGCTCGGCCAGCGCAGCCAGCGTCTTCTGCACGCGATGCGGCGATTCGTACAGAATGAGCGTGCCCGGCTCCGCTTCCAGGCTGTCCAGAAATTGCTGCAACCCCTTGCGGTCGCGGGGCGGGAATCCGGCGAACAGAAACCGGTGCGTCGGCAGCCCGGAGATGATGAGCGCGGACACCGCAGCGTTCGCGCCGGGAATCGGCACGACCGGGATGCCGCGGGCCGCCGCTTCGGCCGCCAGTTCGGCGCCCGGATCGGAGACGGCGGGCGTGCCCGCGTCGCTGACGAGCGCGATGCTGAGCCCCTCTTCCAGCATCCTGAGCAATTCCGGGCCGCTCGCATCCCGGTTATGTTCATGGTAGCTGACCAGGCGGTTGCGAATGTCGAAGTGCGTCAGCAGCTTGCGGGTCTGGCGCGTATCTTCGGCCGCGATCAGATCGGCCTCCTTGAGCGTGCGGATGGCGCGCATCGTCATATCTTCCAGATTGCCGATCGGTGTCGCCACGAGATAGAGCGTGCCGGGCCGCTCGCGTTCGGCGAAGCTCCGCTGGACCTGCACGGCCTGCCGCTCCCGCTGCCGGTCATCCGGCTTTCCGTCCGGCTTCCCGCTCACGTCCGCTCCTCCTCCGCCGCGGCGGGTACGCCCGCCAGCTCCGTTTTTCTTCCATAAAATATATGCAGCAGCTCGTCCGTATATCGTCCGTCCGGTTCGTAGACGATGAGCGGCGGTTCAAGCCGGAGCTCCGGCCTGCCGTCCTTCAGCGACTCGATCAGCACGATGTTCGCTTCCGCCTCCCGCTTCGGGTGGACGAGCCGCATCCGCTTCGGTTCGAGCCGGTGGCGGCGCAGCGTCTCGATGATGTCCGCCAGCCGGGACGGACGGTGCACCATGGTGACGCGCCCGCCGCTTCTGACCGCCGCCGCGCATGCCGCCGCGGCGTCGTCCAGCGTGCACCCGATTTCATGCCGCGCCATCGCTTTGTGGATGTTCTCCTTGTACTCTCCGGATCCGCGCGGCAGATATGGGGGGTTGATCGTGACCGCATCGTAGGCGCCGCGCACATCGGCGCGCTTCGACCATTCGCGCAGATCGGCTTCGATGATCGTGATCCGGTCCTCCAGGCCGTTGAGCGCCACGCTTCGCCGCGCCATGTCCGCCAGTTTCGGCTGAATCTCGACGCCGTCAACCGACGCCGCCGTCCGCGTCGTCAGAAGCAGCGGCACGACGCCGTTGCCCGTGCACAGGTCGAGCACGCGGCCTCTGGCCGGCACGCCGGCGTAACGGGCGAGCAGCACCGCGTCGAGCGAGAAGCTGAACACTTCCGGGCTTTGAATGATTTTCAAGTCTTGCGTCAGCAGATGGTCGAGCCTTTCGCCGGGCTCGAGCATCGGCTGCGCGTCAGGCCTGTTCATGTCGGGAAGTCGACTCCTTGCCTTTCCATCCGGTGGAAAATAACGTTCTTACCATAAGCTTAATGAACAAACCCGTTTCTTGCAAATGTACAGGGACCGGTCCGGCGAAACAAAATATGGCTGCCCGCCGCAGCGCTCAAGATTGCGCCGCCGGCAAGCAGCCGTCAGGTCTTCCATTATTTATGAAGAAAAGACAGGCAGAACAAACAGTCGCCCTCCGTGCGGAGGTGACCGTAATAGACATTGCAGATATGGAATCCTTCATTATATAGACGGGCAAGATTATCGTAGCCTTCGCCGACGTGCACATGGCTTTCCTCATCGCGCCGGTCGGCGGATGTTTCCTCCGCGAGTCCCGCAGCCGCCAGTTCCGCCCGAACCGTCACCGCGCTCGTCTTCAGCAGCTTGCGAAGTTGTTGGTTCTCAATGCTGAGCCTTTTGTTCTCTTCGATGAGCGACTTGATATTCCGCTTGATGTCGGCCGTCTCCCTCAGCATCTGCCCGAGAACGGCCTCCATGCGTTCGACTTGATCGAACAGGTCTCTCGTCACTGTCCCACCTCGGCACCCGCGACTTGGCGTTATGCTTTCACGACACAGTCGTCGAACGGCAGCTCCTTCGGCTTGCCGCCCGATTCAAACAGCTGGACGTACAGCGTGCGGGCAGCGGCGTTGATGGCCGTCACCTTGCCTTCGCCGTAAGAGGTGATGACGATTTTGCCGACGGCGGGCATTTCCTCGCGCACGCTCTCGTAATGGTCGTGCTCAAATTTCAGGCAGCACATCAGCCGGCCGCACAAGCCCGAAATCTTCGTCGGATTGAGCGACAGGCTCTGATCCTTCGCCATCTTGATCGATACCGGCTCGAAGTCGCCGAGCCAGGACGAACAGCAAAGGATGCGTCCGCAAGGCCCGATGCCGCCGAGCATCTTCGCCTCGTCGCGCACGCCGATCTGCCTGAGCTCGATCCGGGTCCGGAAGACGCTGGCCAGATCCTTGACCAGCTCGCGGAAGTCGACGCGGCCTTCGGCGGTGAAGTAGAAAATGATCTTGTTCCGATCGAACGTATATTCGACATCAACGAGCTTCATGCCCAGCTCATGCTGCTTGATCTTCTCGAGGCAAATGGCGAATGCCTGCTTCGCCGCCGCTTCGTTCTCGCGGACGACCCGGGCGTCGGCCTCGTCCGCGATGCGGATGACCCGCTTCAGCGGCAGCACGACATCCGACTCGTCCACCTGTCTCCGGCCGATGACGACCTTGCCGTATTCGATTCCCCGCGCCGTCTCGACAATGACGTGCTGATTCGTCTCGACCGGGTAGTCCAACGGGTCGAAATAGTAAATTTTGCCCGCTTTCTTGAAACGGACACCGACGACATTGTACAAGGATTCAGCCCCCCTGAATCTTCACTAGGTGCTGCTCGAGGGCAAGCTGCGGCGATACGTGGGCACGGATGCGTCTGCCTGCTTCAAGCGTATGCTCCATGCATGCGACCCATTCATGCGGTTTGCGCATGAACGCATGCTTGTCCATCCAGCCGAGTTCGTCTGCGAAGACAACCTGCTCCCGCCTGCCGATCTGGACGTTCAGCAGATCCCGATACCAGAGCGCCAGCAGCGCGAGAACGGTTTCGATCCGGTCCGCTTGCAGACCGTTCTTGAACGCTTGTCCGATGCTGACCATCGCGGCGGGTAATCTGCCCAGGCTGTCTTTCCCCAATTGTATCACCAGCTTTCTCGTTTCTGCAAACCCCTCTTGCTGGATAATCGCGCGGCAGGCGTCGATTCCGGAGGCCAGGTGCACCGCTGCCCGGGCAAGAAGCGGCGGATGGCCCTCGGCAAGCAGCTTCTCGAGCATGACTTGGGGAGGCAGCGGGAGGAAAGGAACGAATTGGGCGCGTGAGCGGATGGTCGGGAGAATCGCCTGCGGATTTTCGGTGAGCAGAATGGCGACGACAGGCGACGACGGCTCTTCGAGAAACTTGAGCATGCTGTTGGCCGCCTGCGGCGTCATCGTCTCCGCCCGTTCCATGATATAGACCTTGCGCTTCGATTCCTCCGACCGGTACGACAAGTCGCGCTGCAGACCGCGGATCTGGTCGATCTTGATCGCCGCGCCGTCCGGCTCCACGAGATGCAGATCCGGCTCATTGCCGTGTTCGATCTTCCGGCAAGCCAGACATTCGCCGCACGCATCCGGCCCGCCGGACGTGCAGAACAGCGCCTGCGCGAAGGCGAGCGCGGCCTGTTTCCGCCCCGTCCCCGCGGGACCGCCGAACAGATAGGCGTGGGAGACATTGCCGGTTCTTATGGCCGCCTGGAGCAGTTTCACCGCTTTCGGCTGGCCGGTGATGTCGCTGATTCGCATGGCGTTACCGATCCTTTCCGTCAGAACAGCAGATTCATCAGCAGTCCGCGGATTTCGCCGATTTTGTCGAGAAGTTCGAGCCGTCCTTCCTCGGTCTGCAGCAATTCTTCGCCCATGCTGACCAGGACGGCATCGACCTCTTCGATCAGCTTGTAGCGCTTGACCCGGCCCCTCCGGTCCCAGCCGCGGGTCTCCTTGAGGCCGATGCCGCGCCTGACCGTATCCTCGAGGAACCGTTTCACCATCTGACGGTACAGCATCAGCTCGCGCACCGTCATGTTGCGGGCCAACCGTTCCCCTTGCTGATGGATGTCGTTCAGCATCCGCTGCAGCGCTTCCTGCGTTCTGGCCGTTTCCTGCTCCTGCATGAAATCGGCGAACGATTTGGGCGCCGCCTGACGCTGGACGGTGTCCATCCGCGTCCGGTCTTGTCCGACTGTGCGGTATCCGGGATTGATTTTCATCGCGTTTCCTTCCCCTGTATGGAGTAAAGCTGCTTTTTAGCCCAAGCAAAGAGCATGACGGGTCATGCTCTTCACCGGACGATAAATGGTTGCGTCATGCGGGTGATCAATAATGCTCAAACCGTTCGACGGGAAGCACGAACACCGCCGCGCCTCCGACCTGCACTTCGACGGGAAAAGGCATGTACGAATCGGTCGAACCGCTCATCGGAGATACCGGCGTCACGAGCTGATCGCGGATTTTGCAGTTGTTCCGGATGACGCGCAGAACGTCTTCCACCCGTTCGTCTTCAATTCCGATCATAAAAGTGGTATTTCCTGCACGAAGAAATCCTCCGGTGCTCGCCAGCTTCGTTGCGCGGAATCCTTCCTGAATGAGGGCGGTGGACAGCCGGTTGCTGTCCTTGTCTTGCACAACGGCAATGACAAGTTTCATGCGTATCCCTCCCTTGGTTGGATGTGTACCTATTTTATATTATTTGACGCGGAAATGTGAAAACCCTTTAAGTCTTTTTTCCGTTTCTTGCAGTGCCTGCGCAAGCACCTGTTGCGGCGGCTGCTCCGCGTTGATGGTCACGATTCGCTCGGGATGGCGCTGCGCCAGCAGCAGATAGCCTTCGCGCACTTTCTGATGGAAAGACAAGTCCTCCAGATCCAGCCGGTTGATCTCCCTTCCGCCGGCCGACCGGATCCGTGTGAGGCCGACTTCCGGCCTGACGTCCAGATACAGCGTCAAATCCGGCATAAGATCGCCGATCGCGAACCGGTTGATCGACCAGACCTCCTCCATGCCGAGCCCGCGCGCATGGCCCTGATAGGCGAGGCTGCTGTCGACGAACCGGTCGCACAGCACCGCCGCGCCGGCCGCAAGCGCCGGCTCCACCTTCTGGACGAGGTGCTGCCTGCGGGCGGCCGCATAGAGCAGCGCTTCCGTCCGCGCTTCCATGTCGGTGTGGCCGCGATCGAGAATCACTTCCCGGATTTTCTCGGCAATCGGAATGCCTCCCGGCTCGCGCGTCGCGACGACATCCCATCCCCGCGTTTTCAGCCAATCGGCGATGCCCTGCAGAATCGTCGTCTTGCCTGCGCCTTCGCCGCCTTCAATCGTCAGAAAAAAGCCTCTGCTCACCGGTTCGTCCCCTTCACCTGTCGTTGCCGCGTCGTTGTGGTGCCATGACCCGGATCGTCCGCATGCCGGCGTCGGGCGCTCCCTGGAAACGCGCGCCCGCCGCAGCCAGCCTGCGGATGGCTGCGATCTGCGCTTCGCGGATCCGTTCGCCCGTATAGAGCAGCGGAATGCCCGGCGGATAAGGAATGACGGTTTCGGCGGCCGTACGTCCGGCCGCTTCTTCAAGCGGTATGGTTTCCGTTTCGTCTTCCGCCGGCGGCATGAACGGAATGGCGAACGGCTCGCCGATGCGATCCTCCGGTTCAGCCGCATAGGCCGCAGTGTCAATCGGTCCTGGACCGGCATCTGTTGCCGGCGGATATCCGGTGATCTCCGCCGAAATGCTGTCCAGCGCCGAAACGAGCTTGTCCGCGTCCGCTGCGGTCGTGCGCGGACCGAACAGCAGCACCGCATAGCGGTCGTCGGCCATCTCGGCCCAGCATCCCTGCTCCGCCAGCAATTGTTGAAGCCGAATGCCGCTGAGCCTGCCGGTCGCATCCCGCAGCACGATGCGCATCGGGTCAACGGCGCTGCAAGCTTCGCCGACGGCCGGCTCCACCATGGCGAACGGGCCGTTTCGTTCAGCCAGCCGTTCCCGGAGGCGGCTTGCCGCCTTCATGCCGCTCTCCAGCCATGCCGGGCCGCAAGCCGCGATCATTGCCCGGGCAATATCGAGCGACGCCAGAATCGGATAGGATGGACTTGAACTTTGCACCGCCGTCAGGGCGCGCCGAAGCCGGTCCATTGACAACCTGCCCCGGCGCACATGGAGCATGGCGCCCATCGTCAGCGCGGTCAGCGTCTTGTGCGTCGATTGAACCGCCGCATCGGCGCCGGACATTATTGCGGAAGGCGGACAAGCCGGGTGCAGCCCGAAATGCGCGCCGTGCGCTTCATCCACCAGAAGCGGCAGATTCCTGCGGCGGGCAATCTCCGCATACGGCGCAAGATCGACATGCATGCCGTAATAGTTGGGCGTGCTCAGGAATACCGCCTTGGCGTCCGGATAGCGGTCCAATGCCGCTTCAATGTCAGTTGCCGCAGGGACGGTCGGAAGTCCGGATACCGGTTCGATCTGCGGCGCCACGAAAATCGCCCGCGCCCTCGCCAATGCAATGCCGTTCAGCACCGACTTGTGCACATTGCGCTGCACGATGATCGCATCGCCCGGATCGAGGACGGCGAGCAGCATCGCGAGATTGCCGGCCGTGCTGCCGCCGACGAGAAAGAACGTCTCGTCCGCTCCGAAGCAGCGCGCGGCCAGTTGCTGCGCTTCCCGTATGATGCCTTCCGGATGGTGCAGGTCGTCCGTATCCTCCAGTTCCGTGACGTCTATGCCCATGATGTCCCGGAACATGGCGAACGGCTCGTCCGGCAGCGCGCGTCCGTATTGATGTCCGGGCACGTGGAAGCTGACCGGGCCGCGCCCAAGCCTGCGTACGAGCTGCGTGTAAAGCGGCGCTTCGAACTCCGGCATCCGCTTCCGTTCCCTCCTCTCCTGTTTCTTCTATAATAAAGGAAGAAACGCCGCGATACCACCGAGCAGCAAAAAAACGGCCGTCCCTTGTCGGATGCGGCCGCTCACGCGTTCTTCTGGACCCAGATTCGTTTCAATTGATGGATGAAGAACGGATATTTCTCGTCCTTCACATCGGTGCGCACCATCTCGGCTTCACAAGACTCACATATAAATTCGGAGATAATCGTGATGCCGAACTCCTTCTCCTGCCCGCAAATGATGCAGCATTGTCGGACGCTTTCCTCCATGCCGACTCATCCTTCCTGTCCTTCTTTCAACTCCCATTATGCCACAATGTCTAGTTCGATATACTTGTTCAAAGGTCTTTTCAAATATTTTGCTTCAATATATGTTTGCCGCAAATATTTGGTTCCATGGGACCATCCGCATTTGCCCGGCAGGCATTCATCCGGCATGCGCCTCTTCCGATATAGTTGGTAAACCCTTTTCAGCATGCAGTTGGAGGAAAATCCCATGATGCCGCGTCGTCAACAATTGGATGAAAAGGCGACGATCTATCATTATCAGCTCATCCGCCGGATCCCGATACCGCGGGAAGTGAAGATCAGCTACCTGCTCATCGCCGCGCTGTTCGGCGTGCTCCAGGGCGGCCTGTACGGCACAACCGGCATTCTCTCCTGGATGATCAGCCTCATCGGCGTGGAGCTCGTCCATTTCGTCATTATCCGGCTGACCTTGATTCGCGTCGATGAACCGGAATTCCGGCGTTTCCGGTGGAGCGTGAATGCGCCGTGGATCGGTTATGTGCCCGTCCAGCATATCGAACACGGCCTGTTCCGGCGCCTGCACCGCCATCTGCTTTGGTTCGGACTCTGCGTCATCGCGGTTGCTTATCCCTGGGTGCACGAATCGTTCATGATCAGCCTCATCTGCTGGCATCTGTGGACGCTTGCCCCGCGTTCGGTCGTCCTGCGCAAGATCCGCGGACTGCGGCGAGACGGCGTCTTGAAGCTGCAGCCCACGGATTGTTCCGTCTACTACCGTTGACGGTTATTTGATGGATGCCGTAAGCTTGAAATACCTGGACACATTTCGTCCAAAGGTTCTCCATTTATTGAATGCACAATCGGATTTCTTGTTTACGCGATGATACGGAGTATCGCGAACTTCAAGAACTCGCGCCCTTTCGACTCCTGAAAAAAACCAGGCCCGTACTGCCCTGTTGCAATACGAGCCTGGTTCATTAATTATGTAGGGTTTGCACCCTGAAAACCGGAAGCGAATGCGTGTGCTTCAAGCTGAACCCGTTTCCGGGGCCCCCGCAAAGTAATCGGAATACGCTTCGAAGCGAATCGTCACTTTGTGGGGTAAATTTAGGA
>JGI25328J35697_1001325_pt1 | contig 17665 bp, 14 predicted proteins | sample HigsolmetaAR203D_FD_35697 | JGI IMG/M metagenome (IMG submission 35697)
CGGGGAAATGGCCGTCCGATCAAAACCGGCACCGGCGCCATCTTCCGTCTCGCTTCCCGCTGCCAGCCGCCGCTCGAGCTCGGCCCACAGCCGCCCGACGGCCTGCCCGAGCTCATGGGACCGCCCGGGCCCCTCGTTCCGCCAGAACGGGATCTCGCTGTACCGGTTGCCCGCCTCCACCGCGTACACGCGGTCCTGCCGGATGCTCTGGATGCGCCACGAGCTGGTGCCGAGCTGGAACACGTCGCCGACCCGGCTCTCCTCGATGTATTCTTCGTCCAGCTCGCCGAGGCGGACGCGGGTCTCCGCATGATGCACCGGATAGGCGGAGCTCGACGGAATCGTGCCCGCCCCGGTCAGCGCGGCCATCGCGCTGCTTGCCCGCCGGGAGATTCGGCCGGTCAGGCCGTCATATTCGATCAGCGGCCGCGCGAACGGATAGTGGCCGCCGAGCACGAGCAGCGCGGCGTGCAGCCGCTCCCGCGGAAACGACCGGAAGCTGTCGCTGCGGACGATGAGCCGGTGCAGCGCGTCCGCGGCAATCGGTTCGGACGACGCGGCCGCCATCGCGACGACATGCTGGGACAGCACGTCGAGCGGGTCCCGGACCGGCTCGATCGGCTCGATGTCCCGCTTGACGATCCGCTCCGCCAGCACGGCGATTTCGGGCAACTGCTCGCGTGTGCGCGCGACGACCGCGCCGCGGCTCACGCCGCCGACGGCGTGGCCTGCCCGGCCGAACCGCTGGATGCCGCCGGCCGCGGAGAGCGGCGAGTCGAGCTGGATGACGAGATCGACGTGGCCGACGTCGATGCCGAGCTCGAGCGACGAGGTCGCGACGATGACGCGCAGTTCGCCCGCTTTCAGCCGCCGCTCGATCTCCAGCCGGCGCTCGCGGCTGACGCTGCCGTGGTGCGACATCGACATTTCGTATCCCGCGTGGTCGTTCAGGTGGAGCGTGAGCCGTTCCGCCAGCCGCCGCGAGTTGACAAAAACAATCACCGACCGCGCGCCCTCCATGAGCTGCAGCAGCCGCTCGACGATCGGCTTCCAGACGAGCTCGATCTTCCGGGTTCCCGCCGGCTGGTCGGGCATCGTCACCGTCAGCTCGATTCTCCGCTCCATCCGGCTCTCCACGATCCGGACGGGCCGCGGCCGATAGCCGTACGGATGCTCGAACGGTTCGCCCTCGTTCGCGCCGCCGGCCGCGTCCGTGCGGCCCTCATCGTCCGGCCCGGGCAGCGCTTCCCGCGGCTCTTCCCAGCCGGCCAGGAAGCGGGCGACCCGCGCGAGCGGCTTCTGCGTCGCCGACACGCCGATCCGCCGGAGCCGCGCCGGGCAGAGCGCCGCCAGCCGCTCGAGCGTCAGCGACAGATGCGCGCCGCGCCGGTCCGCGGCCAGATCGTGGATCTCGTCGACGATCACGTGCTCCGCCGTGCGGAGCATCCGCCGTCCCTTCTCCGACAGCAGCAGGATGTACAGCGATTCCGGCGTCGTCACGAGCACGTCGGGCGGCCGCCGCAGCATGGCGGCGCGCTGCGCCGCAGTCGTGTCGCCGGTGCGGACGGCGGCGCGCAGGCCGGGCCAGGGTTCACCGGACTCCGCGGCCATCCGGTCGATCGCCTCGGCGAATTCGGCGATATGATGATGGATGTCGTTGTTCAGGGCCTTCAGCGGCGTCACATAGACGACTTTCACGCCCGGCTGGGCGCCCGGACGGCTCTTCGCCCTGATGCAATGGTCGAGGCAGGGCAGGAGGGCCGCCAGCGTCTTCCCGGAGCCGGTCGGCGCGGCAATCAGCACGTGATGCCCCGTGCGGATGGCCTCCCAAGCTTCGCGCTGCACGGGCGTCGGCTCGCCGAAGGCGCCGGCGAACCATCGCGCGAGCGCCGGATGGAATTCCCGCAGTTCCGCCGGCCGCGTCCGTCCGTCGGATGCCGTCATGCCGTTTCGCCTCCCCCACGAGCTTTTTCCGTCTGCAGGAAAACGATTCCGCACTCCCAGCATACCCAATCCGGCAGGCCTGCACAATCCACCGGTCAGGGCGGCGCAATGAAAGAGCCCGCCGGACCTCCCCGGGGAGATCCGACGGGCTCTGATTCAAACCGGATGGAACCGGCTTGCTCACGATTGCTCTTCCGCAACTTCCGCCGCTTGCACGTCTTCCGTGTCCGGCGCGTCTTCCGCGTTCGGCGCGTCTTCCACGACTTCGGCGGGAGCCGGAGTTTGCGTCTGCCCGGCCGGCTGCGCCACGGCGATCTTCTCGTAGGCGCTGTCGCTCAGGATGCGGCGCGCGGTGACGTACCGCTTCGCGTAGTACTTGTCCGAGAGGGGGGTGATGACGACGCCCTTCGACGTCGAAGCGTGCGCGAACTTGCCGTCGCCGACATAGATGCCGACGTGGGAAATGCCTTTGCCGCTCGTGTTGAAGAAGACCAGGTCGCCCGCGCGGAGATCCTCCTTCGCGACCTTGACGCCTTTCTTCGCCATGGCGGCGGACTGGTGCGGCAGTTCGATGCCGAACTTCGCGAACACATAGGCCGTAAAGCCGGAGCAGTCGAACCCTTTGGTCGTGGTGCCGCCGTACTTGTACGGGGTGCCGAGCAGCCCCTTGATGACTGCGTCGAGTCTCGATTCGGCGGAAGCGTGCGCCGTCGTGTATGCCATCAGGAGCGCGATCAGCGCCAGGACGGTTGCTGCCAGTTTCTTCACGGATGGAGGCTCCTTCCGATGCCTGCGAGGTTAGCTGTGGGGTTCGGTCGAAGGCTCCCTGGGACTCTTCCGCGCGTCCGGCCGATCGCGGACGGCAGAGTCCGTTCACCCGAAGTGGTTCCCCCGCTTCCCGTTCGACGGGAATTCGGCATTTTTCACAACGGTCNATTGAATTCGCCTCCCGGAAGGGTTTTCCTCCATCCCGAAAATGAGAATCCTCTCATAAAAAACGCGGATTTCTCTCATAATAACCCGAAATTCCTTGAGAAATGGGCTATTATTTCTCATGAAAAATGTGACCGAAATAACAAAAAACCGACACCTCCGGCCGAATGTCCGGAGGTATCGGCATGAAGCTGCGGCGGATCGACGGGGATCCGCGGGCCCCGCCGCCGGCGGTCAGGCGGCCGCCTGCCGCTTCGATTGCCACGCTTCATATTGCGCGGCGTAGGTCCATACCTTGAACCAGGTGCGGAAAAACTGCTGGATCTGGTGCAGCAGGATGGCGAACAGTCCGGCCCAGACCATCGACACGGCGGCGGAGGCGAGGCCGGCCGCCGCGCCGATCGACCACACCGTGAGCGCGGCGGCGGCGGCGATCGGCAGGCTGCGGATCGTGACGGCGAGGGAAGGCAGCACGCCGCAGCCCGCCGCCGCCCCGAACTGGACGCCGAGCGAGATCAGGCGGATGAGCAGGCACCAGAGCAGCCACGCGGCCGCGCCGGGCAGCACCGCCGTGAAGAACTCGAGCCAGCCGGCGCTCGCGAAGAACGCCCGGCGCGCGGCCGGCAGCAGCCAGGCGAGCGGCGTGAGGATCAGGGCGAGCTCGGCGGCGTAGATGAGGGAGATGCGCTTCCACGCGGCGCGGACGCCGGCGAGAAACGTCTTGCTGTTCGCCTTCGTCGCGTGCTGCAGCGAGTGGAACAGCCCGGCGTTGATGACCGGCGTCAGCAGCATGCGGACGGCGAGCAGGCCGGCCAGCGCCAGGCCGTAGGGCGCGAGCAGATCGGTCTTCATGATCCGGAACTGCGCCTCGACGAGGAAGAGCTCCACGGCCCCCTTGGCCGCCAGCGGATCCGGGTACCGCTTCAGGAGCGGAACCAGCACGCCGTCGATCGCGCGGTACAGGAAGAATCCCCACAGGAACTGATAGACGAACAGGGGGATGATGAGGCCGATGTTCCGCACGGTGCGGTTCCAGCCGTTGACCACGTACGTTTTCACGGGCGGACCTCCTTCCTTCACCAGCCGAGCCGGGCGATGATCGTCTCGAGCGCCTTCGCGGCGCCGAGATTCCAGCGGTTCCGCGTCGTCCGGGGCAGATCGGCCTTCAGGAAGTTGTTGTACAGCCGATTGTCGAGCAGGTTCGTCCGGTTCGGGTCCGCCGCGGCCCAGGCGACGGGCTGCGGCCGGACGACGCGGATCTCGGTCGAATCGCCGTCGCCCTCCCAGAGGTACGTGCCGGTCGTTCCGTCGGCGAACGTCAGCACGACGGGCACGGGCCCGGTGAAGGCGCCGGTGCGGGTCAGGGCAACGACCGATTCATACTGGCGCCGTCCCTCTGCTTCCACGGGGGCGATGCGGATCGATTCGATCGCCACGTCCGCCGCCTGTCCGCCGTACACGAACGCGTTGAAGTAGTCGTCCCAGTCGGCGCCGGTCACTTTTTCGACAATGCGCTGGAAGTCCCGGGTGGACGGGTGCTTGAACTTGTAGGTCTGAAAATAGGTCCGCAGGATGCTCCGCATTTTCCGCTCTCCCGCCCGCCGTTCGATGCCGAGCAGCACCAGTTTCGCCCGGACGTACACGTTTTCAGCGTAATGCTCATGGTCGCGGTAATCCCAGGACACCTGCGCGAGCGGGGCCGGATCGGTCAGCCAGACCGCCTCGACCGGCAGATTCGGGGTGATGCCGTAGATCGCGTCCATCACCTTGTCCTCGGCGTAGGAGGTGAACCCTTCGTCCAGCCACGCCTCCTCGAACTCGTTCGTGGCGACCATGCCGTACCAGTACTGGTGGCCGATCTCGTGCACGACGGTCCGCTCCAGCTCGAAGCCCGGGCTCTCCTCCTCGGCGGACGCCGCGGTGATCAGCGTCGGGTATTCCATGCCGCCGGCGCCGCCCGCGCCCTTCGGCGGCACGACGATGGACAGCGTCGAGTAGGGGTAAGCGCCGTACCATTCCGCGTACTTCGCGAGCGACGACTTGGCGGCGTGCATGTAGCGCTCGCGCAGGTGGGCGTGCAGCGGGTCGAGGTAGAGCTTGATCCGGACGCCGGGAATGCCCTTTGCCGAATACGACTCCTCGCTGTAAAGGAAATCCGGCGAGGCCGCCCACGCGAAATCGTGCACGTCGTCGGCGTAGTAATGGTAGGTTTTCACGCCGTTCCCGATCTTCGGCGTCTCCGCGAGGAACCCGGTCGCCGCCGTGATGTAGTTCTCCGGCACGCGGATCTTGACGCTGAAGATGCCGAAGTCGCCGTAGAATTCGGAGTTGCCGTGGTACTGGTGTGCGTTCCAGCCTTCCTGCTTCCTGCCGCGCGTGCCCCGCGTCTCGTAGACGGCGATCTTCGGGAACCACTGGCCGGCCATGACGAAATCGCCGGCGTAGCCCATGCGGGCGAACACGCGGGGCAGCTTCACGTCGAACCGCATGCGCAGCGTGACGCTGCCGCCGGGCGGCACCGGCTGCGACAGCCGGAGCCGCGCCAGCGTCCGGTCGTTCGGGTTGCCGTCGTCCGGGCTGACGTACTGCAGGCGGGGGAGCAGGTTCTCGCCGTCTTCGGCGATGATCGAGCGGAGCGTGATGCTGCCGACGCTTTCCGGTGTCGCCCGGTCGTTCCGGAGCTTGCCGCCGGATTCGCGCATGAACGTGGTGAGCGTGCTCTCGAAGGCGTTCGGATACAGATGAAAATACAGCTCCGCCACCGTCTTCGCGCCGGGGTTGGTCCATGTGACGGTCTGCTCGCCGTGCAGCGTTTTGGCTTCGGCGTCGAGCCGGACGTCGATGTGGTACTCGACGACGCGCTTCGAGAGCGCGGCCGGCTTCGGCTTCTCCTTCTGCGCCGTCTCCGGGGCGGAATTCGGCTTCGCGGCCGACTGGCCGGGCGGCTTCGGATCGGCGGATGTGCCCGCCGACGCGTAGGTATATCGGGAAAGCCAGGCGGCGCGGAAATCTTGTCCGATCAGGGCGAACGCGAGCACGGCGGCCGCCGCGGCAAGGGCGATTCGGATGCGGACGCGGATCTGCATGGACCGATTACCTCCCGTTGACAAGCATCTACGGCATATATATGTTGGCTCCGGGCGGATTATTAGCTAAAATGATTGACAAACCCAGCAAGGAAGGCGGGGACATGTGACGTGGAGCAACAGGACAGCGGCACGCAGAAGAAGCGCATGCTGGCGTTCAACGTCGTCAGCACGCAGACGCATAAAGGGTTCGGCGCGGGAAGCATCAATCTGAACGATGTGTCGTCGGTCATCATCGACGGCGGCGAAGCCTATATCGACATCGGCGCCATGCACGCGAAGAGCCGGGTGGAGCGCGGCATCAAGTTCAGCCCGAACAAGGAGGACGTGCCGAACGGCCGGAAGGTGTGGGTCGTCTGGGTCGCGGTCGACCGGACCGGGGAAGGGGCGTACTACGCGGGCGCGACCGCCTGCGAGATGCTGATCGACTCGGAGGCGCGGCGCGGGTGGAAGATTCTCGCCGACCACGTGAACCGGCTGGACTACGCGATCAAGCGGCGGTTCATGCTGGATGAGCTGTCGCCGGAGGAGAAGAAGGCGCTGAAGGACCTGCTGATCCGCCACAACGCGGAATGGTGGGAGCGGTCGCCGGAGCAGCTCAAGGCGGCGCTGGATGGGTAAAAAAAGGGGCTGCCCGTGCAAGCCGTCGCTTGCGGGCAGCCCCATTTATTTCGGATATGGTGCAAATTCGCACTACAATTTGCGTAGTTTCGCCGCTCAGGGCACGAATATACTGCATTTTTGCAGTACATGTGGCCGATTCGCGGCTCAGGGCACGAATGTACTGCATTTTTGCAGTACATGCGGCCGTCTCGCGGCTCAGGGCACGAATGTACTGCATTTTTGCAGTACATGGCTTGTCCGCCGGCGGACAAGGGGCACGCATTACGGCCGTCCTGGCCGGCCGTTGCGGGTTTACGCCGCTTTCTCCGGCTGCTTGTCCTTCTCGAACAGCACGATCAGCGACGGCAGCAGGAAGCCGCGGATGAGGAACGTGTCGAGCAGGATGCCGACCGCAGTAATGAAGCCGAACACGAACAGCACCTGCACCGGCTGCGTCATCAGCACGGCGAACGTCGCGGCCAGGATGACGCCGGCAGAGGAGATGACCCCGCCGGTCTTCGAAACGGCGATCTCCACCGCTTTCCGCACCGGATGGCGGCGCCGTTCCTCCTGGAACCGGGACACGAGGATGATGTTGTAGTCGATGCCCAGCGCCACGAGGAAGACGAACGCGTACACCGGAATCCGCGTGCTGTACGTGTCGACGCCGAACAGCAGGTCGGTCAGGAACAGGCCGAGCCCGAGCGCGGACACGTATGAGATCAGGATCGTCGCCATCATGTAGAGCGGCATTTTCACCGAGCGCGTCAGGTAGATGAGCAGCACCAGGATGAGCAGCGTCTCCAGTACGACGATGCGGACGATGTCGGAGCGGTTCACGGCGCGGTCGTCGATGCTGGTCGCCGTCTCCCCGGCGAAATACACGCTGCCGTCGATGCCGCTCTCCGCGAGCAGCCCGTCCGCGTCCGCGATCAGCGACTCGAGCGCGTCCATCGTCTCCTCCGCGTACGGGTTCGTGCCGTACGTCAGGCTGAACTGCGCGACGCGGCCGTCATCGGCGGTGCCGTTCGGGCGCACCTGGCTCACGAGCGGCTGCGCCTCAAGCGCCTCGGCGAACCGCTCCTTCTGCTCGTCGGTGAGCGGCTGCTTCGCCTCGAGAATGACGGTCGTCTCCGCCACGAGCCCGCTCCCGAACTTCTCCGCCACAATTTCATATCCCGCGCGGGACGGCATGTCCTCCGGGAACGACTTCATCAGGTCGTACTCGTAGCGGATGTTCGTCACGTTGAGCGCCGTTGCGATGAGCAGGACGCCGACGACGGCCGCGGTGACGACCGGCCGTTTCGCGGTCAGGCGGCCCGCCCGGCTCCACAGCGAGGAGTCCGAATGGTCCGGATCGCCGACTTTCGGGATGGACGGCCAGAACGACTTGCGGCCGAACAGCGTGAACAGCGCCGGCACGAGCGTGATCGACGCGATCATGATGATCGCCATCGTGGTGCCGAAGATCGGCGCGAAGTTGCGGTAGTCGCCGTATTCGGCGAAGAACAGCATCAGCATCGCAGCGAGCACGGTGCCGCCCGCGAAGAACACCGGCACCCCGGTGCCGCGCATGGCGTGCTTCATCGCCTCGAATTTGCTTTCGTGGTGTTTCAACTCGTCGCGAAAACGCGAGAACACGAACAGCGAATAGTCGGTGACGGCCGCGAACAGCAGGATCGTCATGATCGACAGCGACTGGTTGCTCATGACGAGCCCCGCGGCACCCATCAGGCCCAGCGTCTGGTTCACCGCTTCGTACACGAAGGCGGCGGCCAGCAGCGGAATGAGCGCGAGCAGCGGCGAGCGGTAAATGACGACCAGCAGGATCAGGATCAGCCCAACGGTCGACAGGATGAGCACGACATCGGCGCGCGAGAACAGATTGAGGCTGTCCACCGCGATGCCCGCCGGACCGGTGACGTAGAAATCCATGCCCGCGACCGGTTCGGCCAGACTGTCGAGATGCTCCAGCGCCTCGCGCAGCTCCTTCGTCTCCATCGACGATTCAAAAAGAACCGGGACGATGACGGTGCTGCCATCCTCCGAACGGAACGCTTCCTGCGCCTGCGGCGGCAGCGACGGGATCGGGACGATCGATTTGAGCCCCTCCGTCTCCGCCGCCTGCGCGAAGAACGGCTCGAGCGCCGCGAGATCGGCCTCGCCTTCCTCGGCATGGAACACGAGGATGGCCGGAATCCCGTCGGCCGACGCAAAATATTGATCCAGCTTGTTCTGCGCGATAACGGACTGCGCGTCCGACGGCAGCGAGTCGATGCTGGTTACCTCGTAGTCCTTCGCGCTCGGCGCCATTCCGCCGAGCAGCAGCGTCACCGCCAGCCACGCGGCGAGCGTGATCCGCATCCCCCGTTTCGTCGACACGAAGTCGGTGATGCGCAGCAGCAGATTCTTCATTTTATGGTTCCTCCCCGTTTTCGTTCTGAAAGTTACACATGTGTCACTTTGGCAAAAAAAGAATGCGATGCGCGTATCCGCATGCCATTCTCCATTATGCCCAAGCGCGGCGGTTATGTCAAATCGGAAAAACCTTTCCGTTCATGATGCCGGAACGCAGGACGTCCCCGACGGCCTTCACCCACTGATCGTGGGGGATGCCCTCGTGGTTGGGAATCATGATGGACTGGAAAATGAACCCGAGCACCAGCCCGTCGGACAGATGGGAACGCAGCTTCCCCTCCCGCCGTCCCGCCGCGACAAACGATCCGAGGCAGGCGTACATGTCGAGATGCAGCCGGTCCAGTTGCTCGAGATTCGCCCGCACCTTGGGATTTTCGGACTTCGGGATCAGCCGGATGCTGCCGAGCAGTTCATGGATCGTTCTTCGCCGGAAAATAAGCCCGAGCAGGAACCGGAATTGGGACTCGAAGTCCGGCTCGCGCTCGATCTCCCGCAGTTCGGCAAGGAACAGGTTCATCTCGTGGATCATGAAATCGGAGATGAGCTCGTCCTTGTTGTCGTAGTATTTGTACAGCGCGCTTCGCGAGACCCGCAGGCGTTCGGCGATCGCGCCGATCGTGAAGCCTTCGTAGCCCATATCGAGCAGCACCTGGCCGGTCTCGCGGAACAAGTCTTCGGTCGTAAACTTGCGTTCCCGTGCGATGGCAATCACCCCGTTGTTGGGGATAACTTCGACAAGCCCCGGCATATTCCTCCTTCGCACGGCCGCCTGCTATCCGGTCCACCAGCGCTTCAGATCCTCCCACCACGAGCGGCGGATCTCGTGGTCCGCCCGCACGGCATCCGGATCTTCTTCGGCTTCGGGCGCTTCATGCGCGTCGCAGATCCCGGTCGGTTCGGTCCCGGCGACGAACGTCTCCGGCCGCCGGAGCGGGCACGCTTCGCCCGCGAGCTTGCCGGTCCCGGGATCGATGTAGACCGTCACGACGCCCTCGGGCATCGGGAACAGCTTCGGCGGCACGCCGGCGAGCGCCCGCTCGATGAAGTCGGCGAAGATCGGCGCCGCCCGGTGCGCTTCGGCCCGCGTGATTTCGCGCGCCCTGTCGTAGCCGACCCAGACGGCGGCCGACAACTCGGGCGTGTAGCCGACGAGCCAGGCGTCGTGGGCCGTCGTGCCGGTCTTGCCGGCCACCGGACGCTTGATCGCGGCCGATACGCGGTGCGCCGTGCCGCCCGGGTCGAACACACCCTCGAGCAGCCGCGTCAGGACATACGCATGCTCGGGCGACGCCACCCGCGTCGATGAAGGCTGCGCCTCGTACAGCACACGCCCCGCGCGGTCCTCGACGCGCAGGACCGCGACCGGCTCGTACAGGACGCCGCCGGAGGCCAGCGCCCCGAACGCGGACGCCATCTCGAACGGGCTGACCGGGAACGTGCCGAGCGCCAGCGAAGGCACCGGCTGCATCGGGCCGGCGATGCCGAAGCGGCGCGCCGTCGCGACGACGTTCTCCGGCCCGACTTCCATGATCGTATGGACGGCGTAAATGTTGTCCGAGCTCGCGATCGCCGTCCGCATGTCGATTTCGTCCATGAAGTAGTGATTGTTGTGGTTGCGCGGCTCGTAAGTTTTGCGCCCCTCGTCGTACGTGAAGACGGTCGGCTCGCTGCGGAAGCGCGTGACCGGCGTCATCCCCTGCTCAAGCGCCGTCAGGTAGACGAACGGCTTGAAGGAGGAGCCTGGCTGGCGCGTCGTCGCGAACACGCGGTTGTACTGGTTCTCGTTGTAGTCCCGGCCGCCGACCATCGCCTTGATGTGCCCGTTCCGCGGGTCGATCGCGATGAGCGCGGCCTGCTGCTCCGATCCGGCCGGAATCCCGTTTCGCACCGCTTCCTCGGCGGCCGCCTGGATGTCGGGATCAAGCGTCGTGTAGACGCGGAGGCCGCCTTCGGTCAGCAGCCGCTCGTCGATGCCGAGCCGGTCGACGATGACCGACCGCACGTAATCGCGGAACCAGGGCGCGTACCCTTCGCCGCCGTCCGATTCGAGCGGCCGGAAGTTCAGCGTCTCGCGAAATGCGGCGTCGGCTTCCTCGCGCGTGATGGCGCCCTGCTCGACCATCGCGTTCAGCACGAGGCGCTGCCGGTCCTTCGCGTTCTTCATGTCCCGATACGGCGAGTAATAGCGCGGCCCCTTCGGCACGCCGGCCAGCATCGCGCTCTCGGCCAGCGTCAGTTCGGACGCGCGCTTGCCGAAATAGCGCTCCGCCGCGGCTTCGACGCCATAAGCGCCGTGCCCGTAGTAAATCTGGTTCAGATACATCGTCAGAATTTCCGTCTTGCTGTACTTCATCTCGAGCTGGGCCGCGTAGACGGCCTCCCGCAGCTTCCGCGTCCAGGTGCGCTCGTGGGACAGCCAGAGGTTGCGCGCGAGCTGCTGCGTCAGCGTGCTCGCGCCCTGCTTCGCCGACAGGTTGCGCAGATTGACGAACGCCGCGCGGGCGAGCCCGCGCAGATCGATGCCGTGGTGTTCGAAGAAGCGGCGGTCCTCGATCGCGAGGGTCGCCTGCACGAGGTACGGGGAGATGTCCGACAGCTCGACGGAGCGGCGATGCCCGCCGGCGTGCAGCGCGGCGATGACGCCGCCCCGGCTGTCGTAAATGTACGAGGTCTGGCTGATGACGGCCGCGGGCAGCGTCCGGGAGCCCAGCCAGAACCAGCCGGCCGTCAGGCCGCCGGCGGCGAGCAGCAGCAGGAAGGCGAGCGCGGCGGCCAGCATGCGGAGGCGGGCCAGACGGACCGCCCGCCGCTCGGCCCGGAGCAGCTTTCGCTTCCGCTTCTCACGCTCTTCCGGCGTCCGCGGAGGGACATTCGAACGATCCCGCATACCCGCCACCGTCCTTTCCCGCTCGCAATCTCTCATGTTCCTTAGTATGGAAACCGGGAGGGTGCGTTATTCGCGGGGAGCATGTTGCTTTTTCCACTTGAAGCTCTATAATACAGGTTGAAATCCTACAGGAAGAAGGGATCGTCCTCGTGACGGAGATATGGTTCACTGAGAAGCAAACCGACCATTACGGCATCACGATGAAGCTGAAAGAAACGTACGTCCGCGAACAGACGGACTTCCAGGACCTCGCCATGGTGGAGACCGAGGAATGGGGCACGATGCTGCTCCTCGACGGCATGGTGATGACGACGGACCGGGACGAGTTCGTGTACCACGAAATGGTGGCGCACCCGGCGCTGTTCACGCATCCGAATCCCGAGCATGTGCTGGTGGTCGGCGGCGGCGACGGCGGCGTCATCCGCGAAATTCTGAAGCACCCGAAGGTGAAGCGTGCCGTCCTCGTCGACATCGACGGCAAGGTCATCGAATATTCAAAGAAGTACCTGCCCCAGATCGCGTCCGGGCTGGACGATCCCCGCGTCGAAGTGATCGTGAACGACGGCTTCATGCACATCCACGATCACAAGAACACGTACGACGTCATCATGGTCGACTCGACCGAGCCGGTCGGACCGGCGGTGCAGTTGTTCACGCGCGGGTTCTACCAGGGCATCTACGACGCGCTGAGAGAGGACGGCCTGTTCGTCGCGCAGACGGACAACCCGTGGTTCAAGGCGGATCTCATCCGGAGCGTCAGCCGCGACGTCAAGGCGGTGTTCCCGATCGTGCGCACCTACTGGGCGAATGTGCCGACCTATCCGAGCGGGCTGTGGACGTTCACGATGGGCAGCAAGAAATACGACCCGCTCGAGGTGGACGAGACGGCGATTCCCGAGCTGGATACGAAATATTACTCGCCCCGGCTGCACAAGGCGGCGTTCGTGCTGCCGAAGTTCGTCGAGGAACTGGTGAAATAAAGCGAGGTTGGACGGCCGTCCCGCTGAGCGGGGCGGCGTTCTTGATGAAAGGGGAATACACAGGGTGAAGCTGGATCAAAAGTATTCCGGCAACGTGTTCATTCTGAGCTCCGACGATTATGAAGCGGCGAAGGCGGTCATCTACGGCATGCCGATGGACTTCACCGTCTCGTTCCGTCCGGGTTCGCGCTTCGGCCCGCCGCGCATCCGCGAGGCGTCGGTCGGCCTTGAGGAGTACAGCCCGTATCTGGACCGCAGCCTCGAGGACATCGTCTATTTCGACGCCGGGGATCTGCTGCTGCCGTTCGGCAACGCGGCGCGCAGCCTCGAGATGATCGGCGAATTCGTGCGGGGCGTGCTGGCGGACGGCAAGCTGCCGGTCGGCCTCGGCGGCGAGCACCTCGTCTCGTGGCCGATCATCCGCGAGGTATACGCGAAATATCCGGATCTGGCCGTCATCCACATCGACGCGCACGCGGACTTGCGCGAGCAGTACGAAGGCGAGCCGCTGTCGCACTCGACGCCGATCCGTAAAACGGCAGAGCTGATCGGCGGGAGGAACGTGTACCAGTTCGGCATCCGCTCCGGCTCGCGCGAGGAGTGGAAATACGGGCGGGAGAACGTGAATTTCTTCCCGTTCGAGGTGCTCGAGCCCCTGAAGCGCGCGCTGCCCGAACTGGCGGGACGGCCCGTGTACGTGACGATCGACATCGACGTGCTCGATCCGTCCTGCGCGCCCGGGACGGGCACGGCCGAAGCGGGCGGCATCACGTCGAAGGAGCTGCTCGACGCCGTGCACGCGATCGCGCGCTCGGACGCGCAGGTCGTCGGCTGCGACCTCGTGGAAGTGGCGCCGGCCTACGACCCGACGGAGCAGACGCAGATCGCGGCGTCGAAGATCGTGCGGGAGATGCTGCTCGGATTTGTGAAGTAAGCGGGTCCATGAAGCTGCCCCGGGGGAATGTCCCCCGGGGCTTCATGTTGCCCGCAGCCGCCCGTCCTCCATCACATGGACGCGCCGCGCCCGCTTTTCCAGACGCCCGTCGTGGGTGACGAGGACGAGCGCCATTCCTGCCGGTTCGGTTCGAGCAGCAGCTCCTCGGCCATCCCGGCGCTCTGACGGTCCGGATTCCCGGTCGGCTCGTCGGCGAAGATCACTTCCGGCCCGTGCCAGGGCGCGGGCGATGGCAACGCGCTGCTGCTGGCCGCAGGAACGCCGACGCGCTCGCGACTTTGCCACATTTTGACGCGAAGCGGAAGAATATCGTTTATAATAGAATTGCATGCTAAATTCGGCGGGGACATGGGAGGGAGCGTCATGGCGCTGTTCAGCGGTCTGCTTGGCAACTATACCGAGGTTTCGCCCGGTGAGCTGGAGCAGAAATACGGCGCGTACCTGATGCCCGGCGAGTCCGTGCAGACGGGCTTCAAACTGGTGCGGGACACGTTCATCCTGACGGACAAGCGGCTGATCCTGTTCGACCATCAGGGCGTTACCGGAAAGAAAACCCGGGTCGTCTCGATCGACCTGGACTCGATCTACGACGTCACGATGGAGACCGCCGGCACCGGATTCGACGACAGCGAGCTGACGATCCACTACATCACTTCGCCCTACTACAGGGCAAACCATCTGCAGACGGCAAGCTACAAGTTCGAGTTCGCCAAGAAATTCAATATCCAGCCCCTCTATGTGGCGCTCGTGTCGCTGGCTTACGAGAACAAGAGACGGATCAACGGCTGAACCGGGACAAGGGCCACGGTCATGGCAAAGGCTACGGTACGGCTCTGCCGCGGCGACGCGGTCAGGGTCTTTTTCTTCAGTGCGGGAAAAATATGTTGACTAATCCAATCGGAAATACTATGATTATGCACAAACCATTCGACAAAATTCAACAAAGGGGTAGGGACAGCATGAGAAAATGGGTTTTCGCATTGTCGGTTGTGCTGGCGTTCAGCGTGTTCGCGGCGGCTTGCTCTTCCGGCAAGTCCGGCGGCGACAAGAAAGTGTTGCGCGCGGGCTCGACGGGGCAATCGTTCCCGAACAGCTACAAGGAAGGGGACAAGCTGGTCGGATTCGACGTCGAGGTGCTCGAGACCATTGCCGCCAACCTCGGCTATACGGTAGAATGGGTAAACAGCGATTTCTCCGGTCTGATGGGCCAACTGGAGACGGGCAAGATCGACACGGTTGCGAACGTCGTCGCGGTGACGGCGGAGCGGAAGGAGAAGTTCGACTTCACCGTGCCGTACTCGTATGCCGGCGTGACGATCGTGACGCACGTGGACAACACGGACATCAACACGCTGGAAGATCTGAAGGGCAAGACGGTTGCCGGCGTGCTCGGCTCGCAGAACGTGAAGAACCTCGAGAAGTACGATCCCGAGATCAAGGTCCGGACGTACGAGAATCGCGACGGCGCGCAGAACGACGTTCTGAACAAGCGCGTCGAAGGCTACGTCCAATCCAAGGCGAATCTGATCGCCGAGATCAACCGGAAGAACCTGCCGCTGAAATTCGTCGGCGATCCGTTCCACTATGAAGATGTCGCGTTCCCGTTCCGGAAGACGGAGGAAAACAAGAAGCTGATCGAGCAAATCAACGCCGAGATCGAGAAGCTCCGGGCGGACGGCACGCTGAAGAAGCTGTCCGAGAAATACTTCTACGGGGAAGACGTGACGACGAAGGTCGAGTAAATGAATCTTGCGCGCGTGGGAGCGCATGAGAGCGGGCGATAGGCGTGAATTTCGATCCATCCTACATCATCGAACTGCTTCCGAGGATCATCAAGTACATCCCGATCACGCTGCTCATGGCGGTGCTCGCCATGATCCTGGCGATCGCGGTCGGGCTTGTGCTGGCGCTTGCCCGCAACAGCAAGAACCGGCTGCTCAGTTCGGGGGCGGCCGTCTACATATCGTTCTTCCGCGCCATTCCGATGCTGGTGCAACTGTTCCTGATCTACTACGGCCTGCCGCAACTGTTCCCGGTCTTCACGAAGATGGACGCCGTGACGGCGGCCGTCATCGGGTTCGGCTTCAAGCAGGCGGCGTTCCTGGCGGAGATCTTCCGCGCGGCGTTCAACTCGGTGGACCGGGGGCAGATGGAGGCGAGCCTGACCGTCGGCATGACGAAGGTGCAGGCGTATCAGCGCATCATTCTGCCCCAGGCCGCGCGCAACGCGCTGCCCGGCACCGGCAATATTTTCATCAGCCTGATCAAGGAGACGTCCCTCGCGTTCACGCTCGGGGTGGTCGAGATTTTCGCCGAAGCGAAGATGCAGGCCGCGGAATCGTTCCGCTTCTTCGAAGCCTATCTGGCGGTCGCGCTGATCTACTGGCTGCTGATCATCGTCTATTCGTATCTGCAGCAGAAGCTTGAAAACTATCTGGACCGGCCGTACCGGACATGAAGGTTGGTTGCCCATGATCAAAGTGACGAACCTCAGGAAACGATTCGGCGACCTGGTCGTGCTGAATGGCATCGACTTCGAGGTGAAGGACGGCGAGGTGCTGTCGATCATCGGGCCGTCCGGCTCGGGGAAGTCGACGCTCATCCGCTGCCTGAACTTCCTCGAGCGTCCGGATGCCGGCGTCATCGAAATCGGCGGCGTCAAGGTCGACGCGGAGAAGTGCACGAACAGGGAAATCCGTCAGCTCCGTCTGCAGACCGCGATGGTGTTCCAGAACTACAATCTGTTCAAGAACAAGACCGCGCTGCAGAACGTGACGGAATCGCTCATCGTCGTGAAGAAGATGCCGAAGAAGCAGGCGGAGGAGCTCGGGATGGAGCTGCTCCGGCAGGTCGGCCTGGAGGACAAGCGGGACAATTACCCCGCCACGCTCTCCGGCGGCCAGCAGCAGCGCGTCAGCATCGCCCGCGCGCTCGCCCTGCGGCCGCACGCGATCCTGCTGGACGAGCCGACGTCTTCCCTCGACCCGGAGCTGGTGTCGGAAGTGCTGCAGACGATCAAGAAGATCGCCGAGATGGATACGACGATGATCATCGTGACGCACGAGATGGATTTCGCCCGGGATGTGTCGGATCACGTCATGTTCATGGCGGACGGCAACATCGTGGAGCAGGGGCCGCCCTCCGAGGTGCTCGACCATCCGCAGAAGGACCGGACGAAGCAGTTCCTGCGGACATTCCACGCGAACAGGAAGCGGTGACGATGGCGACGGACAGCCTGACGGCGGCGTTTCTGGACAAGATGATGGGGATGCCTTTCTCCGACGACAGTCTGGAGAAGGCGAAATACGGTGTGCTGGACTATGTCGCATCCGCCTTCGCCGGGAAGGCGGATGCCGGCGTTTTGAAGCTGATCCGGGTCGCGGAAACGGAAGGCGGCCGGCCGCTCGCGCCGGTGCTGTTCCACGGGCGCCGCGCGACCCGGGAGCAATCGGCGCTTGTCAACGGCTTCATGGGGCACGCGCTCGATTACGACGACGTGCACGTCGAGGTGCGCGGCCATCCGAGCACCGTCATCCTGCCGGCGCTGATCGCGCTCGCGGATCGCGGCGGGGACGGCCGGCGCTTCCTCGCGGCCTACATCGCCGGCGTCGAGGCGATGGCGCGCATCGCGCTGGCGCTGTCGAACGAGCATTACGAGCGCGGGTTCCACAACACCGCGACGGCCGGGGTGCTCGCGGCGGCGATCGCGGGCGCCCGCTACCTGGATTGGCCGCCGGAGCGGGCCGCGCTGGCGGTCGGGCTCGCCGCGACGCAGGCGGGGGGCTTGCGCGTCCATTTCGGCACGGAGACGAAGCCGCTCCACGCCGGGCTGGCCGCGGCCGCGGCGATCCGGTCGCTG
>JGI25328J35697_1001331_pt1 | contig 17616 bp, 32 predicted proteins | sample HigsolmetaAR203D_FD_35697 | JGI IMG/M metagenome (IMG submission 35697)
AAATCTGCCGTTGAAAAAGTAGAGGAGGTGCTTGCATAATGGATGCTCGTGATATTATTAAGCGCCCCGTTATTACTGAACGTTCAATGGAACAAACTGCCGAAAAGAAATATACTTTTGAAGTTGACGTAAAAGCGAACAAAACTCAAGTGAAACAAGCTGTCGAAGAAATTTTCGACGTNAAGGTAGCAAAAGTCAACATTATGAACTATAAAGGAAAATTCAAACGCATGGGACGTTTCGCTGGATATACAAACAAACGTCGCAAAGCGATTGTTACATTAACTCCTGATAGTAAAGAAATCGAATTATTTGAAGCTTAATTTAGCAGAAGAGGAGGGAATCAAGAATGGCGATCAAAAAGTATAAACCAACCAGCAACGGTCGTCGCGGCATGACGGTATCTGATTTTGCTGAAATTACGACTGATACCCCGGAAAAATCCTTGCTTGCGCCTTTAAATAAAAAAGGCGGCCGCAACAACCAAGGAAAAATTACTGTTCGTCATCAAGGCGGCGGTCATAAACGCCAATACCGCATTATCGATTTTAAACGCGATAAAGATGGCATACCAGGACGCGTTGCTACGATCGAATATGATCCAAACCGCTCCGCCAATATTGCATTAATCAACTATGTAGATGGAGAAAAACGTTATATCTTAGCTCCTAAAAATTTAAAGGTCGGCATGGAAGTAATGTCTGGACCTGAAGCGGATATTAAAGTCGGNAATGCATTGCCGCTTGCTAATATCCCAGTTGGTACAATCATTCACAATATTGAATTNAAACCAGGTAAAGGTGGACAATTAGTTCGTTCTGCCGGAACATCTGCGCAAGTACTTGGGAAAGAAGGAAAATATGTACTTGTTCGTTTGACTTCCGGTGAAGTAAGAATGATTTTAGCTGCTTGCCGTGCTACAATCGGCCAAGTTGGTAACGAACAACATGAATTAATTAATATCGGAAAAGCCGGACGTTCTCGTTGGCTTGGTAAACGCCCAACTGTTCGCGGATCTGTTATGAACCCGAACGACCATCCACACGGTGGTGGGGAAGGACGTGCTCCAATTGGACGTAAAACTCCTGTTACGCCATGGGGTAAACCGACTCTTGGATATAAAACTCGCAAGAAAAACCATAAAGGCGATAAATTTATCGTACGCAGCCGCAAAAAATAATAAGATTGCACTACGGTTCGATTTAAGAGCCGTAGAACAATCAAGAAGGGAGGTACCAATATGGGTCGCAGCTTGAAAAAAGGACCATTTGTTGATGACCATTTAATGAAAAAGATTGAAAAATTGAATGAAAGTGATAAGAAGCAAGTAATTAAAACTTGGTCTCGTCGTTCAACGATTTTTCCNTCTTTTATCGGACATACAATTGCTGTTTACGATGGNCGTAAACATGTGCCTGTATACATTACTGAAGATATGGTAGGCCATAAGTTGGGAGAATTTGCACCAACTCGTACTTTCAGAGGCCATGCCGGTGACGACAAGAAAACAAGACGTTAATGAGGGGAGGTTATCCTAATGCAAGCTAAAGCTGTTGCAAAAACAGTTCGAATTGCTCCTCGTAAAGCTCGCTTAGTGGTTGATTTGATCCGAGGAAAGCAAGTAGGTGAAGCTGTTGCGATTTTACGTCTTACTCCAAAAGCAGCATCTCCTATCGTTGAAAAAGTATTAAAATCTGCTGTTGCGAATGCAGAACATAACTATGANATGGACGTAAACAATCTTGTGGTTTCTGAAGCCTATGTGGATGAAGGTCCGACTTTAAAAAGATTTCGTCCTCGCGCTATGGGAAGAGCTAGCCAAATTAATAAACGCACAAGCCACATTACGATCGTGGTATCAGAAAAAAAGGAGGGATAATTCGTGGGTCAAAAAGTACATCCTAACGGTTTGCGTATTGGTGTAATCCGTGATTGGGATTCGAAATGGTACGCAGAAAAAGATTACGCAGACCTTTTACACGAAGACTTAAAAATTCGTGAATATATTGCAAAACGCCTAGAAGATGCATCCGTTTCCCGTGTGGAAATCGAACGTGCGGCAAACCGTATCAACATCACNATTCATACTGCAAAACCTGGAATGGTTATTGGTAAAGGCGGTACTGAAGTTGAAGCTCTCCGCAAAGCTTTAAACGATTTAACCGGAAAACGAGTTCACATCAACATTGTCGAAATTAAGAAAGCTGATTTAGACGCTAAATTAGTTGCAGAAAACATCGCTCGTCAACTTGAAAACCGTGTATCTTTCCGTCGTGCACAAAAACAAGCAATCAGTCGTGCTATGCGTGCAGGCGCTAAAGGAATCAGAACAATGGTTTCAGGACGTTTAGGCGGTGCTGATATTGCTCGTTCTGAACATTACAGTGAAGGAACTGTTCCTCTTCATACTCTTCGCGCTGATATTGATTATGCTCATGCAGAAGCAGATACAACTTATGGAAAACTCGGCGTGAAAGTATGGATTTATCGTGGAGAAGTCCTTCCTGCTAAGAAGAAATCTGAGGAAGGAGGAAATTAATATGTTAATGCCAAAACGTGTAAAATATCGCCGTGAACATCGCGGAAAAATGCGTGGACGCGCNAAAGGCGGTACAGAAGTTTCATTCGGAGAATTCGGCCTTCAAGCTCTTGAATCGGCTTGGATCACAAACCGTCAAATCGAAGCTGCCCGTATTGCGATGACTCGTTATACTAAACGTGGCGGTAAAGTTTGGATTAAGATCTTCCCTCATAAACCGTATACGGCTAAACCGTTGGAAGTACGGATGGGTTCCGGTAAAGGGGCTCCTGAAGGATGGGTAGCTGTTGTAAANCCAGGCAAAATCATGTTTGAAATTGCCGGTGTATCAGAAGAAGTTGCACGCGAAGCGCTTCGTCTTGCATCTCACAAACTGCCGATTAAGTGCAAGATTGTAAAACGTGAAGAAATTGGTGGTGAATCAAATGAAGGCTAATGAAATCCGTGAACTTACCACTGCCGAAATTGAACAAAAAATCAAGTCTTTAAAAGAAGAGCTCTTTAACCTTCGCTTTCAATTAGCGACTGGTCAGCTTGAAAATACTGCTCGTATTCGTGAAGTACGTAAAGCGATCGCTCGTATGAAAACTGTTATTCGCGAAAGAGAGATCGGTGTTAACAATCGATAATTGAAAGGAGGNTTGCCTAATGAGCGAACGTAATAACCGAAAAGTTTATACTGGACGCGTTGTTTCTGACAAAATGGATAAAACGATCACCGTTTTGGTGGAAACATACAAAAAACATTCACTTTACGGGAAACGGGTTAAATACTCGAAAAAATATAAAGCTCATGATGAATTAAATGAAGCAAAAGTAGGCGATATTGTTCGTATTATGGANACGCGCCCGCTTTCTGCTACGAAACGTTTCCGCTTAGTGGAAATTGTTGAAAAAGCTGTTATCATTTAATTAATTTGTTCGGATTGATGCTCATTCCGAAGGGAGGTTACACAAATGATCCAACAAGAATCCAGATTAAAAGTTGCTGACAACTCTGGAGCTCGCGAAGTTCTTACGATCAAAGTTTTAGGTGGTTCCGGACGCAAAACCGCTAATATTGGTGATGTGATTGTGTGTACGGTTAAACAAGCAACACCAGGAGGCGTTGTCAAAAANGGCGACGTTGTAAAAGCGGTAATTGTGCGTACAAAACGCGGTGTTCGCCGTTCTGACGGTTCTTACATCCGTTTTGATGAAAATGCTTGTGTCATTATTCGTGATGACAAGAGCCCTCGTGGAACTCGTATTTTTGGACCTGTGGCACGCGAATTGCGCGANAATAACTTTATGAAAATCGTATCTCTTGCTCCAGAAGTAATTTAATAATCCAAATATTTTTCAGGCCTTTCAAGGAGGTGCTACAAAATGCATGTAAAAAAAGGCGATAAAGTAATGGTGATCTCCGGTAAAGATAAAGGAAAAACTGGGGTTATCCTAGCGGCATTTCCTAAGAAAAACCGCGTGATTGTGGAAGGGGTAAACATTGTTAAAAAACATGCGAAGCCTTCTCAATTGAATCCTCAAGGCGGTATCATCAGCCAAGAGGCACCTATACATGTATCAAATGTTATGCCTTTAGATCCGAAAACGAATGAACCTACCCGAGTAGGCTATCAAATTGTGGACGGTAAGAAAATTAGAATTGCTAAAAAATCTGGTCAACCATTAGATAAATAGTTTTTAGATGAAGGGAGGTATTCTAAATGAACCGCCTAAAAGAAAAATATCTTAAAGAAATTACTCCTGCATTAATGAAAAAATTCAACTACAAATCTGTTATGCAAGTACCTAAAATCGAAAAAGTAGTTGTCAACATGGGTGTAGGTGACGCTGTACAAAATGCTAAAGCATTAGACAATGCTGTAGAAGAATTGTCGCTTATTACGGGACAAAAACCTCTTGTTACCCGTGCAAAAAAATCAATTGCTGGATTCCGTCTTCGCGAAGGAATGCCGATTGGTGCGAAAGTTACCCTTCGCGGCGAACGTATGTATGAATTTCTTGATAAACTAATTTCCGTTTCTCTACCTCGTGTAAGAGACTTCCGTGGTGTTTCTAAAAAAGCGTTTGACGGCCGTGGCAACTACACATTAGGAATTAAAGAACAATTGATTTTCCCTGAAATTGATTACGATAAAGTAAGCAAAGTGCGCGGAATGGATATTGTTATTGTTACGACTGCCAATACAGACGAAGAAGCACGTGAACTGTTGACTGAATTTGGAATGCCATTTCAAAAATAATCGCTCTTAACATACAAAAAGGAGGCGACATCGTGGCTAAAAAATCAATGATCGTGAAACAAAAACGGCCTCAAAAGTTTAAAGTGCGTGAATATACACGCTGCGAACGCTGCGGACGTCCACATTCCGTTTATCGCAAATTTAAACTTTGCCGTATTTGTTTCCGTGAACTCGCATATAAAGGTCAAATTCCTGGCGTGAAAAAAGCTAGCTGGTAATACCCGAATTAGGGAAGGAGGTAAAAACCTATGGTAATGACAGATCCAATTGCAGATATGTTGACTCGTATCCGTAATGCGAATATGGTTCGTCACGAAAAATTAGAACTTCCGGCTTCAAAAATCAAAAAAGAAATCGCTGAAATCTTAAAACGCGAAGGTTTTATTCGTGACGTTGAATACATTGAAGATAATAAACAAGGCATTATCCGTATTTTTCTGAAGTTCGGACCGAACAACGAACGCGTAATTACTGGTTTGAAAAGAATCAGTAAACCAGGTTTGCGTGTTTACGCAAAAGCGGACGAAGTGCCTAAAGTGTTAAACGGCTTAGGAATCGCAATTGTTTCCACTTCTCAAGGTGTGTTAACAGACAAAGAAGCACGTGCTAAAAAAGTGGGCGGAGAAGTTTTAGCTTACATTTGGTAATAATTCTCTTTATGAATGGAGGTGCAGCTTAAAATGTCTCGTATCGGAAAAAAACCTATTGAAATTCCATCAGGCGTTACTGTTACCGTTGAAAAAAATACCGTAACAGTAAAAGGGCCGAAGGGAAGTCTTACCCGGACCTTTAACCCAGATTTGAACATTGAAGTAGGAGAAAAAGAAATTATTGTAACACGGCCTTCTGATTCAAAAGAACACCGTGCTCTCCACGGAACGACTCGCGCACTTCTGGCCAATATGGTCGAAGGTGTTTCAAAAGGATTTGAAAAATCCCTTGAATTGATCGGGGTTGGATACCGTGCGCAAAAACAAGGTAAAAAACTTGTTTTAAACGTAGGTTACTCACATCCAGTAGAAATTGAACCTGAAGAAGGCATCGAAATCGAAGTTCCTTCTAATACGAAAATCGTCGTTAAAGGGGTAAGCAAAGAGCGTGTAGGCGCCCTTGCTGCCAATATCCGCGATGTTCGTCCACCTGAACCTTACAAAGGAAAAGGTATTCGNTATGAAGGAGAATATGTACGCCGCAAAGAAGGTAAAACAGGGAAGTAATGCCGCTTAGGTAAAGAAAGGAGTGAGCTTTGGTGATTACAAAACCAGATAAAAACAAAGTGCGCAAAAAAAGACATGCACGTGTACGTACGAAAATTTCCGGTACTTCTGCTCGTCCGCGTTTAAATGTTTATCGTTCCAATAAACACATTTATGCTCAGCTGATCGATGATACGAAAGGAGTAACTCTTGCCAGCGCTTCAACATTAGAAAAGGATTTCGATTTAGAATCCACTGGTAATGTCGAAGCTGCAGCGAAAGTGGGAGAACTTATCGCTAAAAAAGCTGTTGAGAAAGGAATTACTTCTGTTGTATTTGACCGTGGTGGATATTTATATCATGGTCGTGTAAAAGCATTGGCTGATGCTGCACGCGAAAATGGCTTGCAATTTTAAGATAAAAGGAGGGAAACTTGAATGCGTCGCATTGATCCAAACAAGCTTGAATTAGAAGAACGCGTTGTTACCGTAAACCGTGTTGCGAAGGTTGTAAAAGGTGGTCGCCGTTTCCGTTTTTCTGCNCTTGTGGTTGTAGGTGACAAAAACGGCCATGTTGGATTCGGAACTGGAAAAGCGCAAGAAGTTCCGGATGCTATTCGTAAAGCGGTTGAGGATGCAAAGAAAAATCTTTTTGAAGTACCAAGAGTAGGAACGACGATTCCTCACGAAGTAATCGGACACTTTGGTGCAGGGGAAATTCTTTTAAAACCTGCATCTGAAGGTACGGGTGTTATNGCCGGCGGTCCTGTTCGTGCCGTATTGGAANTAGCAGGTGTAGGAGATATCCTTTCCAAATCCCTAGGTTCCAACACGCCGATCAATATGGTTCGTGCAACAGTAGACGGATTGAAACAATTAAAACGTGCTGAGGATGTAGCGAAATTGCGCGGTAAATCAGTAGAAGAACTGTTAGGATAAGGAGGGAGTAAAATGGCAAACAAGTTAGCAATTACCCTCACTCGCAGCTTGATCGGTCGTCCAAAAGATCAACGTGAAACAGTTAAAGCATTAGGGCTTCGTAAACTGCATCAAACCGTTGAACATGATGATAATCCAGCCATTCGTGGTATGATCAACAAAGTGTCTCATCTTGTAACTGTGAAAGAACAATAAGGATCGATCATTGAATAAGGAGGTGCTCGAAAAATGAAACTTCATGAGTTAAAACCTGCTGAAGGGGCTCGCAAAAAACGCAATCGTGTAGGCCGTGGTATTGGTTCAGGGAACGGAAAAACNTCCGGAAGAGGTCAAAAAGGACAAAACGCTCGTTCCGGCGGTGGTGTGCGTTTAGGTTTTGAAGGTGGGCAAACACCTTTATACAGAAGACTTCCAAAACGCGGCTTTACGAATATCAATCGAAAAGAATATGCTATTGTGAACCTGGAAGCATTAAATCGCTTTGAAGACGGTACAGAAGTAACTCCAGAACTTCTGATCGAAACAGGGGTTGTCAGCAAAGAAAAAGCAGGTATCAAAATTTTAGCGAAGGGTGCTATTGAGAAAAAATTAACGGTAAAAGCTCATAAGTTCTCTTCTGCTGCTAAAGAAGCTATTGAAGCTGCCGGCGGTAAAGCCGAGGTGATTTAATGTTTCGTACAGTCTCCAATTTTATGCGCGTGGGTGATATAAGAAAAAAAATTATATTCACCCTTCTTATGTTGATTGTGTTCCGTATCGGAACCTTTATCCCAGTGCCGAACGTTAATGCCGATGTATTTAAAATGCAAGAGCAGGCCGGACTTGTTGGCTTTTTAAATACTTTCGGGGGCGGTGCATTGAAAAACTTCTCCATTTTTGCAATGGGGATCATGCCCTACATTACTGCCTCCATTATTGTTCAATTGCTTCAGATGGATGTAGTTCCGAAATTCACGGAATGGTCGAAGCAAGGTGAAGTAGGAAGAAGAAAACTGAATCAGTTTACTCGTTATTTTACGATTGTACTAGGCTTCATTGAAGCTCTGGGAATGTCGTATGGATTCAATCGTTTATATGGAGGGCTGTTAATTGTAGGTAATGGCATTGGCACCTATCTCCTGATTGCTCTTGTATTGACGGCCGGCACCGCCTTCTTAATGTGGCTGGGAGAGCAAATTACCGCTAAAGGGGTCGGCAACGGAATCTCAATCATTATTTTTGCGGGAATCGTAGCAGGTATTCCAAACGGTATTAACCAAATTTATGCGCAGCAACTTCAAAATGCTGGAGATCAATTGTTCTTAAAAATTATTGTCCTACTTCTGATTGCTGTCGCCGTCTTAGCGATTGTGGTCGGTGTTATTTTTGTTCAGCAGGCTTTGCGAAAAATTCCTATTCAATACGCTAAACGTCTTGTTGGAAGAAGCCCTGTTGGAGGACAATCTACGCATTTGCCGTTAAAGGTTAATGCAGCCGGAGTAATCCCGGTTATCTTTGCGATCTCGTTTCTCATTGCTCCTCAAACGATTGCAACTTTCTTTGGAAACGAGAAAGTCACAAGTACGATCCATAATATTTTTGATTATACAAAACCTGTCGGCATGTTGATTTATGTCGCATTGATCATTGCGTTTTCTTATTTTTANGCTTTTGTGCAAGTGAATCCAGAACAATTAGCAGATAATCTAAAAAAGCAAGGCGGGTATATTCCGGGTATTCGGCCCGGCAAAAATACGCAAGATTATTTAACACGCGTTTTGTATCGTCTTACCTTTGCAGGGTCCATATTCCTTGCAGTGGTAGCTGTACTTCCTGTTTTCTTTGTTGATATTGTAGGACTTCCCCCTTCATCACGCATTGGAGGCACCAGTTTGTTGATCATTGTCGGGGTTGCCTTGGAAACGATGAAACAATTAGAAACGCAGCTTGTAAAACGTCACTACAAAGGGTTTATCAAATAGCTTGTTTCGATGATATATATGAACTTATTTAACCTGAGGGGGTAGAAGAGTGAATCTTGTATTAATGGGGCTGCCGGGTGCCGGAAAAGGTACGCAAGCCGAAAAAATTGTCGAGAAATACGAAATCCCTCATATTTCTACTGGAGATATGTTCCGTGCAGCTATGAAGGAGGGTACGGAGCTGGGTTTAAAAGCCAAGTCTTATATGGATAAAGGCGAGCTAGTTCCCGATGAAGTGACTATTGGCATCGTTNGCGAACGTCTAAGCAAAGACGACTGCAAAAAAGGATTTCTATTAGATGGATTTCCAAGAACCGTTGCTCAGGCTGAAGCGTTAGAGTCCATTATGAGCGATCTTGGAAAAAAGATCGATTATGTGATCAACATTGATGTCGATAAAGATTTACTGTTGGAACGGTTGACAGGACGCAGAATTTGCAAAAGCTGCGGATCCACCTATCATTTAGTCTTTAATCCTCCTAAAGTGGCTGGCAAATGTGACCGATGCGGAGGAGAACTGTATCAACGGGCTGACGACAATGCGGAAACGGTTCAAAACCGCTTGGATGTCAATTTAAAACAAGCAAAACCTTTGCTTGATTTTTATGGTGAAAAAGGCTATTTGAAAAATATTGACGGCACGCAGGAAATAAATAANGTATTTGAAGATATTGATCAACTGCTAGGCAAGCTTGCTGATTAATATATTTTTGTTTAGGCTTGATCACAAGTTTCTTGTTGAAAAGCGACCCGTTTATCGGCTATGAAACGTCTTTCAAATTGGTCATCAAGATGAATTCATCATGTGTAGCTGATAGTGGAGTGGTCAACAATGAAAATGAACATTTTCAAGATCGGTTCCACTAGGATGGTGCCGCTTCCTGTTGTGTTTTACAGGAAAGATCGCTTTTATTGACCGTTGCGATAAGAGTTGATTTGTGATGAATTGGGTGATAAAATAAGTGTTTGATCGCCTTGTAGTTTCATTTTAATGAGTGAATCTGTTTTAGGCGGTTGCTGTTTTGTTTGACCACCTGATCAAACGGCTTAAACATACCCTTTTTTAAGTGGTTTTACTTCATATAGATGGTTGTGGCTGTCAGCATGTTTTTTGCAGCTTCGAGCAATGCTTAGACGATGAATCGTGAAGCGGGTCCTACAAGAAGGAAGAAGGGAGACGATACGATGGCGAAAGACGATGTTATTGAAGTAGAAGGTACCGTTACTGAGACTTTGCCAAATGCGATGTTTAAAGTGGAATTAGAAAATGGTCACACGGTGCTTGCGCACGTTTCTGGGAAAATCCGTATGCACTTCATCCGGATTTTGCCCGGGGATAAAGTAACGGTTGAGTTATCTCCGTACGACCTGACACGCGGTAGAATTACGTACCGTTATAAATAGTTTTGCACTCCGAAATAATTAAGGAGGTTTGGAAAATGAAAGTAAGACCGTCTGTTAAACCGATCTGCGAAAAATGCAAAGTCATTCGCAGAAAGGGAAAAGTTATGGTAATCTGTGAAAATCCAAAACATAAACAAAAACAAGGTTAATTTTGAAGGAGGTGCTCTTATATGGCACGTATTGCTGGTGTAGATATCCCGCGTGATAAACGTGTTGTGATTTCTTTAACTTATATTTATGGTATCGGTAAATCTACTGCTCAAAAAATCTTGGCAGAAGCTGGTGTTTCTGAAGATACTCGCGTTCGTGATTTAACAGATGAAGAAGTGAACAAAATCCGTGATCTTGTCGATAAATTAAAAGTTGAAGGAGATCTTCGCCGCGAAGTATCGCTGAACATTAAACGTTTAATGGAAATCGGCAGCTATCGTGGACTTCGTCATCGCCGCGGTTTACCTGTTCGTGGACAAAATACGAAAAACAATGCCCGCACACGTAAAGGTCCGCGCAAAACTGTAGCGAACAAGAAAAAATAATAGGTAAAGGAGGTAACACCAACAATGGCTCGTAAAACAACTACTCGTAAACGTCGTGTCAAAAAGAATATTGAAACTGGAATTGCGCACATTCGCTCTACATTTAACAATACGATTGTCACTATTACTGACGTCCATGGGAATGCTGTCGCTTGGTCAAGTGCAGGGGCTCTTGGTTTCAAAGGTTCCCGTAAATCCACTCCATTNGCAGCACAAATGGCAGCNGAAACAGCTGCAAAAGCTTCCATGGAACATGGAATGAAATCTCTTGAGGTAACAGTAAAAGGACCCGGTGCTGGACGTGAAGCTGCGATTCGTGCACTTCAAGCTGCCGGACTGGAAGTTACAGCAATTAAAGATGTGACTCCTGTACCTCATAATGGATGCCGTCCGCCAAAACGTCGCCGTGTTTAATTTTTCTGTATATTATTTGTATCTCTGTCAATAATGGGATACTAATGATATTTTTGTTTAAAACAGAAAAAATCTTTTCATTGTGCACAATCGGGAACGAAAACATGGGGAATTTCGGTGATTGTTCTAGCCGGGGTTTCGACGTTTTAAAGGAGGGTATAATTGAATGATCGAGATTGAAAAACCAAAAATTGAAACGGTTGAGATCAGCGATGATGCCACTTATGGGAAGTTCGTCGTAGAACCACTTGAGCGTGGATATGGTACAACTTTGGGTAACTCCTTACGTCGTATCCTATTATCCTCACTCCCAGGTGCCGCTGTCACATCTATTCAAATAGACGGAGTTTTGCACGAGTTTTCAACAGTTGAAGGCGTCGTTGAAGATGTAACATCCATCATTTTGAACATAAAAAAATTAGCTTTAAAAATATATTCTGATGAAGAAAAGACGCTTGAAATTGATGTGCAGGGTGAAGGTGTTGTGACCGCTGCAGATATTACCCATGACAGCGATGTGGAAATTTTAAACCCTGATTTACACATTGCTACATTGGCGGAAAACGGCAGTTTGCGCATGCGGTTAACAGCGCAGCGTGGGCGCGGCTACACTCCAGCTGATCAAAACAAACGCGAAGATCATCCAATCGGCGTGATCCCGATAGATTCTATTTATACTCCAGTTTCAAGAGTGAACTATCAAGTAGAAAAGACGAGAGTTGGTCAAGTCGCCAACTACGATAAACTTTCGCTTGATGTCTGGACTGACGGCAGTATTGGACCGAAGGAAGCCGTTTCCCTTGGCGCCAAAATTTTAACAGAGCATTTAAATATCTTCGTTAATTTGACCGATGAGGCTCAAAATGCTGAAATTATGGTCGAAAAAGAAGAAGATCAAAAAGAAAAAGTTCTGGAAATGACGATCGAGGAATTGGATTTATCCGTTCGTTCCTACAACTGTCTAAAACGTGCGGGCATCAATACAGTACAAGAATTGGCAAATAAAACGGAAGAAGATATGATGAAAGTCCGAAACCTTGGACGAAAATCATTAGAAGAAGTAAAAGCCAAGTTAAATGAACTTGGGCTAAGTTTGCGTAAAGACGATTAATCATACGATTTTGTTATAGATAGCTCAACAAAGGAGGGAATCTTCATGTCTTATAGAAAGCTAGGACGTACAAGCGATCAGCGGAAAGCATTGCTTCGCGATTTGACAACAGATTTAATCATTAACGAACGCATTGAAACAACAGAAGCGCGTGCAAAGGAATTGCGCTCTGTCGTAGAAAAAATGATTACACTTGGCAAACGCGGAGATTTGCATGCTCGCCGTCAAGCAGCCGCCTTCTTGCGTCATGAAGTAGCAGATACTATTGAAGTAGAAGGTGCAGATGGAAAGAAAAAGGAAAAACCGGTTTACGCTTTGCAAAAATTGTTTAACGATGTTGCACCTCGTTATCAAGAACGCCAAGGCGGTTACACTCGCATTATGAAAATCGGACCTCGTCGTGGCGACGGTGCACCTATGGTCGTTATTGAATTAGTTTAATGACGAAGGTAGACCATTGGGGCGGGACAGTTGACAGCAACTGACCACTGCCCTTTTTCTATATTTTTGATGTACGCGATTGCAACAAAGCTTGAGCGTTATGATGAGCAATGATAAGACTCGTCTAGCTCGTGCGCCTCTTTCATTCGACATTCGTGAAAAGAGGCGCGGGCTTTTTTTGTATTTTGCGAAAATTATAATAAGATCATGCTGCTCTGCGGGNTGCAAAACAACGGTTTGATGGCGGGCTGATCTTCAGAGAAGAGATAATGCTTAGCCTGTTAAAGAAGTACTTGGCAGTGGATGTTTGGTTTATTTTGCAAGATTCATGTTTTTCGCCGGTTGTTCGGCATTCTGAGGACGCTTTTCGTCTCTTTAGAATCNTGTTAAATGAACCAAATATCTACTTGGGGCGCGCCAGCTTTTTATGGCACGTTTTAATGATGTCGATATGTGTCCGACTTTTGCTTCATCGTTTTGTCAAACTGTGGTATAAAGGAAAAGAAAGCAGGGACGGGTTCGTTTAGGGGGGATTCGAATTGAAAAGAGAAATAGTTGTTCAGATTGAGCACGTATTTTTTCGTTATCCTGAACAACCGAGATATGCTCTTGAAGACGTAAGTCTATCGATCGTGAAAGGGGAATGGCTGGCGATCGTCGGCCATAACGGATCCGGGAAATCTACTTTGGCCAAATTACTAAACGGTCTTCATTTTCCTGAAAAAGGGAAAATTGTGGTAGGCGACATTTTGTTAGGGGAAGAAACCGTTTGGGACATTCGCAAAAAAGTGGGGATGGTGTTTCAAAATCCTGACAATCAATTTGTAGGTACAACGGTGGAAGATGATGTCGCGTTCGGTTTGGAAAATAATGGTGTAGATCATGATGAAATGGTCATAAGAGTGCAAGAATCCTTGGAGAAAGTAGGAATGAGCGCTTTTGCCAGACAAGAACCGCATCATCTTTCTGGAGGGCAAAAACAGCGTGTGGCGATTGCCGGNGTTCTGGCGTTAAGACCGGATATTATTCTCCTAGACGAGGCTACATCTATGCTGGATCCCCGTGGCAGAGAAGAAGTTTTGGCTACGGTAAGAGAATTGAAGGAGGATCGCAATCTCACCGTTGTGTCGATTACACATGACTTGGAAGAAGCGGCAAAAGCGGATCGTGTGATCATTTTAAATAAAGGAAAGGTTTATAAAGAGGGAACTCCTGAGGAAATTTTTCAAATGGACGAAGAGCTGATAGCGCTCGGTCTTGATATCCCCTTTTCGGTCAGAATGAGCAAAGAGCTACGTTCACGGGGACTTCATATTCCCCAAAATCATTTGACAGAAGATGAGTTGGTGAATGATTTATGGACATTAAACTTCAACATGTAGAATATCGATATTCGGCCGGAACTCCATTTGAACGTTTTGCGCTCAAGGATGTTTCATTTGATATACCGGAAGGGACATTTCTTGCTGTCATCGGCCATACCGGTTCCGGGAAATCAACTCTTTTGCAGCATTTAAATGCTCTTTTGCAACCGACAAGCGGGCAAGTAAAAATAGGGGAGAACGTGATTGAGGCAGGCAAAAAAAATAAGAATTTAAAACCGATAAGGCAAAAAGTAGGGATTGTCTTTCAATTTCCGGAACACCAATTGTTTGAGGAAACCGTTGAAAAAGATATTTGTTACGGACCGATCAATTTTGGNGTGCCGGAAGAAGAGGCGAAACGGCGAGCGCGTCTGGCAGCTAAGAAAGTAGGGCTGCCNGAGGATGTACTGCAGAAATCTCCATTTGACCTGTCAGGCGGCCAAATGAGAAGAGTGGCGATTGCTGGCGTACTGGCGATGGAACCGGAAGTGCTCGTTCTTGATGAACCGACCGCCGGTTTGGATCCGCGGGGAAGGCGGGAAATCATGGATCTCTTTTACAAGCTTCACCAAGAGAAAAAAATGACAACCATTTTAGTCACCCACAGTATGGAAGATGCTGCCTTATATGCTGATGAAATCGTCATTATGCATCAAGGAAAACTGGCCAGAAAAGGAAAGCCAGAAGAGATCTTTTCTTCCCCCGAGGAATTGTTTGGCTTAGGATTAAACGTGCCTGATGTTGTGAAGTTTCAATACATGTTTGAAAAAAAATCAGGAATCCGTTTAGGAAAAACGTGTTTATCCGTTCAAGAATTAGCTGATGAGTTGGAGCGGTTGTACAAGCGGGGTGGTCAGCCATGATGGAAAAGATGATTTTTGGACGCTATGTACCGGGAGATTCCATTGTACATAGGCTGGATCCGCGCTCAAAACTTGTCTTTGTGATTGCTTTTGTGTGTATTGTGTTTTTGGCCAATAATATGGCGACCTATGGCATTTTANCCGCATTTACGGTTTTCCTTATCTTTTTGTCCCGCATTCCGTTTCGTTTTTTGCTGGCGGGGTTGAAGCCGATTTTATGGTTGATCTTGTTTACGTTTTTACTTCAACTCTTTTTTACAAGAGAAGGGCCTCTCGTTTTTCAGCTGGGATTTATCAAATTTTATCAAGTGGGAATCCAGCAGGGAGTTTTTATCTCGTTGCGCTTTTTCATTCTGGTGTTGGTCACATCTTTATTGACGCTGACGACGACACCNATTTCGATTACGGACGGGCTGGAAAGCCTTCTTGGACCGTTTAAAAAAATCAAGCTTCCTGTCCACGAACTGGCGTTGATGATCTCGATAGCACTGCGGTTCATCCCTACTCTTATGGATGAGACAGAAAAAATTATGAAGGCGCAGACGGCTAGAGGAACTGATTTTTCCGGAGGGCCGCTTAAAGAAAGGATCAGAGCGGTTGTACCGCTATTAATTCCGCTGTTTGTCAGTTCTTTTAAACGTGCGGAAGATCTTGCCGTGGCCATGGAGGCGCGAGGCTATAAAGGCGGAGAAGGACGTACCAAATATCGTCTGTTGACTTGGAAACTTCGCGATACTTTTGTTCTTGTGATCATCGTTATTTTTGCTGTGGTGCTATGGCTATTAAGAAGCTAGACGGAGTGTCCTATATGGTTAGAATGAAATGTGTGATTTCGTATGATGGTTCAGGCTTTGCCGGTTATCAAATTCAACCGGCTAAAAGAACGGTCCAATCGGAAATAGAATCAGCATTAAAGGTCCTACATAAAGGAGAAGCAGTAAAAGTGACAGCATCGGGTCGGACCGATGCTGGCGTTCACGCTCGCGGTCAAGTGATCCATTTTGATACGTCCCTTCCGATTCCGGAAACAAAGTGGGTGCAAGTGTTAAATAGCATTTTTCCTGAAGATATTGCAGCCATTCAAGTAGAAGCGGTCGACGATGCCTTTCATGCGCGCTTTTCTGCAACGGGCAAAGAATACCGCTATCGACTGTATACCACTCCCCACCGCGATCCTTTAAAGAGGTTTTATGCCTATCATTTCCCTCATTCATTAAATATAGAGGCGATGGAAGAGGCAGCTCGTTATTTAACGGGAACGCACGATTTTACGAGCTTCTGTTCAGCTAAGACGGAGGTCAAGGATAAAGTACGAACCATCCGCAAAATAGCGATTGTCCAAGAAGGGGAGGAGATTGTTTTTCAGCTGGTCGGAAACGGTTTTTTGTACAATATGGTCAGGATTATCGTCGGCACTCTTTTGGAATGTGGGACAGGAAAACGATCTCCAGAGGAAATCCCTGAAATCTTAGAAGCGAAGGATAGATCGAAAGCCGGGAAAACCGTTCCGCCAGAGGGACTGTATTTGTGGAACGTATTCTATGACAACTAATCCAGGCGTAACATTTTCTTGACATTGCTTTTAGAAACCTTTATCATAGATACGGTATGTTATTTAGCCCCACGATAAGCCCCGGAAACTTATTCGTGTTTTTAAATAAATCATATGAAACGACTTTGATTATATGGGAGGGTAAAAAACATGCGTACGACGTATATGGCGAAAGCAAATGAAATCGAACGTAAATGGTACGTTGTAGACGCCGAAGGCCAAACTTTGGGACGTCTTGCAAGTGAAGTAGCATCTATTTTGCGCGGTAAGCATAAACCAACTTACACACCGAATGTTGATACTGGTGACCACGTAATTATTATTAATGCGGAAAAAATTGAATTAACTGGCAAAAAATTAACGGACAAAATTTATTATCGCCACTCTCAACATCCAGGCGGATTAAAAGCTCGTACAGCTTTAGAAATGCGGACGAACTATCCTGAGAAAATGCTTGAATTAGCCGTTAAAGGAATGCTTCCAAAAGGCTCCCTTGGACGTCAAATGTTTAAAAAATTGCATGTCTATGCTGGTCCGGAACATCCACATCAAGCGCAAAAACCGGAAAATTATGAACTTCGCGGATAATTGAAAGAGGAGGGTATTAATTTGGCACAAGTTCAATATTACGGAACAGGTCGTCGTAAAAGCTCAGTTGCTCGCGTTCGTTTAGTTCCTGGCGATGGACGTATCGTCATTAACGGCCGCGATGTTGAAAATTATATTCCATTTGCAGCTTTACGTGAAGTGATTAAACAACCTTTAGTGATTACAGAAACGCTTGGAAATTATGATGTATTAGTAAACGTAAAAGGCGGCGGTTATACTGGTCAAGCAGGCGCTATTCGCCACGGAATCGCTCGTGCGCTGCTTCAAGCTGATCCGGAATATCGTCAACCACTAAAACGTGCAGGACTCTTGACTCGCGATGCACGCATGAAAGAACGTAAGAAGTATGGTCTCAAAGGCGCTCGTCGTGCACCACAATTCTCAAAACGTTAATTGTACGTATCAAAGGCTCTCAATCTTTATGGTTGGGGGTCTTTTTTAT
>JGI25328J35697_1001334_pt1 | contig 17571 bp, 17 predicted proteins | sample HigsolmetaAR203D_FD_35697 | JGI IMG/M metagenome (IMG submission 35697)
AATTCCTTCACGCGCGCCTCGTCCGGCGTGATCGTGGCGCACTTCACACCGACGCCGTACTTCTTGATGGCCTCGGCTGCCTCGATCGTGACCTGGTCGTTGGTCGCGTCGCGATTCTGGATGCCGAGGTCGTAGTACTTCAGGTCGATGTCGAGATAGGGGTGGATCAGCTTTTCCTTGATGTACTGCCAGATGATCCGGGTCATCTCGTCGCCGTCGAGCTCGACGACCGGGTTGGCAACCTTGATCTTGCCCATGTGTCTCACCTCGCACGGTTGAAGCGTATTGGGGCCTCGGCGCGCATCCGTGCGAAGCGCGCGCCGGCGCCTGCGTGATACATCGCAACGGCAGCGGTTTGAAGGCCGGCTTTCGCATGGCTGGTCCCGGCGCGACCCCGTCGCCCCTTGCGGCGGCCGCCCTGGCCGCTAAAACCCGCGGGGCGAGGAGGAAACCATGTCCGAGAGTGCAGCCGTGCGCGGCCCCGTCATCATTCTGGTCGAGCCGCAGATGGGCGAGAACATCGGCATGGCCGCCCGGGCGATGGCCAATTTCGGGCTGGCCGAGATGCGCCTCGTCAACCCGCGGGACGGCTGGCCGAACGAGAAGGCCGAGGCCGCCTCGGCCGGAGCGCTGCACGTGCTCGCAGGAGCCCGGGTGTTTGCCACCGTCGAGGAGGCGGTGGCCGACCTCAACTTCGTCTTCGCCACCACGGCGCGCGAGCGGGGCCAGCAGAAGCGCGTCCTCGGCGCCGACGCGGCCATGGCCGAGACGGTGGCGCAGGCCGCTGGCGGCGCCGGCGTCGGCGTGCTCTTTGGCCGTGAGCGCACCGGGCTCGACAACGATGCCGTCGCGTTGGCCGACGCCATCATCACCTTCCCGGTCAATCCCGCCCACGCCTCGCTCAACCTCGCCCAGGCGGTGCTGCTCGTCGGCTATGAATGGTTCAAGGCGAGTGGCGGCACGCTGCCATTTGCCGAGAGCGAACGGTCGGTCCCCGCGACGCGGGAGGCCGTGCTCTCATTCTTCAACTATCTGGAGGGCGAGCTTGACGCGGCGGGCTTCTTCACGCCGCCGGAGAAGCGCTCCATCATGGTCCGCAACCTGCGCAACATCTTCCACCGCCTCAGGATGACGGACCAGGACGTGCGCACCCTGCGCGGCGCTGTCGTGGCGCTGGTGCAGGGGCGGCGTGGCGGGCGCAACCCGCCGCGCAAGGCACGCGCGCCGGAGGCGGGCGAGACCGGCGCCTGAGTGGGTACGATCGGCCCGTGTACCGCGGCTGACTGCGCAGGCCCTTCAACCCTTCATTAACCGGCCTCGCCGCTTCATTGCCGTTCGTATCAAGCGAGCCGCAGTGCCATGCGTATCGACCTCCTTGCCGGAACGGTCTATCACCCCCTCGCAATGCCGCCGCACGTGCCGACCATCCTTGTTTTCGATTCCGGCCTCGGCGGCCTCACGGTCTATTCCGAGCTCGTCAAGGCGCGGCCCGATGCCCGCTTCGTCTATGCGGCGGATGACGCGGCCTTTCCGTACGGGCGCCTCTCCGAGGCGGAGCTCGTGGCGCGTGTCCTGGCCGTGATGGAGATGCTCGTCGACACCTACGCACCGGAGATCGCGGTCATTGCCTGCAACACGGCCTCGACGCTGGTGTTGCCGCATCTGCGGGCGCGCTTCTCCATTCCCTTCGTCGGCACGGTGCCGGCCATCAAGCCGGGGGCGGCGCGGTCGGCCAGCCGCATGATCAGCGTGCTGGCGACGCACGGCACGGTGGCGCGGGACTATACGCAGGATCTCGTGCGGACATACGCCAGGGACTGCGCGGTCGCGCTCGTCGGCTCGACGCGGCTCGCGGCCATGGCGGAGGCGGAGCTGGCCGGCTCGCCGGCGAGTGATGCCGACATCCTGGCGGAGATTGCACCCTGCTTCTGCGAGGCGCCGGACGGGCGGCGGACGGATACGGTCGTTCTCGCCTGCACGCACTATCCGCTGCTGCTGCATCGCCTCGAACGGCTGGCGCCCTGGCCCGTCACCTTTGTCGATCCTGCTCCGGCCATCGCGCGGCGCATGGTCGATCTCATCGGCGCGCCGCTCATCGGCCACGAGGGGGAGGAGGAGGCGTGTGCCGTCTTCACCGGCACCGGCGCGAGCGACAGGCTCAAGGCGGCGCTCGCCGCGCGCGGCTTCTCGCGCATCGACACCGGTGCCCTTGCATTCGCCGTGGCCTGAAGGCCGCCGGGCGATTGACAAACCGCCGCCTCGTCGCGTATGCACGCCCATCGTTCGCGGGCTCGCACGGCCCGCGTGCATATTTCGTGCGCACCCGTGGTCCGGCAATGTCCGGCCCTGTCGCCCGCGAGGGAGAGGAGGGCGCGTTCCTCACAGTCGTTCCGTATAGAGGATACGCGATGTCGAAGAGAATTTCGGCGAAGTACAAGATCGATCGCCGTATGGGCCAGAACATCTGGGGCCGCCCGAAGAGCCCCGTGAACCGCCGCGAGTATGGCCCCGGCCAGCACGGCCAGCGCCGCAAGGGCAAGCTGTCGGACTATGGCACGCAGCTGCGCGCCAAGCAGATGCTCAAGGGCTACTACGGCAACATTTCCGAGAAGCAGTTCCGCCGCTACTACCAGGAGGCCATCCGCCAGCGTGGTGACTCGGGCGAGAACCTCGTCGGTCTTCTTGAGCGCCGCCTCGACGCTGTCGTCTACCGCGCCAAGTTCGTGCCGACGGTCTTCGCTGCCCGCCAGTTCGTCAACCACGGCCACGTGCGCGTGAACGGCCGGCGCGTCAACATCCCGAGCTACCTCGTCAAGCCGGGTGACGTGATCGAGGTCAAGGAGTCCTCGAAGCAGCTNGCNATCGTGCTCGAGGCGGTTGCTCTCGCCGAGCGTGACGTGCCGGACTACATCGAGGTCGACCACGCCAAGATGAAGGCCACCTTCCTGCGCGTGCCGTCCCTTTCGGACGTGCCGTACCCGGTGCAGATGGAGCCGAANCTGGTGGTCGAGTTCTACTCGCGCTGATTGGTTCCAGGACCACTNGAAACGAAAAGGCCGCAGCGATGCGGCCTTTTTTGTTGCCCGGAGCGGAGCGGNTCGTCAGCCGGCAGCGGCACGGCCGCGCGTTGAAGGCNNTGCCGGGTGTTACAGCCGCTTCAGCATCCCGGCGAAGCGCATCAGCCCCTCGGGCCAGGGGCCGTGGCCGCTGGCCGCATTGAGGTGGCCCGAATCGCCGGCGTCGACCAGGGCAGAGCCCCATGCGAGGGCGAGATCTGCCGCTTCGTCATAGGGGCAGTACTGGTCCGTGCGGCTCGCCACGAGCACGGAAGGAAAGGGCAGCGGCTCGCGCGGAAAGGGCGTGAAGGCGGGATCCGCGTCGGGAATGGCGCGGACGGCGCGCTCGCTNGGTGTTGCCACGAGGAAGGCTGCGNGCACCTTGCCCTGCGGCAGCTTCGGCGCGGCATGTGCGATGAGTGGCACGCCCGCGCTGTGCGCGACGAGGATGACGGGGCGCCGCGAGGCGTCGACCTCGGCCACGAGGCGCGCCGTCCATGCCGCGAGGTCGATGCGGTACCAGTCGTCCTGCTCCACGCGGCGGGCGGTGGAAAGCTTCTGCTCCCAGCGGGTCTGCCAGTGGTCCGGCCCCGAGCCCGACCAGCCGGGCACGATGAGAATGTCGCAGTCGGACGTGCGCATGGCGGTCCCGTAAGATCAAGTGTCCGCCCACTGCGGGCGGCGCGGCCCTNCGGNGGGNCAGGCCGGCGCGGAGAGTCAGGCCTCTCCGAACACCCGGCGGAAGATGGTGTCGACGTGCTTGAGATGGTAGCCGAGGTCGAACTTTTCCTCGAGCTCGGCGTCGCTCAGGTGCTTCTTCACGTCCGGGTCAGCCTTCAGCAGGGAGAGGAAGTCTCCCTCACCGCGCCACACGGGCATGGCGTTGCGCTGGACCAGCCGGTACGCCTCCTCGCGGCTCACGCCCTTCTGGGTGAGGGCCAGCAGCACGCGCTGGGAATGCACGAGGCCGCCGAGCCGGTCGAGGTTCTTCTGCATGTTNTCGGGATANACGAGCAGCTTGTCGATGACGCCGGTAAGACGGGCGAGGGCGAAGTCCAGCGTCACCGTGGCGTCGGGGCCGATCATGCGCTCGACGGAGGAGTGCGAGATGTCGCGNTCGTGCCAGAGCGCGACGTTCTCCATGGCGGGCATCACATAGGCGCGCACCATGCGGGCAAGGCCGGTGAGGTTTTCGGTCAGCACCGGGTTGCGCTTGTGGGGCATCGCGGAGGAACCCTTCTGCCCCTCGGAGAAGAACTCCTCCGCCTCGTAGACCTCGCTGCGCTGCAGGTGGCGGATCTCCGTCGCCAGCCGCTCGATGGAGGAGGCGACGACGCCGAGCGTGGCAAAATACATCGCGTGGCGGTCGCGCGGGATCACCTGGGTCGAGATCGGCTCGACAGCGAGGCCAAGCTTCTCGGCGACATAGGCTTCCACGCGCGGGTCGATGTTGGCGAAGGTGCCGACGGCGCCCGAGATGGCGCAGGTCGCCACCTCCTTGCGGGCGTTGACCAGGCGCTCGCGGCAGCGCTGGAACTCGGCATAGGCCTGGGCGAGCTTGAGGCCGAAGGTGACCGGCTCGGCATGGATGCCGTGCGAGCGGCCGATGGTCGGCGTCATCTTGTGCTCGAAGGCGCGGCGCTTGATGGCGGCAAGCAGCGCGTCGATATCGGCAAGGAGGATGTCGGTGGCGCGCACGAGCTGCACGTTGAAGCAGGTGTCGAGCACGTCCGACGAGGTCATGCCCTGGTGCACGAAGCGCGCCTCCGGCCCGACGATTTCGGCCAGGTGCGTCAGGAAGGCGATGACATCGTGCTTCACCTCGCGCTCGATCTCGTCGATGCGCGCNACGTCGAAGACGGCCTTGGAGCCCTTCTCCCAGACNACCGCGGCGGCCTCCCTCGGCACCACGCCGAGCTCGGCGAGNGCGCTCGTGGCATGGGCCTCGATCTCGAACCAGATGCGGAACTTCGTCTCCGGCGACCAGATGGCGGTCATCTCGGGGCGGCTGTAGCGCGGGATCATCCTCGCCTCCTGGCTGAACGGTTGAAGATCAGACGAGCTCGCCGCGCGCGCGCTCGGCGGCGCTGCGGATGGCGGCGATGTTGCCTGCATAGGCGCTCTCGCCACCCTTGAAGACGGCCGAGCCGGCAACGAGGGCGTTGGCCCCGGCCTTGGCCAGCGCNCCGGCATTGTCGGCGGTGACGCCGCCGTCGACCTCGAGGTCGATGGGCCGGTCACCAATCATCGCCTTGATGCGCGCCACCTTGTCGAGGGCTGACGGGATGAAGGCCTGCCCGCCGAAGCCGGGGTTGACGCTCATGACGAGCACGAGGTCGACGAGGTCGAGCACGTATTCGACGGCGCTCTCCGGCGTCGCGGGGTTGAGCGACACGCCGGCCTTCTTGCCGAGCGCGCGGATGGCCTGCAGTGAACGGTGCAGGTGCGGCCCTGCCTCGGCATGGACGGTGATGATGTCGGCGCCGGCGGCGGCGAACTCCGCCAGATAGGGATCGGCCGGCGCGATCATCAGGTGCACGTCGAGCAGCTTCTTCGTGTGCGGGCGGATGGCCCGCACCACCTGGGGCCCGAAGGAGATATTGGGCACGAAATGCCCGTCCATGACGTCCACATGCACCCAGTCGGCCCCGCCGGCGTCAATGGCGCGCACCTCCTCGCCGAAACGGGCGAAATCGGCGGCGAGGATGGAGGGGGCGATGACGAGGGGGCGCTGCATGGGGACCGTCCGCTTGAACATGCTGCAGGGGCGAAATGGCCCCGCGCGTGCCGCCTAGCACGGAGGGCGGGGCGGGGCAACGGGTCGAGGCATGAGTGAATTCCGCCCCGGCTGCGTGACTGTATGCACATTGTGCAACCTGCCTCTGGTGGGCAGGAGGCCCGACGATCTGGGAAATTGCAGGGCGATGGCCGTCGAAAGCCGGCCGCCGATTGGCCGACCGGATGTTTCATGGATGAGATTGCTATTTCTGCACAACAATTTCCCCGGGCAGTACGCGCGCATCATCAGGCATCTTTCCGGCAGGAAGGGCTTCGAGATCCTGGCCGTGTCGCGGGCCGGCAACCGCCAGCCCTCGCCCGTGCCGCGCATCGACTACGAGCCGCACCGGCGTGCCAGCGAGCAGGTGCACCCTGCGCTGCGCTATACGGANGAGGCCGTCATNCGCGGGCAGGCGGTCTACAAGGCGCTCATGCCGGTGAGGGCGCGCGGCTGGCGGCCGGACCTGATGCTGGCCCACAGCGGCTTCGGCGACGGGCTCTTCTTGAAGGACCTGTGGCCCGAAGCGCGCTACATGCCCTATCTTGAATGGTATTATCGTGCCTACGGCTCCGACGCCTCCTTCCTCAACGGCGAGGTGAGGGATCCGAATGCCGAGCTGCGCATCCGGATGAAGAACACTGCCATCCTGCAGGATTTGGCGGCGATGGACTGGGGCCAGACGCCGACACGCTATCAGAAGTCGCAGTTTCCCGGCATCTTCCGGAAGCGGATGACGGTGCTGCACGACGGCGTCGACACGGACTACTTTGCGCCCGATCCGGGCGAGACCCTGGCCGTGGGCGGCCGTGTCTTCCGGCGGGGCGATCCGCTCGTCACCTATATCGCCCGCGGCATGGAGCCCTACCGCGGCTTTCCGCAGTTCATGGAGGCGGTATCCATCCTGCAGAAAATGCACACGAGCGTGCATGTGGTNGTCATCGGCGAGGATCGCATCGCCTACGGCCCGCGGGACAAGCCCTCCTACAAGCAATGGGCGCTCGAGANCTTCTCGCTCGACCTTGAACGCCTCCACTTCCTCGGTCGCCAGCCGCTCGACGTGCTGCGGCAGGCGCTGCGCGTGTCGGCGGCGCACGTCTATCTCACTGTACCCTTCGTGCTCTCCTGGTCGATGATGGAGGCTATGGCGACGGGCGCAGTGGTCGTCGGTTCGGATACGGAGCCGGTGCGGGAGGTGATCGACGACGGGCGCACTGGCCTGCTCGTGCCCTTCTTNTCGCCCGACAGGCTGGCCCGCCGCCTGAAGGAGGTTCTCGATGCGCCGGAGCGCTACGAGGACATTCGCCGCCGCGCCCGTGCGCTGATGCTGGAGCGGTATGACCAGCGCGAGCTGTGCGCCCGCTATCTGCGGCTCATCGAGGCGGTCGCCGCCGGCAGCCGGCCGCGGAAGGCCGGTATGCGGATGCCGGCGATGGCCGGCGTCTGACCGCTTCAGCGCCGCGCCGGCAGGGGCTCGCGCAGCATGCGCCGGGCGAGCGGCTCCAGAATGAGCGGCATGAGGTAGATGGGGAACTGCGCCATGGCGAAATAGAGCCAGGTGCCGTCCGGCACGGCTCCCGCCATGGCGGCGACGAGCAGGCCCATGTTGCGGTGGCCGGTGGCATAGCCGAGGACGAACGCCTCGCGCGCGCCGAAGCGTGCGGCCAGCATGCCGAGACCGGCGGCGAGGCAGGCGAAGGATACCGCGAAGACGATGAGCACGTCGGTGAGGACGGCAAGCGGCTTTGCGAGCATCGCCTCGGCCACGCCGTCCATGGCCCCGACGGCGAAGACGAAGAAGAAGACGACGTTGAGCCCGTCGAGGGCCGCCCGCTCGCGCGCGATCCGTGCAAGGCCGATGAGCCGGCGCAGCACCAGCGCAAGCACCGCCGCCCCGCCGAGGAGCAGCGCGAGGCGCAGGGCGAGGACCGAGGTGTCGATCGGCACCGCAGCACCTGCGATCACCTCCGCCACCAGCGGCGCCGTCAGCGGCGTNGTCACCATGCTGGCGACGAGCACCGTGACGAGAAAGGAAGCGTCGAAGCCGAGCAGCGTGGCGACTGCCGGGGCCGAGAGGACGGGNGGGGCGGCGGCCATCAGCGCAAGGCCGAGGGCAAGCTCGGGGCCCACGAGATCGTGTCCGAGGGCAAAGACGATGCCGCCGANGGCGAGTGCGAGCGAGGCGACGATCCAGGCCCAGGCAAGAGCGATGCGGCCCGGCTGCCGCAGGAGGGCGCGGATGGTGCCGAAGTCGGCGCGCAGGAAGGTGAAGACGAGGAAGAAGAAGACGCAGGTACCAATCAGCGGGCGNGCGAGGCTCGCGAACTGCGGCAGCGCCAGACCGATGAAGATGGAGGCGGCGAGGGCCTTGGTGCCCTGGCTGCCAAGAAGCCCCAGGGGCTTGAAGAGAATGGTCTGCAACACGTTCCTGGCCCTTCCCCTTTGTTCCCCGACTGGTCTTGTATCGTGCCCTGCGGCCTTTTCTCCCTGACGAAAGATGCGTCTGCCCCTTGCGCCGGCGGCAGGCGTCGTGCTTTCGCCATGCGGGTGTCGGCGTTGTCCGCAATGGGTCGTCGCCCCAGAATGCGCCGCCGGGTTCAGCACCAGCAAGAAGGTCAAACGCATGCAAACGGATGTCGTCGTGCTCGGAGCGGGTATCATCGGAGTGTCGACGGCGTTGCACCTGCAGGCGCGGGGCCGGTCCGTGGTGCTGCTCGACAGGCGNGGGGCTGGGGAGGAGACGAGCCACGGCAANGCCGGGCTCATCGAGCGCGCCAGCGTCGTGCCCTATGGTTTCCCGCGCGACCTCGGCTCGCTGATCCGCTACGGCCTCAACCGCTCGGCCGAGGCGCACTACCATCTCACCTTCCTGCCCAGGGTGGCTCCGTGGCTGGCGCAGTACTGGTGGCACTCGTCGCCGCGGCGCCATGCCGAGGCGGCCAAGGCGATGCTGCCGCTGATCGAGCGCTGCNTTGCCGAGCACGAGGCGCTGATGCGCGAGGCCGACATCCTGCCGATGATGCGGCGCATCGGCTGGATCAAGGGTTTCCGCAACAAGGCGGAGTTCCAGCAGGCGGAGGAGGAGGCGCGGGCGACTGCCGCGCTCTACGGCCTCAAGCTCGACGTGCTCGGCGCAGCCGAGCTGCGCGCCAGGGAGCCGCACCTTGCCGGCGACTTCGTTGGCGGCCTGCACTGGCTCGATCCAGCGAGCGTGCCCGACCCAGGCGGCGTCACGCGCGCCTATGCCGAGCTTTTCGAGAAGCGGGGCGGCCGCTTCCTGCGCGGTGACGCCCGTTCGCTCGCCGCCTCCGGCAGTGGCTGGACCGTCGCGGCGGAGGAGGGGCCTGTCACGGCGCGCGAGGTCGTCGTGGCGCTCGGCCCGTGGTCGGGCGAGATCTACCGCCCGCTGGGCTATCGCATCCCGCTCGCGGTCAAGCGCGGCTACCACATGCACTATCGCCCGGCGGGTAATGCCGTNCTCAACCACCCGTTCTACGACGTCGCGGGTGGTTTTCTCATCGTGCCGATGACGCGTGGCATCCGCCTCACCACCGGGGCCGAGTTCGCCGACCGCGATGCGCCGCCGACGCCGGTGCAGCTCTCGCGGGTGGAGCCCGAGGCACGGCGCATCTTTCCGCTCGGCGAGCGGGTGGACCCGGCGCCGTGGATCGGCGCCCGGCCTTGCCTGCCGGACATGCGCCCCGTCATCGGCCCGGCNCCACGCCACCAGGGCCTGTGGTTCGCCTTCGGCCACAACCACCACGGCTTCACGCTGGGGCCCGTCACCGGCCGNCTGCTGGCGCAGATGATGACTGGGGAAGAACCGCTCACCGACCCCTCGCCCTATTCGGTCAGCCGCTTCGGCTGGTAGAGGTCGCGCCAGGCCGGCAGGGCGCCGGGCAGCGGCAGTGCCGTTGCTTCGTAAACGCCGCGGGCGATGGCGCGTGCCAGGCAGTCGGCAGCCGCCGCGCCGAGATCGGCGAAGGCGTAGATGTCGTCCTCGGGCAGCGGTCTTGCGCCGGTNGCGGCGGCGAAGACGAGATCCCCGTCGAGCGGGGCATGGGNCGGCCGCAGCGCACGGCCCATGCCGTCGTGCGCAACCACGGCGAGACGCTTGGCCATGGCCTTGGTGAGGACGGCGTCAGTGGCGACAATGGCGATTGTCGTGTTCTGGCCCGGTCCGCCCTTGTAGCGCGGCTCGAGCGCCCGGCGGTCGACCGTCGCGGGCATGCCGTGGTTGCCGAACTCGCCGTTCTGCTCATAGGGGGCAGCCCAGAAATGCGGCCCGTCGCCGATGGTCGCCGAGCCGACGGCGTTGACGGCGACGAGCGCCGCGACGACATGGCNGGTGCGGGTGACGGTGCTCGCGGAGCCGAGCCCGCCCTTGAGGTTGACGGTCGTTGCCCCGTAGCCGGCGCCGACCGAGCCCAGCGGAAAGTCGACGCCGGCCGAAGCCACGGCGGCCCTGGCAAGGGCGCGATGCGGCGGCTCACCTTCGCCACGCGCCCAGGGCTTGTCGCCGCCGTTCAGGAGGTCGAAGAGAATCGCCTGCGGCACGATGGGCACGCGCACGTCGCGGATGGCGAAGCCCCGGCCCTGCNCCGCGAGCGCCTGCATGACGCCGCCGGCGGCATCGAGCCCGTAGGCAGAGCCGCCGGACAGGACGATGGCATCNACCGCGCTCACGGTCGCTTCCGGTTCNAGCAACGCGCTCTCGCGCGTGCCTGGAGCGCCGCCCATGATGGAGAGGCCCGCCGTCGCCGGCCGGTCGAAGACCACCACCGTCACGCCGGTTGCCGANGCCTCGTCGTGGGCGTTGCCGACACGAAGGCCNGGCACGTCGGTGATGAGATTGCGCAGATTGCCCATACCCGATGCTTGCCGTGACAGTCGGTCCATCACAAGGGGGCGAGGTGGCATTTCACCGCCTTTCGCCGGGCCGGGGCTGCGGATATGAGCAGCGCCATGACCGACGTTTCCACTTCCGCCGCGGTGTTCGCCGGCTTCGTCAGCTTTCTCAGCCCCTGCGTCCTGCCGCTCGTGCCACCCTATCTGTGCTATCTCGCCGGGACCACCCTCGACCAGCTGACAGAGCGGCGCGAGCCCAGCGTCAGCCGTCGGGCGCTGTTCNCNGCGNTCTTCTTCGTGCTCGGNTTCGCGACCGTCTTCGTCATGCTCGGCGCGACAGCCTCGGCCTTCGGCCAGCTGCTGCGCCGCTATGTCGACGTGCTCGGCACCGTGGCCGGCATCGCCATCATCGTCATGGGGCTGCACTTCCTCGGCGTCTTCCGTCTGTCCTTCCTCTACCGGGAGGCACGGCTCGATGTCGCCAAGCCGGCCGGGCTCGGGGGGGCATACGTGATGGGGCTTGCCTTCGCTTTCGGCTGGACGCCGTGCATCGGCCCCATCCTCGCCGCCATCCTGGCCGTCGCCGGCTCGGAGGAGAGCGTCGGGCGTGGCGCCTTTCTGCTTGCCGCCTATTCCGCGGGCCTCGGCATTCCCTTCCTGCTNGCGGCGCTCGCCATGAAGCCCTTCGTCGCGCTCCTGCGTGGCATGCGCTCGAAGTTCCACCTCGTGGAAAAGGTGATGGGCGGCCTGCTCGTGCTCACCGGCATCGCCTTCCTCACGGGGGCGCTGACGGACGTGTCCTTCTGGCTGCTGGAGACCTTCCCGGCGCTGGCGACGCTCGGCTGAGCGCCTGGCCGGTCCATCGTGCAGCCCGGAAAGGAAAGGCCCGCCTCGAGGAGGCGGGCCCGTTCCCGGCCGTGACCGAGATCAGTTGATCTCGTTGCCGGCGTAGTCGATCTTGCCGTCGGGGCCCTTCTTCCAGACGTACATGACGTAGTCCGGACGGGTGATGTCGCCCTTCTTGTCGAAGGAGAGGTCACCCAGCACGGTCTTGAAGACCTTGCCGGAATGGATCACCTCGGCGACCTTCCGCGGATCGAGGGAGTTGGCCTCTTCGGCCGCCTGCTTGATGATCTCGACCGCCGCGTAGCTATAGAGCGTGTAGGCCTCGGGGTCGTAGTTCTTGGTCTTCAGGAAGCGCTCGACGACCTCCTTGGCGGCCGGGTTCTTGCGCGGATCGGGGGCGAAGGTCATGAGCGTGCCCTCGGCGCCGGGGCCGGCGATGGAGACGAACTCGCTCGAGACGATGCCGTCGCCGGACATCAGGGGCGCCTGCAGGCCCTGGTCGCGCATCTGGCGGATGATGAGGCCGGCCTCGGTGTGCAGGCCGCCGAAGTAGACNACGTCCACGNTCGCCGCCTTGAGCTTGGAGACGAGGGCCGAATAGTCCTTCTCGCCGGGGTTGATGCCCTCGTAGATGACTTCCTTGAGGCCCTTGGCGTTCATGGACTTCATCGTTTCGTCGGCGAGACCCTTGCCGTAGGGGGTCTTGTCGTGGACGATGGCGACCTTCTTGCCGGCGAAGTTCTTGGCGAGATAGTCACCCGCNACCTGGCCCTGCTGGTCGTCGCGGCCGCAGATGCGGATGGTGTTCCACAGCCCGCGCTCCGTGTACTGCGGGTTCGTGGACGCCGGCGAGAGCTGCAGGATGCCCGCCTCCTCGTAGACCTCCGAGGCCGGGATCGACACGCCCGAATTGAAGTGGCCGACCACGAACTGGACGCCGTCACCCGCGAGCTTGTTGGCCACGGATACGCCCTGCTTGGGGTCCGACACGTCGTCGCCCACGATGACTTCGATCTTCTGGCCCAGGATGCCACCGGCGGCGTTGATGTCCTCGGCCGCCTGCTCGGTGCCATTCTTCATCTGGGTGCCGAAGCTGGCATTCGGCCCCGTGATGGGGGCGCCGACCGCGATCTTCACCTGGGCGTTGGCGGCGCTGGCGAAGGCGAGGCCAAGACCGAGTGCAATCCCGGTCAACAGCACTTTCTTCATCTGTNACTCCTCTGGTGGTTATATTGCCGGGCCCCGCCCCCGGGGCTCCGGTCGGCGAGCCTCTCGCCTTGGGCGCAATCTTGCGCCGATTGGGGCGAGAGTCACTCGCAAACGCGGTTTCAGCCGCTGTTCTTCTCCCGCCAGGTCAGGGGACCCGTGCGCTCGTAGAGCCAGCGGTACTGCGTCGTCATCTGCCGCACGCGTGTATAGCGGAAGCCGATGAGGCCGATGACGAGAAGAACGATCGNATCCACGATGTAATAGTGAAGCGACAGCAGCGTGCCCTCGAAGAGGGCGAAGTGGATGAAGCGCACCCCCCAGGCGAGGGCAAGCAGATAGAGCACTGCCTGCCAGGCGGGCGCCCAGATGAGCGCCACCGCCCGCCCTGTCATCCAGGCGGCCCAGCCACCCATGATGCAGGTGACAAGGAGAAAGAGGAGGATGGAGCTTTCTTCATAAAGGANGCCCTGCATCGCGCGCTCCTCAATGGGCTCCGCCTTCGAGATAGGCGGCGCGGACCTGCGGGTTTTCGAGCAACTCCTTCCCGGTGCCCTGGAGGGTGATGGTTCCCGTCACCATCACGTAGCCGCGGTGGGCGAGCTTGAGCGCGTGATAGGCGTTCTGCTCGACGAGGAAGACCGTCATGCCTTCCCGCTCGTTGAGCTCCCGGATGACGTTGAAGATCTGCTTGACCACCAGCGGCGCGAGGCCGAGCGAGGGCTCGTCGAGCAGCAGCAGCCGCGGNCGGCTCATCAGCGCGCGGGCGATGGCGAGCATCTGCTGCTCGCCGCCGGAGAGCGTGCCGCCGCGTTGGTTGAGCCGCTCCTTGAGGCGCGGGAACATGGTGCAGACGCGCTCCAGGTCCTCGTCGAAATGGGCGAAGTTCCTGATGGCGGCGCCCATCTGCAGGTTCTCGAAGACGGTCATGCGCGGGAAGATGCGCCGGCCCTCGGGTGACTGGGCGATGCCGAGATGCGCGATCTCATGCGTCGGCATGTGCGTGATGTCGCGGCCGGCGTAGGTGATCGTTCCCTCGCGGCAGCGCGGGTTGCCGAAGATCGTCATCATCAGCGTGGACTTGCCGGCGCCGTTTGCGCCGATCATCGTCACGATCTCGCCCTCGTGCACGTCGAGATCGACACCCTTGAGGGCGATGATGTTGCCGTAATAGGTCTTGACGCCCCGAATGGAGAGAAGGGGNGTGCGCCCCGCGGGCGCCTGGGCCGGCGCGGGCATGGTTGCTGCGTCGCTCACAGGCCGACCTCCGCTTCCACCTTGTCGAGTTCCTCGTCCTCGACGCCGAGATAGGCGGCGATGACGCTCGGGTCGTTGCGCACCTCCTCGGGCGTGCCATCTGCAATTTTGGTGCCATAGTCGAGCACCACGACGTGGTCGGAGATGCCCATCACCACCGACATGTCGTGCTCGATGAGCAGGATCGACGTGCCGTGGTCCCGCCGGATCGACAGCAGCAGCTCGTTGAGCTCGTGGCTCTCTCGCGGGTTGAGACCGGCGGCCGGCTCGTCGAGGCACAGGAGGATTGGGTCCGTGCACATGGCGCGGGCGATCTCGAGACGGCGCTGGGCGCCGTAGGGCAGGTCCCCGGCCGGGTCGTCGGCCCGGTCGATGAGGTTGATCTTCTCCAGCCAGAACTTGGCCTGTTCCACCGCCTGCCGCTCCGCCTCGCGGAAGCTCGGCAGGCCGAAGAGGCCGAGCAGCGTGAAGCCGGAGGCGATCATGAGCGGGTTGTGGCGGGCGACGAGCAGGTTCTCCAGCACCGTCATGCCCGTGAACAGGCGGATGTTCTGGAACGTGCGGGCAACCTTCGCCTTCCACGAGATGGCGTGGCCCGGCAGCCGCTCGAGCAGGTAGNTGGTGCCGTCGGCGTGGCGCAGCGACAGCATGCCCTCGCTTGGCCGGTAGAAGCCGGTGATGCAGTTGAACACCGTCGTCTTGCCGGCGCCGTTCGGGCCGATGAGGGCCGTGATGTCGCCACGGCCGACGCTGAAGGAGAGATCGTTGACGGCNACGAGGCCGCCGAAACGCATCTTCAGATGCTGGACCTCGAGTATGGGGTCTTCTTGCCAGCGCATCAGCCGTGACCTTCCTTGACGAGCGAGCCGGAGATGGCCTTGCGCTCGGTGAGTACCATCGACGGTTCGCGGTGCCCGACGAGACCGCGTGGCCGCCAGACCATCATGGCTACCATGGCGAGGCCGAAGATGAGCAGTCGATATTCGTTGGGGTCGAAGTCCGCACCGAAGACCTGCTTGAGGAAGCCGAGGTTGCGCAGCAGCTCGGGCGCACCGACCATGATAATGGCTGCCACGGCAACGCCCACCTGCGAGCCCATGCCGCCGAGGACGACGATCGACAGGATGATCGCCGACTCGAGGAAGTTGAAGCTCTCGGGCGATACGAACCCCTGCCGCACGGCGAAGAACGAGCCCGCGAAGCCGCCGAACATGGCGCCGATGGCGAAGGCGGTGAGCTTGGTGTTGCGGGTGTTGATNCCGAGCGAGCGGCAGGCGATCTCGTCCTCGCGCAGCGCTTCCCACGCCCGGCCCACGGGCAGGCGCCGCAGGCGGATGGTGACCACGTTGGTGACCAGCGCCAGCACCAGGATGAGGTAGTAGAGAAACACCATCCGGTGCATCGGGCTGTAGGAGATGCCGAACAGCGAGGCAAAGCCGTTCTCGCTCGAGTCGAACGGCACGCCGAAGAAGGTGACGCGCGGGATGGACGAGATGCCCGCGCCGCCGTTGGTTAGCTCCACCCAGTTGATGAGCACGAGGCGGATGATCTCGCCAAAGGCGAGGGTGACGATGGCGAGATAGTCGCCGCGCAGGCGCAGCACCGGGAAACCNAGGATGATGCCCCAGAAGGCGGCGAGAATGCCGGCGAGCGGCAGGCAGAGCCAGAACGACCAGCCGAACGTCGTCGACAAGAGCGCATAGGAATAGGCGCCGACCGCATAGAAGGCGACGTAGCCGAGGTCGAGCAGGCCCGCGAGGCCGACGACGATGTTGAGTCCCCATCCGAGCATCACATAGGTGAGGATGAGGATGCCGAGGTCGATCCAGTAGCGTGCGCCGGCGAGCCCGCCTGTCGCGAGGGAGGCGAGCAGCGGGTAGGTGAGGGCGACGCCGAGGAAGAGCGGCACGGCGATGCCGAACAGCTTCTGCACGAGCGGGCTCGCCGGCGCCTTGAGGCGCGCTGGCGCGGCGGCCCGGCGCATGGCGCGCAGGCAGACTGCGAACCGCACGAGGAAGATGAGCCCGCAGACGACGGCGACGACGCCCCAGCGCGGCTGGAGGTAGAGCGCGTTCGACTGGTTCTGCTCGGTCTTGAAGGCGAGGATGGGGATGGAGAGCCCCAGCGTCAGCAGCGCGGCGATGCCGGCTTCGCGCAGGGCGGTGGCGACCTGAGCGCCCGTGACCGACGAGGCGGCTCCGGGCGCGGCGATGGCGGGAGCATGGGATGTGTTCAGGGCCATTGTCCGCGCCTCTCTCATACCTTCTCGACCTCAGGCCGGCCGAGGATGCCGGACGGCATGAAGATGAGGACGATGGCGAGCAGCGAGAAAGCCGCGACATCCTTGTACTCGATGGAGAANTAGGCCGACCACAACGTCTCCACCAAGCCGATGATGAGGCCGCCCAGCACGGCGCCCGGCAGGGAGCCGATGCCGCCGAGGACGGCCGCGGTGAAGGCCTTCACCCCCGGCACGAAACCGTCGGCGAAGCTCACGACGCCATAGTAGAGCAGATACATGGTGCCCGCGACGGCGGCGAGGGCGGCGCCCATCACGAAGGTGAGCGAGATCGTCCTGTCCACGTCGATGCCGACGAGGGCGGCCATGCGCCGGTCCTGCTCGCAGGCGCGCTGGGCGCGTCCGAGCGGCGTCTTCTGCACGACGTACCAGAAGATGGCGAGCAGCACGGCCGTCGTGAGCATGATGATGATCTGCTTGTAGGACAGGGCCACCGCGTAGCCGTCGCGCTCGAAGAGCACGATCACGTCGCGCACCATGGGCGGGATCGGCTTGTTGCGCGCGCCCTGCGAAACCTGGACGAAGTTGGACAGGAAGATCGACACGCCGATGGCCGAGATCAGCGGCGCGAGGCGGAAGGAGCCGCGCAGCGGGCGATAGGCCANCCGTTCCAGCGTCCAGCCCCACAGCGAGGTCAGCAGCATGGCGCCGATCATGACGATGATCAGCGCAATGGCAATCGAGCCAATCCCGAGCCAGGCCGTGACGAAGAGGAAGAGCATGAGCGCGATGAACGCGCTGAGCATGAAGACATCACCGTGGGCGAAATTGATCATGCCGATGATGCCNAAAACCATCGTGTAACCGATGGCGATGAGGCCATAGATAGACCCCAGCGTCAGCCCATTGATGAGCTGCTGTACGAAGACTTCCATAATCGACCGTTCCCCTGATGGGCAGTCTCTTGTTTTTCTTATCGTCCGCCTCGTGTCGGCGAAAACACGGGGAGGAAAGAGACCACCGGAACAACTCTGTGCTTAGCAACGGCGATTGGTCAAGACAATTGGCCAGGCTGCGCCGGCGGGCAAAAAGCAACGGATGTTCCGATTGGGGTCGCGCTTGCGACCGAAAATTTCGCGAAGCCGGCTTTCGCCCTCCACAGCCATCGCGACCGGCCCCGCCGCGTCCCGAAGGAGGGCGACGGCGCGGGCGCCTTCTGTCGAAACCGCGAAGCAGCCCGTCTGCTAGGCCGTGTGGACGGATTTGGCCAAGATGAAGCCTGCGACGAGCGCGACGAAGGAAGCAAAGTTTCGCTTTGTCTTCTCGCAGCGTAGGGCGATGCG
>JGI25328J35697_1001360_pt1 | contig 17231 bp, 18 predicted proteins | sample HigsolmetaAR203D_FD_35697 | JGI IMG/M metagenome (IMG submission 35697)
TGGNATGTAAAGACAGGCCGAGGTCTTCCGCTAAAGTGACACGCATTATGTGACTAATTCTAACTGAGGGAATTTACACACAATTTTGGACTTGATCCGCACTTCCAGAACAAAATGGTAGGAATCCATCGGAACATCCGTTGAATTGTTTTCATGGATTTTGCGAAACGTAAATACAGAACCGGAGCTATTTTCTGAGAATCTTTTCCATTGCCTTTCCTTTGGCCAGCTCGTCAATCAGCTTGTCCAGATAGCGGATTTCCCGCATGAGCGGTTCTTCAATGGTTTCCACCCGGACGCCGCAGATGACCCCTTTGATCAATTCCCTGGAAGGATTCATCTGCGGAGCCTCCGCAAAAAACGTTTCAAAATCGGTTCTGTTCTCCAGATGCTTCTCCAGCTCTTCCTGGCTGTATCCGGTCAACCACCGGATGATTTCATCGACTTCCTCTTTCGTGCGCCCCTTTTTCTCCTCCTTGGCCACGTAATGCGGATAGACGCTGGCGACGCTTGTTTTGTAGATGCGATGGCTCATGGATCATTCTCCTTCAAGGATTTGAAATGAGGTGTTGGAAGCGGACGGATGCCACGATCGTCTCCATCGTCGTTTCATCCACCAGCTCGCGGGCGAAGAAAAATCCGTACGAACGCTCCAGCTTCCCGCTGGCCACATACCACCGGACGTCCTCGTATTTCCAGTCGGGATCGAGACTGGCGGCCGGCTTTGTATGAATGAGCCCGATGCGATAGATTCGCACGTCCATGAGCTCCAGTTCCGGAAACCCCGCCCACAGGTCGGTGCGCTCGGCGAACTCCGTCTGCTCCGAATGGTTCGGCTTGTAATTCATCCATGTTTCCTCATCAAACCAGGCCCAAACATCCGTTTCCCCCACCTTTTCCCCGTTTTCATAAAAAATCAGGGAATCTGCCAATTCGATCTTTTCCATGGTCCAGCCATTCGGGACAGCAAACTGAAGCCCGGATGCCGACACCGTCATGTATCCTTCGGGAACGATGAAGGGAGTCGCTTGGACAGCAGCCGCCGGTTTATCATCTTCCGCCTGACCGGATTCCGCGCCTTCCGCCGCATCATCCGGATCCATGATCCATTCCGTAATGAGCGGTTTTCCATCGTGCCGGATCGTGAACCGGACTTTGGAATACATCCAGTCATCATACGTTTCTTCGACCACGATGAAATCTTCCCCGCGCAGGATGGATACCTGATTCCGCTCCGGATCCGGAGGAATGAACAGATAGCCGCCATCTCCTTCCGGGATGACCCACCGCCCATCCCTTTCCACATAAAGGGAGTCAAAGATCCTCCCGCTCAGTTCGGAAGAAAAATACTGCTCGTATTGGGAGATGACCGTATCCCTTGAGTCCGTTTCTGCCGGAATGCTTCGGACGAGCTCATCCACTTCAGCCATAAACTGATAAACCAGGTCATCGGACCAGGCCGACAATTCCGAAGGATAACCGGCCGAAGGAGCATCAGCCGAAGGATCATCAACCGAAGGGTCACCGGCAGGATGGGTGGACCCGGTTTCCTTCCATACGGGCTGTTCTTCCATCTTTGCTTTTCCGCAAGCGGTAATATTTAATACCATGAAACAAATGCCCATGAACAGGATAATCGTCGTCCGAACACGCAAGAAAGACTCCCCCCAACTTGCAAAAAATGCTTTTCGTAGCCATCGAATCCATCGCCGGTTACTACAGAGCAGCTGCCAGCTCCTTCAGCCTTTGCGCGATCCGGCTTTCCGCGAATTCATCCAAAGCAATCTGTTCCGATGCATACTGTTTCAACTGCGCATGATCGCCAATCATCACGGAATATGCGGCGCGGCGGAACATGGAGATATCGTTGGCGTCATTGCCGAAGGCGACAAATTCCCCTTCTCGCACACCGAGCTTTTCGAGACCGCTCCACTTGTCGATCCCTTTCGGACTGACGTCCAGAATTCCCTCATTCCCGTGGCGATGCACCACAACGGGCAGATTGCTGACATGCCTCTCCATTGCCTCCATGTCGTCGGAATCGAGAATCACAAGCTTGACGACCGGGTGAAGATGTTCCATGCCGACATTCCGGGCGCGCCGCCACGGATCGAGATTGCGCAAAATGGGATGATCATCCGGTCCCTTGTAGGAGTAATCCCACTCGCCGTCCATGAGGTATGACGCGCGATATGCGCGGATCAATTCCGTCAACCGGGCGAGCGTTGGCCCGTCAAAGCTTGCGGTGGAAACGATCCGGCCGCCCGCCGCGATGAACGAGCCGTTCCCGCCCACCATCGGATAATGATGGAAGCGCTCATGCAGCACGGGAATCAGATCGCGGATTGGCCGGGCCGAAGCAAAAACAACCTCATGACCCGACGCTGCCAAATGTTCCAACGCCGCCAGAATGGTTTCGGAAACGGGCCGCCCGTGGAAGCAAATCGTGCCGTCCAGATCAAAGACGAATTTCATGTCGGGAACACATCCATGCAGATCCGGAACACGCCGCAGAACAACAGGGCGGTGCTGACCATGTGTCCGGTTGAGCCCTCATCCTTGCGGACGATGACGCGAATCGTATACAGAAACGACAGCATGAACAAAAACGCAATGAAAGAATCGATGAGATCCATTGACTCAATGCCCTTTCCATGACTTCCTTAATCTGTTGGGGGCTTCATGGTGCTGACATCAATGACGAAACGGAAGCGCACATCGGACCTGAGCACCCTTTCCCACGCCTCATCGATCTGATCGGCGGTGATCAGCTCAATCTCCGGCGTGATGCCGTGCTCCGCGCAAAAATCAAGCATTTCCTGCGTTTCGCGAATGCCTCCGATCAGCGAACCGGCGAAGGAACGGCGCTGGCTGATCAGGGTAAAGACATTGACACTGAGCGGCTCCGGGGGAGCGCCGACATTGACAAGGGTTCCGTCCAGGGCGAGCAGGGACAAATAGGTGTTGAGATCGATCCGGGCGCTGACCGTGTTGATGATCAGATCGAAGGTCTTTCTAAGCTTCCGGAATGTCTCCGGGTCGCTCGTCGCATAAAAGTGATCCGCGCCCAGCCGAAGGCCGTCCTCCTTCTTTTTCAGGGATTGGGACAGCACCGTCACCTCCGCCCCCATCGCATGGGCGAGCTTCACGGCCATATGCCCGAGCCCGCCCAGTCCGACGACCGCCACCTTCTTGCCCGGGCCGGCTCCCCAATGCCTCAACGGAGAATATGTCGTGATGCCCGCGCAAAGCAGCGGGGCGGCGGCGTCCAGGGGCAAGGAATCGGGGATGCGCACCACGAAATCTTCCGGCACGACGATATGGGTCGAGTAGCCGCCCTGGGTATATTGCCCGTACCGGTCGATCCCCGCGTATGTATCCACCCGGCCTTTGCAGTACTGCTCCTCTCCCCTGCGGCAAGGTTCGCATTCGCGGCAGGAATCGACCATGCATCCAACCCCCACCCGGTCGCCGGCGGCAAATTTGCTCACAGCGGGACCCGTCTTCACGACGATCCCGGCGATTTCATGGCCGGGCACCAGGGGATACCGGACCTCTCCCCACTCTCCCCGGGCGGTGTGGATGTCGGAATGGCAGATTCCCGCATAGCGAATTTCAATCAGCACATCATGGGGCGCGAGCTCCCGGCGCTCGATGACCGCCGGCTGAAACGGTCCCTCCGGACTGTAAACGGCGCGTGCATGAACTGGTATCATTTCGATCTCCTCCATTCTCGAAACGGCATTGGACATTCTTCCGCTTGTGTCTATTATTATCTTATATGTCCGGCTGCCGGGGCAATCGATAAAACTTCGCAAAACATTTAGATTTCTGAATTCTGCATGCAGTGTGCGGCGAAGTTCAACATTTCTTTTTTGAATCCGGGGGAATCGACATGTTTCGCATCTCACTGTACACCTGTCTGCTGTTCACCGCCTGTTCCGTCACCGTTTTTTACCTCCCGGTCCTGTTCCAGGAGAAGGGATTCAGCAACAGCGAAATCGGCCTCATGATGGGCGTATCATCCCTCATCTCCGTGATGGCGCAGCCGTTCTGGGGGCTTGTGAGCGACCGGTACAGAACGATCAAGAAAGTGCTCATTCTGCTCATGCTCGGCAGCATGCTGTTCAGCCTGCCGCTCTTTATCGGAGGCAGGCAATTTGCCGTCATGATTTTGTTCATCATCCTGTTCCAGATGTTCCATTCGTCCGTGCTTCCCATGTCGGAAAGCCTGATGGTGCGGTACGCCTATGAACATCAGCGAACGTTCGGCGCCATCCGCGCATGGGGCGACTTCGGCATTGGCATTGGCGCCTTGCTGGTCGGATATGCCCTGGACGTTTACGGCGTCGCATTCCTCGCCTGGTTTTACATCGGGATGCTCTCGGTGACCCTCCTTTCGGCCGCCCGGATCGAGGATGCGCAGGCGCACGCCGTCCCCGTCAGCAGGGAAAGCATCCGGAAGCTGATGAGCAACCGGCGGTTTTTCCTGTTTCTCGTGACGATGCTCATTTTTGCCATTCCCCACCGGATCAACGATTCCTTCCTTCCTTTGTATCTCAAGGAATTGGGGGCGCCCGACTCCATGGTCGGAAAGGCGTGGCTCGTCGCGACCCTCTGTTCGGTGCCGGCCCTGTATCTCGTTGGCCGATTCATTCAGCGCTACGGGGAAATGGCATGTCTGACCTTCGCCGGAGTCATTTACATCATCCGCTGGGTCATTTACAGCATCGTTCCGGACCCGGTGGCCATCATGTACGCCCAGGCGCTGCATATGCTCACGTATCCCGTGTTCCTGACCGCGGCTGTCCTGTTCATTTTCCGCATCGTCCCCCGGGAACTGGCCTCCACGGGGCAGACGATGTTCGCCGCCACCTTCGGCGGGATCGGGGGGATTATCGGCAACTCGCTGGGCGGCCGGATGATGGACACCATCGGCTCCGGCGCGATGTACATGGGCGGAGCCGCGCTTTGTCTCGTCGGACTTGTCATCTTCCTGGCGCTTGTGCCGTATTTCAAATCTGCGGATCAGGCGACCGGCTCGGCCGGCACCTCCGCCAACCGCGACATCTAGACGCGATCTTTGAACTTGCGGGTTCATGGCACCAGTTCTCTCAGCGCGACGACGTCGCCGCTGCTGGCCAGAACGCCGTACTCACAGTCCAGCTTGCCGCACAGCATATATCGATGCCGCACGAAATCGTACACATACGTGGGCGTGAGAGTGATCCGCCCTTTCAGCCGTTCAAAGGCTTCCACCTTCGATACGGCGGCCGGTTCCGGCCCGGCAAAGGAAGCGAACAGTTCACGGAACATCGAATCACCATCCAAATAATTGATCACCTCGAACCGTTCGGCATCGAGAAAAACTTTCATTTTCCGCTCCGGAAAACGATCTTCCTTTTGGACGGGTTCGAGTTTTGCAACAACATAGGTCTCGTCCCGGGAGATGCTCGTCAGCATCCACCTTCCGTTCTCTGCCGGAAATTCCCTGCTTAAAAATGTCCGCACCTTCTCAACCACAGCGGCGATTTCCTGTTCAGACAGGGAATATGCCGCCGGATCCGCGGCCAAGGCCAGCGCTTCATCCACCGTCAAATCCGTTTTCCGGGGGGACAGGGGCCTTCTTTCGAACGGCTTCCGCGATGGATTCCGCTGCGGATCTTGCGGTGACTCCTGCCATACCATCTTGAGTTCCACGGGAACAGCCGCTCTCTCATCCGTTGAATACGGAAGGATCGTCCGCCTGTCCGTGGACACAAAGATTTCTTCCAACGCATACACGCGGACCCACTTTTTCCGTTCCATGACCGGAATGGTCATCAGCTTCAGCTGGTCAAAGGCGGTTTTCTCCATATCCTGATCGAAGGCCGGGTCAAATTGTTCCCTGTCGATCCGGCTCACATCCGGAAATTCCCCATCAACCGAAAAAAGCGCAAGTCTTCCTTGTTCGTCCAGTTCCACTTCGATCCGGCCCGCCGGAAACAACGGAATGCCGTCGCAATGGGTCTGGAACACAAGGCGGGCATCCTTCCGCTCCGCCAGACGGACCTGCCGCTCAAAGTTCAGCCCCGTTGTCTGCTCCAGCCATCCGATGATCCCCTGCACATCCTCTTTGTTGAAGCGGAGTTTGTCCGCAAAAGTCCGGCCGCCAACAAACATCAACCGGATCAAACGCCCGCTCTGCAGCTCGACCTCCACAACGGCCGTTCCTTCGGGAAGGACCCCCTCTTCCCGGCCTGCCTGCACGCCAACCGGAACCCACTCCATGGAAAAAACCGGACACCGCACCTCCAGCCGCCGTTCCATGTAAAGATGCACTTCATGGAGCCCGTACGCTTCCAAACCCACTGTTTCCCGTGACCATTCCGCCAACCGCCGCAGTCGGGCATCCAGATTCATTACCTCATCCCTGCCTCGCCGTTTCATCTTTTACTCATCGTCGCTCAATACCTTCACTTTCCTGCCAAACCAATGGATGAAGCCGCATGTGTCACACTGCAGCGTGATGGCGTCATCGTTCAGCCAGTCCAGATCCAGAAACGAGAGCCCCCGCGTGTTCAGCAGCGCCTTCCCTTCGAAAAACCGGTCGTGTCCGCAATGCAGGCAGCGGATGGACAGTTCGGCGGCGGACACATATCTTTTGCCCTGTTCTTTTCCCCCCTGCAGTTTCTTTGCGAAGTCCTCCCCTTCTTTTCGCATTCGTTCCAGGTGCTCTTTGTTGAAAAACATGGACTCATGTCCCTCCTCTGATCATGTTCTGCCAACTTCCTCCGAATGCCCGGCGAGCGAATGTTCGGCGAGCAGTTGCTCCAGATTGGTCCGGAATTGTTCCGTCAGCAGGTCCAGCTTCTCGGCGACCGGAGATTCCCGATCCCGGCTCGCGGCGTCTACCGCCAGCGCCAGCAGGCGGATGAGCTCCGGCTGCTCCATGACCAGATGGCGAAATCTTCTTTTCTCGTTCTTGTCTACGCCATCTTCTTCTTCCGAACCGTTCGCCGGATGGTTGGCAAAGCCGCAGAAAATGTTGCCGTGCTGGCGCAGGTAGCTTTTTCCCTTGTCCGTAATCGTGTACAGCTTTTTCCCGTCCTGTTCCGTGCAGGCAATGTAGCCGGCTTCCTCCAGCAGCTGCAGATTCGGATAAATCGACCCCGGACTTGGAGAGTACAAACCTCCCGTTTTCTCCTCCATCGCCTTGATCAGCTGGTACCCGTGCATCGGCTGCGCATCCAGCAATTCCAGGAGCGCAAGTTTGAATTGGCCTCGCCCGAAAAACCGTTTTCCGGCCCCCTCCCGGCCCCGCTCTTTCCAATGCATCCTGTGCCGGTGGTGATGCGCCCTCATATGGAACATCCTCCTTTCTGACTGGCATCAATTGATCGTACTTTACATTGGATCTTATAACGATATATCGTAATTGTCAAATGCCAACAAAAAACACAACATCCGCGTACCCGTGTTCGGATGCGGGATGTTGTGAATCTCATGGCTTACATTCGTTCCAGCCGTTCGATGCGGGACTGGATCGGCGGATGGGTGCTGAACAGACTGGCGGCTTTCCGTTTCCGTTCCTTGCTGAACGGGCTGGCAAAGTACATGCCGGATGTGGCCTCCTTTGCCTTCTGCACATCCAGATCGCTGCTGCTGATTTTGAGCAGGGCGTTTTTCAGGCCGACGGGGTTGCGGGTGAATTCGACGGCCGTCGCGTCCGCCATGTACTCCCGGTTGCGGGAGATGGCGAAATGGACCAGCCTTGCGGCAAGCGGCGCCAGGATGACGAACACCAGCGCCACGAGCAGGAGGATCGGATTCGACCGGCGGTTGCCGCCGCTCCCTCTGCTGCTCCCGCGGACGTAAAGCATGCGGGAGCCGACATCGGCGAGAATGACGATCACCGAAATGAGAGCCACGCTGATCGTCATCAGGCGGATGTCATAATTGCGGATGTGCGCCAGCTCATGGGCGGCGACCGCCTCCAGCTCCTCGCGGTTCAGCCGTTCGAGCATCCCCGTGGTGAAGGCGACGGCCCCCTTCTCCGGCTTGATGCCGGTGGCGAAGGCGTTGGGAGACGGATCTTCCACCACGTAGATTTTAGGCATCGGAATGCGCGCCGGAATGCACAGTTCTTCCACGATATGATACAGCTGCGGATACTGTTCCCGGCTGGCAGGCTTTGCTCCCGACATGCCGAGCACCTGCCGCGCGGCGGAAAAGTACGTGACCGGCAGGTAGATGGCCAGCAAAATCGCCGCCAGAATGAGTCCGGAATAGATCTCTCCCGCGTTCACATATCCGATGGCCGCTCCAACCGCCAGCACAATGACGCAAAACAGAGAAACGAGCAGCAGGGTCCGCCGCTTGTTTTGCTGGATTTGACGGTATAACATTCGTTTCCCCCGTTACCATGCGATGACCGACCTAAAATTTCACGGTCGGAACTTCTTTTTCCGCCTCCGGAATGGTGAGGAGCTGCTCCTCCCGGAAGCCGAACATGTTGGCGATGATGTTGGACGGGAACTGTTCCCGCTTGGTGTTGTAGTCCGCAACCGTCTTGTTGTACAGCTGGCGGGAATAGGCGACCTTGTTTTCCGTGTTGGTCAGTTCTTCCTGCAGGTGGAGAAAATTTTGATTCGCCTTCAGATCCGGATACGCCTCCGCAAGCGCAAAGATGGACTTCAGCGCCGCCTGGAGCTCGTGATCCGCCGCCATCCGCTCGTTGGGCGACCCGCTCAGAAGCATGTTCCGCGCCCGGATGACCTTGTCCAGCGTTTCCTGCTCATGTTTCGCATAGCCCTTGACCGTCTCCACCAGATTGGGGATCAGATCATGGCGCCTTTTGAGCTGGACATCGATCTGGCTCCACGACTCCCTGACCCAGTTCCGCATCCTGACCAGAGTGTTGTACGTCGCGATTGCATAAATTCCCACGATGACGATAATTCCAAGCACTATGAGCCATTCCACGGCCATCATTCCTTTTCCTGATTTTTCCTCCATTGCCTGTCCTCTGACCCCATACTACTGGATTTTCCGCACGGGCGCAACTGAAAAGCCAGCGTCTCGCACCAGTGAATCGCACCGGCCAATGCACCAGTGTATCCGCTCCGGCATGTCCGCCGGCAGATCATACCAGTGTCTCGCATGATTGTCGATTTTTCGACTTCATGACCCCGTTTACGTCTCGATGCTGGAGGTTTTAGTCGAGAAATCTACTATATTTTATCCTTTCGCTTTTCGGAGTGCATGTTATTGTCGATTTTTCAACAACGTTCCTCCCAAATGCACGTTACACCATTCGATGAAGTCGATGTTTCGACTATAACGATTCTGCCTATATCAAATCCCTGCTCAGCACGGAACCGATATATTCATACTGGTGCACCCTCCCTGAATCACCCGAAGGCACAGCCCGAAATTTTCCTTTCTCCACCAGCCTTCGACAATACTTCATGACAGTATGTCTGTGCAACTCCAGTTCCCTGGCCGCCTTCGACGGGTGGATCAGACGGTTGTTGCGGACAGCCAGGCGCATCAATTCCCTTTCCACCTTGCTGTAATCGTGCGAGATGCGGCCATTGCGATCGATCGGGGCGGACATGTAGGGCGTCAGGATGCTCCTCAGCATCGCCATGACAAACCCCGGGTTTTCCTTCAGTTCATCCAGGGCGATTTCCACATATTGAAAACCTTGCGACTGCAAATACAGGGCGCGGTTCCGATCCAGGCGAAATTTCGTCCGGTCCGTGCCGTGCGATCCGTAGTCCATGATTTCAATCACGACGCCTTGTCCGCCCACCTTCCACATAAAATCCACAAAACAGGACCTCCCCCTCCAGTCCAGCACCTCATACTCCGGGTGAAGCCCATGAAAATGACCGAGCAGGTTCCACCACACCGTTTCGACAAACAGGCGGTTGCCGAAGCCATGTCCCCGTTTCAGCGCATCCCTCCTCTCGCCGGTCCGTTTGGCCAGATGGCTCTGCAGCCATTTTTCATGTTCCTCCGCAAAACCCACGGTCGTTCCCTCCCCCAATCACAGCCGGCAAAGCAAAAACGCCCGAATCCTTTCCCACCGGGGGAAAGAATCGGGCGTGCTTCGCCTTCCAATGCGACAGATTATGGAAATATTATACAACATTTCTGCGCTTTTTCAACCGAGTGAGGGGCCGCCCTGCCCGGAGGAACCGTTCGTTTATTTCGCCCGCGCGGCCCCTGAGACGCGCACCGGGCGGCCGTAGCCTTTTCTCAGAAACAGAAGCAGCATCGCCGCCTCCCCCGCCATTCCCATCGAATGCGCCAGCGCCCCGATCACCCCGTTCCACTGCGGCATGGCGGCGGTCAGCGCAATGAGCACCGCCAATGTCACCGCGACATTCGTCGTTTGCGTCACCATCAGCGCCTTCGTCTGCCCCGCCAGCATGATCAATCCGTTGCAAAAATCGATGAGCGGAAACAGGAATGCCATGAGCAAGAATACGCGCAGGTTGTCCAGGCACGCATCCAGCAGCCGGCCGCTCGCCCCCATCAAATCATGGGCGACCCAGTAGCCCGCATCGGTAAAACAGAGCAAACCGAGGATGATCGCCGGAATCAGTCCCGTCATCAACCCGAATCTCCGGATCTCCGCCGGATATTCCTCATAAAAGGCCAGCACGAGCTGGTGGATATAAAAAAACAGGCTCAAAATCAGGTTGACGATGCTCAATGCCAGCGTGTAGGAGGAGATGGCCAGCTGCACGTCGGCGGTTTTGCCGAGGAACGCGTTGATCAGCGGACCGACTGAGACGATCATCAGAGACGAGAAAATGAGCGGCCGGTAGAAGGTGAGCACATGTTTCACGGAACGGACGTGATGGTGCTCCTTTGCCTGCGGCAGCCGCCTGACCAGCGAGCTGCCTTCCGCAAAGCTGATGAGGCATTCAATCGCCATGCCGGCCAGAAAAATCCAGGCGCCTGTCACGGGATGGATGTAGCCCTGCCGGATGAATGCCCATGACAGCAGGTACATGCCCGCAAGCCGGATGACCATGCCGATGGTCAGCCACTTCGTCTGCCGGTTGTAGATGATGACTCCCTGGTAGAGGCAGCGGACCGACGAAAAAAAGACGACAAACATCAGAACACGGTACACTTCCACCACCGATCCGGCGTTCTCCGGCGCCACTCCGAACAGGCGCACAAAAATCCAGTGCCCGAAAGGCGTCCAGGACACGATGGTGGAAAAAAGCAGCAGGCAAACGATGACAACAATGCCCAACTTCCCGACCGATCGGAAGGACACCCGGTCCCTCACCAGGGCGGAGCTCGTTTGCCGCAGCATGAGGCCGAGCCGCTCCGTCAGCGCAAACAGGCTCATCGCGATCGCATAGGCGGATACAATCGCTTCCGGATGTTCCCCGCGGGTCAGCGTGCTGTTGATGATCACATGGGAGATGTTCACCAGACTGGCCGAAATCCCCAGAGGTATAAAAAACTTCAGCAGCGTGCCGACCGTCAATCTTCGTTCCGCATCTTCCATGTTCTCATCCCGCTTGTTTCTATGATGGAATCATCACGTTGCCTGAATCTATGGCCGGTTTGGCAAAGGCAGCCATTTCAGCACTTCCTGGATTTGCCAATCCCAGAAATCCCAGTTGTGCACCCCCGGCCCTTCGGTATAGGTGTAGTCGAGGCCGGATTTTTCGAACGCCGCCCGAACCGCCGCGTTCTTGTCATACAAAAAGTCCTCCGTGCCGCAGCTTTGATAGAACTTCGGCTTCGGTCCGTCGGACTTGTCCAGCTCCTCAATCATGCGGATCAGGTCATGCTCCGTACCCTCGACCTGGTCCTGTCCGAACGCCAGCCGCACCGGACGGCCATCGCCGATTTTCGGAGGATTGCCCGTGGACAGGCCGGCGGCGGCCGCAAACATGTCCGGCCGCTTGAGCGCCCACTTGAGAGCGCCGTACCCGCCCATGGACAAACCGGCCACATAGTTCAGCTCCCTTTCTTCCGCCAGCGGGAACAGGGAGCGGGCGACCCGGGGCAGTTCCTCGTTCAGAAAGGTCCAGTACCGGGGGCCGTGCACCATATCCGTGTAAAAGCTCAAATGCGCCTGGGGCATGATGACCGCCAGCTCCAGATCGCGCACATACCTTTCAATGGAAGTGTAGCGAACCCATTCCGTGCAATCCCCTCCTCCCCCGTGCAGGAGCCAGAGGGTCGGATACCGTTTCTTCGCGCTGCCGCCATCCGATTTGGGCTGCGGGAGGATGGCCCACAGCATGGAGTTGAAATGAAGCGTTTCCGAAGAAAAACTGCATTGAACAAATGCCATTTGAACTGTCCCCTTTCCGGACAAATTGATGGAATCATCCACATTATATCTCAATATCTTTTGAACCGTATACTGGCCCTGGGCATATGATGGAGTAACTTCATTCATCACCCAATCCATCAGAAAGGTGTGAAACGATGAGCGACTACGTGACTGCTCCGGCCAACGCCAACGTGCTGTATCGGGCGGACAACAAGGCGGTCGAGAACCTGAAGGCCATCCGGGAAAATCTGGGCAGGGTGTGCAAACATCACATCAACCGCTATGTGCAGGTGGAGACGATCGACGGGCAGGTGCTGGCCGGACGGATTGCCAATGTGGAAAACGGCATCCTGTTTCTCGGCGTTACCTCCCCGCCCATGACCAGGCAGTTCTTTTACCCGTTTAATCCTTATTGGTCCAATGAAGTGATCCTGCCCCTCGTCCTGTATGAACTGCTAGTCATCTCCCTTCTGGCATGAATTTGCGATTGATGCCATTGACATGAACATGCTCCATCGGCATCGCTGGTCCGAAGCTGTCTGAAACAACGAGGCGGAACATATAGCCGGAATTCAGCCGGCTCCACGTTCCGTCTTTTTTCTTTTGTGGAACAGGACCCGCAGGAAAGTGTAAGATAGGATCAGCGAAGGAGGCGTTCAGGATGAATGCGGAAAAGCATGGTCTGATTTTGTTCGACGGAGTTTGTGTATTGTGCAGCTGGACCGTGCAGTGGATCATCCGCCGCGACCGGGCGGGCTATTTCCGGTTCGCGCCCCTCCAGTCCGAAACGGCGCAAAAACTCATCCGCGAGCATGCCGCAGCCGGACAGGACATCCGCACGGACCCAAGGCAAACCAACCGGCCCGATTCCATCATCCTGCTGGAAGGCGGCCGCCTGTTCACCGAATCGACGGCCGCCCTGCGCATCGCCCGCAGGCTGGACGGGCCATGGAAACTGGCCGCCGCGCTGCTGATCGTGCCAAAGTCCGTGCGCGACGCGGCTTACCGGTGGGTCGCCCGCAACCGATACCGGTGGTTCGGCCGTCGGGACCGGTGCATGATCCCCTCCCCCGGCATCAGGGACCGGTTTCTGTCCGTTGATGATTTGTAATTTGTCAGAATGATCTTTCTTGTTTTCAACGTCCGTTCCGACTCTTATAATGATGATCGAATCCATTTCCGGAGCGGGGAGAACACCATACATATGGAATTTTACCAAGCGGCTGCGGCCGTTATTTTCATGGCAACACTCATCCTTGTCATCTGGCAGCCTCGCGGATTGAACATCGCCTGGTCCGCCTGCGGCGGCGCCGCGCTGGCGATCCTCGCGGGCGTTGTCGATGTTCGCGACGTCATGTCCGTCATTGACATGACGTGGAACGCCACCCTGACGCTGGTGGCTGTCATCATCATTTCCCTGGTCCTGGATGAAATCGGGATGTTCGAGTGGGCGGCTCTGCACATGGCCAGGTTCGCGGGGGGAAACGGCGTCCGCATGTTTATCCTCATATGCCTGCTCGGAGCCGTGGTTTCCGCCCTGTTCACCAATGACGGAACCGCATTGATCCTGACGCCGATTGTGCTGGCGATGGTCCGGCATCTGGGGTTGAAAGAAAGGACCGTTTTTGCCTTTGTCATCGCCTGCGGATTTATCGCCGACACCACGTCCCTTCCCTTGATCGTCAGCAACCTGGTCAACATCGTTTCCGCCGACTTTTTCGGTGTCGGGTTTGTGGAATACGCTTCCCGCATGCTGCTGCCCAACGCGTTTTCCCTGGGCGCGACGATTCTCGTGCTTTGGCTTTATTTTCGCCGCAGCATCCCCGTTTCCTATGACGTTTCCATGGTCCGCGAGCCGCGCGGGGCGATTCGGGACGCGCGCCTGTTCCGCATGTCCTGGTTCGTGCTCGTCCTGCTCCTTTTCGGATATTTGATCAGCGGCTTCATCCGCTTTCCCGTTTGCGTCATCGCCGGATCGGCGGCGGCCTGCCTGCTCTGGGCGGCCAGCAAAGGCGGCGTGGTCCGCACGAAGGCCATCCTGCGCAGCGCGCCGTGGAACATCGTCTTTTTTTCCATTGGCATGTACGTCGTCGTGTACGGTCTCGGCAATGCGGGCCTGACCGGGATTTTGTCAAGGCTGATCGATGCGGCCGCCGGCCACGGGCTGTTTGCTGCTGTGATGTCCATGGGATATTTGGCCGCATTCCTGTCCTCGACCATGAACAACCTGCCGGCGGTGATGATCGACGCGCTGGCCGTTGCCGACAGCGGAGCTCAAGGCGTCATCCGCGAGTCGCTCATTTATGCCAATGTCATCGGCAGCGACCTCGGTCCGAAAATGACTCCGATCGGTTCGCTGGCCACCCTCGTTTGGCTCCATGTCCTGTCCAGAAAAGGAATCCGCATTTCCTGGATGGCTTATATCAAAACAGGGATCATGCTGACGATTCCGATCCTGTTCCTCGCCCTGCTCGGACTGTACTTCACGCTGCTCCTGGTCGGACAAGCATAACCTGGTCGGACAACCTTGATGCAAAAAAGCCCTGGCGAACCAGGGCTTTTTTGGCATCTGCGATCGTCCGTTTGCCAGCGACCGTCCCCTCACCGGCCCATCAGCCGGCGCACGCCTTCGATGAACCTCCCGATTTCCTCTTCGGTGTTGTACGGCGCAAGGCCGGCGCGAATCCATCCTCCTCTCTCGAGAATGCCGAGCTTCGCCGCAAGGGTGGAAGCGTAAAAATCTCCGTCGGCCACAAACACCCCGAATTGTTCGCTCATGCGGCGGCAAAACTCCTTCGGTTCCCACCCTTCGGCGCGGAAGGCGATCGTCGGCGTCTTGGGCACATCGGAAGCGGCCTGGTACAGCCGGATCCCCCCGATGTCCGCCAAAGCGGCGCGGATCGACTCGGCCAGCCGGTTTTCATGCCCTTCGATGGCGGCGAATCCGGTGCGGACCCGCTCGGCCAGATCATTCCCGTTCCCGAGATCCGCGATGAATTCAATGGCCGGACGGATGGCGGCGATCCCTTCATGATTCTGCGTTCCGGTTTCCAGCTTGTCCGGCGTGTATTCCGGAGCCGGACGCAGCTTGTACGGACGAATCCGCTCAAACAGCTCCTCGCGGATGACGGCGATGCCGACGTGGGGACCAAAAAACTTGTATGCGGAACAAAGCAGCACGTCCGCCCCGATTTCGTCCCGGTTGATGTACATGTGCGGAGCCGCGTGGACCGAGTCCACCGCAACGATCGCCCCGGCCTGTTTCGCCTTGCGGGAGATGGCCGCCACGTCGTTGATCGTGCCCACCGCATTCGAAGCAAGCCCGACGGCCACAAGCTTCGTCCTGCCGGTGAGCAGGCGGTCCAGCTCGTCCACGTTGAGCGTCAGGTTCCCGGGATCCACGGTCAGCCAGCGCACGGTGACGCCCCGGTCTTCCGCCGCGCTGATCCACGAATCCACATTGGCCCTGTGGTCCAGTTCCGTCACGATAATCTCGTCGCCTTCCCGCCATTCCCGGCTCAATGCCCTCGCCAGGGCGAAGGCGATGGTGGTCATGTTCGCGCCAAAGGCGACCTCATGGGGCTTTGCGCCAAACATCCCGGCCACCGCCGTCCGGGCGTCCAGAATCATTTCCTCCGTCTCCATGCTGGAGGGGAAGGGCCCGTGCAAGTTCGCTCCCCCTTTGGCCATGTAGGCGTACATCGCGTCCATGGCTTCCCGGACGACCTGGGAACCGCCCGGACCGTCCAGATAAGCGACGGTCAATTCCCCGTGCGTCCGCTGCAGCGCCGGAAACCGGGCGCGAATGTCATCGATCGGATATTCCCTGTTTGCCATGTTCTCAGCCGCTCCCTCAGTGATCGGTAGTTGATGACGGGTCCGGATCCGCAACGCGGCGGTAAAACCGGTACTGGTTGCGTCCGCCCTTTTTCGCTTCATACAGGGCAACATCGGCATGCCTGCCCAGCGTCTCCAGATCCTGCCCGTCTGCCGGAGCCATGGCGACTCCCGCGCTGACTGTGACCGCCATCCCGCCGCCGGACGGGAACCTGGCGATGACCTCCTCTTTCATGTCCCGGATCATGCGATCCAAGGTCCGCTCCACATGGTCCTCAGCCGCTCCGGGCATGATGATGACAAACTCATCTCCCCCGAGACGGAACGCCCTTTCCCCTTTACGCAAATGGGCAGCCAGTCTCCGGGCGACCTCTTTCAGCAGCCGGTCGCCGGCGTCGTGGCCATACGTATCGTTGATGGACTTGAAATGGTCCAGGTCAATCATCACATAGGCCAACGGCCGATGTTCCGCGAGGAGACGAGGCACGAAGCGCTCAAGGAAGGACCGGTTGCCAAGCCCGGTCAGACTGTCATGATAGGCCAGGTACATCGGCCTCGACAGCCATCGGGACAAGAGCCAGGACAGTACGATGGTGACCAGCAGGACAATGACGGTTTGCCAGACAAACCACCGGGTGGATTCCCGCATCACCTGTTGAAGCTCTTGTTCATTATAAATGATTTCGAACACCTTTGTCTGCGTCGCGCTCGAATCATAGTTTGAAGAATAAAATACGTACCTGTAAATGGCCGGCTCCCCGTTCCACTCGCCGCGAACCTCGGTCGTCTGACCGGTGCGAAGCGTCTGTTCAAACGCTTTCCTGCGCTCCGGGGGCAAACTCGTCTCCGGCGAAACGGTGGCGCCGAACGGATTGCCTCCTGTATTGAGAATATGAATGTCGTTCAGGGTGCCATAGCTATCCAGCAGCTGGTCGATGGCGGAATAAAAGTTGAATTCCTCAAAAATTCTGCTGTCCTGGATATTGTGTCCAAGCTGGATCAGGTATTTTTTGTCGTGGGTGGCGAGATAGCTGTATTTTTTGATTTGTCCCGTGTTCTGCTCGATATCGAGTCCGTCCGCCACAAATTCCCCCGC